>ERZ1669248.415-NODE-415-length-21264-cov-5.204159_pt1 | contig 21264 bp, 25 predicted proteins | sample MGYA00579296_ERZ1669248 | MGnify/ENA primary metagenome ERZ1669248 (study PRJEB41166, sample SAMN08046057) | hot springs metagenome | biome: hot spring; feature: neutral hot spring; material: thermophilic sediment; isolation source: thermophilic sediment from...
CCTATAAGGGATTGAAACATAAACCTGTCCAGGTCTTCAACGTCACTTGAGGAAGTTTGTAGCGTACCTATAAGGGATTGAAACCACTTTCATTAATTGCAAAGAGAAAAATTATGTAATAAAATCTATATCATATATGAGAAAATTTATGCAGAGATTTTTGAAAGGACATAAGCCTACTTTAGGAGCTCTTGAGATATTAAAATATATAGGTCCTGGGTTTTTAGTAACTGTTGGGTTTATTGACCCTGGTAATTGGGCCTCTAATATGGCAGCAGGATCGCAATTTGGGTATAAATTACTTTGGATGGTAACCCTCTCCACCATAATGCTCATATTTTTACAACATAATGCAGCCCACTTAGGAATTGCTACAGGACTTTGTCTCTCAGAAGCTATCTCTAAATATTTCCCTAAATTTCTTCGTTATTTTGTCCTTGTTACTGCTATGCTTGCCTCTATCTCTACTGCCCTTGCAGAGACATTAGGAGCTGCTATTGGGCTTAATATGCTTTTTAACATTCCTATAAATATAGGGGCATTCATTACTACTATTGTGGTAATACTGATGCTACTTTCTAATAGCTATAGAAAAATTGAGAAATATATTATTGGCTTTGTATCTCTTATAGGTCTTTCTTTTCTTTTTGAGCTTTCATTAGTGAAAATAAATTGGAAAAGTGCAATACAAGGATGGATAATTCCTTCTTTTCCTCAAAATTCCATTCCCATAATCATGAGTGTTTTAGGAGCTGTAGTTATGCCCCATAATCTTTTCTTGCATTCGGAGATTATCCAAAGCAGACAATGGAATTTAGAAGATGAGAGCATCATAAGAAAACAACTGAAATATGAATACTTAGATACCATTGGAGCAATGCTTGTAGGCTGGGCAATAAACAGCTCCATGATCCTTATTGCTGCAGAAGCCTTTTATAAAAATGGTATTTTGATCACAGAGCTTCCTCAAGCTTATTTAACTTTGAAACCCCTATTAGGACACCTTGCTTCATACGTCTTTGCTATTGCTCTTATCTTCTCAGGATTATCTTCCTCCATGACCGCAGGGATGGCAGGAGGAAGCACATGGGCTGGAATGTCTAATGAGCCTTTTGATGTCAAAGACAATCATACCCGTATAGGAATATTAATTACTTTAATAGGAGCACTTTTTGTAATATTTTTTATTTCTAATCCTTTTCAGGGATTAATCTGGAGTCAAATAATGCTGAGTATTCAACTTCCTTTCACTATCTTTTCTTTAATCAGGCTTACTTCCTGGGAAAAAGTTATGGGAAAATTTAAAAACTCAAAGATAGATAATATTATCTTAATTACCATCGGGATTATTGTAACTCTGCTAAATATAACCCTTTTCCTTAGCTTCTTATGATCTACATTACTATCGCCTTTTATGTTGAAGGAAAGCCTATTATAGACTACTTCAATCTTAAAAAGTTAAATGATTCATCAAAATTTCAAATTTTCAATAAAGATGAGATCTTTTTAATAATAAGCGGAGAAGGTAATATAAACTCTGCTATAGCTACTACTTATTTATTAACGAAATATGGCTGGAAAAATGAAGATATTGCATTAAATATAGGTATTTGTGGGGCAAAAGACGGTGGTTTCTCGAAAGGAGATTTAATCTTATGTAATAAAATAATCAACCACAATTCTAAAAGAGCATTTTATCCTGACATTTTAATTAGCCACGATATGAAGGAAGCATCCCTTGAGAGTTTTGATTTTCCTGTAAGAAAATATCATCAAGAAGAGATAGAGGGGGACATTGTAGATATGGAGGGGGCAGGATTTTTTGAGGCCGCTTCTTCTTTTTTGTATTCCCATAACATTCACTGTATAAAAATAGTGTATGACCTTTTAGATTTTGATAAGATTGATCCCAAAATGGTTCAAGAAATTATAATAAAAAATATCTTTAAGATAGAAAATTTTATTAATTCTCTTTTAACTCTTAATGAAAAATATCTTCAAAGAAGAGAAGATAAAAAAATCAAAGAGATTTTAGAAAAGCTAAAAAGCAATTTACATCTTACAAGATCTATGGAGATAGAATTAAAAAAGCTTTTGAAAATATATCTTATAAGATACAAACAAATTCCTGAGGAAATAGAAGAGTTTGTAAATATAAAAGTAAATTCAAAGAAGGAAGGTAAAGAATACTTTGAAAAGCTTAAGAACTTCCTTACTTTCTAAACCCTTTTCCCATATATATGTGGAAAAGGAGATAATATCTCATGAAATAACTAAGGAGATCCTTAAAAAATTTCCCAATTCTCAAATAATCACTGTTAACCATTATAAAGAGGTATTTTCAAGGCCAAGACAAAATTATAAATTACAAGAGCTGAGTAAAAAATTAATCCTTGCAAAAAAAAGAGAAAAATTCCTCTCCCCTGCATCATCCCTTTGCCAAAATTTTGGACACCCATATTTTTATTACGCCAATCTTATAGTAAATTGTATTTTCAACTGTGATTATTGTTTCTTAAAGGGCATGTACTCTTCTGCTAACATAGTTATATTTGTTAATATAGAAGATTACTTTAAAGAGATAGATGAAATCCTTAAAAAACATCCCCTTTATTTGTCTCCTTCTTATGAGACTGATCTTTTAGCTATGGAAGAAATAGTGCCCTTTTTTAGCAGATTTGTAAATTATGCTTATTCAAAAGAAAATCTAATTCTTGAAGTGAGAACAAAAAGTGTCAATTATACGGCAATTAAAAATTTAAAGCCGTCCCCTAATATTATCTTAGCCTGGACCCTCCTTCCCCAAGAGATTATTGAAAGGTATGAGAAAACTCCGAATCTTTCTTTAAGGATAAATACCATAAAGAGGGCAATTCATGATGGATGGAAAGTAAGATTGAGCTTTGATCCTATAATACTCGTGGAAAATTGGAAAGAGATTTATAAAAAATTTATAGATTATATATTTAGTGAAATACCAGCATCTAAAATTCAAGATATCACCATAGGTGTATTTAGAATTCCTAAGGAGTATTTAAAAAGGATGAGAAAAAAGTTTGAAAATGAGATTACTCTCTTCCCTTATGTAGAGGATATAGATGCCTATACTTACTCTCCTTCCACAAAAGAAGAACTTTTAAATTTTATATCCTCAAAAGTTAAAAATTACATCCCCGAAGATAAAATCTATACTATTTAAGAAATTTTTCTTCCATAGCTTCTGTTATTCCATTGTTTTTTGCAATCTCACTATATATCCTGGCACTTTCTCTCCATTTCCTCTCAAAGGTATTAAAATCGGTCTCAAAAAGTCCAAACCTTTGTAAAAATCCTTCAGCCCACTCAAAATTGTCCATCAATGACCAATGGAAATATCCCCTCACATCTACTCCTTCCTCTATAGCTCTATGAAGCTGAATAAGGTGAGAGATGAGATATTTTGGTCTTTTTTCATCCTTGGCATCAGATATCCCATTTTCTGTAATGTAAATAGGCTTTTTTGTTAAACCGTAAAATCTTTTTACTACTTTATAAATTCCCTCAGGATAAATCTCCCAACCAAAATCTGAAGTTTCTCCCTCAGGAGATCCCATCTTTAGCCCCATAAGTATCCTAGTGTAATAGTTTATTCCAAGATAGTCTAAGGTATTCTTTGCGTATGGAATTTCTTCTTTAATAAAGGGAGAGGAAAATTTCCCAGTAAGAAGAGTTTCTATGAATACCCTATTGTAAATTCTATCCCCAAAATTAGCAAATTTTCTATCTATAAAAGAATTAGGGTTTTTAGGTTCAAAATAGATCACATTATAGGCAATGCTTACCTTTGCGTCAGGAGATATCTGATGGATAACCTCATAGGCTTTAGCGTGAGCCTTTGCCATGTTATTCAAAACTCGGAGCATCTTTATTAAACTTTTTCCTTGGGGTGGAAATTGTCCATAAAGATATGCCATAAAAGCATAGGCATTGGGCTCATTTATGGTCATCCAATAATTTACCAGATCTTTAAACTCACTTACAATCTTCTTTACATAGCGTAAATAATAATCAATAATATCTGGATTTAGCCATCCACCCCTTTTGGCCATCCATAAGGGGTTAGTAAAGTGATGCAAAGTAACAAACGGCTCTATGTTTCTCCTTCTCAAAGAAATAAGCATAGATCTATATCTTTCAAGAGCAGACTCATCAAACCTTCCTTCCTCGGGTTCTATCCTACTCCACTCTATGGAGAACCTATAGGCATTATTGTTCAGCTTTTCAATAAGATCAAAATCCTCTTCATACCTATTCCAACTATCACAGGCTTTTCCAGAAACTTGTCCATTTTTCACCTTGCCTTGTTTTTCAAATTCCCACCAATCATTGTAAAAATTGTCGCCCTCAATTTGATGAGATGCGGTTGCAGTCCCCCACAAAAAACCCTCAGGAAATTTATACTTAACCATAAATGCCTCCCAACTTTTATCTATCAATTAAAGTATAGAAAAAACAAAAAATTCCTTCAAGATCAAAGATTTAAAAAACAGTCCAACGACTTACTTCTATTTATAACCCAAATCCTATTTTGTATTGTCCTGCCTTTTAAGGAAATAAGAACTTCATCAACACTTAATGGAATAGCTCTTCTCTTTACTGTCCCCTAAAATGTATGCAAAAACTATATTCCATGCCTTGAAAAGATAGATTTTAACTTTTTATATTAAAATCATTCTGTTTTCAAATTTCACATACTTTTTGCCTGATTCTTTTTCTTCATCTCTTGGGCATATTCAACCTCTAAATCATAGTCAGTAATACCCATTACCCTTGAAAAACAAAAATCAATATGTTTTACTATTTTTATTATAAAAATTTTGAAGAGGAGAATATGAAGGTTTCGGCAGTAATTTTTGATATGGATGGAGTCATTTTTGATACTGAGAGGCTGGGTTATATCTTCTGGAAAAAAGCCTTAGAAGAGTTTGGATATATTATAAACGAAGAGATTTATTATGAGACTGTGGGAGTTAACATTTTAGAGATAGAAAGAATTTTTAAAAAGTATTTAGGAGATATACCCTTTGATGAGATATATAAAAGAAAAAAGGAGCTTATAGAGGAATATATTGAGAAAAATGGTCTACCTGTAAAGGGCGGATTCTTTGAACTTTTAGATTTTCTTGATGAAAAGAAGATACCAAGAGGAATAGCTACATCTACAGAGAGGGAAAGGGCTATTCCCCTTCTTGAAAGAGCTAAAATTTTAAATAAATTTGACGTGATTGTGTGTGGAGACGATGTAGAAAAAAGCAAACCAGAGCCTGATATATTTTTGCTTACTGCTCAAAGACTTAAGGCTAACCCTAAGGAATGTATTGTTCTTGAGGATTCAGATAATGGAGTGCTTGCAGCAAAAAGGGCTGGGATGACCCCCCTTCTTATTATTGACTTTAAGCCACCCCATCCTGAAACCCTCAAAAGAGCCTATAAAGTCTTTAATTCTCTATGGGAAGTAAAGGAGTATTTAAAAGAGGTAATTTAATCTTCTTTCAATAATATTCCTGCAATAAGCATACCAATAATACCCAATCCTATTATTACATGGAATACATAAAAATAGCTTCCCAAAATATCTCTCAACATACCTGAAATGATTCCACCAAGAATTGCTCCAAAACCATAAGCAGTAAAAACTATACCATAATTTTGTCTATAATTCTTCTCTCCAAAAAGAATAACGGTAGATGCAGGAGCAATAGCAAGCCAAGATCCTAAAATTAACCAGAAAAGAGAAAAAGAAATTATATACAATGTCAAATTATTACCACCAGTTATAATCATAAAGAAAGATGCAGTTATAGCCATAAGATAAGAGATAAAACTTGCTTTTCTTGGAAAAATCTTATCTGTTATCCATCCAAAAAGGGGTCTTCCTACAGCATTAAAAATTGCAAAAAAGGAAACCAAACTTGCAGTAAATTTAGGATCAAGTCCTACTATTTCTTCTCCTACAGGACTCGTTATTCCTATAATCATTAGCCCTATTAAAGTACCTACAGTATAACATAACCAAAGCCCATAAAACTTAGGGTTCTTTAACATCTCTTTTGTGGTTAACTCTGATAATATCTTTTTCTTTTCAAGTTTTACAGAACCCACAGAAAAATCAGCTGGAGGAAGCTTAAATACCATACCAATAAGCACTATCAATACCTTGCTAAGGGTGCAGTAAAAGGGGAGATAACCCAAATCCAGAAATTACAAGCCCCATAGCAAGTCCCCTTTTATCTGGAAACCATTTGGAAATTACTGAAATAGGTACCCCATATACTATTCCTACTCCACTTCCTGCGATAATTCCATAAGTTATGGCAATGACATTTATGCTCTTAAAAATTCCAGAAAGGATCCAACCAATACCAACCCAAAGTCCTCCTACGAAAATAATTAATTTGAGAGAAAACCTACTGAAATATCTTCCAGAGATTGCCATAAAGAGAGCAAAGAAGAATAAAAAGAGCATATAGGGAAGTCCACTTTGAAAAGCCGAAATCTGTAAAATACTTTCAAGAGGCTTTCTAAATACACTCTATGAGTAAACAGTCCCAAGACAAACATAGATGATTATTCCTAAAAATATAAGAATCTATCTCTTTTTCAAAAGAGCAGTATTCTCCATGAAATAGAACACCTCCTTGGGAAATACTTTTTAAAAATTATATCAAAAAAATGTCTTAACACAACTTTAACTTGAATTTTAATTTTTCATATGCTAATATGGGCAAATGGAAAAATTAGCATATGGAGGGTTATAGATGGAAAGATATGAGAGGATATTTAAAGTCCTTTCCGAAGAAAAAAGATTAAAAGTTTTTTCTCTTCTTCTTAAAATGGGAGAAGAGTATTACGTTTGCGAGATTGCCGATGCTCTTGAAGAGTCTCACTATAATACTTCCAAATATTTAAATGACCTCAAAAAAGAAGGGCTAGTAAAAGAAAAGAGAGTAGGAAGAGGAGTACTTTATTCCATAAAAGATCCTGAAGATGAGTTTTTAAAAAATATATATAAAGCAGTTTTAAGTATTCCCAATGAACTAATCTCAAGAAATATGGAGCTTTTAAAATTAAGGGTATCTTTAAGGGAAGAAAATAAGTGCGTAATAGGAGTAAATGATCCTCGTTGGTCAGAAATAGCAAAAGCAGTGAAATGAAAATTTTGAAAGGAGATGATGAGTTATGTCTAAGGGTGGGTGGCAAATTTTACCACACTGTGCTTCGGAAGCTGAAAATCTTGACATTATAGTGGCCTGTGATGGTGCCTCCTCGGTAGGACAAGTAGGAAATGAAGTGGCAATTAAATTAACAAAAGAAAATGAAGGAGCAAGAATGTGCTGTTTGAGTGCCATAGCTGCAGGCTCAAAAGTCCATATTAATATTGCTAAAAATGCAAGAAAATTAATAGTTATAAATGGATGTCAATTAGAATGTGCCTCAAAAGTAATAAGAAATCAGGGAATTGAGCCTACATACGAGATAACCATAGCGAAAGAAGGTATAGAAAAAGCTCCTACTTTAGATTTTGATGATGAAGATGTGGAAAGAATAGCAGAGAAAATTGCAAAGGAAGTTTTAAATAAATAAACACTCATAAAAAGGGAGGTTAAAAAGCATGTCCAAAACTTGGTATCCTGTTATTAATTATGAAAAATGTATAGGTTGTCTTGCTTGCGTAAACTTTTGTCCACATGGAGTTTACGATGTAAAAGATAAAAAACCTATAGTAGTAAGACCAGAAGAATGTGTAGATTTTTGTAAGGGATGCTTAAAAGGTGCATGCCCTACGGGAGCAATAAGTTTTGTAGGAGATAAAGTAAAAATTATGACCGATGGAGGTGAACTACAATGAAGGGACTTCTTCTTTGTGTATGTCAAGGAACCTGTCCATCTTTTCAGAACATGAACATTTTTGAGATCGCAAATATTTTAAGGAGAGAGGGACTTATTGATTTTGTAGCTATTCATCCTCAGCTCTGTGCTGATGATGGAGACAATTTCCTTTCAACTTTTGTAAAAGATGGAGATAGTATTGAAAAATTAGTTATTGCAGGATGTGACCCTAAAATGCAAGCAAAAATGTTTAGAGATGCTTTTGAAAAAGCAGGCTTTGATAGAACAAGACATGTAGGTGTGGATATAAGAAACATGAATACCGAAGAGGCAATTTCTACTATTAAAAAAGCTCTCTCTGAAAATTAAAAAAAGGGGAAGCTTTTTAGGCTTCCCCAAAGAATTGTAATTCATTTTTATTCTTTAATTAGTCTGTAAACTTAAACATGGACAATTTTGGTAATTTTTAAAACCTCTTCTTCCTCTTGGACTACCAAAGCCTGGATTTCCATAACTTACACTCTTTGATAAATTCAAAACTTCTTTTCCATCCACTACAACTTTAACTGCTTTAAAATTCTTGCTTACTGGAGACTCAAATCCTTCTATCTCTATCTTGCTTCCTACTTTCAGTTCCTTTATCTGTAGCCATGCGGGTCCAAGAATTACTTCTTTATCTCCACTTGCTGTCTTTACTGTTATTGTCAACGCAGGAGTATTTAGTATTTTACTAACTGTACCCGATATTTTGGTAAGTTGTACATTAGTTTGAGCAAGATATCCTCCAAACCTAGGGCCATAAGCATAAGCTAAGGAAAGCAATCCTAAAATCACTAAACTCAAAACTGCAAATCCTTTAAACTTCATGATACCACCTCCACTTTTTATTTTTTTTCTCAAGGTTTCCCTTGAGTTCGGTTTTAATTGTAAATGGACACTCTTAAAGGAGATTTAGAAGAAGCTTAAATTTTCCTTAGAAAATTTTCTTTACTTGCAGTAATAAGATCAGACTCCCTCCTAAAAAGGCTTCCCAATGAAAATAAGCAAGGCTTGTTCAAAACACAAAATTGCAACATGTATGAAAGGAGCAAAGCTATATTACATACTTCAAATTTAAGTTTTTCATCTTAGTTAAAAAAAACAATCTGTGTTATTCTTTATTAAAAAAAACGGAGGAAGTTATGAGGGTATTTTTCTCTGCTCTACAAGGAGTATTAGAAATAGTTATTATTATAGCCATAGGATATATACTCACCCATAAAAAATGGTTTGAGGGAAAAACCGCAGATCTTTTTGCCAAAATAGTCTTAAATCTCAGTCTTCCTCTAAGCATGATTGTAAATATCTCTTCTTTTTTCACAAAAAATGACCTTATTTCTTCTGCAAAAGGACTTATTATTCCATTTTTATCAATCCTTATATCCTACTTTTTGGGATACCTTTTAGCCATAATCTTTAAAACAAGAAAAGGAAGGAGAGGACTTTTAGCAGGAATCTTCTCTCTTTCTAACTCTATTTTTATAGGGCTTCCCATGTCCCAAGCTCTTTTTGGAGATATTGCTACACCTTATACCCTTCTCTACTACATGGCAAATACTACCATATGGTGGAGCTTTGGAGTTTATGGGATTATCTTGGATACTCAAGAAAAAAGAGAAAAGATCTTAAGCTTAGTTTTATTAAAGAGGATCTTTAATCCCCCCTTTATTGGATTCTTAATAGGTGTTGTAATAGTTTTAATAGATTTTAAACCTCCCAAATTTTTATTTGATAGCTTCAAACTAATTGGCAACCTTACTACTCCTCTCTCTTTATTTTATGTGGGTATAACAATGTACCACATGGGCTTTGAGAAATTTAAACTTGATAAGGATGCTATTCTAACCTTTTTAGGAAGATTTTTAATTACTCCAGTTCTTGTAATAATTTTAGAATTTTTTATCCCTATTCCTAAGCTTATGAGGGATGTATTCATAATTATGTCTGCAATGCCCGTTATGGTAAACTCTTCTATTGTGGCAAGAATGTATGGGGGAGACTATGAGTTTGCAGTAAGCATGATTACATACACTACTTTATTTAGTGTTGTGATAATGCCTTTATACATGGTACTTCTTTCTAAAATTTGATAAAATATAAAAGAAAAATTTTGCGGATGTGGCGGAATGGCAGACGCGCAAGATTCAGGATCTTGTGGGGTAAAACCCCGTGGGGGTTCAAGTCCCCCCATCCGCACCAATTTTCATGGGGGTTCAGAGATGGAGAAAATTGCTTACATTATTCTTTCTATCATTGTGATAGTATGGCTTCTCTTAATAATCGTTGGTTCTATAATGGCATTTCCAGTAGGTATGATTAGCCTCCTTTTGATTTTAGCCTTTGGTCTCCTCTTCATAAAAGTTTTAAAAGAGAGAATTAAAAGTAAGAGAGAAGAAGAAAAGTATAAAGACATAAAATGGTAAGGGGGTTGAAGAGAGATGATTATTACTACAACTGATTATATTCCTGGATACGAGGTATCTGAAATTTTAGGAATTGCGAGAGGAAGCACTGCAAGAGCAAGAAATGTGGGAAAGGATATATTGGCAAGTTTTAGGAATTTAGTAGGTGGTGAGGTTGTAGAATACACAAAATTAATTGGAGAGGCAAGAGAACAGGCATTAGATAGGATGATTGAGGAGGCAAAAAGATTAGGCGCTGACGCAGTAATAGGGGTGAGGTTTGGTACAACTCAAATTATGCAAGGAGTTGCAGAAATTTTGGCATATGGAACTGCGGTAAAACTTAGAAAAAAAGAATAAACCTATACTGTAATCGGTTTAACCCCTTATTGACAACAATATTTACTTAGTTTTAAACTGATATTAAAAGAATTTGTTATTTTCTGAAATCAAACAAAGAAAGGAGGGATAAGGTAAACAGAATTCACTAAAACAAATTAGCTCTTATTTGACTCCCAAACTTTAAGTAAAGGGGGAATAAAAAATGAGAAAATATTTCTCTTTTCTCCTTCTTACCTTAATGATATTATTTATTACAGGCTGCGCCCCAAAGCCCCAAACTCCACCTGTCACAGAACAAAACATTCTTCAAAATGGAGATTTTTCAAAACCATTAATTTATATAAGTGAGAGCTATCCAGAACTTCCCAATGGTGATTTTGATACACAAGGAACATGGCTTTTTAGGATTGGAGATGGTGCGCAAGCCACAGGAAAAGTAGAAAATGGAGTATTAAAGGTTGACATAACTAATGGAGGACCCAATAGTTGGTCGGTACAAGTATTGCAATCCCCAATTAAAGTTGAGTACTTAGGGATCTATGAGGTAAGCTTCGATGCATGGGCAAGTAAAAATAGAAAGATTGGAGTTAAGGTAGGAGCAAACGGATATAAAGGATGGACCCCATACAATCCAGGTCCATCAGGGCAAGTAGATCAATCGGGAGGCTATGCCATAAATATTACTACTACAAGACAAACCTATACTTTCCAATTTAAGATGGTCTATCCAACAGATGAAAGTGCAAGGTTTGAATTTCAACTTGGTCAAGATGATGGAACTATTTATATTGATAACGTAAAACTTATAAAGGTTGGTACTGCAGAACCTCCTGCACCTCCACCAGCCTTAGGACAAAAGTATTGGTATGCGACAGTTTGGGAAGAGAACTTTGACAGTACATCAATAAATGAAAATATATGGAGCTTTGAGATTGGAAACGGACAGGCAAATGGCATTCCCGGATGGGGCAACGGAGAACTTGAATATTACAAGCAAGAAAATGCATATGTGGATAACGGAGTATTGGTTATAGAAGCAAAACAGGAAAGTGTCACTGACCAATATGGCTCATACAATTACACCTCCGCAAGAATGAAAACCCAAGGAAAGTTTAATGTGAAATTTGGAAGGATAGAATTTAGAGCAAAACTTCCAAAAGGAAAAGGAATATGGCCTGCTTTATGGCTTCTTGGTGAGGATATCACCACTGTAGGTTGGCCCAATTGTGGTGAGATAGATGTGATGGAACTTTTAGGTCATGAACCTAACAAAGTCTATGGCACAGTACACGGACCTGGATATTCTGGAACAAATGGAAAAGGAAGTAATTATACTCTTCCTTCCGGAGATTTCTCCCAGGATTTCCACATCTTTGCAATAGAATGGGATCCCATTGGAATATCATGGTATGTGGATGATCAGAAATTCTTCACCATTACAAGACCAGAAATTGAACTTTATGGAAATTGGGTATTTGACCATCCCTTCTTCATAATAATGAATGTAGCAGTGGGTGGTTATTGGCCTGGATATCCTGATGACACCACTGTATTTCCACAGAAAATGTACGTAGACTACATCAAGGTATACAAAGGGGTAACCATGGAAGAAGTAAATAATGGAAGCTTTGAATATCCATTCACAAACGATCAACAAAATTGGCCCGACGATTGGTTCTTATGGTATGGATCACCTTATGGCATGGGTGGAACCGCATCCGCAAATATTGATACCACAAATAAGATGGCAATAGTAGATGTGCAAGATACAGGATGGGAGTCTTGGCATGTCCAGTTTAACCAATGGGTAGGACTTTCTGCAGGAAAGACTTATAGATTAACCTTCCAGGCAAAGGCAGAAAATCCAAGAGATATAAATGTAAAATTCTTGCATCCAATAACTTATGATATATATGCTAAGCAAAGTTATAATCTCACTACTGATTGGCAAACCTTTACTCTTGAATTCACTTTCAACAACACTCAAGATCCAAGGGCAAATCTCTCCTTTGAGCTTGGAAAAACAGCAAATCCCGCTATAGGAAAAGTTTACTTAAAAGAAGTTAAGTTAGAAGAAGTAAAATAAAAATATAGGGAGAGAGGATAAAACCTCTCTCCCTCCCTTCCCTAAATTTCCCCTACCTTGCCTTTATGGCTCTACATAGACCCAAAGCTTATATTTATATTTTGGATCTTTAGGATCTACTCCTTTCCTCTTAAAAAGCTCAGTTAAAGTGACAAATTCATAACCCATTTTCTTGAGAGCTGGGATTAAGATGTCTAAAGCCTCAGGCGTTGGATGGGGCTCTGGCTGTACGTCATGTAAAAGTATGATGGCACCATCTTTTATGCCTTTTAAAACATTATTGGCAATATTTTCAGGAGTTCTATCGCAACCTGCCCAATCAAAACCAAGAACTCCACTTACAAAAGGCATGTCAATCACATCAAACATGGTCCTTGATACGGCAAGATTTGGGGGACGGAAAAACTGAGGAACCTTTCCTGTATATGCCTGTATAGTTTCATTAGTCCTTTTTATGTACTCTTTAATCATCTCAGGATCCATTTTGTCCATGGGGTTATAGTCCCAAGAATGGTTTCCAAACTCACATCCCATGGCTACCATTCTGTCAAGGACAGGTTTTACACTACTGTTTATCCTTTGTCCTACTAAGAAAAAGGTGGCAACCACATTGTATTTCTCAAGCTTGTCAAGTACCCTTGGAGTAAGTCTTGCGTCAGGCCCATCATCAAAGGTTAAAGCACAAAGCTTGTCTGGTTTGGGATATTCCTGGATAGCAAAAGAGGGTACAAAGAACAAGGAAAAAAGTAAAATCACAACAAGACCTTTCATAACAAGCCTCCCCTTTTTAAAAACGTATATAAAAACGTTTTTATAAAACTATACTACTAAAAATGCTATCTGTCAACTAATACTTTCCCATACTTTATAAATGATTTCCTTTGCCTTTTCTATATCCTCAAAGGATACATCTTTGTGAGTTACAAACCTTAAAGTTTCATCATCAAAACTTGTGGCAAGAAGTCCATATTTTTTAAACTCTTCTAAAAATTCTCTTGCTTTTTTATTAATTTTAATTCTCACCTTTAAAATATTAGTATCAGGCTTTTTAACACTAAAAATTTCTATATCCTTTAAAAAGTTATACAAATTTTGAGCTTTTTCATGATCCTCTACTAATCTGTCAATCATCCTCTCAAGAGCAACAATCCCACATGCAGCAACTACTCCAGCCTGTCTTAATCCACCACCAAGCCTTTGCCTCTTTCTTCTTGCTTCCTCTATAAATTCCTTAGACCCTACAAGAACTGATCCCATAGGACAAGAAAGCCCCTTAGAAAGACAAAACATGACTGAATCCGCATATTTTGCAATTTCCTTAGCAGGAATCCCTAAATAAATAGCCGCATTAAATATCCTTGCTCCATCAAGATGAATAGGAATATCATGTTTTCTACTTATTTCATAAACCTCTTTCATATATTCAAGAGGTAAAACTTTCCCACCAGCTCTATTATGAGTATTTTCAAGAACTATAAGGGATGTTTTAGGAAAAACCCTCCCCTTAGGTCTTATGGCTTTTTCGATCTCTTCTATTGGCATTACCCCCTCTTCCCCATCAATTAAAAATGGTTGAACCCCAGAATTTCCTGCCATTCCTCCTGCCTCATAATAATAAATATGAGATTCTGATTCGAGTATAACTTCATCTCCAGGACGAGTCCAAGTTAATAAAGCTACTTGATTTCCCATAGTCCCCGATACCACAAAAAGTCCTGCCTCTTTCCCTAAAAGTTCTGCTGCTTTTTGTTCTAATAAATTTACTGTAGGATCTTCTCCATATCCATCATCTCCAACTTCTGCCTCATACATGGCCTTACGCATTTCTTCTGTTGGTTTTGTAACAGTATCACTTCTTAGATCTATAAATCTCATTAAAGCTCACTCCCTTCTCATAGAGATACTAGTTAAAATTATAAACCATAATTTTTTAATAACATATTGAATTTTTTTATATTTATATGTATACTTATTACAAATTTAAAAGGGGGTGAAAAAAGTGAATGTAGGAAAAACTGATGCAGTAATAAGAGTTATCATTGGTATAGTTCTTCCTCACTTGACTAAATGGGGAGTAGTATCAGGGACTGCTTGGGGTGTAATTCTCCATATAATTGGGGCAATTCTTGTATTAACCGCTGCTTTAAGATATTGCCCACTTTACAAACTCATAAATAAATCTACAGCTTAAAAAGGGAGGGGAGAACCTTCTCCCCTCCATAAAGTTCTAAGGAGTGAAAAAGTTTGGTTTATTTTAACAATCGTAAGCTTAATTATTGTATTTATTGCAATAGGTAATATTGGGATTAGTGTCTTCTCCTTAAGTTCTACTTTTAAGGAATTGCCTCTTAGAAGTGTCTCAACTGACTAACATTAGTACTTTTAAAACAGCAGGAAATCTTTATCTTTATGGAACTATTACTTTAATACTACTCATAGGAGTCATAATGATTGTGATAGCTGAAATACTTCTTGCTGTTGCATTTTTTGCTTTGCAAGAGACCACATAAAAAATAATTTTTATTTTATCTAAGCAGGAGAAAAGTTCCCTACTTTAAGAGCACGTCTTCCTGCCTTAAATATAGTTATTAAGTTCTCTCCACTTAAAGATTCATCATTCATAATCGAAATCCTCCCTAAAATTTTTCTATAACCACCTTGCCTGCTTTCCTTTCCCTTACAAGATCTAATCCATGGTTTATCTCATCCAAAGAAATTTTATGGGTAACCACAGGAGCAAACAAATCTTGATTCTTTTCAAGAAAAGAAACTGCCTTTTTAAAGTGCTCTGCATCGCTTACCCATACACCTTTTATGGTAATGTTTTTTGAAGAGACATCATAAAAATCTACAGGAACCTTCTCTTGAGGAGACGCAACCCCCACTACAATATATGTGCCACCCTTTCTTAAAATTCTTAAACCTTCTGGTATAGCCTTATTAGTTCCTGTCGCCTCTATAACTACATCTGCACCTTTTCCATAGGTCATATCAAGGATTTTATTTATTCTTTCCTCTTCTTTTAATATAGTTCTATCAAGAACTACATCTACTCCTATCTTTTCTGCGATTTCTTTTCTAAAACTACTTCCTGTAATAAGAATAGTATTTTTAGCTCCTTGAAACTTGGAAAGAGCTAAAGCAAAAATACCAAGGGGTCCTCCTCCTTGAACCACTACTGTTTTATCAAGAAGATTATCTTCAAGGGAGTCAATAGCATGAACAGCAGTTGCTCCAGAACATCCTGCCATAACAAGTACCGTAGGATCTGTCTTAGAAGACAATTTTAAAATTTCAGTCTTCTTCTCAAGAATTATATATTCCGCATAGGCACCAGTAAGATAAGGATAATCTTTAAAAGATCTATTAATTCCATAAATTTTCCTATTTTCACAAAGATAAGGAGTTTTTAAAACCTTGCAAAAATAACACTCGCCACAGACTACTCCCCTATCCCATATGATAAGGTCTCCCTTTTTAAGAGTATCCCCATTTAAATCCTTTTTCTCTCCATTTATCTCTACTATCTCCCCTACCCCCTCATGTCCTAATATTATAGGCAAAGGTACCCTTGGATCCTCTCCATCAACCATGTGAAGATCCGAGCCACAGATACCTGAAGCAACCATTTTTACTAAAATACTACCTTGGGGAAGAGGAGGAATATCAAAATGTTTTATTACAAGGGGTTTTTTAAATCCTTCAAGAACTGCAATTTTCGCTTTCATAATCATACCTTAGGCCTCACAGGTTCCCTTATCTCAAATTTTAATTCTCCATTCCTTTTATAAAAAACAATATATTTATTCCATTCTGGTCTTTTAGGAACAAATTCCATAATGGGAGGAGAAAACCTATAAAACCTTAAATGAGGACCTCTACTCTCATCTCTTATTAAAATTGCGTTGAGAATTAATTCGGCTGTGTCTAGCATATTTATAGTCTCATAATAATAGGAAAGACCCTTTTCGTCAGGATATATCCCTTTCCTCCTAATTTCCTTAAGTTCTAAAAGACCATTCTTTATATCCTCCTCAATCCTTACTAAAAACCCATATTCCGATATTACATCTTTTACCTTCTTTCTTGCTAAGGTTGCTGAGATTTCTCCATTAACTCTTTCCTCCTCTATTTCAAACTCCACAAAATCATTCCTTTCTGCATAAAGTACTGCATTTTCACCTGCAATTCTTCCAAAAACTTGAGTATCCAGAAGAGAATTACCACCAGGTCTGTTAGCTCCATGCTGACCCCCCGCTACTTCTCCTGCAGCAAAAAGACCTTCAAGAGATGTGTTTGCATTTTCCCCTATTTTTACTCCTCCTTGGAAGTGTTGTAGGGCATTTTGAATAGGAAGAAGCTCCTTAGAAAGATCAATGTTATATTGTTTTAACCAATCAATGATTTGGGGATTAATTTTTTGAAGCCTCTCATAAGGAGTAGTGCCCTTAAAGATTTCTTTTCCTGTCTTTTCACTCCACAAAAGAATTTCTTCAGGGATATTTTCATAATCTAAATATGATGGATTTTCCATAAAGTTCATAAATACCTTATGTCCATTCTTTATGTGGTAATAAACTGCTAAGTCTATTACCTTTGTAGGAGATTCATAAGAAATAGGCCAATGAGCTCCTTTTTTAAATTCAAGCACACATAAGTTTCTCTTATCTTCCTCGGAAAGATAATCCGGCAAAAATTCTTTTCTATTTTCATCTACAATCTTAGGGAGAGCCCGGAACATACTTCCCGACTCAGCAAAAAGAATAGTAGGATGACATATTCCTATTTGCATAAACTCCATATTAACCAGTTCTGCTCCTGCTCTTAATGCTGCTGCATAACCATCCCCTGTCATCTCCGAGGTAAAGACATTTTGATAATAAAGCTCTCCCGCTCCTCCTGTTGCTAAAATAAATGCCTTTCCTTGAATTAAATATCTCTCTTGAGATACCACATTTATTGCCTTTGCTCCAATCACTCTATTTTCTTTAACAATAAAATCATAAACCATTATATTTTCATAAACTTCTACTTTTGTTTCCTTCAGTCTTCTTTTTAATGCTTTTGCAATTTCAATAGCGGTATTAGGTCCCACATAGCAAGCTCTAGGATATTCAGAGCCATCAGTTAAGAATTGATCTATCTTACCATCTTCTTTCCTTACAAAGGGTACTCCAAGAGAGATAAGATAACTAATTTCTTCTTCGCTTCTTCTTGCAAGAATTTCTGCAAGGTTATAATCGGAAACTTCCCCGCCTATTTTGTATATGTCCAGGGCATGGTATAGGTAATTATTTTCAGGAGGTAATGTATAGGACAAAGTTGCATGAAAAGCCATCCTATCAGAGAAAGCATTAGCAGTAACTCCGCCGGTTCCAATGGGCTTTTTGGAGATAAGCACAATTTTCAAAGAAGGATTTTTTTCATAAGCAGAAATAGCAGATTTTAGACCCGCACCTCCACCCCCAATTACGATCACATCTCCTTTAATTTTTTGCATTCTCTCTTCCTCCCACAAAAACCATACTTATAGCTTTGGTAGGACAAAGCCTCACACAAAGTCCACATCCATCACAAAGGTCAGTTATAAAATACTTACCATCTTTTTCTATTGGCGCATCATAAATACAGACTTTTTTACATATTCCGCAAGAGGTACATAAATCAGAATTTATATAGGCTTCATATAGATGTCTTCTATCAATCTCATAATTTCCAAGAATAACTTTACCTGATACTTTTCCTCTAAAATCACTTAAAGTACTATATTTTTTGTTTTCCATAAATTTCTTTAGCCCATCAATTATTCTTGGAATGATTTCATACCCCATAAGATATACAATGCTACATATCTGGACCACATCTGCCCCAGTAAGTATATACTTTGCCACATCATCTCCACTTCCCACTCCTCCAGAGCCAGCTATGGAGAGCTTTAAATGAGGACGAGAAGTGGAGATCCACCTTAACACATAATTAAAAGCCCAAGGACCTCCGTGTCCTGCATAACCTCCATGAAGGATTGGTTTTTCTGTATCCAAATTTATGTCAAGCCCTGTAAGTCTATTAAACATGACAACTCCATCTACACCAATGTTTTCAAGGGCTTTTGCCACAGCAAGGGGAGAGGAAAGTTGCATAGGTAGTTTTACAACAATTGGAATCTTCACATTTTCTCTCACAATTCTTGCTACATGAAGAATTGTTTCATCCACATCTTGTCCACGAAAGGATATAGAAGCATGAGGACAAGAAACATTTAATTCCAATGCAGGAGCCCCTACTTCTTCTGCCATCTTTGAATATTTTAGCCATCCATCATCGGTAATACAGTTTATACTTGGAATAACAGGAATAGATAAAACACTAAGAGCCTTGCTTATTTCTTTGAAGTATTCTTCAGGCTCAAAAGGACTTGCCTGCTCAAAGGAATAAAAGGTCTGAGATCTTAATGGTCCCATACTGCGACTTATTATTTCAAAACGTGGAGTTGGTGAAACCCTACAAATTTCTTCTTCAAATAAAGATTTAACTACTAAGGCGCCTGCACCATTTCTTCACATTTTTTCATGTTTTTTAAGTTTTCTGTAAGTCCTGAAGAGGCAATAATAATGGGATTTTTAAGCCTAAGCCCCACATAATTCACTGATAAGTCCATGAAAATAACCTCCTTAAGCTTTGCTTCTTAGTACGGAACTTATCCTATCACACGCACTTAAAAGTTCTTTAAGAAGCTTTTCCCTATTTTCCCCTTCAAAATCTTTGTAATACCCAGATATGGAAACTGCTGCAACCACATTTCCCGAATAATCAAATATGGGGGCTCCTATACATTTAATCCCCCTCTCATTCTCTTCATTATCAAAGGCATAACCCTGCTTTTTTACTTTTAAAAGTTCTTCCTTTAGCTTTTCAGGATCAGTTATGGTGTTTTCAGTTCTCGGAATAAGGGGTACTTTTCTCAAATATTCATTGATAAAACTTTCTGGACTGTATGCAAGAAGTACTTTGCCAAAGCTGGTAGAGTATAAAGGCATTCTCATACCTATGCGGGACATCATAGGAAGTGTACCAGGACCTTCAACTTTGTCTATATAAACCCCTTCGTAGGCATCCCTAATGGTCAAATGAACAGTTTGTTTTGTATTTTCCATAAGCTCTATAAGAAAAGGGCGAGCAATCTCCCTCAAGTCAAAACCTTGAAGAATGTAAGAAGAAAGTTCTAATATCCTAAATCCAGGCTTATAAAGACCATTTTGAGTCTTCCTCACATATCCCTTTTCTAAAAGAGAGGAAAGATAACGATGCACCGTAGAGACATGAAGTCCAATTTCCTCTGCAATCTCTTTTAAAGACACTTCCCTTCCCGAAAGAACAATATATTCAAGAATCTCAAGAGTCTGATTTGCAGAACTTATACCTACTTTTGATTTCATCTCTCCACACTCCTATTATTTTCTGACTCTAAGAGATCCAAAAGGGTCTTTCTATCCAAAGCAGGAAAGTCTCCAAAGATGCTCATTTTAATTGAAGCAAGTAAACTGCCATATTTTGCAGAATTTTTCAAATCTTTTCCCTTTAGATAACCATACAAAAATCCAGCCACAAAAGCGTCTCCTGCTCCAATCCTATCTACCACATCAGTATTATATGCCTGCTGAGAAAAATATTCATCCTTATAAAGTACCGAACATCCCTCTTCTCCTTGGGTCAAGACATAAATTTTATCCTTTCCATAAGTCTTTTGAAGTTTATAAAGAATTTTTTCTTCATTATTCTCTTCTTCAAAAAGGAGGTTGTAATCTTCTTTTTTAACAAAAAGAATATCTACAAAGGGTAGTATAATATCCAGAAACCTCCTACACTCCTTTTCACCCCATAGTTTTTTTCTATAGTTTATATCAAAAGACAAAATTTGGCTATCTTTTTTAGAAGTGCATATTTTAATTACATTACTCTTACAAACTTCACTTAAGCTTGGAGTAACTCCTGTAAGATGTATGAGTTTTGCCTTTCTTATAAATTCAAGATCAGTATCTGAAAGAACGCCTATTGAAAAGGACGAGTCCCTCCGATCATAAAGAACTCTGATTCCTTTTGAGCGATGGTGTAATTCCACAAAATAAAGCCCCATCCTTCCTTCTGGTATAAGTCTTACCTTTTCTACTCCAACTCCATACTTTTTTAATTCACTAATCGCCTTAAAGCCAAGGAAATTGTCAGGAAAAAAGGATATAAATTCAGTTTTTAAGCCTAAAAGAGAAAGGGCTACTAAGACATTTGCCTCAGTTCCTCCCACCTCCACATTCCAGGTATTACTACTTAAAAAAGTGCGATACCTTTCAGGGGTAAATCTTAACATTACCTCACCATAAGAAATTACATCAATCATATTACCTCCCTCAATCATCATTCTTTAAACTTTACCACATAAAGCTCACTATTGGCAGTACTAAAGGATTCTGATCTTCCTATGGCTATAAACCAAGAATCCTCTAAAACTAATCCCCAACCTTCATCAAGATC
>ERZ1669248.418-NODE-418-length-21176-cov-8.132759_pt1 | contig 21176 bp, 20 predicted proteins | sample MGYA00579296_ERZ1669248 | MGnify/ENA primary metagenome ERZ1669248 (study PRJEB41166, sample SAMN08046057) | hot springs metagenome | biome: hot spring; feature: neutral hot spring; material: thermophilic sediment; isolation source: thermophilic sediment from...
ATTACTCAAGGGAGTCATACCGTCATAGCGGTTCGTTTCGATGCCTTTGTTAGCTATTTCGAGTTTTATAAGAGCTTATAGGGGTTTATCAGGAGGAAATATCTAGAAGGAGGGAAGGGAAAGGAGGCCCAGGATGCAGGGGTTTCCCCACGGCGATGATCCTGAGGCTTCTATGGGGGTGGAGCTGCGGGCTTGGTCGCCCCTAGCGGGCGGGGCCCAACGATATTGGCCCCGATGAAAGGAGCTCTGAGGGCGATGAAGCCAAGGGTAGAGGGCTTGATATCGAAGAGCATCAAGTCCGATGAAACCCGAACCCCGTTGTTCGCCCTCATATATCCTTTGTCCCTTAAGGAGCGGCCTTCCCCGGGCAGGGCCTCATTCCCTGCCCTCACCTAGCTTACAGATGTAAACCGAATAGATGCTGAGAACCCTCGTCCTTTAGTACGGGGAGGAGGTCGGAGAGTTTGTCTGACTAGCCATTTAGACAGCAAAGCTTATGAGTCCCTCTGATATCAGATATTTAATAATTAAAGTTGAGTGGTCGAAAGCGTTGATTCAGTTTATATCATTTTTGACGTCAATGACGAAGTAGCTTCTAGGAGGTATAGGTGAATTTTTTACCTACGTAAAGTAATTTATACAGGGCTTAAAGTTGCCTAAAGTAGTTTTAGAGCTGCCATACGAAGTTATTGAGAGGATAGTAAAGAACTACCCTGGATTACCTATTGAAGCTGCCATAAAGCAATTCATAATCGACGCAGTAGGTGGGGAGATCCAAGTAACTCAACTTCCTCAGGACTCAGGTAGGCTACAGAAATTAATTCAAGACATGATTAACCCATTTACAGCTAAGGTAGATGAATTAGCTAGGAAGTTAGGGGACATCATCGACTCGCTCGACAGTTTGTCAGAGAGGATTAAGGAATTAGAAGATAACGTAAGGAAGCATAAACCTGAGGTTCAGGTAAGCCCTCCTCAGCAATCCAAGGAGGCTAGGAAGTCAGCTATAGATGTACTTAAAGATCAGAAGGTGATGTATGAGAGGGACATAGCTTCAAGGATAAGGAATAGGGATGCGTTCTTCGAGAAGCTACGTAGAGAGGGAGCTGTGGTTCTAGAGGCGAAGGGCCAGAGGATAGCAGTTGAGCCGGATTACTGGAGGGAATTTAAGGAAGTCCTTCAGTCATTGACGTCGAGTAATGAGTTGGAGCTCAAGGATAAGTTGGGGAAGGTGGGTTATAGCCTACTCAAGACGCTATGGGAAGGCGGCATAGTCTACTATGATGCAATCAATAAGAAGTGGAAGTTCACAGAGGAATTAGAGCACTGAGCTCCTCGCCCTAAAGTGTGAGACCTTCGCTTCTGACCTCCTCCCCGCCATAAAGGGCGAGGGCCCCCTAGGGCGGTTCACAGGCTCCCAGCATCTATTCGTGGCTACATCTGTCATCTGTGATCTACTGGTATTAATATTATGTGCTAGAACATCACCGCCCTCTAGTCTAACTAATACCCTAAACCTATCTATTCTCTTAATTATCACTGCCTCCTTAACATTACTAAGCGTTAATAACTTAATCATGGGAGACCTCTAAAGTATTACCCTCCCCTCACCCTCAATGCTCGACTCAACTTCCTTAAATGGAAGGATGACCGTCCCTCTAGGCACTAGGACTTCATCCTTAATTACTACTTCATCACCTATTACAGAGTGGGATTCGATCCTAACCCATTTACCAATCACTACCCGCTCCCCTATGAGGGATTCCTTAATTACCGACCCCTCATCAATTATTACATTATTGAATAGAACACTACTTTTAATTCTAACCGCATTACCTATTATTGAATTCCTGCCGATAAATGCGTATGGCCCGATCACTGATTCACGTCCTAACTTAACGTTAGATGATATAAACGATGGATGCACGATTTCAACTTCATCCACTGATGAGGTATTGGATACATAGCCGTTAGGATAAAAGTAATTTAATGCTGTGAAGTTGGCTTTAAGGTACTCTGCTGGGACGCCTATATCATGCCAGATCCCCTTATGCCTGTAGGCGTATATGACCCCCTCTTTAACTAGCTTAGGTAGTACCTCCTTAGCTAGCTTTGCTGGAGTGTCGGGTACATACTTAAGGACTTCAGGCTCAAATACGTATACACCAGCATTAACTAGGTTTGAAGGTGCTAGTTCTCTCGGCGGTTTTTCAACGAACTCTAAGACCCTTCCATCATCATCTACAGCGGCTACGCCGTACTTAGATGGATCCTCAACCTCAGTAACCACTATAGTCGCTATTCCATCATTTTTCCTATGGAAATCTATTACACTGCCAAGGTCTATGTTTGAAAATATATCACCGTATATTACTGTGAAAGTCGAGTCCAACCCGTAGAGCTCATTAATCAACTTTAATGGCCCAGCATCACCTAGCGGTCTAACCTCCTCAGCGAATGCTATGTCGGCAGCGTAGGATGCATTACTACAGAAGTTCTTAACTACGTCAGATAAGTATCTAACGGATATGATTATCTCCTTGACCCCCGCCTTAATCACATCATTTATTATCCAGTCGAGCAACGGCCTATCAAGTATTGGGAGCAGCGGTTTAGGTCTAGTAAGCGTTAACGGCCTCAACCTAGTTGCAAAACCGCCAGCAAGTATTATGGATTTCATGCCGCGCTAACCAAGTTAACTATATTAAGTTGGGTTAATAAAATGATTTAGAGAAGGAGATTATAGATAATCAGAATTAATGCCATAGCAACGAAGGTACTTACCAGGAGGTACCTATAAATACCGCTTAAGCTTACGTTAAAGTACCTTAACGTGAGTACGAGGCATAGATGGGACGGGGATATCATGTACCCTACGTAGGCGAATAGCGTTGTGAGGCAAACGTACTTAATGCTAGCTGAAACGCTCACTATTAGCGGAATAGTTATAGCTATAGCTCCTGTAGGAATCCCTAACACGAAGCCTAGGAATGCAGATATGACCATTATTGAGGTGACTATTAGCTGTGATGAGGTAGCGAAATAAGATATGAATGCTTCAGGGAATTTACTTAGGGCAAGTACCTCTCGGAATGAAAGTGCAGCATATGTAGTTAAGCCAATTAGCAGTACTTCTTTATTGAGTATGGATCTAAGTAATGACTTATAATTAGGTCTTACAATGGTTATTAGTGTAAGTAAGCCGAGGGCTGATGCGGTGACTACGTCGAGGCCTAGTATAACTACTGAGACGGCGACCACTAACGGTATTATATAGTGTATCCCGTTTATTGAGGTATTGCACAATTTCAATGATTTCTTCAACTCGCTATGTATCGGTACGAACCCTATTAAGTACATAGCTAGGACTATTGGTACATTATATAGTGCTATTGAGGCTGAATTAAATCCGGAGAGGGCTGATGCAAGTATTACTAGCTGTGTTAACGGGTATGCGGGTGGTATTATATGCCTATACCATATATTTATGTATGCTGCTTTATCCTTACTTAAATTTAGGTTCCTTGATATCTCTGAAACCAACGGCGCAGACATTAGAGCGCCGCCGGGGACTGGGAGTAATCCAAACACTGCTGGAATTACCGTTAATGAAAGCCACACGTTCCTAAATAATGACACTATGCTATTGGTTAGCTTAGTTATAACACCTGACTCTCTATATAGGTAAGCCATTACAGCTATTATGATGCTGGTCACTATAACATCTATATTCATCTTCCTAGTGGCAGTGGTTATGTAGGCTAATACTATGTCACTGGGACTTAACGTTAATATAGCCAAGAGTAATGAGGACGACAGTAAAGCTAGCGCTATATGGAGCCTAAGGTAAATTAATGTAAAGAGTGATAGTACTGACATCACTACAGCGTATAGCGGATCCACCAGCTAATCCCTCCAACCCATCCAACAACTAGAGTGAGGATAATGAGATTTATAAGCCTATCCTAATAGTTAAATGAGGTGCTTTAATGTTTAGGGTGCCTTTCATAACCCCCTACGAGGTGGTAGTCTCTGAGCATCCTCTTGTTTCTTTAGTGGGTACAAAGGTACTGAACTCGGGTGGTAATGCAGTTGATGCTGCCGTGGCTACCAGCTTCGCATTAAGTGTACTTCAACCGCGATTAAGTGGATTAGGCGATGATTTCTTTGCTTTTATATAACAGGTAATGGAAGGATATACTTTATAAACGGCACCGGGAGGAAGACATAGTTGAACCTTCATTGAGACTAAACAAGGATGGAAGCATAGCACTTCCAGAGACTTGGTATAGGTGTTGATGTAGTTGCAGAGAAGTTATTAAAGGCCTCAGCCTTTATCATAATTCATGGCGGTTGACGTTTTCCGCCCACTTCATCGCCCCCTAATGCCTTGGCTTACTCGCCCTGCGGGAGCCGACCTCCTCCAGGTGAATTAGCCGACTTCCTCGAGGGCTTACTCACTCCACATGATCACGGGCTCATAACAGCCCCCATAGTTCTTATGAGGGAAATATCGTAAGTTCCTACGTCTACGTTGCGGTGAAGGGCTTGCACAAATCAACAGCTATAGACCTTCATGAAATCCGAGACGATTTCGTAAATGCGCAAGATCACTGTCTTTTGCACCTTCCATACTTTTTAAGTAGGCAATTATCACATAGACCCCTTTTACAAAGGTTCTTTACATGCATGAACGCGATGGTTTGAAGATAGCCTAAGGCTCTTCCGAAATACGTTCTTGAAAGACCGACCAAACATTTGTGATGTACGCATTCATAGCAATCATACTTTATACATAATTCCTTCCTAGGGAGCTTGAAGTCTATTCCTATGGAATTGGCGAGGTAAGCATAGTGAGTGTCCGCAGGCGCTATATCTGTGAGTCTTAAAGCATGCAACATAAACGCATACGTTACTTTCGGACCTACACCACCGATACTTAATAGGTTGACTCTTACATCATGTATTCTGCCTTTTATAATCATCGGCTTAACTCTCTTTAAGTACTCCTTGATCGCATTACTTAAACCCCTCAATTGAGGTTGTTTAAATAATTTCGCTGTCTCTAACTTAATTATGTCATTTACGCCACTAACCAACTTAAACAAGTCGTTAACCCATCGAATAACGTTGTTATGATAGGAAGTCCTTCTTGAGAGGTATACGGATATGAAGATGTAATCAGGATCTCTGCTTGCGGTCGATAATCCAACCCCCCTCCATTGAGTTGCTAGATAGTAGTAGATATCGTAGTACCTTAACTCAACCTCATCAGCAACATTTAATGGATCTTCAACGATGCCGCAGATCTCCCTAATATAATCTGCTTCGCAAGGACCTTCGGCGATGAGTCCATCAATATATTCACGTAATCTTAATTCTCTACATAAGCCTAAGTACTTAACGTATCCACCGCGGTCCTCCCTCATTAATGATAACGTAAATGATGGATGTAAAGTCAGAGTTAATGAGTATTTATTCCAGCCCTTAATTATCATCGTATTTCACTTAGCGTTTCCCCTCTCACGGCACTTCTAATTTTTAATTACTTTTAACCCCGTGAGTGGGGTTAGCCCTTGGTGTGGGATCGCTAGCCTCGCCCGCACCTCATGGGGCTCATAGAGCCCAACGCCATGGAGCTCCCATCTGAGGATCCATCACTGCATGGCGGGTCACAGAGATGCGCTTACGTAGCTTTTCTTCTCATCATCAAGCATTCGTATGTGAGCGAAAGCATTCAAGTTTATCGCTAAATCTACAACAGCCTAAGTTAACAATCTCTTATGGTAAATGATGATTAAGTTTCATTGCATCTCCTGCCTTGCTTTCAATCCTCATACCATCGCCTATTACCCAGAAAGCACCGTCATCGCGTTTCTCAAGTTTCCATATACCTGCTTCGTGTTTAACTCTTTCAATTATCTCAGCTAATGCAGGGATGACGTCATACCTACTTACGCCTAAGACGAAAACGTAGAACACATCGTCACCTGGCTTATAACTACCTATCCTATGATATAGCTTTACAGCTATAAGCCCCCTATTCCGGTTCATTACGTCCTTTAGGATGTTCTCCATAGCCCTATACGCGTGTTCTTCATTGACTTCATACGTAAGTTCATGGACGTTAACACCATTGACGTCGCCTTTAACAAACCCTACGTAGATACCTATAGCACCTGCCTTTACAGCCTCCTTAACCTTCTTTAACTCCATTATTACATCATCTAATATGACCTTCTCGTAGTCCTTCAATAGCCTTACTTCATAATGGAAGCCGCCAGATGGTGGAGGCATCACATCAACTATGTCTCCATCATTCAATCTAGTGTTATTTAAATCAGAATCTGGGATTGACCTTAGGTTAAGTAACACTATGTAGATGCCTGAGTTAATATACTTACTGAGTGCTGGATGTAGTTCTGCTATAAAACCTAGTAACCTAGATAATGTCATACTAGGTTCGATGTTAAGTATTTCCTCATGAGTGCCGGTCAATTCCCTAAATAATGCATAATACCTTACTCTAACATTCATGGGTTAACCCTACATTTAATTAATATACTAAATTATAATTTAAAATCTTAATATGGAGTTAGAAATTAATCAACGTAGTAGGGACCCTGAGTATTTCTAGCACCGCAGTACATCATCAAGTACTTAAGCACTTTACTGACGGCATCCCTAACTAACGTCTTAGGAACATCCTGGACGCCGTATGCGACTGTCAGAACATCCTTAGTATTCGCGTCTATCGATGCATTAATGGAATCCCTATGTGGATACACATGTAGTATAAAGTCGTCAATAGCTAATACTATTTCATTACCCTTTAATAATTCAATGCCTCCATCTATATCTACGAACAATTCTTTCGGCCTAGCTTTACGTAGCTTAATAATTCCTTCAGCAATTTTCCCTAAATCAAAGACGCTTATAGGTATCAGCGTCTCTAAACTAGCTAAGTTACATGAATCAACGACATTATTTATATGAGGGAATGAAGCACTCCTTAAAACTCTCCTCAACAACGCCTCACTACTCACTCTTACTTTGATTGGATCTATACCTAACCTCAACATGATGTTCCTATAGCATCTAATGATCGGCAGCTCCCTAACCCTTTCAATACTATAACTACGTATTAAATCGTTAACTAACTTTCTTGCGTGTTCCCTTATGTCAACCCTACCCCTTTCAACTACAACCCCGTAGGCCATTCCATAATAGATAAAAACGCCTAAGTACCTTAGTTCATCATCAACACCGAATTTCAGCGACTTCATAAGATGTTCATTCAACTCTAGATGATTACGGATAATAAAAATATCATCTAAATACAAACCATGAGGTCAATTATTAACGTTAGAACTATTGATGACGTGGTTATTAATGCCCCGAAAACATGCCTCCTGCTTACTTCCTCATTACATAGTTTATTGGATATCATTTGGGTTATTAAAGGTCCTAGCGAGTTAATTAATGTTGAAATGAAAGTTCCTATAGACTTAAGTGCGTATAGAAATATGGAGAATCCAGATACGTGGGTAAATATCCCCGACATAGCTATATACAGGAATCCTTCGGCGCCGATGTTTCTTAATTCCCTTAAGTTCCTAATCCCTAATAATGTGAATATTAATGCGATTACCATGGACCTATACATCGCAATCATCAGTAAATCCACGCTCCCAGTTAAGTACTTGCTAATAACCGTGGCTATGCCCCATAGAACTGCAGGTACGTAGGCCATCATGAAGTTACTTAGTGTAATGCTGGTTGAATGTTTACTATCCTTAAGTGCTATATACAAACCAAGTGATGCCAGCGGCGTAAAGAACATTGCATAAATGCCCCTCACCTCCTTAAGTGCTAGGTAGGCAAGGATTTGAGCGATGAGTATGTATTGATAACTAATTAGGATGGCTCTCCAACTCCCCAACCTCTTGATAGATTCTATATAGAGAAGATCACTTAAACCAACTACTGTACCTGAGACGATTATTAACAGCAAGTCGTAAAAGTATACGTGATGGTTGTTGCTAAATAGCAGAGCGATCGGTAACAAAGTGATAGACGCTATGAACGCCCTAATGCCTGCAACTAAGGCAAGGTTTACATTATTCTTAATCCCTAATCTGATGGTGATCGGGGCTATCGACCAAGAGATAGTAGCGATCGTCGCAGCAATTACTCCTAGGGCGTCCATTTATGTCACGAAATAAATTTATGTAGTAAGGAGTTAAAATATGTCACGCCCTAGCTATTGCGATATTTAGATTTATTGTTCCTTAGAAACTCACTCACGTTGCTAGCTAACTGCTTAAGGTGTATGCCTAGGTATGCAGATAAAGGCGGTAACAATGGGTACTCTGCTACTACCATTACCACTCTATTAGTTAATGCGAGTAAGGTTGCTGATTTCGATGTGATTCCAAGGATTTTAAGGAGGAGTATTTGAATGGTCTCAAAGATTCCTAGATTCCCGGGTGTTATAAGGGGCAGTAGCCAAATAACTGCGTATATGGAGTCAAAGGCAAGCAAAGACCTAAGTATATCGATATGTATCGATAATGATGCTCCTAAACAAACGCCATAAAGGCTATTAGATATTTTTTCAAGGACTACCGCCATTAACGCCATATAGAGCTCCGGCTTACTTAAATCAACTATAGACCTTAACGAATCCTTATACTGATTTGAGAATCCTGCTAATGAGGTATTAAACCTCCGTACTAACCTATCGACTAACGTCTCAAACTTTGGATGTGACGGGGTTAGGAGTACTACGGTGTTTAATGCGAATAGTCCGAGGATTGGTAGTATTATGGTTATTGACGCACTCCATGGAATGTCAGTCCAGTAAATAGCTATTAATGTTGTTATTAACGTAGTTAATATGATTAACTGCCTATGCATTAATAATGCTGCTAAAGCTATACTGGAGGGAGTGGAAGTTAATTGTGTAATTAGTAGTACCTTAATGGCTTCGGCAGCTCCACCAATAGGTATTAAGAACTCGATGGCGACCGCAATAAGTACTATGGTAATTACCTTACCTAATGGTACCTCCCTACACGCTATCCTTAATAGTAAGTACCATGTTATGGTGTGTAAAAATAGTGAGGATAAACGTAATAGCATAGATAACATTAAGTATCTTAGATCTAACTGCCCAATAACTAGAAGCAATTCATTTAAGTCAAGGTTAAACGCTAGATAGAAGAATATTAAGTAAAGTAGTGAAGCAATTATGGTAGCAATTGCTATATAGGGTCTCAACTTCAAATATACGACCTCTATACATTAGTTACAATGCGGGAGCCCTCTTTATAACGATTAATCCGTAAGTTAGGAGAATCAGTAAAGCAATAATTAATGATATTGTGATGTAGTTCATCAATATGATCTTGCTTAGCATGTTGTTTAATTCCATCATTAATAAGCCTATCGAACCGTTAATCAAGTTACAAGCATTCGTTAAGGTAGCGCTATACCTCTCTAACTCTGCCAGCGTTTCATTACGAAACCTACGTAGCTCTAGTAAGGACGTATACGATGAGTCATTAATGACTTTAACCAGCGTGGTTGAGACGCCTCTTAAAACATCACTATCATTAGCTACGCATTCGAACAATATTAAATAGGTACCAGGATACGTTGCAATATAAGTAAGTTGATATATACCCTTACTCACTCGGTAAGGGCCGCTTACATAGGCTGGTGATCTGGCGATGAATCTATAGCTTAGATTATCTAGGTCATAGGGTTCATCGTTTATGGTGGCTATCACATATACGTTGATTGGTTCATTAACGTAGGCTAACTCAGGTGCTAAAACAGTAACCTTTAATGAACGTTCCCTAGGAACAAAGGATGTGGCTGAAACATTTAATTCCTCTTCATAAGTTACCAATCCTGAGGTATCTATAATTCTCAATATGTAAGTTCCTGGAATTACATAAGGTATTATGAGTCCTAATGATCTGGAACCCAGTAGACTTAATGGAGTATATGTAAGTAGATTGTTATTTAAGTATATGAGCACATCAGATGTGCTAGGAAATCCGCTCACTAATATATTTAACGTATCCCCGCTCCTAATGGTCTTGTTGCTTACAGCTACATATGGATTCACGTGAAACTTAATGTAGCCATAAAACCCCTCACCGATCGAGTGAATAAAGTGGTACCCCATATCTAATAGGGGGACTCTAGTAATTACCGACGTACCTTCACCTACATCATAGCCATCTATGAAGTACTTCATAAAATATTTTGACGATATCTTAATGCCTTCTAATGGTTTAACGTTCGATGCATTTAAGTCTACCTCAGCTTCCTTCAAATCCGTTCCATAGACGTATGAAACAGCCTTAACAGCATTTACTACTCCCCATCCACATCTACCTATGTCACATACCTTCTGAGATGTTTTATTAAGTACATCGTATACTTCATTAACCGATATCTCCTTCCCGATATTTTTACATGCTTCCTTAATCAACGCTATTACGCCTGCAACTAAAGGTGCTGAAGCGCTAGTCCCCGACGCGATCAAGTAGTATCCGTCAATTACATATGCGCCGGGAATTAATTCTCCAGGAGCTATGAAGTCCGGTTTGACGTAGTTCTTAGGATATTCACCCTTAAATGGCCAATTGCTGGGGGGTGAGGGCCATTCAACAAGTTCGCTGGAACTAAAATCAGATACGTGGTCTGACCTAGCTAAGGCCCCGACCCCTATAACGCCCCATATATTACCTGGGTTTGAAGTACTCCCAGGGCCTTCATTACCTATAGCGGCTACGACGGTTATGTTATTATATATCAACTTTGATATGGCCGTTAAAAAGATATCACTGTAATTGCCTGGAGCACCTAAGCTTAATGACACTATGTCCGGTCTTATATTTAATTTGACGCCTGTGCATGAGTAAGGGCTTAACGCCCATTCAAGCCCTGCCAAGACCTGAGCAGCCGTCCCCTCCCCTCCATGTAGCACTAATGCGTGCATCAACATGGCATTAGGCGCTATCCCTACGTAATTACCAGCTAATATAGAGCTAACCCATGTCCCATGGTAATGTGTGTCCCTAGGCGTAGAGCATATAGGCGTTCCCTTTCTATCGAACTCTATCCAACCCCCTGGATATCTATTATCAAGGGGGTTTACGGACACCAACTTCCCCCTTAACTCTCTATGGCTTAACGATATACCTGTATCTAATACAGCTACAATTACTCTGGAACCGCTTAAGTTAAAGTACTTATTAGCTACATCACCTCCTACCCTGGCCTTCCCCCAGCTAAATACTTCCCCTAAATGCTCGTCACCTGAACTTCTAAGTATCTTAACATCACCTACTAGTTGAGTTCTTACAATAAAGTTAGGAACTACCTTAATAACTGATGGATCCTTAACCACCTTACTTATAGTGACTAAATCACCGTAGGCAAGAACTACGTTAAATTCGTGGAAAACCCTAATGACGTTTTCACCTATTAATTCCTGTATTCTACTAACATTATCGCCAATGATTAGAAATTCAGCACCTCCGTTAATTAGTAGAGAGCCCCTTAGCTCACCAGCTAGCTTACCATTACTTAGTGATGTATGAGCTATCAGTAAATTTATATGGGGATTAAAGATGATTAGAGATAGGATCATCAGTAATGTAAGGTACTTAATCAGTTAAACCACCCTAAGATACAGGGTTTTAACGGAATTTAAATGATTAGAATGGATTATACTTCGATATTCGTCGTAATCATCTTAAGTCCATCGACGTAAGTTATAAAAACCCCTCTAGAACGTAGTATTAGATGCTTATGAAGCTAGGTTTAGCTGCTTGGTGTCTATATGTGCCGAGGTTTAGGAAGTTAATTGATGGCTACTACATTCCTGTAGCGGGCCCTGATGAGGACGTCATAACTTTAAGTTACGAATCATGCAGCCTCTTAAGGCGTAATGGAATAGCCTCATCTATTAAGTCATTAATATTCTTAACAGATAGACACGTTAATGGATTTAGAGCCGCATTATTAGCTGATTTCCTTAAACTTAATAGCGTTAAGGCATACGACGTGGGGGACTTCTACCACTTAATGAACTTGGCTATAGAGTTGGCTGAGCATGGCGATGTATTAGTAACTATGACTACATCCGATGTAGCTGTATCAGCATCTATGGTATTAAGTAGTTCCAAATTCCCAGTTGAGATGCTATCATTTAACGCGCTACTTAACACTATTCCGTTGATACCTAATGGTAATGTGAGGAACGAATTCCATAGCGAGTTATACTTAAGTAAATTCTCCTCGTTCATTTATGACTCGTTAATTAAACTGTCAATAGACTCTAAGGACATTAAATACGTGGCTACAAATATAAAGGATATTAAGTACTGCTTTAAACTCCTAAAGAACGTAGGGATAAGCGATAGAGCGCTAGAGCCTAGCAAGTTCGTAAGTAATTATGGCTACTTCAGTACATTGCACTCAATAGTATCTCTAATTAGGTCGTTGGAGATGGCTTCTCCAGGGGATCATATTCTCTATCTCGACATTGATAGGAGCTACAATTACATCATCTTATCTGTCCTGAGGGTAAATGAGGATTTAAGCAGTCTTCGCGGATGTGTTAGCACTTTAGATAAGCTACTCAATAGTTCATTAGTAATAGTGGCTTAGATGTGGGAAACCTTCTTGAGGAAGGTCTATGTAGTTGGTATCGGCTTAACCAACGTGGGTAGGTTCTATGAAAGGTCGCTACGTGATTTAGCTAGTGAGGCATTAATTAAAGCGCTAGATGATGTAGGTAATATTACTCCTGAAGGAATGGTAGTCAGCAATATGTTGAGCAGCTTAATCGAGCAGGAGAACTTAGCGTCATTAATAGCTGATTACAGCGGGTTAAGAGGGATTTCAGGGTTTAAGGTTGAGGCAGCATGCGGTTCTGGAGGTGCTGCCATATTAGCTGCCTACTCATTGGTGTCATCAGGGCTGATGGACATCGTAGCAGTAGTCGGTGTAGAGAAGTTGAGTGAGAGACCTACCCCTGAAGTTACTCGTGGGTTGGCGTATGCTGCAGACGCTGATTACGAAATACCATATGGGGTTACTTTCTCGGGCTTAAATGCCCTAGTTATGAGGTATTATATGAGTAAATATGGGGTTAAGCGTGAGGAAATAGCTGTATGGCCTGTCCTTATGCATGAGAACGGCTATAAGAATCCATACGCTCAATTAAGGATGAGGATAACCATCGACGACGTACTTAAATCCCCAGTTATTGCTGACCCCATAAGGCTTTACGACTCATGTCCATTAAGTGATGGGGCAGCTGCACTCATACTCGCTTCAGAGGACATCGCAAGGAAGTTGAATGATACGCCGGTATTGATCGCTGGGGTAGGTAATGCGTTAGATAGCACTGACATAACTTCTAGGTTTGAGTTAGATACTTTCCTCGCCTCAAGATTATCTGCTGAGAGAGCTTATAGGATGTCTAAATTAGGTCCTAAGGACGTAGATGTAGCTGAATTACATGATGCATACTCAATAAATGGAATACTAACGTTAGAGGATGTAGGATTTGCACCTAAGGGTCAAGGAGCTAAATTACTTAGTGAAGGTAGGTTTAGGCCTGGAGATAAACCAGTAATAAATCCTTCCGGAGGTCTTAAGTCAAGGGGGCATCCGGTAGGTGCTACAGGTGTATACCAGGTATGTGAGGTCGTAATGCAGATAAGAGGGGATTTCCCAGGCATTAAGGTACCATGCGACGTAGGGCTAACTCAAAACATAGGCGGCGTTGGTTCAAACATATCTACAGTCATACTGAAGAGAGGTGATTAATACGTCATTCCAGAGATTATGGAGGTTGAAGGACGCGCTCCTTGGTTTAATAGGTACGAGATGTTTGGATTGCGGGTTTACAGCATATCCGCCTAAGAAGTCATGCCCTAAGTGTAGATCAAGGAATACTAAGACGGTCGAGCTGGGTAGAGTGGGTAAGGTTGTGAGTTACACAGTAATTAATGTACCTATGAGCGGATTTGAGAAGATGACCCCAATCACCATAGCCTTAGTTGATGTAGGCGGTTGTATAATCCTAACTCAATTAACTGGGGTTAGACCTGAGGAAGTGTATGTAGGTATGGAGGTTGAGGCAACCATTAGAAGGAGTGCTGAAACCATTGATGGATACATTCCATACATAATTAAGTTTAAACCCGTTCAATGATATATCGTATTTAAGGAATTACCGTTTACCTGGAAGCGGTCTTTCACGGTCTTTGAGCTCGTCCATATCCATCCTTAGGTCCATCATCGCCTCCACCAACCGGCGACCATCAAAAACCATCGATCTAAATCGATCTATAGGGCTTATGAAGCATATACCACCAACACGCTTAATAATCCTAAAACCATGGGCAAATATCAATAAGCATGAAAACAATAATAATCAAAAAGAGATCAGCCCAACGGTTTTATAGTGAATAACATGATGGCTATTATGTAGAGTAGCATGCCGATCACCTCACTAATGCTTAGGCGTTCATTAAGTAGAATCCAGGAGAGGATCGCTACTAAGGCAGCATTTGATGCAGCTACGGCTGTTGATGGACCCGCTTTACCACTAGCTACTGCAGCTTTAAGGAAGTACATCCCCATAGCTAATGTGATGCCGGCGGCTAAGGGGATGATGAAGTCCCTATAATTCACTCCTGAGATCCTTGGGTTATTTAAGGGACTGAATAAGCCGTTAACTACAATTATAATGATAGCTACTAACCCGACCAGACCAGTTGAAATCCATAAGATAATGGTACCTTCTATGGATGGAATACCTCTAACGCTAGCTACCTTAAGCAGAAAATTAGTTACTCCAAACATTAAGAATGCGCCTAACGCGTAGATCACCCAAATATAATCACTCAATTCACCACCCATAAAGCACCACCTGCCTTATGTGAAATATTACTGTGGAGTTATAATGTTTATAAGTAGGAGTTCTGCTAGTAACTTAGATGTGACGTAATTCATGTATGGAATCAGCGTCCAACGCTCAAATAAGTGCTCTAGGGTCTTTAAGGGACTCCCCATGGGTACAGCAGAGGCTATCGAAGAAGGGTATCCTAGGGTAACTATTGCGTTAATAGTGATTAATGTAGTGGTATACATGGTTGCGTCTTTTAGGAATTTCTTTATGTCTGTAGGTGATTACTGGGTTGAGACAGGTAGTTACGTACCCTTATTATTACTTGAGGATCCTGTAAACGCTTATAGAATGCTAACAGCTATGTTCCTCCACGGAGACATCCTTCATATATTCTTCAACATGTACTTTCTCTACGTATTCGGTAAGTCCGTTGAGAACGCCTTAGGTTCGATGAGGTTCGCAATACTCTACTTCATGTCAGGATTACTTGCATCGATATTCCATACAGCCTTCAGTTACATCCAAGGACCCAGCGCCTTAATGATCCCAGCCATAGGGGCGTCTGGAGCCATAAGCGGCGTGTTAGGGGCTTATTTATTGCTGTACCCTGGAACTTCATTATCGGCATGCTGGTTCTTCTTTATCTTTCCAGTATGTTTTACTATTAGGGCTGCGTACTGGCTTATATTTTGGTTCGCCACCCAAGTGATTTACGGATATGCTAGGCTTGGTACTGCAATAGCATTCTTTGCACATGCCGGTGGCTATGTTACTGGTATCGCGTTATTGCCTTTAGTAGTTAATAGGGAGAGGTTAGACATGCTTAGGTTATGGAGTAGGTTTAGGCCATTATTTAACGTTATATTTAGCGGATTGAGAGATCATGAAGGCCTAGGTAAGTATGCTAAGGCATTGATGGCGGCATTAATAACCTCCTTAATAGCTGGGTCAATGGTGGTGGCAGTGGTCGTCGGTCAATTAAGTATCTTCATCGCAGGTGTTGAGGGACGGGTCAGTAATGTAGGTACGATAAGTGACGTAGTTGTATTCTCGCTTTCAAATGGCGATCTAGACACTCAATCCATCACCAATACCTACCTGAGGATATTAATAAATAGGTTGGCTGGCTTAGATATATTGATGAATACATCAGCATCTAATAAGGTTATATATTTAAGTAATGTTGAGCTGCAATCTAGATTGAAGGTAGTGGGTAAATTAATAGACGTACCGACATATATTTATAATATGAAGTTAACCTACGGTTTAGATGGAATACTAACAAGTGCTGAAGGAAGGTTTAAAACGTTTATCGTGAGGATCTCAGACACCTCATATTCCTTAAGCGATGAGGTAACATATGAGTTCAATATGACAGTCCTAGGTCATTATGATGCCTCAAGGATGATTACATCGGCATCTATGGCATCGCTTACAACCTCGCTTATAGCACTGGCGGTAGTCCTCTTTAAGGATAAAGACCTAGCAATAATCAGCTAATGCCTAGTACCCTATCAATTAAGTCGCCGTATTTCCCATAAATTCTTTTAACTAAGGCTTCTAGATTAACTGCCTTAACTAACTCACGTAATTCGCTCTTACTTACCACCTTAAGCCTTAAGTACATGACATACGTTGATGACATGGCTAATAATGATATAAGCCAATGAAGATTGGTCACCATACATATACAGCCAAGTATTGCCGGGGGAATTATTACCTTAGCAATTAAGCCCCAGTCAAGTCTTAAGCCTATCTTACTTGCTACGTATAAGGATGTGATGAAGGCGATAAAGCTACCTATCGTGTATGATATAGAGCTACCCAAGCCTCCATAGATGGGTACCAGAATACAGTAAAGGATTACTCTAGCTAAATTACTAGCAAGTCCTATAAACAGGACCAGCCCGTAATTCCCATATGCATAGACTAATGTCGAGATCCCTGAGGCTATTATTGAGGGGAATGTAGATATCATCATGACCGTAAGTAAGTTGCTTGCCTCAACATACCCTCTACCAAAGAAAGATAGCGGTAGCCAAGAATAGATCATTAAGTAAATGGCAACAGGTGTTACTATGGCTAAACCCAACTTAATTAGTTGGAATGTCAGGCGTTTCCTGCCATCACTTATGCCGCTTAGTACTGGAAATGATATCGAAATCATGCTATTAGCTACCGCTATAACTACGTTGCACATCGTAAACGTTATGTAGTAGTAACCCGTCTCTGAGGCGCCTGAGATGACGTAGGTGGATAGGATGCCTAACGATGAACCAATAGAGGCGATTACCCCCGGAAGCCACGAAGCAATGCCAGCTAATAAGACGTCCTTTAAGGCCTCTAAGGAGACCTTAAGCTCTCTTCCAACCTCACGTAGCGAGTATGTAAGTATTATCAGCATTCTTACATATAGCTGAGCTATATTGCCGGCTACCGCACCTACCCAACCTAAGTTAAAGACGATGGTTAATGTTAATCCTATCAGAAACCTAGCTATAATGCTTAAAACCACCGAGAAAAATATGACCTCGGTCTTAAGCATTGAGGTAATTAGTGCTGAGGGGATGCCGCCTAAACCGCCAAGTATAGTTAATGAAGTAAATATCAGCATGATGCCCGAGATGCCACCTACTTCAAACCCCCTTAAACCTAGAAACATCATAGACAGCCCGGTAGCGATGTAGAGCGATCCCATGAAAACATACGAACTCCAGAAGTACCTAATAAGCATGTCCTTATTGTCATGGCTTAATGATATTCCAAAGAACCTCCTAACCCCTGTGTCTATACCTAAGTTAAGGAGGCCCATAGTTAATGATGCTATACTTGTAATAGCGCTTGCTATGCCTAAGGATGTCGGACCTACTAATGTAGACATGAGCATCCAGTAAATGAATCCCTGAAAGTTATCAAGCAAGCTGCTAATGTATATCCAGAGGCTACTGCTTACTATCCCCCTTATGCCGTACTTAGCGTATCTACTCATTAACATCACATCTACTAGGCACCATACTCTCGTAGCTACCCATCTTTATCCCCATTAGTAGGTACTCAGCAATCCTAACTATAAATACTGCAAATTAAATCATAACACTACGTACTTAATTAACTCGAATTGAAATATAGTACGGCAGGAAATTTTTATATAAATAGTTGATTGGTTGCAATCGAAAGCCCTACCATTTACGGTGAGGATGAAGGCTTATAAGCCTCACATTTTATATCCCCTGATGATGAATACTGATGGCACCTGGTTTGTATGATGGATAGCCTCTGAGGACTTAATGTGGTTTGCGGCCTAGAGAGAATACAGATGGGCTGTAACCAGGTTCGTGACCGCTAGGCTTTTTCTTTTGTTTGGCAACCCCTTTTAGTGCCATGAGCTTAGCTTACTCCGGGGCCCATGATGAGAGATCCCGTAGAAAAGTTTATAAGCCGTGTTTCCGTATGCAGCCTCGGTGGGCCCTGTAGCCGCCCAGGGCCACGATTACCCTGAGGGCGGTGATCAATGAACATAAGGCTAATCAATACCGCTTCCTGGTGAACGGCAGGCTCTAACCTCGCCAATCGTCCGGTAGGTGGATGAGGCAAACTCGAATAGATGGAGGGATCCCCACTCTTCGAGGCTGGGAGGAGGTCAGATGGGTAGGTGCAAACGGTGTGGTAAGGAATCGATAACCATCAGCAATCTAATAGGTTATTGTGCTGAGTGCATAAGAGCTTTCGAATCGATTCCTAAGGAATTAATGGGTATTCATATAAGTACGCGGAGGAAGTTTAATGTAAGTTATTTAAGTGGCTTAAAGGGGCGATTTAAATGTAATATATGCCTAAATAACTGCAGCCTAGGTAAGGAAGTTAGCGGCTTATGCGGTAATTACATATACGATGAGGGATTTAAGAGCGTCTTAGGTTCATTCGACCTAGCCTACGGCTCATGGTATTACGATCCACATCCAACTAACTGCGTAGCTTTCCCGGTGTGCCCTGCTATCACCGGTTTAGGCTATCCTAAATATTCGTTAAGACCTAATGGTGAGGTAGGTTATTATAACTTGGCTGTGTTCTATGCTACATGCTCTTTAAACTGTCTCTTCTGTCAGAACTGGTATGGTAGGATTGAAGCCATACGTACATCGCAAATCATTGCCGTTGATGAACTAGTTAATGCTGCCTTAAATGATAAGGTGACATGCATATGTTATTTTGGCGGGGACCCGACGCCTAATGTCATACATGCTATGAGGGCCTCAAGAGAGACGTTAAATAAAGTTAGAGGGAGGGTTCTGAGGATATGCTGGGAGACCAACGGAACTGTGAATCCAAGCATAATGCGTGAGATGGCTAGGATATCGCTTGAAAGTGGTGGCATAGTTAAAATAGATCTTAAGGCATGGACGCCTCAAGTCTACGAAGTTCTTACAGGCGTTAACGCTGCCGAAAGGGTAATGGAGAACATAAAGTTAGTTGCATCAATGGCTGACTTAAGGGACTCACCACCGCTCTTAGTAGTGAGCATCTTACTGGTTCCAGGGTACGTCGATGAATTCGAGGTAAGTAATATCGCGGAATTTATATCGTCGGTGAACCCAGAGATACCTGTGGTTCTGCTTGCATTTCACCCTCACTTCATGTTAAACGACTTACCTAGAACAAGTAGGGATCACATGTATAAGGCGATTAAGATTATGAGAGAGCATGGAATTAAACATGTCTATGTAGGTAATGAATGGTTGTTAGGTAATGATTATAGCTGAAACACAGCTGTTCGATATAGGGATGTCTAGGATCAATAATTTAATTACCTTTAATCGCTACTTCCTTAATAGGGACAATTAAGGTGGGTAGGGATAAATTACGTGGAATAATAACATTAAGTCATGGCGGTGGAGGTAGGGATTCATGGGAATTAATTAACGACTTAATAATCTCCAAGGTACCTGAGGAGCTAAGGAGAGCGTTTGACGGTGTAGGGCTAGATGAATTAGATGATGGAGTTGCAATCAAGCTAAATGATTTATACGTAGTTGCATCCATCGATTCATATACGGTTAAGCCGTTAATATTTCCTGGAGGTGATTTAGGTGCCTTGGCTGCTGCGGGCACGATCAACGATCTACTTATGATGGGGGCTAGACCTATAGGGATTGTTGATGCGGTGGTTGTTGAGGAAGGTACTCAGGTAGAGCTGGTGGATACAATCATTAGGTCGATGATTAATACGCTGATATCTGAAGGCGTGGCTTTATTGGGTGGCGACTTTAAAGTGATGCCTAAGGGCTCGCTAGATGGTATGATAATAACGACAGCTGGTTTAGGCATAGCTAGGAGGCTCATAGTTGATGCTGGGATTAGAATTGGTGACAAGGTTGTGGTTACTGGCCCAATAGCGGAGCATGGCGCGGTCATAATAGCCTCTCAGCTGGGCTTACTTGATAATGTTAAGGAGTTAAGGAGCGATGTTAAGCCGTTGACTAAATATTTGATGCCGGTTATTGATGAATACGGTGAGTATATACATGCCGCTAGAGATCCAACTAGGGGAGGTTTGGCATCGACATTAAATGAATGGGTAGCAGGCAGGGACTTAACTATAATCATAGATAGGACTAAAATACCCATTAGAGACCCGGTTAAGGGGTTTCTAGACATTTTAGGTATTGATCCGCTTAATGTAGCCTCAGAAGGCGTAGCGGTGTTAGCCGTAGATCCATTGGTAGCCGACGACGTTGTTGAGGAACTCCATAAGTTAGGACTCAAGGACGCTTCAATAGTTGGTGAAATCATTAAGCCGCCATCAAAATTGGCCAGCGGTAGAGTTCTTATTAGAACCGAGATTGGCGGGCTATCATTTGTCGACGCCCTTGCATCACCGGTGCCTAGGATTTGTTAATCATTTCTTAATTAGTTAATCCAATTACCGAGAGTATAGTAGCATCTTTTACTGGGGTTATTGAGAGACAGTATTAGTGGATTCCTCCCAATGTCATCTAATAATTCGCAGGTAATGTCGGTCTCAGGCATCTACCTTCATAATAAGGAGCTTAGCTATAGGTGGAGTAGGTTTACTTAAAGGCGGGATAAAGCTTATTCTCTTTCTCCGTTTTGCTCCTAAACGTGGGATGCCCGTAGTGGGCTTGGCGACCGTGGACGCGTCCCCACGCCGTCAACACATCCCCGAGTCCCTAAGAACCGTGGGTAGAGGGCTCCCCGCGGTGAGGGATAG
>ERZ1669248.419-NODE-419-length-21163-cov-4.676473_pt1 | contig 21163 bp, 25 predicted proteins | sample MGYA00579296_ERZ1669248 | MGnify/ENA primary metagenome ERZ1669248 (study PRJEB41166, sample SAMN08046057) | hot springs metagenome | biome: hot spring; feature: neutral hot spring; material: thermophilic sediment; isolation source: thermophilic sediment from...
GGGCTCGGAGATGTGTATAAGAGACAGGCCTGTTGCTGCTGCTGTTGCTCGGCGGCCAGGCTGCGCTGTTCTGGCGAGATCGCCTGGCGCAGCAGTGGCCTGCCAGCCGCCCCTGGCTGCAACAACTCTGCCGCGCCACCACGGGGTGCGAACTTGCCGCTCCGCGCGACCTGGATGCCCTGGTGATCGACTCGTCCGCACTGAGCCCGGCGGATACCGGCCTGCAACTCACCGTGCTGCTGCGCAATCGTCGGGACCATGCGGTGGCGTGGCCTGCGCTCGAGCTGACCTTGACCGACGCACAAGGCCGGATCACGCAGCGCAAGGTTCTGGAGCCCGCGCATTACCTCGCCGCCGCGCAGACCACCGCCTTGCGCGCAGGCATCGCCCCCGGCCAGCAGATGCAGTTGCAACTGCATCTTGCGCTCAGCGGCGCCGCGCCTGCCGGTTACAAGCTGGTGTTGTTCTACCCCTGATGGCGTTCAATTCGGTCCGGCAGATGGCTCGGCGTACACCGCGTCAAGCGCCGCCAGATAGATGTCGCTCACCATCAGATCGTCCCAGGCGAGCGGGGGCTGATTGGGCAGCAGATCGAAGCGGCGCTGCGCGCTGCGCTCGTCGGGCAACCACTGCCCTTCGTCCAGCGCGGCATCCACTTCGCGCAACAGCGTGTCAAGTGCACGCCCGCCATCCACCGGGCTCTGATTGCACACCAGCATCAGATCGCATCCGGCGTGCAGCCCCTGCAGCACCGCCTGACTCAGGCTTTGGCCCTGCGCGCGGGCTGCGGCCATGCCCAGATCGTCGCTGATGATGGCGCCGGTGAAGCCGATGCGCTCGCGGAGGACCTGCCGCAGCCATACCGTGCTGAAGCCCGCGGGCTGCGCATCCACCGCCGGATACACCACATGCGCGGGCATGACCGCCCGCAGCCCCGGCGCCAGCCAATGAAACGGCGCGGCGTCCGCCGCGAGCAGGACGTCGAGCGGGCGATCGTCCTGCGCCACGGCAACATGCGTGTCGGCCCGGGCGTAACCGTGGCCGGGAAAGTGCTTGGCGCAATGCGCCATGCCCATGCGCGCCATGCCCTGCATCAGGCTCTGTGCCAGCACCGTGACCACGCGCGCATCGGCGTGAAACGCGCGGTCGCCGATCACGCTCGATCCCCCCCAGTCCAGATCGAGCACCGGCGTGAAGCTGAAATCCACCCCGCAGGCGCGCAGCTCGGCAGCCAGCACCACCCCGCAGGCCGCGGCCCGGCGCATCGCGCCCGGGGCGTCGAGCATCCAGTGGTCGCCGAGTGCGCGCATGGCCGGAAGATGCGTGAAGCCATCGGTGCGAAAGCGCTGCACCCGCCCGCCTTCATGGTCCACCGCAATGAGCAGATCGGCGCGCACCGCCTTGATCTGCGCGCAAAGCGCCAGCAGTTGCGCGCGGCTCTCCCAGTTGCGCGCAAACAGCACCACGCCGCCGACCAGCGGATGGCGCAGACGCCTGCGATCGGCAGCAGTCAGCTGCAGACCGGCGACGTCGAGGATGAGCGGAGAAGGCAGGACAGATTGCATGGGTTCAGGACGCAGGAGCAGCGAAGACTTCGGCCACGACCATGGCCAGCGCCGTGTCGGCCTCATCGGAAACCGACACCAGAAAGCGCAGCGACCGCGCCGCACACCACGCCTTGAGCGCGCCGTGCAATTTGATGGTTGGCTGACCACTGGGCAGCTTGAGGATTTCGCAATCGCTCCAGCGCATCGGGTGATGAAGCCCCAAGCCGATGGATTTGGAAAACGCTTCCTTCGCGGCAAAGCGCGTGGCCAGGTAGTTGATGCCGCGCTGCTCCACCTTGGCAAGCCGGCGGGCATATTCACGCAATTCGCTCTCGCCCAGCACACGCTGGGCGAACCGGTCGCCATGCCGCTCCACCGCCGCACGCATGCGGGCGATGGAGCAGACATCGGTGCCGATGCCGTAGATCATGGCACCTCCCGACAGCGCATTCAGCGACCGCGCGCGGTGGCGACGGCGCTGGCAATCGTGGCCTGAAAGTCGCGCACCGATTGAGTGAGGCCGACGAACACCGCATGGCCGATGAGCGCATGACCAATGTGCAGTTCGCTGACCTCGGGCAACACCGCAATGGCCGGAGTGCTCTGCAGGCTCAGACCGTGGCCTGCGTTGGTTTGCAGGCCCAGGCTGCGGCCGAGTTTGAGACCGGCGACGATGCGGTCGAACTCGCGCTGGCGCGCCGCGTCGTCCCCCGCATCGAAGGCATTGGCATAGGCGCCGGTATGCAGCTCGATGCACGGCGCACCGGCGCGGGCGCTGGCCTCGATCTGCTGCGCGCTGGGCTCGATGAACAGCGACACGCGGCAGCCGCAACCGGCCAGCCGGGCGCAGGCCGAGCGCACGCGGTCGAACTGCCCGGCCACGTCCAGCCCGCCTTCCGTGGTCACCTCCTGGCGGCGTTCGGGCACCAGGCAGACCATCTGCGGACGCACGCGGCAGATGATGTCGAGCATCTCAGGCGCCAGCGCCGACTCGAAATTCAGCGGCGCAGTGATGACGGCCTTGAGCCGTTCGACATCGGCATCGCGGATATGGCGCCGGTCTTCACGCAGGTGAAAGGTGATGATGTCGGCCCCGGCCTCCACCGCCTGTTGCGCGGCGCGCACCGGGTCGGGAAAGCCGCCACCCCGTGCGTTGCGCAGCGTGGCGACATGGTCGATGTTCACCCCGAGCAGGGGTGCGGCAGCAGGGGAAACCAGGGGATTCATAGCTTGTGCAGGTCGATGAGAAGCTGGCGAGTGCGCAGCATCTGGCCGGAAAGATGATAGTGAAGCAGGTTGCGCATGAGAGTCTTGGCGGCACGCGCCAGGGCCAGATCACCTGCGGGCGGCGGCCCATCGCGCAGCGCCAGCAAGACCTCGCCGCGCACTGCGGCCGGGTCGGAGGCGCGGCAAGGCGACACGCCATGATCGGGGTCGACGCGGTAGAACGCATCGGGCAGCACAGGTTGGGACGAAGCCCCTTCCAGATGCAGTTCGGGCAGATGGCCCAGCTCGCGCAACAGCGCAAACTCGAAATCACGCAACACCGGCTCCAGTTCGGCGGCCTGCGCATGCGGGCGCTGCGCCAGCGCGGCAATGCCCTGGTGATAGGCGTCGAACAGGCCTTCATGCGCGTCCTCGCGCGCCAGCAGACGCACGAGCAATTCGTTGAAGTAAAAGCCGCACAGCAGCGGCAGGCCTGACAGCGGCGCCAGCCCGCCCGACCATTCGGCGCGGGTCAAGGTGCGGACTTCGCTGCGCCCGCTCCAGCTCGCCGTGCAGGGCTGAAACCCCATCAGCACGGCGCGCAGCGCCGACGCCGGGCGCTTCGCGCCCTTGGCCACCAGCGCCACCCGTCCATGCTGACGGCTGAACACGTCGAGCAGCAGGCTGGTTTCCTTCCAGGGATAGCTGTGCAGCACATAGATGGACTCGTCCTGCACCCGCTCGATGCTGGTTCTGCGTCGCAGGGCCGCTCGCGCAGGCGCACCGTGCGGACGGACCGCACGCTCAGGGACCAACTCAGTCCTCATACCCGAAGGCGCGCACTGCGGCCTGGTCGTCGGCCCAGCCGGAGCGGGTCTTGACCCAGACTTCCAGAAACACCGGGCCGCCGAACAAGGCCTGCATGTCCTGCCGCGCCTCGGTGGAGATGCGCTTGAGCCGCTCACCGCCAGCGCCGATCACCATGGCCTTGTGACTGTCGCGGTCGACGATGATGGCTGCAGAAATGCGCCGCAGATCACCTTCCTGCGCGAACTGCTCGATGACCACGGTACTGGTGTAGGGCAGTTCATCGCCGGTGAGGCGGAACAGCTTTTCACGCAGAATTTCAGCCGCCAGAAAGCGCTCGCTGCGATCGGTGAGCGCATCTTCCTCGTAGCCCCACTCTCCCTCGGGCAGATAGGGTTGCATGATGGAGAGCAGGCGCGGGGCGTCTGCCGCCTTTTGCGCCGACATCGGCACGATCTCGGCAAACTTGCGCAACTGCCCGAACTCGGCCAGCCAGGGCAGCAGTTTTTCGCGCGGAGTCACGCGGTCGAGCTTGTTGACCACCGCGATCACCGGGCGATCGTCGGGCAGCACCTCGAGCACCGTGCGGTCCTCCGGCACGAGCTTGCCCGCTTCCAGCACCCAGAGCACCAGATCGACCTCGCTCAGTGCGCCGGTCACGGTACGGTTCATCGCGCGGTTGAGTGCATGCAGATGCTTGGTCTGAAAGCCCGGCGTATCGACAAAGGCGAACTGCGCCTGCCCTTGCGTGCGCACACCCAGAATGCGGTGACGCGTGGTTTGCGCCTTGTGCGACGTGATGCTGACCTTGGCGCCGACCAGCGCATTGAGCAACGTGGATTTGCCCACGTTCGGGCGGCCGACGATGGCGACAGTGCCAAAGCGGCGCGGGGGTTGCGGGGGAGATGAAGTCATGTGGGCCTGGGCGGTCTGGGTGCGCGGCGCGTCTTGGCGCCAGCAGGATTGTGCTCCTGCACGGCGGGCTGCGCAGCCTGCGGATCGGGCGTCTGTTCCGGGGGCGTCTGCGCAGCTGACTCCCTGGATGCGGAGGGCGAGCGGGCATCGACGAACACCGGCTTGTTGCGCCCGCGCACAGGCTGGGTGCCACCTCGCGCCATGCGCGCGATCATGCGTGCGGCAGCCTCCTGCTCGGCACGACGGCGGCTATCGCCCTCGCCCTCCACCTTCAAGCCCAGCGCAGGCACGGCGCACTCCACCCTGAATTGCTGCTGATGCGCTGCGCCGCGCACATCGAGCACCGTGTAGGCGGGCAGCGGCAGGCGCTGGCCCTGCAGGAATTCCTGCAACTGGGTCTTGGCGTCCTTGCGGACCACGTCGGCATCGAGCGCCTCGAGCAGGGGCGCGAACAGACGGCGCATCACGTCCTGCGCCGCGTCGAATCCGGCTTCGAGATAGATCGCACCCAGCAGGGCTTCCAGCGCATCGGCCAGAATGGATTCGCGCTTGGCACCGCCGCTATGCAGCTCGCCCTCCCCCAGCCGGAGAAAGCGGCCCAGGTCGATGGCCCTGGCCACCTCGGCCAGTGCCTCGGCGCGCACCAGCGCGGCACGGAGGCGGGACAGCTGACCTTCGTCCTGACGCGCGGCCTGGTGATAGAGCAGGGCCGCGGCAGAGAGATTGAGCACCGAGTCGCCGAGAAACTCCAGGCGCTCGTTATGGTCTGCGCCGAAGCTGCGGTGCGTCAGCGCCCGGTCGAATAATGTGCGATCGCGGAAGACATAGCCCAGCCGCGTTTCCAGTGCCGTGCTCACCCGTGAATCAGTGCGATTGACCAGCGTACTTGATCAGCAGGAACACCGGCCCCGCGATATGGATTTCCTTGTTGTAGGCAAAGGAAACCACCACCTTGTCGTTGACCTTGGTGATGTTGAGATCCTGCGCGGTGACCGAGGAGATGTAGTCCACGTCGGCCATTTTGGAATAGGCAGAGCGGATATCGGCCACCGTGGGGCCAGCCTTGGCGGCCTGGTCCACTGCCTTCTGAATGGCGAAATACTCCGTTGCGGTCGGAACGGCCTGTGCGCCAATGACGACCACAAACGCCAGAATGGCGCCCCAGAAAATCAACCCGATCAGGGTGATTCCGCGTTGCTTGTCCTGCTGCTTCATGTTGGCCCCGATTGCTCCATCCGGCATTGACGATCAATGAATCAGCCCAATGTTTTTCGGTGCGCTGAAATTCATCCACACCACAAAGGCTTTGCCGATGATATTGCGCTCGGGCACGAAACCCCAATAACGTGAATCCAGCGAGTTGTCGCGGTTGTCGCCCATGACGAAGTAATTGCCGGCAGGGACCTTGCAGACAAAGCCCTCGGCGTTGTAGTGGCACATGTCGCGATGCGGAAAGTCGTCCGGCCCGCCGATGACATAGGGCGGCGCCATCGGATTGATCATGATGCGGTGTTCATGCGTGCCCAGCTTTTCCATGAACTGCTTGTAATACGTCATGGTGCCAGGATCGAAGTAGTCAGGCAGCGGCGTTTCCTGCACCGGCTTGCCGTTGATCACCAGTTGCTTGTTCTCGTAGGACACGGTATCGCCCGGCAGGCCGACGATGCGCTTGATGTAGTCGATGCGCGGGTCCTTGGGCAGACGGAACACGATCACGTCACCACGCCGGGGGAGTTCGCCCGGGGTCAGACGCGTTTCGAGCAGCGGCAGGCGCAGGCCGTAGTCGAATTTGTTCACCAGAATCAGGTCGCCGGGCACCAATGTCGGTTCCATCGATCCAGAGGGAATCTTGAACGGCTCGGCGACGAAGGAGCGCAGAAGAAACACCACCAGAATGACCGGAAACAGGCCTGCGGTCCACTCCAGCCACCACGGCTGGCTCTGCACCCGCGCGCGCGCCGCCTCGATTTCTGCATCGGTGGCCACGGCACCATCCGTGGCCAGCCCCTGCCTGGCCAGCGCGCTGCGCCGCTCCTGCAACTGGGCGGCAGCAGCATTGGCTGCACGCCTGCGCTGCGGTGCGAAGTACCAGCGCTCGGCGAACCAGAACGCGCCAGTGACGACCAGCAGGATGAAAAGCAACAGGGTGAAATTGACGCTGGGCGCGGTTTCCATACGGGGTGTGGGGAGTGTGGGGGGTCAGTCTTCGACTTGCAGGATGGCGAGGAATGCTTCTTGCGGAACCTCGACCGAGCCGATCTGTTTCATGCGTTTTTTGCCCGCCTTCTGCTTTTCCAGCAGCTTGCGTTTGCGACTGATGTCGCCGCCATAGCACTTGGCCAGCACGTTCTTGCGCAGGGCCTTGATTGTCTCACGCGAGATGATGTTGCCACCGATGGCAGCCTGAATGGCGACGTCGTACATCTGGCGCGGAATGATCTCGCGCATCTTGGCCGCCACCTGTCGCCCGCGATACTGGCTCTGGCTGCGGTGGACGATGATGGACAGCGCGTCCACCCGGTCGCCGTTGATCAGCATGTCCACTTTCACCACATCGGCGGCGCGGTACTCCTTGAACTCGTAATCCATCGACGCGTAGCCGCGCGAGACGCTCTTGAGCTTGTCGAAAAAGTCGAGCACGATTTCCGCCAGCGGCATGTCGTAGGTCAGCATGACTTGCCGACCGTGGTACGCCATGTTGAGCTGCATGCCACGCTTCTGGTTGGCCAGGGTCATCACCGGGCCGACATAGTCTTGCGGCATGTACAGATGCACGGTGACGATGGGCTCTCGGATTTCGGCGATGCGTCCCTGGTCGGGCATCTTCGAGGGATTTTCCACCTCGATGATCTCCCCATTGGCCAGCACCACCTGATAGACCACCGACGGCGCGGTGGTGATCAGATCCTGATCGAACTCGCGCTCCAGCCGCTCCTGCACGATTTCCATGTGCAGCAGACCCAGAAAGCCGCAGCGAAAGCCAAAACCCAGCGCCTGACTCACTTCGGGCTCGTAACGCAACGCGGCGTCATTGAGCTTGAGCTTTTCCAGCGCGTCGCGCAGTTGGTCGTACTCGCTCGCCTCGGTGGGATAAAGACCCGCGAACACCTGCGGCTGAATCTCCTTGAAGCCCGGCAGCGGCTCGGCGGCAGGTCCGAGGTTGTTGGGCAGCTTCTTTTCCAGCGTGATGGTGTCGCCCACCTTGGCGGCCTGCAATTCCTTGATACCCGCAATGATGAAACCCACCTCGCCCGCGTTGAGCACCTCGCGCTGCACCGCCTTGGGTGTGAACACCCCGAGCTGCTCGACGTTGTAGGCGGCGTGCGTCGCCATCATCTTGAAGCGCTCTCCCTTTTTCAGCGCCCCGTCCACCACGCGCACCAGCATGACCACGCCGACATAGGGATCGAACCAGGAGTCGATGATCATGGCGCGCAGCGGCGCATTCAACTCACCCTTGGGCGGAGGCATGCGGGTGATGACGGCCTCGAGAATGTCGTCGATGCCCATGCCGGTCTTGGCGCTGCAGGGGATGGCATCGGTGGCGTCGATGCCGATGACTTCCTCGATTTCCTCCTTGGCGCGCTCGGGATCGGCCTGCGGCAGGTCCATCTTGTTGAGCACCGGCACCACTTCCACGCCCAGATCGAGCGCGGTGTAGCAGTTCGCCACGGTCTGCGCCTCGACGCCCTGACTGGCATCGACCACCAGCAGCGCACCCTCGCAGGCGGAGAGTGAGCGGCTGACCTCGTAGCTGAAGTCCACGTGACCCGGGGTGTCGATCAGGTTGAGGGTGTAGGTCTGGCCGTCGCGGGCGGTGTATTGCAGCGCCGCGGTCTGCGCCTTGATGGTGATGCCACGCTCGCGCTCGATGTCCATGGAATCGAGCACCTGGGCTTCCATCTCGCGGTCGGACAGGCCGCCGCAGCGCTGAATGATGCGATCGGCCAGGGTGGATTTTCCGTGGTCGATATGGGCAATGATGGAAAAATTGCGGATGTGATTCATGCAAAGGACCGCTGGGGCGACCGGCTCAGGCCCCGCGGACGAACCCTGCGGGAATGACGCAAAACACGGGGGAACTCAAGAAAAAAGGCGCGACAAGCCTGACGCGCCTTCCAACAAATCGAATTTGGCAACTGCTGCTGCTTGTTGGGCTGTCATTCTAACCCGGCACCGAGACCGGGTCAGACACCCAACCATCGCTTCAACACTTCAGTTCTGCGGGCGCAGCAGGATGTACAGCCCCGCATCTCCGCGCCGCACCAGGACGGCCACCTGCTTGCCCACGGGAAGCTGGGCGCTGATGGCGTTGAACTGGGCGGCGCTGTTCACCGCGGCATTGCCCACCGCCAGAATCACATCGCCCACACGCAGGCCATCCCGCGCGGCGCCGTTGCGCACCGCCTCGACCAGCACACCACTGCTGACGCCGAGCTGGCGTTTTTGCGCTTCATTGAGGTCGATGACCTTCACGCCCAGCGCGTTGGCCTTGCTCACGGCTTCGGGCTTCTGCTCATCGGCAGGCTTGGTGCCGGGCTTCTTGTCCATGACCCACTCGCCCACCTTGACGTTCAGGGTCACGGTCTTGCCCATGCGCAGCACTTGCATCGGCACGGTGGCGTCCGGTTTAGTTTCCCCGACGAGTCGCGGCAGGTCGTTGGCGCGCTCCACCGGCTTGCCGTTGAAGCTGGTCACGATGTCGCCAACCTGCACGCCGGCCTTGTCCGCCGCGCCGCCTTTCTCGACCACGCGCACCAGCGCACCGCGGGCCTGTCCCAGGCCGAGCGAGTCGGCCAGTTCACGGCTCACGCTGTCGATCTGCACGCCGATCTTGCCGCGCACCACATAGCCCTGTTTCTTGAGCTGCTCGACCACGCGCATGGCCTCGTCGATCGGGATGGCAAACGAGATACCCATGAATCCGCCAGTGCGGCTGTAGATCTGGGAATTGATGCCGATCACGTTGCCGCGCATGTCGATCAGCGGCCCACCCGAGTTGCCGGGATTGACCGCCACATCGGTCTGGATGAAGGGGGTGTAGTCGCCGGTATCGCGCCCCTTGGCGCTGACGATGCCCGCGGTCACGGTGTTTTCCAGCCCGAAAGGCGAGCCGATCGCCACCACCCATTCACCCACCTTGACCTTGGAGGAATCGCCGATCTGCACGGCAGGCAGCGGCTGCTTGGTATCGATTTTCACCAGCGCGACATCGGTGCGCTTGTCCGCGCCGATGAGCTTGGCCTTGAACTCGCGCTTGTCGGTCAGGGTGACCATGAGCTCGTCGGCACCATCGACCACATGCGCATTGGTCATGATGTAGCCGTCCGGGCTGATGATGAAGCCCGAACCCACGCCGGTGGGCCGTTCTTCTTCATCCTGCGGCGCGCCCTTGCCATCCTTCGGCGTGTCCGGCGCCGGAATGGGAACGCCGAAGAAACGGCGCAGCAACTCGCGGGTCTGGTCGTCCATGCCGTCGCCGCTGCCCACTGCCACTTTCTTGTAGGTGCGGATATTGACCACGGACGGCCCGGCCTTTTCCACCAGTCCGGTGAAGTCCGGCAGGCCGCAGGCGACGCACGCCTGCGTCGGCGCAGATCCCGCAGCCTGTGCCGGAGCAACAGCCCCGGTCATCACCAGCAGTCCAGCGCTCACAAAGGTCAACAGAAAATTTTTCACCGATTTCTCCCTGATACATCACGCCTGATTTCAGGCAGGTCACTGCAATTCGTCAATGGATTCAAAACCTTGCCAGCATACGGAAAACACCGCCGCCATGCTGCGGCAGGGCAGAGACCCCGCGCAAATTGCGCTATTGCACCCGCACCACGGCTTCGCTGACGCGGCGCAAGGTGCGTTCCGGCACGGCGCCCATCACGGTCAGCCAGGCGTCCCCCATGCGGCGCGACAATGCCAGCGTGCCGCCAACCCTTTGTTCAGGCGCGACCGGCTCGGTCAACGCGCTTGCTGGCTGAATGAAGATGGACACCGACGCCAGCCCGTCACTGAGCAGCCACTGCAGCACTTCCGAGGACTTCCCGCCAACCGACATGCTGCGGCGAAACACGCCGACCGTCTTGAAACCCGGCACCGGCGCCGACAAGGCCCAGCCCTGCGACTGCAGAGTGACCGGAACGACTTTCATGTGCTCCACCGCATAGCCTGGGGGCTGGCGCAGGCTGTCCTGCACCAGCGCGTTTTGCGGCGCAATATTGATTTTCAGCTGGGTGAATGCAACCTGATCGATGACATGCCCTGCGGTATCGAGGGTTTGCGCCTTGACCAGAAGCTGGGAATCGCGCAGCGACCACAGCCGATACCCCCAGCGCAGATCGTCGCGCGGCAGAATGGTGGAGACTTGGCATTCATAGCCGGCGCAGCGTTCCTGCCCGCCGCGCTCCAGCCGGTAATTGCGATCGACCTCGCCATCCGTGGTTTTGAGCAGTCGCGGAAAGCTGGCCTGGCCCGCCTGATTGTCGATCAGTGTCAGTCTGTAATCCGGCCAGCTGGTGCGCACCTGATCGTTCAGCGACACCATGATGCGCCGCTGCCCGTCCAGGGTTTCGATGCGCTCGAAATGGCCTTGAGGAAGCACGTAGTGCACCAGACTGGACGTGCTGATGTCTTCGCCACGCTGGGTGATGAACACCCCGCTGTAGTTCATGGTGCGCGCTGCAGAGCTCACGGTCTGCAGCCAATGCTCCAGCCCGGGCGTGTGCGGCTGGCCGTCGGACGGTTGCAGTCTGTTCGTGGCCGCCAGCAACTGTTCGGTCGGCCCCGGGAGCGTCTGCGCGGCAAAGACCGGCGCGAGCATCAGGACGCTCAACGCGCCACCCAGTGCCGATCCACGCAGGTGGCGTGCCAACCCGCCAGCGGCCTTTCCTGGATGGGAATGCAGGCCCGCCATCAGTGCGACAGCGCTGCCGGAGTTGCCGGGCGATCGGCGACAACCCGCAGGGTTGCCGGCACGACGGGCATCATGCCGCCGGCCATTTGCTGATGCGCCAGCAGATACTCGACCATGGGCATTTGCGCGGAAACGGGAAGGATTTGCGCCTTGCCAGTTGCCTGGCGCCCGGATGCATCGGTGACGGCTTCGGTCGCCATCAGACCCGTCACGCCAGGCTGTCCGAGCTGACCTTCAGCAGCCCCCGCGCGCGTCTCGCTGATACGCATCTGCAGCGGATTCGACGTCGCGAGACCGCCCGCAGACGCCACGACCTTGCTCTCCGACGTCACGCGCACCCCCTGCGGCTCCGTGCGCTGCAGACCCGGCAGCGCCACCCATGCCATCACGGCGACACCGCCCACCGCAGCCATTCCTGCAGCCATGCGGGTGCTCCAGTGCGGACGGCGATGCGGCACGACCTGCTTGGCTGCAACCGCTGCGGGCTGCGGCTGCAGCACAATGGGTTCGTGTGCCACGGCCGCGCTCACTCTCTGCAGAAAATCCTGCTCTCGTGGCATTGGCGTCAGATCGGAGGAGCGCAAGAGATCGCCGATCTGCGCATACAGCAGCCAATCGCGCCGCGCGGCCTCGTCAGATGCCGCCTGACGCACGAAGGCCGTCGCCTGCGGGGAAGGCGAGCGGAAATCTCCCTCCCCATCGATCAGGGCCGAAAGTTGCTCTCGCGACATGTCTTGACTCATTTTCCGTCTCCTGCACACCCGTACCGAATGTTCATCCCCAAGCTCACCAGCGTTTGCCGCCCTTGTGCTCGATCACAGGGCGCAAGCGCTCTGCAATCGCCTCACGGGCGCGAAAAATCCGCGACCGCACCGTGCCGATCGGGCATTGCATGACATCGGAAATCTCCTCGTAACTTAGGCCCTCGATTTCGCGCAGGGTGATTGCCGTGCGCAAATCGTCGGGCAGGGATTCCATCGCCGCATTCACCGTCTGCACGATTTCCTTGGAAATCAGCAGGGACTCGGGGGTTTCGTTGTTGGTTAGTAACTCGGTCGGGCTAAAAGTTTCTTCACCCGATCCCGCGGCGTCCCCTTCGGATACCGTAGGGTCGCGCATGTCATCGGATATCGCTTTCTTTGCGGTATTGACCGCGATACGGTAGAGCCAGGTGTAGAACTGGCTATCGCCCCGAAATTGTCCAATGGCGCGGTAGGCGCGCAGGAAGGTTTCCTGCGCCACATCTTCGGCCTGGGCCGGATCGCGAATGAAGCGCAGCACCAGGCGATAGATCCTGCGCTGATACTTGGCGACAAGCAGATCGAATGCCTTCTGATGCCCTGCCTGAACCTGCTGCACCAGGACGGCATCGCTGAGGTTGTCTTGCTCCACCGGGCTTCAATGAGACAGTGCGCCCAGGCGCAGTCGCAGTTCGCGAAAAATACCGGGTTGAATGTCACTTGGAATGGGCAGAACCACCCGTCCCTTGGCAGTCAGGCCAAGAACCAGCAACAGCCCGGGCAGCACCATGCTGCGCACCTGCAGCACCTCCTCCAGACCGTCACCACGTTGCAGTCTCCAGCCACGCTCGCCATGAAACAGGGTGAACGCGCGGATCGTCCAGTAGGGATATTGTGCGGACTGGATCGCCAGGAAAATGGCAGCCGCGAAGGCGGCCATCAAATTGAGCGAATCGGTATCGCGCCAGACCCAGATGGTCCAGCCTGCAGCGAGCAGCGAAGCCGCGCTGAACAGCCCGAGCAGCAGATGCCAGCGGCCGAAGTGTTCAACCCGGATCTGCAAGGGCGCAACGGTCTTCATGCGACACACTCAAAAAAACACTGGGCGCTCATCTTGCCCAATCAGACACGCTTGAACAAGAGCGACCCGTTGGTACCGCCAAAGCCAAAATTGTTTTTCAGCGCATACTCGATCCGCATGTCGCGTGCGGTGTTGGCGCAATAGTCGAGATCGCACTCGGGGTCGGGTGTCTGCAGATTGATGGTCGGCGGACACACCTGATGATGCAGCGACAGCACGGTGAACACCGACTCCACGCCGCCGGCACCGCCGAGCAGGTGGCCGGTCATGGATTTGGTGGAATTCACCACCAGTTTGTACGCATGATCGCCGAAGGCCAGTTTGATGGCGTCGGACTCGTTCTTGTCGCCCAGGGGCGTGGACGTGCCGTGCGCGTTGACCATCTGCACCTGATCGGCCGCCACGCCAGCGTTTTTCAGCGCCAGCAACATGCTGCGCCGCGGCCCATCGGTGTTGGGCGCGGTGATGTGCCCGGCATCTCCGCTCATGCCGAAACCGACGAGCTCGGCATAGATTTTTGCGCCGCGCTTGACGGCGAGCTCATAGTCTTCGAGCACCATGACACCGGCGCCCTCGCCGAGAACGAACCCATCGCGGTCCTTGTCCCACGGGCGACTCGCAGTGGCCGGGTCGTCATTGCGGGTGGACAGGGCGCGCGCCGAGGCAAAACCACCGATCCCCAGGGGCGAGACCGTGGCCTCGGCCCCACCGGCCACCATGACGTCTGCGTCGCCCGATTCGATGAGGCGCGCAGCCAGACCAATGGCGTGCAGCCCGGTGGTGCAGGCCGTGACGACGGAGAGATTGGGGCCCTGAAAGCCGTATTCGATGGACACATGCCCGGACACCATGTTGATGATCGACGCCGGGACAAAGAACGGCGTGACGCGGCGCGGGCCACGCTCAAGCAGCTCCTTGTAGGTGTTTTCGATCAGCGGCAGGCCACCGATACCCGAACCAACCAGCACGCCGACGCGCTCTGGATCGAGCCCGGCCTGATCGATGCCACTGTCACGCACGGCCTGCATCGACGCTGCGATGCCGTAGTGAATGAACGTATCCATGTGGCGCGCTTCCTTGGCCGCGATGTATTGCGTCACATCGAAATCACGCACTTCGCCAGCGATCTGCACGGAATAGGCCGAGGCATCGAATTTGGTGATGCGTCCGATGCCTGATTTGCCCGCGAGCAAATTGGACCAGTTGTCATCCAGGGTGTTGCCCAGCGGTGAAACCGCGCCAAGGCCAGTAATCGCAATTCGTCGGCGAAGGGTCATGTGAAATCAGGCAGGCCGCGCAAGCGCTGGCGCTTGGTCGCGAACAAAAGTGGGTTCAGAAAAACGAGGTCGCTTGAAATCGGCTCAGGCCTTGTAGTGCGCCTTGGCGTAATCGACAGCCAACTGCACGGTCGTGATCTTCTCGGCGTCTTCGTCAGGGATTTCGATGTGGAATTCGTCTTCCAGCGCCATGACCAGTTCGACGGTATCCAGTGAGTCGGCACCGAGATCATCCACAAAGGATTTTTCGTTGGTCACCTGGTCTTCGGCAACGCCCAGTTGCTCGGCGATGATCTTTTTGACGCGCTGTTCGATGTCACTCATTGAAACCTCCAGTGGAAATGTGAAAAATTTTAGCAAGCGCAGACGCTGCTTCGACGACAGGCCAAGAGCATAACCCCGCCTGACGACGACTCGGCGCGTTTTCGCGCAAACTCATTGCATATACATGCCGCCATTGACGTGCAGGACGGCACCCGTGATGTACGCCGCCAGCGGCGACGCCAGAAAGGAAACGGCGTGCGCAATCTCCTCGGGCTTGCCCAGACGCCCGAGCGGAATGCGCGCCAGCATCGGCTGGGTTTGCGCTTCGGTCAGGCCGCGGGTCATGTCGGTGTCGATGAAGCCCGGCGCCACACAGTTGACGGTGATGTTGCGGCTGCCCAGTTCCTGCGCCAGAGCCCGGCTCATGCCGGCCACGCCGGCCTTGGCCGCAGCATAGTTTGCCTGCCCCGGGTTGCCGGACGCGCCGACCACCGAGGTGATGTTGATGATGCGACCGTAGCGCTGCTTCATCATGGTGCGCATGACGGCGCGCGACATGCGGAACACGGCGCTCAGGTTGGTGGAAAGCACGGCGTCCCAGTCGGCATCGCTCATGCGCATGGCGAGCATGTCGCGGGTAATTCCGGCGTTGTTGACCAGCACGTGCAACGCGCCTTCAGACTTGACGATGGCATCGACCAGAGCTGCGCCGGCCTGGGCGTCGTTGACGTCGAGCACGGCACCTCGGCCGCCGTGGGCTTTCAGCGCCTCAGTAATGGCCAGCGCGCCGGATTCGGACGTCGCCGTGCCGATGACGCGCATGCCGGCCGCGGCAAGATCGGCGGCGATGGCCGCGCCGATGCCGCGGGACGCGCCGGTCACCAGTGCAATCTGTCCGGCAAGAGTGCGTGCAGTTGAGGGATCAGGGAGGGGATTGCTCATGCCAGGGCCGTTTGAATGGAAGGAATTGCAGACGCGTCGTCCAGAGCAAAGGATTGCAGTGCGGGATTGATGCGGCGCGTCAGGCCATGCAGCACTTTACCCGGGCCGCATTCCACCAACGTGGTGCAGCCCATCTGCGCCATGGCCTGCACACACTCCACCCAGCGTACCGGATGACAGGCCTGGCGCGCGAGCGCGTCGCGGATGGCGTCCGGCTCGGTGGGATGGGCCACATCGACATTGTTGATCAGGGGAATGCTGGGCGCCTTCAGGGGCACATCCTGCAGGTAGCCGCGCAATTGCTCGGCCGCCCCCTGCAGCAGGCTGCTGTGGAACGGCGCGGAGACCGCCAGCGGCAGGGCGCGCTTGGCGCCCGCGGCCTTCAGCACTTCGCACGCTCGCATCACGGCAGCTTGCGTGCCCGCAATCACCACCTGCCCCGGTGAATTGAAATTGACCGCCTCGACCGCCTCGCCGGTCTCCCGCGCGGCTTGCGCGCAGCCGACACGGACCGCATCGTCGTCGAGCCCAAGCACAGCGGCCATGCCGCCCGTGCCCACAGGAACCGCGTCCTGCATGGCCTGGGCACGAAAGCGCACCAGCGGCAAGGCATCGGTCAGGCTGAGGCTTTGCGCTGCAACCAGCGCGGTGTATTCGCCCAGGCTGTGCCCGGCAACGACATCAGGCCTGCGCCCACCCTCGGCCAGCCAGACGCGGTACAGCGCGATTCCCGCGGTCAACATCACGGGCTGGGTATTGGTCGTGAGGTTGAGCTGGTCAGCCGGGCCCTGCGCGATCAGCGTGGCAATGTCTTGCGACAGCGCGGCGCTGGCTTCCTGCAAGGTTTCGCGCACGGCAGGATGGTCAGCCAATTTGTCGAGCATGCCGACGGACTGCGAACCTTGGCCGGGGAACACAAATGCAAATGGCATGGTGGAAATCTGTGAATTAAAAAAACGACGTGCAAACGCCAGTCAAAAATCGACGACTGCGGCACCCCAGGTCAGGCCACCGCCGACCGCCTCGAACAACAGGGTGTCGCCGCGCTGGACCTGGCCGGATCGCACCGCGACATCCAGGGCCAGCGGAATCGATGCCGCCGAGGTGTTTCCATGCTGGTCGACAGTGACAACGATCTTTTCCGTCGGAATGCCGAGCTTTTTCGCGGTGTGGGTCATGATGCGGATATTGGCCTGATGCGGCACCATCCAGTCCACATCGGATGGCGCGCGATCGGCCTTGGCCAGCGCTTCTCGCGCCACATCTTCGAGCACATGCACAGCCTGCTTGAACACCGCCTGTCCGTCCATTTTCAGGAACGGGCTGCCTGCAATCTCGCCGCCGGACACTCGGCCCGGGGTGCACAGAATCGATGCCTGCCGCCCGTCGGCATGCAGGGCGCTGGACAGCACGCCGGGCGTGTCGCTGGCACTGAGCACCACGGCGCCAGCACCATCGCCGAACAGCACGCAGGTGGTGCGGTCGTTGAAATCGAGAATGTGGGAGAACACTTCGGCGCCGATGACCAGGGCGTGGCGCGTCATGCCGCTGCGCACGAACTGGTCTGCCACGGTCAGGGCGTAGACAAACCCGGCGCACACCGCCTGAACGTCGAACGCGGCGCCGCCCGCTGCGCCCAGACGCCCCTGGATGAGCGTGGCGTTGGACGGAAAAATCATGTCCGGGGTGGAGGTGGCAACAATGATGAGGCCGATGTCGCTTGCCTGCAGCCCCGCAGCGTCGAGCGCCCGGCGTGCGGCCTGTTCGCCCAGATCGACACTGGTCATGCCCGCATCGGCAAAATGGCGAAAGCGGATGCCGGTGCGCGCAACAATCCATTCATCGCTGGTTTCCACGCCGCGCGTGGCCAGATCTGCAGCCAGTTCGTCGTTGCTGACCCTGCGGGACGGCAGCGCGCTGCCGGTGCCGGAAATTCTGGAATAGGAGGACATGGAGCGGATCGATCAGGGAATGGGGCGATAACCAGGTCTGGAACCAGGGAGCAGAAATCTGACGCTCAGGCTGCCGGGGCAGGCAAAGTCGGCGCGGAGGATGGCGCGTGCATGACTTCGAGAATGCGCTCGATCTGCCGCACGACATCGCCCTGCACGGCCTCCCGGGCACGCAGCAGCGCCTGCTCGAAGGCAAACGCGTCGGCAGAGCCATGGCTTTTGATCACGAGGCCGCGCAGGCCCAGCAGCGCCGCGCCGTTGTAGCGGCGATGATCGACCCGCTGGCGAAACCGCTTGAGCACGGGCATGGCCACCAGGGCCATCAGCTTGCTCAGAGGCGTGCGGGTGAACTCCTCGCGAATCATGCCCGAGAGCATCTGCGCCAGACCTTCCGAGGTTTTCAGCGCGACATTACCGACAAAGCCATCGCACACCACGATGTCGGTCGTGCCCTTGAAAATATCGTTGCCCTCGACGTTGCCGTGAAACCGCAAGCGGCCCAAGGTATCTGCCTCGCGCAGCAGTTCTGCCGCGCGCTTGATGATGTCATTGCCCTTGATGACCTCTTCGCCGATGTTGAGCAAACCGACCGTGGGCTGCGGATGCCCGCCGGCTGCGGCATACGCCGTGCCCATGACGGCGAACTGCAGCAAATGCAGCGGTTCGCAGTCGACATTCGCGCCGAGATCGAGCATCAGCGTGCCCTGCCCCTTTTGATTGGGCAGATAAGTCGCGATGGCCGGCCGCTCGATGTCGTGCAGCGTCTTGAGCAGATAGCGCGCCACGGCCATGAGCGCACCGGTATTCCCAGCGGAGACGCAGGCTTGCGCCCGCCCATCGCGCACCAGTTCAATGGCGCGGCGCATGGAGGAATCGCGCTTGCGGCGCAGTGCAACCTCCACCGAATCGTCCGAGGCCACCACTTCGCTGGCGACGACGAATTCGACGCGCGGATCGCGATCGAGCTGAAGTTGCGCCATCAGCGGCGTGGCTGCCTGAGGCTGTCCGACCAGCAACAGGCGACTGTCCTGGTGCTGCCTCAGGAACTGCGCGCAGGCGGGAAGAATGGCTTGAGCACCGTGATCTCCGCCCATCACATCGACGGCCAGGGTGCAGGTCATGGCCTGAACCGCGCCAGATCAGGCCGCACACAACACAACCAGTCGCCCGGAGATTTCAAGCGACACACGGGGCGCAGAAGCAAGGCTTACTCGTCGGACTTGGTCTTGACGACTTTGCGACCACGGTAAAAACCGTTCGGGCTGATGTGATGGCGCAGATGCGTCTCGCCCGTGGTGGCCTCGACGGCCAGCGGCGGCGCGCTCAGGTGTTGATGCGCACGGTGCATACCGCGCTTGGAAGGTGATTTCTTGTTTTGCTGGACGGCCACGGCAATCCCCTGTGAAAAAGCTAAGCATTATATGCGAGCACACGCACCCGCAGTGAAGGTTCTCAGCGTTTCTTCGGGTTGCCCATCAGTTCGCGCAGGTTGGCGAAAGGATGTTGCCGCTCTTCTCGCTCACCAGCGTCAGCCGGGGGCGAGCTCGGCTCTGCCGTCTGGCGATCCGGACAGGCCGCGTGCATGGGCACCAGGGGCAAGGCAAGGATGAGCTGGTCTTCAATGAGTTCAAGCACGTCGATCGGGTTTTCCGCAGGCAAGGCTTCATCCTCGGCCTCCAGCTCCTCCAGGGTCAATGGCGGCTCGTCGATGACCAGGCGGAATTCCGCAGCGTCATCGATTTCCTGAGTCATCTCCTGCAGGCAACGCTGGCAGATCAGCCCCAGCTCTGCGTGAACGCGCAAGGCCACCATCGCCTGGGGCCGCATGCCGGCCCGCTGGCGCTGAAATCCGCGCAGCGTCCATTGCACCGGCGCCCCGGCGTCGCTCGCCAGCAGATCGCGCAGACGGGACAGCGCCGACAGCGCGACGGTCCCGTGCAGTTCGCCGTCGGTGCGAGCAAAGTCGAACAAGGCCAGGGCATGCGGCGGACGGCTCGTCGCAAGGCGATCCGATGCGGATTTGGAGGGAGCAGCAGTCATTGCCGCAGTTTACCGACTGCAACATGTCGCCGAGACGCCGCGCCAGGGTGCTTTTACACTGCACAGTATCGAACCGGGCGGTCAACACCGCCGGAACAACTTGCAGGAACAGGCAGATGAACACAATTGCACAATGGTTTCCAACTGGCTGGGAGCCCTTTCTTTATGGCGGAATCATGATTGGCTTGGGAGTCAGCGTGCTGTTCTGGCTGACCGGGCTGATCGGCGGCATCAGTACGGCTTATTCGGCAATCTGGTCCCTGGTGTCGCGCCATCCGTTTTTTCAGCATGAAAAATTCGTGTCCACACGCAACTGGCGGCTGATGTATGGCCTGGGGCTCATTGTCGGCGCCGTGGTGTTCACCTACACCCTCGGACATGGCGAAGGGTTTGTCACCCAGGTTCCGCTGTGGCAACTGTTTGTCGGCGGCATCGTCGGCGGATTTGGCGCCCGCATGGGCGGCGGCTGCACCTCGGGGCATGGCATCTGCGGCGTGGGTTCGGGGCAGTTGCCCTCCATCCTGGCCGTGATCATTTTCTTGAGCACAGCCATACTCACGGCGCATGTGGTGCGCGCGATGGGAGGGTTTTGACATGCAGCGCGTTCCTCCCCTTGCGGTGATGTTGTCTGCCCTGCTGGCCGGCGGGCTGTTCGGTTTTGGCCTGGCCTTGTCCACCATGGTCAGGCCGGAGGCCATTCTGCAGTTTCTGATGCTGAAGAACCTTGGCCTGCTGCTGGTCATGGGTGGCGCGGCCGGGGTGACCTTCGTCGCCTACCACCTGTTGCCACGGCTGATGAAGCGCCCGGTGTTCGGCGTGGTGTTCGGCAAGCATCCCTCGCACCTGGACGCCCGCACACTGATCGGCGCGGCGATCTTCGGTGTGGGCTGGGGCCTGAGCGGCGTGTGTCCCGGCCCGGCGATTGCCGGATTGGGCGTCGGCAACTGGCCCTTGCTGTTGAGCATTCTCGGCATTCTGATCGGTGCCTGGCTGCATGGCCGGTTTTTCGGCAAGCATTGATGGCCGACACTGAAACAGCCGAGCTGATTCTGGCGTCCACCTCCCGCTACCGCGCCGATTTGCTGCGGCGGCTGCGGGTGCCGTTCATGCAGCGTGCGCCCGATGTGGACGAAGCTCGCCGCAGCGGGGAAGCTCCGGTCGATCTGGCCCTGCGACTGGCCGCGGAAAAGGCTGCTGCCGTTGCGCGCGGCACGCACGGCGCCTGGGTGATCGGCTCCGATCAGGTCTGCATGCTCGGGGATGAGGCGCTGGGCAAGCCCGGCTCGCATGCTGCCGCAGTGGACCAGTTGCAGCGACTCAGTGGACGCGTGGCCGTGTTCCACACTGCCGTGTGCGTGATCGCCCCTGACGGCACGCAGCAGGTGCGCAACTGTCCGACCGAGGTGGAATTTCGTCGCCTGAGCCCGGCGGAGATCGAGGCGTATCTACGCCTCGACCAGCCCTACGACTGCGCGGGCAGTGCCA
>ERZ1669248.420-NODE-420-length-21124-cov-3.771987_pt1 | contig 21124 bp, 24 predicted proteins | sample MGYA00579296_ERZ1669248 | MGnify/ENA primary metagenome ERZ1669248 (study PRJEB41166, sample SAMN08046057) | hot springs metagenome | biome: hot spring; feature: neutral hot spring; material: thermophilic sediment; isolation source: thermophilic sediment from...
GCGAGCCCCCGGGCTCCCCCCTCGACAATTCTTTAAGGCCTCCCTCCTCCCGTCGCCTGATGGATTACAAGGTCAAGGACGTCGGGTTGGCCCCTCAGGGCAGGCTGCAGATAGAGTGGGCTGAGGCCCACATGCCAGTCCTGCTCAGGATCCGGGAGCGCTTTTCCCGCACCCGCCCGCTGGAGGGGGTGAGGGTGGGGGCCTGCCTTCACGTCACGAAGGAGACGGCCGTCCTGGTGAGGACCCTCGTGGCCGGCGGTGCCGAGGTGTACCTGGCCGCTAGCAACCCTCTCTCGACCCAGGACGACGTGGCTGCGGCCTTGGCTGAGGAGGGCGTGCATGTCTTCGCGTGGAGGGGCATGACCACGCGCGAGTACTACGAGGCGATCGGCCGCGTCATCGCGGCGCGGCCCGAGGTCACCATGGACGACGGCGGCGACCTGACCGCGCTGGTCCACAAGCTGCACTACGGCGAGGGCGGTGAGGACGTGGACACCGTGAGGGAGGTCGCTGGCGGCGCCAGGCCCCGCGTCATCGGCGGAACCGAGGAGACGACGACGGGAGTGCTGCGCCTGCGTGCGATGGCTAGGGAGGGCAAGCTCCTGTACCCGGTCATAGCGGTCAATGAGTCTCGGACCAAGTACCTCTTCGACAACAGGTATGGAACCGGCCAGAGCACCTTCGACGGCATCATGAGGGCGACGAACCTGCTGATCGCCGGGAAGACCGTGGTGGTGGCCGGCTACGGCTGGGTGGGCAGGGGGATCGCGATGCGCGCGAGGGGGTTGGGCGCGCGCGTAGTAGTGGTGGAGGTCGACCCGATCAAGGCGCTGGAGGCGTACTACGACGGCTTCTACGTGACCAGCATGGAGGAGGCGGCGAGCGTCGGTGACGTGTTCATCACGGCCACCGGGAACATCAACGTGATCAGGGGGGAGCACATCGCCAAGATGAAGGACGGCGCCGTCCTAGCGAACGCAGGCCACTTCAACGTGGAGATCAGCATCCCCGATCTGGAGAGGCTCGCCACCTCCAAGCGGGCGATCAGGCCGGGCGTGGACGAGTACAGGCTGGCGGATGGGCGCCGCGTGTACCTGCTGAGCGAGGGGCGCCTAGTGAACCTGGCGGCTGCGGAGGGCCACCCCTCGGAGGTCATGGACATGAGCTTCAGCAACCAGGCCCTCGCCGTCGAGTACCTGCTGAAGAAGAGGGGCGAGCTGGCCCCCGGTGTCTACAGGCTGCCCCTGCGCATCGACCGCCGCATCGCGCGGCTGAAGCTGGAGGCCCTGGGCGTCAGGATCGAGCGGCTGACGGACGAGCAGAGGGCGTACCTCCGATCCTGGCGGGCGGGCACCTGAGCTGAGCTTTTAAAAAAGCGCGCGCACCGGGCCTTAGGCGCCATGCAGGCGGCTAAGGCGCTCACGCTTGAGGACCTAACGAGCTTCTGCATAAGGAGGGGCTTCTTCCTCCCCACCGGGAGGATCTACGGCGGCATCAGGGGCTTCTACGACTACGGCCCCCTGGGCGCTGAGATGAGGAAGGAGATCCTGGACGACTGGTGGTACTACTTCGTCAGGCGCCGCTCGGACGTCGTGGGAATCCACGGCGCCATCATCACGCACCCCAAGACGTGGGAAGCGAGCGGGCACGTGGAGTCATTCTTCGACTACCTCGTGACCTGCAGGAAGTGCGGCAAGGACTACAGAGCCGATCAGCTGCTTGAGGACCTGGGCTTCCGGCTGCAGACGCCCACCCTCGATGCGATCTCGCGCGTAATCAGGGAGAACGACGTGAGGTGCCCGGAGTGCGGCGGCGAGCTCAGCGAGCCGCAGCCCTTCAACCTGATGTTCGTGACGTACGTGGGGCCTAAGAGGGGGGCGGCCAGCGAGGCGTACCTTAGGCCTGAGACTGCGCAGTTGATATTCACGAACTTTAAGGACATCTACTACACGATGGGGATGAAGCTGCCCTTCGGAATCGCTCAAGTAGGTGAAGTGTTCAGGAATGAAATATCACCAAGAGGCTTCCTGTTCAGGCTGAGGCAGTTCACGCAAATGGAGATCGAATACTTCGTGAACCCGAAGAAGGCAAACGAGTGCCCCTTCTTCGACGAGGTGGCCGGCATGACGGTCCAGCTGCTGACGGCCGAGCAGCAGGAGAGGGGGGAGGGCGAGCCCCTGAGGATCACGCTGGCTGAGGCCTGGGAGTGCGGCTACATAGGGAGCCAGTGGCACGCCTACTGGATCGGGGAGTCGCTGAGGTGGTTAGTCAGGATAGGGCTCAGCCCCCACCGCCTCCGCGTGCGGGAGCACGTCAAGGGCGAGCTGGCGCACTACGCCGTGCAGACGTTCGACGTGGAGTACTACTTCCACTTCATGGGGTGGAAGGAGATCGAGGGGATATCGAACAGGGGCGATTACGACCTGAGCCGGCACCAGCAGTTCAGCGGCAAGACGATGGCGGTGGAGGACGGGGGGGAGCTGGTCATACCGCACGTCATAGAGCCGTCCTTCGGGCTTGAGCGTATCATCCTGGCGCTGCTGACGGAGGCTTACAGGCTGGAGGCTGGGAGGCCTCTGCTGGCCCTCAACCCCCGGGTGGCCCCGGTAAAGGTGGCGGTGTTCCCCATCGTCGCTAAGCCGGACTTCGTCAGGAAGGCTAGGGAGATCTACGCGATGGTGAAGGAGCACTTCACCGCGATCTACGAGGAGAAGGGCACGATCGGGAGGAGGTACTACGACGCCGACGAGATAGGCGTGCCCTTCGCGGTCACAATCGACGGCCGGACGCTAGAGGACGATACGGTCACCGTCAGGTTCAGGGACACGAAGGAGCAGGTGAGGGTCCCCGTGAGCGAGCTGGTCTCGACGCTCAGGGACCTGATGGCGCGCTGGGACGAGGTGTCCAGACGCCGCGCTGCGGCTCCGGCATCAGAGCAAAGCCTTTAAGCCAGGCTCCTGCCGGTGTAAGCGCCGGGGTAGCTCAGCGGGAGAGCGTCCGGCTGAAGTGGCTCGCCGCCGTCAGGAACCGGAAGAGCGGGTGGACCGCGCCGAAGTCCCGGGTTCAAATCCCGGCCCCGGCACCACCCTGCCGCAACCTTCTTACGCCTCCCCTCACCGCGCAGGCATGAGCGAACCCTCCGGGGAGGAGAGGGTCTCGGTCTACTCCGACATGAGCAGCGAGTGCACCGTCGAGTGCCCCATGTGCAAGGGCAGCGCTTACCTGCGGGAGGCGTTGTACGAGGTGCCGGGCGTCGGCAGGGTGCTGCTGACGTCCCTGGTGTGCCCGCGCTGCGGCTTCCGCAAGTCCGACATGATCCCACTTCAGGTTCGAAGGCGTAGGCGCATATACTACCGCGTTGAGTCGGCCGAGGATCTCAACGCGAGGGTCGTGCGCAGCAGCGTAGCCTCGGTGGAGATACCGGAGCTTGGCATCTCGATCACACCGGGCGCAGCGGGCCAGTTCACGGTGACGAACGTCGAGGGGATCCTGCACCTCGTCAAGGACGCCGCCAAGTCGGCGGAGGTGCTGGAGGGGGAGAGGTTCGGCTTCGCCGAGAGGGTCGAGAGGCTGATCAGGGAGGGGGGCAGGTTCACGGTGATAATCGACGACCCGTGGGGCATCAGTACCATAGAGCCGCCTGAGGGCAGCGGTAGCTGCAAGCTGATAGTCGAGGAGGTGGAGGGGGCCTCGGAGAAAAGTTAATACCGAGCCATCGGCAGCCGGGACGCCGTGGCTAAGAGGGAGAGGAGGAGGCGGACTGCAGCCCCTATGAGCGCCGCCGGCCTGGTCACGTACTTCGAGGAGGAGGTAGGGGGTTTGAGGCTTAGGCCTGAGGCCGTGGTAGCCCTAGCTGTGGGCTTGATGGCCCTGGTGATACTCGCCCACCTCCTCGCGCCTGTGCCGCCGTAGGCCATGGAGCAGCTCAGGAGCGGGCTGCTGCGGGTCGTCTCCCTCGTCAAGAGGGAGGCCATAATCGATAGGGCTGCCGTCAAGAGGATCCTGAGGGAGCTTGAGAGAGAGCTGCTAAAGGCCGACGTGGCCCCCCAGACAGTGCTAGAGCTGTCGAGGAGGGTCGAGGAGAGGACTCTCGGCGAGAGCATCCCGCCCGGTTTCTCGAGGAGGGAGCTCCTGCTGAAGAACCTGTACGAGGAGCTGGTGAACATGCTGGGGGGAGAGGCTCGGCACGAGCTCAAGCCGCGCAAGGGGAGCGTGGTGATGCTCGTCGGCCTGCAGGGCTCTGGCAAGACGACGACCGCCGCCAAGCTGGCCCTCTACTTCAGGAGGAAGTACGGCTACAAGGTGGGGCTCGTGTGCGCCGACAACTACCGGCCGGGGGCTTACGAGCAGCTGGAGCAGCTGGCCGAGGCCGTGGGCGCTGAATTCTACGGCCGTAAGGGGGCGGACCCCGTGGCGGTCGCCGTCGAGGGCGTGAGGGAGCTGAGGGGGAGAGGGGTCGACCTCGTGATAATCGACACTGCAGGGCGCCACAAGGAGGAGAGAGCCCTGCTGGAGGAGGTCAGGGACATGGCCGCGAAGCTGAGGCCCGACGAAGTGGTGCTGGTCCTCGACGCCACGGTGGGGAAGGCCGCGGGCCCCCAGGCCGAGGCCTTCCACAAGGCCGTCCCCGTGGGCTCGATAATCCTCACGAAGATGGACGGCGCGGCGCGCGGCGGCGGAGCACTCGCTGCAGTGGCTAGGACCGGAGCCAGGATAGCGTTCATCGGGACGGGGGAGAAGCTGGACGAGCTCGAGCCGTTCGACCCCCCCTCCTTCGTGAGCCGCCTCCTCGGCATGGGCGACCTCAAAACCCTCGTCGAGCGGATCCGCGCGGCCCGCACACCGGTAGCGCCGGAGGCGCTGCTGAGCGGGAGGTTCACCCTCCTGGAGTTCAGGGAGCAGCTGGAGCAGCTGGCCAGGCTGGGCCCCCTGAGGAAGGTCCTCGAGCTCGTCCCCCTAGGCTTCCAGCTCACGCCCGAGCTGGAGAAGGCCGGCTCCGAGAACCTGAGGAAGTGGATCGCGATCATGGACTCGATGACCCGCGAGGAGCTAACGAGGCCTGAAATCATCGACAGGTCGCGCATGGTCAGGATCGCTAGGGGCTCGGGGACCTCGGTTAAGGACGTGAGGGAGCTCCTCGAAGCCTACCGCAGGGCGCAGAAGCTCCTCAGGCAGCTCGCCCGCTCGCGGCGCGTGAGGCTGGGCTCGTGAGGCGCCGCTTCATCGTCACGGTGAGCTCGCTAAAGGAGATGAAGGAGTACGCTCCGCCGCTGGCCAGGTGCGTGACAGCCGCGCTCATGGTCTCGCACGGCCTCCGGGGGGAAGCCGACCTGGTCCTCCACGAGCTCGAGGGGGGCTTCAGCGTCCACTTCACCCAGAGGGTGAGGGGGGTCCGCCCCGACGAAGCGTCGGTCATGGGCATCCTAGCGAGGGCCTTCCGCGCCGCGGAGTGCACGGGTGAGGCGCCGAGGAGCGTCTACAGCGGCGTGATCGTCTGCAGGGGGCGCCTCCAGCAGTTCCTCACAGGCTTTCCCGGTAAGTGGCTGTGCGACACTCAGGGCCTCGAGCTCAGGCAGCTAGCCCCGAGCGGCGACCCCGTGGCCTTCATCGTGCCCCTCGACGCAGCGCCCCAGCTCGCCGCCGTAACGCGTTTAAAGTGCCCGATCGACCTCCTCTGGCCCGACCAGCTAATATCCCTCATCAACGTGTGGCTGGATCGAGCGGCTGGGGGTGGGGCATGCGCGTCGAGGAGGTGCTGAGCGCGGCCCGCAGAGCACTGAGCGAGCACGTGCTGTGCGACTCGTGCCTGGGGAGGCTCTTCGGGATGCTGGGCTACGGGTTGACCAACCGGGAGAGGGGGTTCGCGCTGAAGACGCTCCTCCTGATGGGGGCCTACGACGCGCTGAAAGGTGAGACCGACGTTAACACCCTGCGCCGGCTGGCCCTCTCCGGCTTCCGGGCCGCCCAGGAGGCACTGAGGAAGCTGCGGATCGAAGACGCCGGCGAGGGCACCTGCGAGCTCTGCGGCGGCCTCCTCGAGCGCTTGGACGACCTCGCGGCACTGTGCGTAGATGCTGGGAGGGATTACGAGTACGAGACGTTTCAGGTCGGCTGCTCGATCCCCCTTGACGTGGTAAGGCGAGAAGAGGCGCTCTGGCTGAAGCTCGGCATCGCGAGCGCCGAGTCCCTGAAGAGCGAGCTGACGAGGGAGATCGGCAAGCGCGTCGCTGCGACAACGGGGAAGGCTTATTCGCTGAAGAGCCCCGACGTGGTCTTCATCGTCGACGTGGCTAAGTGGAGCGTTACCGTCCAGGCGAGGCCGCTGTACATTTACGGCAGGGACAGGAAGCTCGTGAGGGGGCTGCCGCAGAACCCCTGGCTCTACGAGCCCGACCGCCGCGTGAGCTACGCCTCCTCAGTCGAGGAGCTGATCACTGGGCCCCTCCTAGAGGTCACGCGGGGCGATGGCGCGAAACTGCACGCCGCTGGGCGCGAGGATCTGGACGTGAGGACCCTGGGTAACGGCAGGCCCTTCGTGGTGGAGGTGCGGAACCCGAAGGTCAGGCGAATCGACCTGAGAGCTGCTGAGCGGCTGATAAACGAGAGGGCAGGGGGCCTAATCGAGGTCGAGGGGCTCCAGTTCGTCGACGGCAAGCTGGTGCCCAGGCTCAAGGCGTACTCAGAGATCGCCAGGAAGACCTACGTGGCTAGGGTCAGGGTTGGCAGGGAGCTCGGCGAGGAAGATCTGAAGGTGCTCAGGGAGAAGCTGAGCGGCGCCGTGATCTCACAGAGAACCCCCCTGAGGGTCCTCGGCAGGAAGGTCGACAAGGTCAGGAAGAAGGTCGTGTACAGCGTCGAGGCAAGGCTGCTCGCCCCCACGCTGCTCGAGCTCACCGTCACGTGCCAAGGGGGTCTCTACGTGAAGGAGCTGATACACGGGGACGAGGGTAGGACGCGCCCCAGCGTGAGCGAGATCCTGGGCACGCGAGCGGAGGTCGAGGAGCTAGACATCGTGTACGTCGAGGAGCCGGCCGTCGTCCAGCAGTACGTCCGCCCCGCTGGCTAGCGGATCGCCAGTCTCCGGCTTAAGCCTAGGCAGCGCCTGTCTTGAAGGGCTTAATGTGGTCCTTTGTCGTTATGATCAGCTTTGTCTTGCCGCCAACCTGGACCGCTATCACATAGGCGCGCCCCCTCCTCTCCACTATCCTGCCCACCCTGCCCTGGTAGCGCCTGTGGGGGGCCGTCTCGATGTAGTTGGGGCAGATGTCTATGCAGACCAGATCTCCCACGTTGTACTCGTACAGCAGCTTGCTGAGGCCCGGCCTGCCCCTCTCGCGGGGCAGCTTCGAAGCCAGCTTCCTCATCCTGTTCCTATAGCCCTTCGAGTGCCTCACGCTGCCTCCACCCCCCGGCTGGGGTAGCGCTTAAAGGCTTAGCCCGAGGATTCGTGAAACCTTTTAATATCCGTCGCACCACAGTTGGAGGGGTGGGCTGGTGAAGGTACTGAGGGAGAGGCTGCTGCCGCTCCCCGTGGTAGCTAAGATCCTAGACGAAGAGTCCAGGAAGCGCAGCTTAAGCAGCGTAGAATCCGTCGCCCTAGAGTTCGCTAGGAAGTTCAGCAGGCTCCCCCCCGAGGCAGCTGAGGGGCTCGTGAGCGAGCTCGTCGGCATGGGGCTGCCCGTGGAGGTGGCAGTCCAGGTGGTCAATATCCTTCCGGAGAGCGAGGGCGAGCTCAGAACCATCCTCGCCCCCCTCTCGAGGGTGTTCACCGGCGATGAACTGAGGGCGATTCTCAGCAAGATAAAGGCCGCGAAGGGGGGCGAGTGAGAGAGTATGAAGGTGTTCGACAGGAGGCAGAAGGTGTACGAGGACTACGTCTACATACTCGATTACTTACCCTTCGGCTACGGCTACCCGGTGCGGGGCAGGAAGGAGGCGGCCCGGGGGCCTATCGCCCAGGCCGTGGGGGAGAAATACTTCATGCTGCTCGAGCTGGCCCCCATACCTGGCTTCGAGCTGAAGGTGGGCGAGCGGGTGCCCCTACTCAAGGACCTCGAGGGCCAGCTGCTGCGCGTGACCCGCCGCCTGACCTACGACGAGCTGACCGCGAACGCTAAGGCCGAACTGCCGGAGATCGTAAGGCTGATCGTCGTGCAGAGGGAGCCCGAGTTCGTCGAGTTCTTCAACACGGCCGAGCCGCTCACCACCAGGATGCACTCCCTGGAGCTGCTGCCCGGCATCGGCAAGAGGATGCTGTGGAAGATACTCGAGGAGAGGAAGAGGAAGCCCTTCGAATCCTTCAAGGACATCTACGATAGGGTGAAGATAGACCCCGTGAAGATAATTACGGACAGGATACTCGAAGAGCTCCAGACCGAGCAAAGGCACTACATCTTCGTGAAGCCTCCCCCCAGAACCAAGGTGGAGAGGGAGGAGCTCTAGGCGCTTGGTCGGGCCTCGGGCGCCCTCGATGGGGAGCCACCTTCCGGGGAGCCATAGCCACCTCGGGCGTGAGGTCTAGGGGGCACATCGATCGGGGGCGACCTGCGCGTCTAACCCTCTCCCCCGCCTCGGTGGGCGGCGCGCTGGTGGGCTTTAAAAGCTCTGCATCGCGACCCACTCAATGCGCAGGCGGTGCCCGGAGTGCAGCGGAGCCCTCACCTACAACAGGGACGTAAAGATGTACGTCTGCACCAGCTGCGGCCGCATGTACACCCGCGAGGAGCTCGAGGCGCTGCTCGACAGGATCCAGGAGGAGCGCGCGGGGAGGGCACCCAGGGGGAGGCGGGCGTAATGCTCACGCTCTTCGTCGTGGGGCCCGCCGGCTCGGGGAAGTCGAGCCTCGTGGCAGCCTTCGCCAGTTGGCTGGAGAGCTACGAGATACCCTACCTCACCGTAAACCTGGATCCCGCAGCGGAGTACGTGCCCTACACGCCCGACGTCGACGTTAGGTCTTACGTCACGGCCAAGCAGGTCATGGAGGAGTACATGCTGGGGCCCAATGGAGCCATCATAGCCTCCGTAGACCTGATGCTGAACTTCATCGAGGAGCTCCGGGAGGAGATCTCCGAGGCCGCGTCCGAGGGGTACGTGCTCTTCGACACCCCCGGCCAGATGGAGATCTTCGCCTTCCGTCGCACGGGCGTCGAAGTGGTCAGGGGGCTGCTCGGCGAGCAGGGCTGCGTGCTGTTCGTGATCGACGCCACGCTCGCGTCGACGCCCTCCGCCTTCGTCTCCCAGGTCTTCCTGGCCTCGTCCATATACTACCGCTTCAGAGTGCCTCAGTTTAACGTCTTCAACAAGGTGGACCTGCTCAACGCGAGCGAGCTGGAGCGGATGCTCAACTGGGTTAGGGACTCCTCGACTCTGCTGGACGAGCTGGAGAGGGAGCTGGCGGGCGAGGAGCGGATGGTGGCGAGGGGTCTGCTGGAGTCCGTCAAGAGCTTCCTCGAGTCCTTCTCTGTCTACTTTGCGTCAGCGAAGACGATGCAGGGCTTGGACAGCATTTACGCTGACTTGCAGAAGCTGTACAGGGGCGGGGAAGATTACGAGCTTCCGGCCCACTTAAGGAGGACAATCGAGCTTTAAGCCAGCGCCTCGAGGGCCTTGAGGGTCAGCGCGAAGGTGAGGCCCCCGGCGAGGCTCGCAACCTGGAGAAAGTCGAAGGCAACGAGGCGTACAAGCAGTCGCCTCTCCCCCTCGGAGAGGAGAGTGAGAAGCACCTTCGCTGGCACAGCCCCGCCACTCTCCAGCACCTCGCTCAGGATCGCCTGAGCCCTCAACGATTGCCCGCCGAAGGCCATCGCGAGAAGGTCGACCGCTTGTGGCTCGCGCCACGGCACCCTGGCAGCCCCGCGCTCGGTCCTCTTGACGATGGCGCGCACGCCGAAGCTCGCGCACACGACCTCCACCGCGCTCAAGATGCTCCGGTCGAGGGCTTGGGGCGCCTCGATTACCGCTTCCTCCGCGGTGGGGGCGCTGGCTAGGGCTGCCGCTGCGGTCACGTGTGGCAGCTCGTAACTGAGGGGGATGGCGCCCTCGGCACCTGCAGCCTCATCGAAGAAGCCCCTTAACCACCTGATCGTAAGGTGGGCAGTCGAGGGCGCGACCGCTTCGACATTCCCGAGCCCCACTTCATTAAGGTCGAGAAGCGCTAGCGCGTTCATGAGCCGCGTGGCGTCGCGCCTCGAGAGCAGCCGGTCGGCCACCATGGCGTGCACCAGCTGCGACAGCGATCGCTTGCTGAACTTCGGCGCGGGCAGCGCGCGGCCGACGCAGAAGCTCAGCCTGAGCACGCTCCCGGGCTAGCGCATACGCTTTAAAGTTCGCAGCCGCCCAGGATACGGATGAGCAGGCGGCAGCCGAGGTCGGTGCTGATACTGTGCGTAGACAGGGACGACGACGTGGGGGAGGTCACGGGCGCTAGGACGCCGGTGGTCGGGAGGGACGAGGTGGCGCGAGTGGCGATGGAGTTCGCGACGAGGCGGCCCGAGGACTCCGACTCCAACGCCCTCTTCGCGGCCCTGAGGCTGTACGATGAAACAAAGCAGAGCGGCAGCTTCAGCGACGTAGAAATCGCCCTGGTGGCGGGGCACAGGGATGAGGGGCTGAAGGCGGACCTGAAGATATCGAAGGAGCTCGACGAGCTGCTCTCGCGGCGCAGCTTCGACGGGGCCATCCTGGTGTCCGATGGACCCACCGACGAGGCTGTGCTGCCGCTGGTGCAGTCGAAGCTGCCGGTGCTGTCGGTTCAGAGGGTCGTGGTGCAGCAGTCGAGGGGGGTTGAGGAGTCCTTCATACTGTTCATCAGGTACGCCAGGAGGCTCTTCGAGGAGGAGAGGTACAAGAAGTACGCGCTGGGGGTTCCCGGCGCGCTGATATCCATGTACATCCTGCTGCAGCTCACCCTGCCGGCGTACGCGTGGCCCCTCATACTGGCCTCGATCGGTGTAGCGATGATCGTGAAGGGCTTCTCCCTCGACGTGCAGCTAGCGAGGATGTACGCATCCTCTCCGCTGCTCTTCACCGCCGTCATAGCCTCGGGGCTCATCGCGGCGCTGGCGGTTGTGACGGGGCTGAGCAGCGTGGCCGCCATGGGAGGGGTTGAGTGGGTGAAAGCGGTCGGCTACTTCCTCCTCGCGAGCGTGGGCGAGCAGGTCATCGTGCTGGACCTCTTAGTCACAGCAGCCCTCCTGCCCTTCGTAGCCAAGGCTCTGCACGCGCTGCTGGGGGGCGGGGGCTTTCGAGCGGAGGAGGTGGGCGCCGTTGCGCTGATAATCGCGCTCCGGCAGGTGGTTTACGAGTACTCTAGGTTGCTCGTGGGCGCCGGCAGCATCCTGATGCTGCTTGCCTGGACCCTCGCCGCCCTGCTCGTGCTGTCGCTGCTGGCAGCGCTCCTACCCTTGATGCGTCGGCCCGTGGGCCGCGCATGAAGGAAATCACCCTCTGCCTCCTCACATCGGGCCTCCAGCCGCTGCTTGGCGCTGGGGAGGCGGAGGCAGTGCTGGGGAGGCCCCTCTCACAGCTGAGCAGGAGGCTCTACCTCGTGAGCGTGCCCTCCCACTGCGCGGGGAACCTCCTCAGGGCCCTCTACGATTGCGTCATGGTGCAGGAGGTCGTGGCAGCCAAGGCGTGGTCAAGGGAGCCCAGCGCAGAGGCCGGGTTCTACCGCGAGCTGGCCCAGCAGTGCAGCTGGGGGGAGCTTGAGGGCAGGACTTTCGCCGTAGCTGTCAGGAAGCTGGAGGGGTTCCCGCCCGCGCCTTCAACGGAGCTCGCCGCCAGCGTGGCCGACGGGGTCTCGGCGGCCCTAGGAGGGCGGTGCAAGGTCGACCTTGAGCGGCCCCAGGTCATCGTCAGCCTCGTGGTCTCCCGCGGCGCCGCGGTCGTGGGCCTGCGCCTGCTGCGCGCGAGGGGCGACAGGTACCGCCTGCGATCGAAGAAGTACAAGCCGTACGGGCACCCAGCCTCCCTCACCCCGGAGGACGCCGGCGTCCTGGTCAACTTGGCGGGGCGCCGCAGTCCCCTCCTCGACCCCTTCTGCGGCTCGGGCACGGTGCTCATCGAGGCCTGCGTCAGGGGGCTCGAGGCAGTGGGCCTGGACATCGACCGTCGGGCCGCCCGCGGCGCGTACGCGAACCTCAAGCACTTCTCCTGCGACGCCTGGGCGCACGTGGTGGTCGGCGACGCGCGCGCACTGCCGTTCAGGCCCGGAGCTTTCCCAGCCGTCGCCACGAACCCGCCCTACGGCCGAGTGCTGAAGGGGACTGGCGAGCCCGGTGGGCTGCTATCGGCGTTCCTGCGCGAGTGCTCAACCGTGGTCGCCCGCGGCGCCAAGGTAGCGCTGGTCAGGCCCGCCCACCTCGACCTTGAGGGCCCTTGGCGCGCCGCCCGCGAGTACTCGGTGCGTGTCCACGGGGGGCTCACCCGCGTGTTCGCGGTGATCGAGGTCGGACGATGAGGGGGGTCGCGACCGTCACGTTCATTGGCACTGGAGCCTCCACCCCCGCGCGGGGCAGGTGGCTCCCCGGCATCCTGGTGGGGCTGCGCGGCGAGTACATCCTGCTGGACTGCGGGGAGGGCGTCCAGTACCGCATCCTGAGCGCCGGGCTTAGAGTCAACAGGCTCTCTGCGATCCTGATCACCCACATGCACGGCGACCACGTGTACGGGCTGCCAGGCCTCCTCGAGTCGCTAAACAGGTGGGGCAGGGCGGAGAAGCTGACCCTCGTCGGGCCGGTAGACCTCGAACAGCTGCTGGACGCCCTCAAGCTCCGCGAGCGCCTAGCGTACGAGGTGGAGCTCGTGAGGGCAAGGGACTGCATGAGGCTTCAAATGGGCGGCTACGCGATCGAGGCCGCCGCTGTCGAGCACGGCGTAGAAGCCTACGCCTACGCCATAGTGGAGGAGCCCCTGCCCGGCACGTTCGACGCCGAGAGAGCCGAGGAGCTTGGGGTGCCGCAGGGCCCCCTCAGGTCGAAGCTGCTGAGGGGTGAGCCCGTCCTGCTGCCGGGAGGCAGGATCGTTTACCCGAGCGACGTCGTGGGCCCCAGCAGGAGAGGGCTGAAGGTGACGTATAGCGGCGACACCGTGCCCTGCCCCCGCCTGGTGGAGCTTGCTAGGGGCTCTGACGTCCTGATACACGAGGCGACGTTCTCCCTCGCCCAAAGAGAGGAGGCCCGCTTAAGCTTCCACTCCACTGCCGCTGGCGCCGCCGAGGACGCCCGGCGGGCGGGGGTCGGCCTGCTGTTGCTGACGCACTTCAGCAGCCGGTACGGCGAGGAGGGGGTTGAGGGGCTGCTGCGCGAGGCCCGGGGGGTTTTCAGGAGGGCCTACGCGGCACGGGACATGATGCGCGTCAAGCTCACCCGCCTCCGAGAGGACTGGCTGCTGGCATCGTTCGAGCTCCTTCAGGGGTCGGGCGGGCTGGCCACCTCCTCCACTGGCACTCCCTGAACTGTTCGGGGGGCGAGCCAGAGGATCGCCAACTGAGGGTCGCTAGTGGAGACCTCGACCACGATTGGCCCCAACGGGCTCTCGCCGAACTCATAGGAGCAGAAGCTGACTCTCCCCGCGTAGGCGGCTTGCTTGTGGAGGTAGAACCTGAAGCCGTCCCCAGTGAGCCCCCTCATCATCTGCTCGCGGGCGGCGTCGAGGATCCGCTGCTCGAAGAGGAGCCTCCGGAACTTCAGTAGGCAGCGGGAGTCCCCCTCGCCCACCAGCACGGTCGTCTCACCGAAGCTCTCCTCCCTGAGGGCTGCGTCGAAGAGGTTGAGCACAGCCCTCTCGACCTTCTCCCTATCCTCCGTCGGCTTGACCTCTACGCGCACCCGAACTTTCATGCCTCAAACGACCCTAACCCTGTTGATCTTCTTGTTCTGCCAGGAGTACCTCCTCAAGCGCTTCGAGCGCCCGAAGCCGCAGGCCGCGCAGTAACGCTTCCTGACGTGGTAGCTGTGGCGCCCGCAGCGGCGGCACCTGATGTGGGTCTTCCTCCTCCCGCGCTTCCCGAAGGAGGGAGTCCCCTTGGTCACTTCACGTCACCCCCTCAGGCTGCGGGGCTGATCAATACCACGTTGTCGCCCCTCACGATCACTCGCCCGAGCCTACGCGTCTTTCCCTCTCTCACTTCCTCGGCCTCGTCCAGCATGAGGTTGAGGTGCTGGTCGTAGCTCTTGAGGACCCCTCTCAGCTCCCTGCCCCCCTTCAGCTTGACGAGCACCTGCTTGTTCAGCGAGCTCTTCAGGAGGTTGAACGTTGAGGCCATCGTTAGGTCCCGCGCGGGCGGGGAACGAAGCTATATAAGCAATTCGCTGGAGGTTGGCCAGGGCCCGTGGCCTAGCACGGAAAGGCGCCGAGCGCCTGTGGCGCGCGCAGGCCTTCGGAGCCGGAGAACCCGGGTTCAAGTCCCGGCGGGCCCGCCAGCCCGTCAGAGAGTGATGAAGTCCTCCACCGTGGGTATGCGCGGCGGCAGCCCCTTCCGCTTGCGGATCTCGAGCACAAGGTCGTTGAGCATCGACTGAGGCACTGGCGCCCACTTTGCGAACTCCGTGGCCCAGAACGCCCTCCCCTGCGTCGCTTCGCGCATCTCGTCGGCGAGGTTGAAGGTCTCGCTGACAGGGATCTCGCCGAGGACCCTCATCAGCATGCCGCGCTGCTCGAGGCTGAGCACCTTACCCCTGTGCCTGTTCAGCACGTTCAGGGCACCGCTCAGCCACTCCTGGGGCACCCTAACCTCCATCTTCAGGATCGGCTCCAGCAGCGTCGGCTCCGCGTCCATGAAGGTGGCAAAGATCGCGTTCTTCGTGGCCGGCATTATCTGGGCGGGCCCCCGGTGCGCTGGGTCCTCGTGCAGGAGCGCGTCGACCAGCACAACCTTCACCCCCCTGATCGGCTCCTGCGCCAGGGGGCCGGCCTGCATGGCCCACCGGAAGCCCTGGACTATCGTGTCCGCGACCTCGCGCAGGTACTGGACGCCCGAGGTCTTGTTAACTAGTATGTTGAAGTTCTCATCGATGTCCCATATACCGCGCGCTTCGTCGGCGTCCCAGTTGGCGTACTCCCTGAGCAGCTTGGCGCGCTCCCGCCAATCCTGGTCGGCGTAGACTTTGCCCTCCTGTAGTAGCTTAAGGGTGTCCTCGTCGAGGGGCTCCACGTAGATGTAGAGGCGGTTGTGCTTGTTGGGCGACTTGCCCTCGAAGACCTTGCCCCTCCTCCTAACGGTCTCCCTATACCTCACGACGGGCGGTGATGTGATGATGTCGAGTCCGGTCCTCTGCTTCAGGTCCCAGAGCACGATCTCGAGGTGCAGCGTGCCCATGCCGCTCAGCAGGTACTCGCCCGTCTCCTCGTTTATGTAGACCTTGAGGGTGGGGTCCTCGATCGCGAGCTTCCTCAGCGCCTCCACCAGCTTGGGCAGGTCGCCGCTCCTCTTGGGCTCCACCGCTATGGTGACCACGGGCTCGCTGATGTAGCTCATCCGCTCAAAGGGCACCATCGAGTCCTTGTACCTCACGTCCACCACTGTCTCCCCCGCCCTCGCCTTCTCCAGCCCCAGCATAGCCACGATGTTGCCCGAGGTGATCTCGTCAACCTTCTCCCTGTACGGGCCCATGTAAAGGCTCACCTGCAGTATCTTGGCTCCGTCCTTGGCGTTCACCAGCCAGACCTCCTCGCCCGGCCTCGCCGTGCCGCTGAACACCCTCCCCGTCGCGACCAGGCCGGCGTGCGGGTCGGCGACCACCTTGCTGACAGCCACCACCAGCGGGCCCTCCGGGTCGCACTCCAGCATCGCCTTCCCGATCTCGCTGTCCAGGTCCCCTTTCCACAGCTTCGGGACCCTGTACTTCTGGGCCTCCCGGGGGTTGGGGATGTGCTCAACGATCATGTCCAGCAGCGCGACGTGCAGCGGGAAGTCGTTGGCTAGCTGGTCGTGGTACCCCCTTTCGTAGGCGTCGATTATGTAGTCGAACTTCACGCCCTTCTCGAGGGCGATCGGCACCGTGAGCCCCCACTTGTGGAGCGCGCTTCCGAAGGCTACCTGGCCTCTCCTGAAGTCGACCTTCCACTTATCCCTGAAGGCCGGGTCGGCGTATATCTCGACGAGCACGTTGAAGTCGCGGACGATTTCCACGAACCTCTGCTGGATCTCCTGGGGGCTCAGCCTGAGCTCCTTGATCAGCCTGTCCACCTTGTTGATGAACAGGAGCGGCCTGACGTACTCGCTGAGCGCCTGGCGCACCACGGTCTCCGTCTGGGTCATGACCCCCTCGACGGCGTCCACGACCACGAGGCCCCCATCCATGAGGCGGAGGCTCCTCGTGACGTGGCCGGTGAAGTCAACGTGGCCTGGCGTGTCGACGAGGTTGATCACGTAGGGCTTGCCCCTCCACTCGTGGTACAACGAGATGTTCGCGGCCTTGACCGTCATCTGCCTGAGCTGCTCAATCTCGACGTAGTCGAGCGCGAGCGCCTTGCCCGCCACCTTCGGGCTCAGCAGGCCAGCAGCCATCAGCAGCGAGTCGGTGGTCGTCGTCTTGCCGTGGTCTACGTGCGCGAGGGTACCTATGTTCCTTATGTGCTCGACGTTCTTCATTAGCTTCGCGATCTCCTCCACCTGCTTGAAGCGCGCCATCCTAAGTCCACCCTCGCGTGCGCGGTTCGGGCGTCGTTTTTAAGGTTTCTCGCTCGCGCTCAACGCTTATCCGGGTGCAGGCGCAGGTACTCCTCGACGAACGTTTCAAGGACCCTCTTGACGCCCTCGACGTCCAGCACCGCCGTGTTGATCACGAGGTCCGCCGCTGAGAGGTCCTCGATGTCGATGCCGTAGTACTTGAGGGCCCTAGCCCTGTTGCTCTCCTCCCTCCTCTCGATCTCCCTCAGGGCCTCCTCCACGTTCTTGCCGTCCCGCTTAGCCACCCTCTCGGCTCTGACGCTGAGGGGCGCGACCAGCACCACCTTCAGATCGGCGATGTCCCTGAGCACCCAGACGGCTAGGTGGCCCTCCACCACCGCGCCCCCCCGTCTCGCCTCCTCGATCGCCCTCCTGTCGACCTCCAGATCTATGCTGGCGTCCTGCTCGGCGAGCCTGTGAAGCTCGAGGAGGTCCAGCCCCCTCTCCTGAGCTATCCTCCTGAAGAGCTCGCCGCTCGACACGTATCGCAGCCCGAAGACCCTGGACAGGTGCTTAGCGTAGACGGTCTTGCCGGTGCCCGGCTTGCCGCTTATGGCTATCGCAAGCCGCCCCATCACTTCACGCCCCAGTAGGCGGCGTCAACAGCGGCCTTCAGCGCACTCCTCAGGCAGTCACTGCAGAGGTAGCCGCCGTACACCCTCGTGGGCGGCCTGTGGCCCCTGCGTTCCTCCCTAGCCGTCATCTTCGGGAAACCGTGGAGGGGGCGCTTGCAAATCGCGCACTTGGGGTAGTCGTGCTTCTTGTCGACCACACGGACCACTAGCCTGCCCCCAGGCGTCCTCACCAGCTTCCACTTAGCCCTCCTAAGGGCTGGGCGCGGCACAGCACGACTGCCCATCCCCCTTTTTAAGTTTGAGCCCCGGCTAAGGTCGCTCGCGCTAGCACCGAGCCTCCCGCCGCCTTACGGGCGGCGTGGCGCAAGCCAGAAGTACCCCGCCGGCGGTACTGCATCGTGCTCCCCGAGGCGCCGCTGTGGCTTAAGGCGGTGCTCGCCACGGCGGTGGTCTACGCGTCGTTCTCCGCGGTCAGGTTGGCGGGCTGGTTGGTGACGGACAGGGGGAAGGTCCGCAGGGTGGAGGAGGAGGTGCGCGCGTGGGAGGAGCGGAGGAGGAGGGCGCTGGAGGCGCGCGACGTAAAGCTCCTCGAGCGCTTGCGCAGGGAGCAGAGGAGGATCGAGAGGTTGAAGCGCGAGGCTGAGCTAGAGAGGATGAAGGCGTGGGCGGCAGCGTTCGTGGCGTGGTTCGCGATCCTCCACTTCCTCGGAGCGACCGGCAACCTGGCTCTCGAGATCGTCCTCCCAGCTCCCTGGGGCTACGTCAGGAGCCCCCTCGCGACCTGGTTCATCGTCAGCAGCCTGTGGAGCAACGCCCTGCTGGAGAGGTTAGCGTCGTTGCTGCGCTTAGCGCGCCCGAAGTGAGAGGCGCCCCTGAGGGACAAAGCTTATAAAAGGACGGGGCCTCTCCCGGCGCGCAGGTGGGAACATGAGCTCTGCAAGCGCTGCTAAGAAGCCGCACCTCAACCTAGTGGTGGTAGGCCACGTCGACCACGGCAAGTCAACGCTGATGGGACGCTTCCTCTACGAGATAGGGGCTGTCGATGAGAGGGTGATCAAGGAGCACGAGGAGGAGGCGAAGAAGATCGGGAAGGAGAGCTTCAAGTACGCTTGGGTCCTGGACAGGCTGAAGGAGGAGAGGGAGAGGGGGCTGACGATCGACCTGGGCTTCTACAAGTTCGAGACGAAGAAGTACTTCTTCACGCTGATCGATGCCCCCGGCCACAGGGACTTCGTGAAGAACATGATCACGGGCGCCAGCCAGGCCGACTGCGCGCTCCTGGTCGTCAGCGCGAAGGAGGGTGAGTACGAAGCTGGCATGGGGCCCGGTGGCCAGACGAGGGAGCATGCGTTCCTGGCCAAGACGATGGGTGTGGACCAGATAATGGTCGCGATCAACAAGATGGACCTCGTCAACTACAGCAAGGAGAGGTACTCGGAGGTCAAGGACGGTGTGGCGCGCCTGCTGAGGATGGTGGGCTACAACATCAACAAGGTGCAGTTCGTCCCCGTCTCGGCGTGGGAGGGCGTCAACATCACGAAGGTCGACAAGAGCAAGACTCCATGGTACGACGGCCCCAGCCTGCTCGAGGCCTTCGACATGTTTGAGGAGCCTCCAAGGCCCATCGACAAGCCGCTGAGGATCCCGGTTCAGGACGTCTACTCCATCAAGGGCGTCGGCACGGTGCCCGTCGGCAGGGTGGAGACCGGGATCCTCAAGGTCGGCGACGTCGTGGTCTTCATGCCGCCCAATGTGAAGGGCGAGGTCAAGTCGATCGAGACCCACCACACCAGGATCGACCAGGCGATCCCCGGCGACAACATCGGCTTCAACGTCAAGGGCGTGGAGCGCGCCCAGCTGAGGAGGGGCGACGTCGCCGGCCACCCGACCAGCCCGCCCACCGTGGCTGAGGAGTTCGTGGGCAGGATATTCGTCCTGTACCACCCGACGGCGATAGCCCCCGGCTACACGCCCGTGCTCCACGTACACACTGCGGCCGTGCCCGTGAGGTTCGCCGCGATTGAGAAGAAGCTGGACCCGAGGACCGGCGCCACCGTGGAGGAGAACCCGCCCTTCATCAAGCAGGGTGACGCAGCTATCGTCAGGTTCAAGCCGCTGAAGCCGGTGGTGGTGGAGAAGTACTCGGAGCTCCCGCAGCTGGGCCGCTTTGCCATCAGGGACTCGGGCAGGACCGTCGCGGCCGGCGTAGTGATCGACATCATTCCGGCCAAGGCCCAGTAGAGGGAGCGCACGGCGATGCCGCGCGTAGTGCGCATAAAGCTCTCTAGCACTTCCGTCGAGGACCTCAACGCGGTATGCGAGGAGATAAAGGCGATAGCCAAGAGGACCGGAGTGAGGATCCGGGGTCCGATACCCCTCCCCACCAAGAGACTGATGGTCACCGTCCGCAGGGCGCCCAGCGGCCAGGGCTACCACACATTTGACCACTGGGAGATGAGGATACACAAGCGCCTGATAGACATGGATGCGGACGAGCGCGCGATGCGGCAACTAATGCGAGTGAGGGTCCCTAAGACCGTTAGGGTCGAAGTCGAGATAAAGTAGAATACTAACTCTTTGTGAACCAAAATGTTAACTCTCCTTCCTTTTCAAATCTTGTTCCGTGAGACAAGGTTTAAATGGCTGAGCGCCCGGCTCACTCAGCCGGGGTGGCCGAGCGGACCAAGGCGCCGGCCTTGAGCCGCGAGGGGGAGAGCCGGTGCCCGCCGAGGGCGCCCGGGTTCGAATCCCGGCCCCGGCGCCAAGCCTCTCGAAGCGCCCACCGAGTGTGGAGATCTCCTCGACCCCCTCCCTCGCCATCACGAGGTAAGCGAGCGCGTCGTTCACGCTCGCCCCCTCTCCCTGGCGAGCAGAGCGCCAACGAGGTAGTCGCCAGCATCGACGGCTTCGACCACGATGTTCCCCCTTGGCCAGCAGGGCGCAGGGGAAGCGGGTGGTGAAGGAGGCGCCGCCCGCGTCCTCCAGGACGTTGGCGACCTCGCCCAAGTGGCCACCGCGGTGATGACCCCCAGCCCCTGCCCACCTTGGAGTGCATCGCCTTCGCAGCCTCCTTGACATGAATCTTCCCTCCCTCGGCGCGCGTCTGGGCTTCGGGGTGGCGCAGATGAAGGTGTTAGCGTCGATGAACTTCACGCAGCTCCCTCCTCAGCGCGCGGTAGTCTGCGAACTCCCCCCACGTCCACCTCGACCGAGTCGAAGTACTTGCTGAGGCTGACATCGACGGGGTACCTCGAGCCTATCGTCCTTCTCCACCAGCAGCGCGAGCCCCTCGCCCACTCATCCGGAAGCTCTGGGGCAGCACGATCCTGCTCTGGGCGTCCACTCGATTAATGGGAGTCTTCATCCCCTTTTGGTGGCATGAAGCCGATGCACCGGCCCGCGCCGGCTGGCAGCCATCGAGAGGGGCCTCCCCCTGCTCGGCAGGTGCCGTGGCTGGCGACCGCGCCGCCGGGGGCTTGAGACGCTCAAGCTGACCGTCGAGGGCTGCTCTGTCGACCTGAAGGCTGTGCGGGTGCCCCATCCCCCACCGGGGAGCTCAAAATGAGAGCCTTCTAAGTTTTCCAGGGAGTTTCAGAGGCCGAGCTCGCCCCCGAGCCTGCCCTGAGCCCCTCCAGCCCGCCCAGCGTGCGATCGAGCCCACCGAGCACTATCCCGCGCTCGGGCGGCCGCACCCGGCCGCACGTCGAGGGGGGCCGCGTCCACCGGTGCTTTACGCGTGCAAGAGCTGCTGGCTCACCATCAACGCGGCTGCGAACGTCGCTAAAAGGCTGGGCTACAGCGTGCCCCCCGCCGGCGAGGGTCGAGGCATCCGTGCAGACGCACCGAGGAGTGGGGCTACTGAGAAGAGGAGGATAAGTCC
>ERZ1669248.421-NODE-421-length-21102-cov-16.693163_pt1 | contig 21102 bp, 21 predicted proteins | sample MGYA00579296_ERZ1669248 | MGnify/ENA primary metagenome ERZ1669248 (study PRJEB41166, sample SAMN08046057) | hot springs metagenome | biome: hot spring; feature: neutral hot spring; material: thermophilic sediment; isolation source: thermophilic sediment from...
TGCCCATTGCAACCAGTCAAGGGGGTAAAGCGATTCGCCTTGTTCCATTAACTCGTTCACCTCCCTCAAAACCTCATCCCATCCCTGCTTGCTGAACAACGGCACCCCTTTCCTCACAACTTCAGCGACGAAAACATTCCGCTTCAGCAACTCCCTGCGAAACTCTTCAGCAGTCATGATGTGCAACTCGCAACTTGGCAAATCTTTTGACCAATTCAGATGCCTTTGAACCAAGTCAATGCGGGCGAAAAAGCCGTCGGGCTGTGGCGCTTCACGAAGGACTACCAGCAAGTCAACATCGCTGTGTTCTTGGGGTTGACCGTAGGCAAACGAACCAAACAACAGCACAAACTCGGGCTGAAGTTCCTTAACCAAAGGCTCAATTGCTGCCTTCAAACGAGAAACCAACTCTTCACGAGTCAGCACCTTCATTCCTTTCGCCTCGCAAGGTGAAGGAGTTTTTTGGCACAAGCAAAAGTCAAGGACAGGTGTTCATGAGACCCCATAAAATGATGCGGCTGACGCTTCATGGAAGGCAACAATGGCAATGGGGATGTCCAATTCGTGTCACTGTGGGATGTATCGTTCTCCGAGCATGTGAAATCTTCTGCCAGAAGCGAACGAGTTCACAGGTTGATTGGGGGTGCTTGTGAGCCGTTGCTGACCAATTCGCCTTCAAATCCCCAAAGGTAAGCCTTTGTGGTTTTGACAAGGACAAACTTGCCCCGCAGTTCGGTCGGACCTTCAAACACAACCGTCTTGTTAGAACGAGTTCGTCCAGAAAGTTTGTTCGGGTTCTTTTCGCTCGGTCCCTCAACGAGAACCTCTACTACTTGCCCAACTTCCCGTTGGTTCTTTTTCTGCTGGATTTCGTTTTGCAGGGCAATCAGTTCTTGAAGCCTCCGCTTCTTGACGGGTTCTGGGATTTGGTCTGGGAAAGTCGCTGCTAAGGTGTTGGGGCGAGGGGAGAAAGCGAACATGAAGGCTTGGTCAAATTGGACTTGCTCCATCAATTTGAGCGTGTTGCGGAATTGCTCCTCGGTCTCGCCCGGAAAGCCAACAATGACATCTGTGGCGATGGCTATGTTGGGTATCCTTTCCCTCAACTTTTCAACGATGCTCAAGTATCGCTCCACAGTGTAGCCGCGCCACATCCGCCTCAAAACTTCGTTGTCGCCACTTTGCACTGGCAGGTGGATGTGTTCGCAAACGCTTTCAAGGCTCGCCATAGCCTCAATCAAACGGTCAGTCATGTGATTGGGATGGTTGGTCGTGAAGCGGACACGAACCTTTGCAGGTGCAGCGATTTTGTCAATCCTTTCCAGCAACCATGCCAGGTCAATCTTACCGTCCCTCGTTCCCTGTCCCCCGTCCCACTTTAGGTCGTGCCCATAAGCGTTGACATTTTGACCGAGCAGGATGATTTCGCGGTAACCCAAATCAATCAACTGGCGAACTTGCTCAAGGACAATTTCAGGCAGGATACTTTTTTCAGGTCCACGAGCCGTTGGGACGGCACAGAAAGTGCATTTCTTGTTGCAGCCGTGAATGATGGTCACATAGGCGAAAATGTCGCTGTTGCGAACGACCAAATCAGGTGGGACTGGGTCGTCGTAGAGGTCAAGGTATTCGGCGAACCTTCGTTGCTCTTGGACGATGCGAATTAGGTCAGGCAACCGGTGAACGCTTCTCGGTCCAAGCAACAAGTCAACATAAGGTGCGCGGGCTTTGATGATGTCGCTTTCCCGCTGAGCCATGCAGCCTGTGACGCCCAAAATGAGGTTGGGCTTTTTCTGCTTGAGTTTGGCAAACTCGCCCAAATACGCAAACACTTTCTCGTCGGGCTTTTGTCGGACAGTGCATGTGTTGATGAGTATTATGTCCGCCTCTTCTGGGCTCTTGGCTTTCTCGTAGCCCATTTTTGTCAATAGCCCAGCCATCACTTCGCTGTCAAGCACATTCATCTGGCAACCGAAAGTTTCAATCCAGTATCTCATCTTCGGGAACACCCCTGTCGTTCGGAGCGAAGTGAATTCGTTTTTGCTGCTCTGAATTATAACTCGCTCGGCGCATGACCGAAAAATCTCAGGCAGTGTTTTGTTCCGAATTCGCCTGCTCCCAACAAATCGCAACCTAAATCAGCCAAGTCAGCCTCTAAAAGGGGTGAGGCTTCAGACGAACCGAACTATAGGCAAATCGTGAGATGGGCAGGTAGGAGAAATTTGGGCTCACCAGGAGGTTCGCCCTCCCACTTAGGTTGCCCACCAATGAATTGGTGGGCTACATCTACAAAGCCTGCTAAAGCAGGCTATTTTTCAGTCGGCTTCAGCCGACTTCGTTAAAGTAGCCCAGCATTTCAATGACGGGCTAAGGTGTTAGGAAGGTGAGCCTTTTGGGATGGCGAGGCTTTACCAAGCCGAGAATATCGGCAAATCGGAAGATAGGTAGGTCGGGCGAAACTTGGGCTTACAGAGGTTCTCCCCCCTTGAGCAATGAATTTTTGAGCACACCCTCGGCTGACTAAATTGGCGAGCGCCAAAAACTTTCAGCGCAATAACCGTTGAAAGGACGGTCTTCCGCTTGATTGAAAAACTTCGGCTGGAGGTTAGGTGATTGAACTTGGCGCACTCAACACAAATTTGTGCCATTATCATTGTTTGAACGCTGTCAGTGCCGACGGGTGATGAGTTATGGCTGTGTTTGTCGGTTTAAGCACCATAGACCTGACCATTCCCGACAGCCATTCTTTGAAGGAAAAGAGGCAAGTGGTAAGAAGCATCCTTGACAGAATTCGGAGTCGCTTCAATGTCTCGGCTTGCGAAGCCGACCATTTGGACAGTTGGCAGCACGCCACCCTCGCTTTCGCAGTCGTCGCTAACGACAAGGAGTTCGTGCACGAGTGTCTGATGCGCATTGCGGAACTGGTTGAGGCTGACGGGCGAGTGATAGTTGAAGATGTGAGCGTTGAAGTGTGGTAACTTGCTTTAGCCTTGGGCAAAGGGTTTCATCAACAGGCTGACACGAAGAAGGTAGGTGCTTAACAATGGCGAGTTACCGTCGGATTGAAAGAGCCAACGAACTGCTGAGGGAAATCATTGGCGATTTTTTGGTTCACAGGTTGCGCGACCCTCGGTTGCAATTTGTGACGATCACGGAAGTCCAATTGTCGCCGGACTTTCAGCACGGTAAAGTCTTTTTCACCGTGCTCGGTGGTGAGCAGAAGGAGCGAGAAGCGTTAGCGGCGCTGGAAAGTGCAGAGCCCCTTATCCGAGAAGAAATCAACCGCAATGTCCACTGGCGGTTCATCCCACACCTGACTTTCATCGTTGACAAACGCATAGAAAAAGCGATGAGCGTGCTGGCGCTTTTAGACCAAATTGCTCAAAATCAACCCGTGTCGGAAGATACTTCGGCAAAAGTTAGCAAACCAAGCAGGAAGAAAACCCGACGCCAACCAAAGTCCTGACAGTGAAGGAGTTGCACTGAAAATGAAAGTGCCTCAAAACTTGGTTCATCGGTTGTTAAACTCCGACGAAATCATCATCGCATCGCACATCGGTCCAGAGGGGGACGCCGTGGGGAGTGCTTTGGCGCTGGCGATTGGTCTGGAGAATTTGGGCAAGAAGGTGGAAGTTGTATACCAAAGCGGTGTGCCCAAGCGATATAGTTTCCTGCCAGCAGCCAATAAGGTCAAGCGGTCACCTTCCTTCAGTCCCACTTTGCTGGTTCTGGTAGATTGCGCCGATTTGGCTCGGGCTGACATCCCAGACAGCCTTAGGAAAAACGCATCGTCGGTAATCGTGATTGACCATCATCCCCTAAAGCCAAAGCGAAGCGAAAACAACTGGCTAATGTGGATAGAGCCAAAGGCTGCTGCGACAGGTGAGATGATTGCGGTCTTGCTTAAGGCTTTGAAAGTTACGATGACGCCGGAAATTGCCACTTGCTTGTATGCGGCACTCATTTCCGACACGGGCGTTTTTCACTTCCGCAACACCACGCCGCGAACTTTTCGGTTGGCTGCGTCGTTGTTGAAATATGGGGTTGACCCTCAGGAATTAGCGTATCGGGTGATGGAAGTTAGGTCATTCGCCGCTACCCAGTTGTTGGCGAGGATGTTGAGGAAAGCGAAATTTGAACCCAAAACAGGTTTGTGCTGGTCAGTTCTAACGGTCAAGGACTTTGAGCAAACTGGAACGACCGACGAAGACACCGAAAACTTCATCAACTTCCTGAGGGCAGTTGACGGCACGAAAGTGGCGGTTTTGTTTCGGGAAATTGAACCAAAGTTTGTCAAGGTTAGCATGAGGTCAAAAGATGGGATTGATGTCTCTGCTATCGCACGCCGGTTCGGAGGGGGAGGACACCCAGCGGCGGCTGGATGCAAATTGAGCCAATCTCTGCGCTCCGCTGTGGCAACGGTTCTGAAAACGCTTCGGGAAATCCTTTCGTGACAACTTCCTTTGCGGATTTAGGAAATGGAGGGTGAAAAGGAAGCCATGCAAACTGAAGGTAGAGAACCTGAAGGCATCCTATTGCTGCTGAAGCCATCGGGGATGACAGCCCACGATGTCGTGGAATTTGTGAGGAGAAAACTGAAGATGAAACGGGTTGGTCACACCGGGACTTTAGACCCTTTGGCTTCAGGTTTGATGGTTTTGTGCTTGGGGAGGGCAACTCGGCTGGCTGAGTTTCTTTCTGGGCTGGACAAAGTCTATCGGTTTGAGGTCGTGTTCGGTGTCACGACTAAAACGCAAGATGCTGAAGGCGAAATCGTGGAGGTCCGCCCAACCGAAGGGGTAACGGCGGAACGGTTGAAGGAAGTGCTTGAACGATTTGTCGGCGAAATTGAGCAAGTGCCACCTATGCTCTCCGCAGTTCATTACCAGGGCAAGCGACTATACGAGTTAGCCCGAAAGGGCATAGAAGTTGAGCGACCTCCCCGCAAAGTTCAAATTTATCGCCTGACTATGCTAAAATGGTGGGATGAACCTGTCAAGCGGGCTTTGATTGAAATCCACTGCTCGCGAGGAACTTACATCAGAACTTTGGCATCGGACATAGGCGAGGCGCTGGGTTGCGGTGCATATCAGCATTTCCTCGTTAGGACAAAAGTCGGTCCATTCACTGCAGAACAGGCGCTAACTTTGGAAGAATTTGCGGAAGCCGTCTTGCGTGGTGAATGGGAGCAGCATATACTTCCATCAGACCAAGCGCTACCGATGCTGCCTGCTTTGATGCTAACTCGCCTTGAAGCGCAAAGGATTTTGAACGGGATGGTGAGCGTTATCGGGACTGTTTGGGGCTACCCGAACTTGAGGGATGACGAAATGGTTCGCCTATATGACCAAGACCAGCGTTTTTTGGGGATAGGGATTGTTCGGCGTCAAGGTAACTTGTGGGTTTGCCAACCGCACAAAATCTTTCCGCCAACGCCGTGATGAACCGCATTCAGTGCGGCATAATAAACAAAGGCTCGTCAAAAAACCTTGCACTCTAAACTTTTCCTTCGTTGGAGGGATTTTGAATGAGCCGCGATGAACTGGAAAGGGAACTGGAAAATTTGAGGAAACGGATCGCTGAACTGGAGGAGCAACGACGACAATTAGAACGCCAATTGGCTGAAGCGAAGGAAAGTCAAGTGGCGACCGCCGTGGTGCCTCCGACAACCGAGGAGGAGTTGACGCAAACCCTTACCCGAATGTTTTCAAGGTTTGCAAGGCTACTGCAGGCTGAAGTCTGTGTTTTCTTCGTCCATCGCATTGATGAAGATGTCCTAATCCTTCATCCCCCAACCATTGGGATTGAAATGGCAAGTTTGGGCGCTATCGGTGTCGTCCCCAAAGACGGTTTGGTTCAACATGTCTTTGACCAGAGAGTTCCCGTTATCGTCAACGACACCCGGGAGAGCCGTTACCCCGATGTTCGGGTCATGAACGAAGCGGGTATTCGCAATGCAATCATAGTGCCTCTGATGTGGGACAAGCGAGATGAGGAGCAGCGCGTTATTGAGCGAAAAGCAATAGGCGTCCTCATGGTCGCTAACAAGCGCCGCCAGTTGCCTTTCTCAGAAGAAGACCGGCGAATCCTTGAAATCCTCGCTCGTCAATCTGCATCCGTAATTGCAGGCGCTCAGATTTACATTGAGTTGAGGGAACGGACGGAGCAACTTGAACGAGCCTTTGAAAGTGTCTCCGCTGGCGTGATTTTGGTCAACAACAACGGTAAAATCAGCCTCGTCAACCACACCGCCCTTCAAGCCTTTTGCGGCGGGACTGACGGTAACATTATCGGCAAGCCCTTCACCCAAGTTGTCCAGCACGATAAAGTTCGCTCAATCCTCATGACCTCCCTGAACGAGAAAACGGAGTTGACGGATGAAGTGGAAATTTACGAACCAGAGGAACGCATTTACCGAGTGGAGACGAGCATCGTGAGGGACGAACACGGTAATCCAACGGGAGTCATCGCCCTTTTCTCCGACATCACTGAGATAAGGCGTTTGGAGCGGATGAAGACGGAATTTGTCTCCACTGTCTCCCACGAACTACGCACACCTTTGACATCTATCAAAGGTTTCATCGCCACACTGCTTGAGGACAGGGAAGGCTACTTTGATGCGGAAACTCGCTACGAGTTTTACCAGATCATTGACCAAGAGACGGACAGGCTCAGGAGGCTCATTGAGGACTTGCTCAACTTGTCAAGGATTGAGCGAGGCGTTGCCCTGCAACCCCACTGGCAAAGAGTTGACTTGGAAAAGGTGATTGACCGAGTTTTGACCATTCAAAGGAGTTACACCGACAAACACCAACTCATCGCCGACATCCCAGCCCCGTTGCCGCCTATCGTTGCTGACGAAGACAAGATAGACGGCATCTTGACCAACTTGGTCAACAACGCAATCAAATACTCACCTGACGGCGGAGAAGTTCGCGTTAGAGCCGTTCGTGAAGACAACACAATCCTCATCAGCGTCCAAGACCAAGGGATCGGGATTCCGAAAGACAAACTCTCCAAAATCTTTGAGAAGTTTGAGCGGATTGACACAAAGGAAACAAGGGCAGCAGGTGGGACTGGAATTGGTCTGTATCTTGTCAAGCACCTCGTTGAGTTGCACGAAGGGCAAATATGGGCGGAGAGCGAGGGACCAGGCAAAGGCTCAACCTTTTTTGTCCGAATCCCCATTTACCCGAGGCGGGCGAAGGAAGAGGGATACTACTTTGACGATGTAGAGCGGGAGTTACACCTTGAACCGTAAAGGGGGAAGAAAACCTGTGCCCAACCCGTTCCCGCCTAAAAAAATCGCCTTGGGAAGTGACCACGCAGGCTTCCCGTTGAAAGAGTGGCTGAAGGAAAGGCTCAAAGAGGCTGGATACGAGTATCACGATTTTGGCACTTACAGCCCTCAATCCTGCGACTACCCTGACTTTTCCGCAGCCGTCGCTTATGCCGTCGTTTCAGGTGAATTTGACACTGGGATAGTGATATGTGGGACGGGGATTGGGAGTTCCATCGCTGCGAATAAAGTTCCCGGAGCCCGTTGTGCTCTTTGCTGGAACGAATACACGGCGCGAATGGCGCGAACTCACAACGATGCCAATGTCTTAGCCTTGGGCGCTCGCGTCATTGGGAACGAGTTGGCGTGGGAAATTGTCAAGGTTTGGTTGGAAACCCCTTTCAGCGGTGAGGAAAGGCACAGAAGGAGGTTGGAAAAAATCTCAGCGTTGGAAAATTCAGGGACTGCTCAGGAGGCAAAAACACTATGCTGACCGCTATAGCGCTCGCCTTTTTGATTGCAACTACTGTCAGCATTGTCGCAACCCCTTTTTCCATTCAATGGGCACGGCGGTGGGGGATTATCGCTCGTCCGTCCACAAGGAAAGTCCACCGCGAGCCCATACCCTCATGGGGCGGCATCGCTTTGACCTTAGCCTTCTTGTTCGGAACATTGGGGAGTTGGCTCTTCCTCAAAACCTTTCCAGAGCACGCCTTAGGTGTTCTGCTGGGATTGGGCGTCATCACTGCGGTGGGGACACTTGACGACCGATTTTCTTTGTCTCCGAAGGTGAAACTGTTAGGACAACTTCTTGCTGCGATGATACCGACCACTTTGGGGCTTCGCATTTCCTTCCTCAACAACCCGTTCGGGGAAGGATACATCTACCTCGCTGCCTGGCAAGGATGGGCTTTGACAGTTTTTTGGATAGTCGCTCTCGTCAATGCGCTCAACTTGATTGACGGGTTAGACGGTTTGGCTGCAGGAGTCAGTTTCTTCGCAGCATTAACTTTGGCGTTTCTGGCTGCAGGTCAAAAACTTTACCCAATTGCAGCCGCTTTCGCCGCTGTCGCTGGCGCGTGCATGGGTTTTTTACCTTACAATTTCCATCCCGCTCGCGTCTTCATGGGCGACACCGGAGCGATGGCACTCGGTTACTTGTTCGCCACTTTGTCCATTTTAGGCGCAGTGAAAAGTATTGCGGCATTGTCAATTCTTTTCATGACGGGTTTGGTCTTGGCTTATCCTCTCCTTGACACTGCCTTTGCCATCATCCGAAGGTGGTTGGGGAAAAGACCGATTTTCAGCGCTGACCGCGAGCACCTTCACCACCGCTTGTTGGACAGTGGGTTGGATCAACGCCAAGCAGTTTTGATGCTTTACGCTTTGACCCTCGTCTTCTGTCTGCTGGCAATTCTACTGGTTAAGGGAACTTGACAATGCCAAATAAACCCAAGCGATTGTTTAGCGTCGCATTGGGCAAAACCTCATAGACTAACCTCAGCAACTTCCCTGCTTGCCGTTCTTGGAGTGAATGTTCCCATCCACTCTTCCAGCGTTTACTTTTGCGGCAACCAAACGGTGAACTGCGTCCCTTTTGCGCCAGCGTGGGCGAAATCTGTTAGCCGCAAACTGAAATGACTTTGTGGGTCGGTCAACAAAACACCTTCGGTTTCAAAAACCTTCTCCCCTTCCCACAGCGCATCCTTACTGTCAACGGGAACAACTTTCAACGGTGGTTGTCCTTTGGGCGAAACAGTGACAGCATCCAATGGCATTGCCCCTTCCGTCAAAAACCGCGAATCAGCAGCCAACACGAGCGGACCATACACCAGCGCCAGTTTTCCTTCGTTCGTGTGTGAGCCGATGACAACTTTCAAGTTCATCGGTAACTCCAATCGCACTACATCTCCGTTATGCCATTGACGGCTCAATTCACAGTAACCGCTCCCCACTCGCTTTGGTTTTTCATCGTTGACGGAGACTGTCGCCGTTTCACACCAATCGGGGATGCGCATTCTCAGGGCAAACTTTTTCGGCTGGGAAACCTGTAGCCTCAATGTCACTGCACCATCGTATGGGTAAGCCGTTTCTTGAACGATTCGGATGCCCAATCCCGTCAAGTTCAGTTCGCTTTGGGTGTAGAGGTTGACGCGGATCCCTCCGTCGGGGTCAAGAGTGTAAACGAAAGTTGGAAGCAAGGCGATTGCCCTCGGTCCACTTGACGAGCAGCAATTTATATCGCTGCGGTAATTCTTCTGCCCTTCCAGTGGGGTGAAGTAACACCACCTGTCACCGTTCGGATGTTGAGCCGCAAGCAAGTGGTTGAAGACAATTCGCTCGGCGATGTCCATGTATTTCGCTTCACCTGTGAGCCTGAAAAGTTCAAGGGTGAGTTGAAGCAGAGTCACCGTAGCACATGTTTCCGAGACCGCGCCGTCGTTGGGCAAGTGATGGTCAGGTTGAAAATGTTCACCTAAACTCGTCCCGCCAGTGATGTAAAGGTGGTTTTGCACGATGTCCTCCCAAGCCCGTTGCGCTGCCAACAAGAGCGCTTTCCCTTCCCCCTCCTTCCCTTCTTCCCTGAGCACGCGATACAACTCAATTGCCCCTACAAGGCAACTCATCATTTCATATGCCTTGCCGTTGGCGGTTTTATGGACATCACCGTGAGATAGGAGACTGCCAAGTAATCTCGGTCCGTGAGGGGAGTGTTCCCAAGCCCAAACGATGTATCGGCAAAAGTCAAGGTAACGCTTTTCACCTGTTGCCCTGTAGAGCCAGACCATAGGCTGCAAGATTGAACTTGAAGCCATACCGACATGGGTGCTCCGTTCCATCAGGTCAAGTTGACCTTCGCCGGTCCCGAAAGTTCGCAAAATCAAATCCGCTGCTTTGCACGCTGCATCCAACGCTTTTTGCCTCAGTTGCTCTCCTCCCGTCCCGCGCCCCTCGTCCTGCGTCCCGTCAAAGTAACTCAGCAGCCCGATGAGCACATACTTGTGCACCCAGACATCCCAACCCCTTTCTCTTTCCATCGTCCAACGGGTTGGGAAGTCGTAAGTGCCCAAGTAACCGTCAGGTTCTTGAGTTGCAATTAATTCGCTGACGACTCGGTCAATTTTCGCCCGCAGTTCTGGGTTGTTGGTGTTCTGCCAAGTCAAGACCGCAGCGTGCAGCCATTTCCCAACATGTTCACCAATCCAAGCCTGAACTCCGGGGCGGTTGCGGAAACCGCTCAGCAATGCTTCTTCGTCCATAGGCAAAAGGCGATTTTTCTCACTGGCTTGGAAACGGTGACCGAGTAGTCCGCCAAGTTTAACCTTACTTGGGTGCACCCATTTCGTCGCATCCGCTTTTCGTTCCTTTTGCTCTTCCGCCATTGCCCAACACCTCACGCAAACAAAAATTGTCAACACCAACCACCATCTCACCTTCAATCACCTGCCCGTTTAGGCAATTTTGTCACCGTCACGAAGTTGATGACGCTCAAAGCCGAAGAACTTGACTTTGGTAAACTTCTAAAATGCAAGCACTACTTGTGCCGACGAAAAGCTATCAGATTGGGACTTCCACAGAACCCATCTTGCACAACAGGTCGTTCAGGTTTTTGCGGCTCTTTTGCCGAACGAACAAATGACAACCCGAAAAGTCGGAGGTGAAAAGTCTTGCGCACCGTGATACTCGTTTTGGCGACGATGTTTGTTTGGGCGGTCATATGGGCTTACCCAACAAGCACAAACCTCGCGCCATCTTCGGAAGTGATGGAAGACGGTGAAGTGCGTTTGGAACTTTCCACGGTGAGTTACGACGGTTTGTTCCGCTCCGGGACAGAGCGTTACGCGTTTAGTCAATTCGGTTGGCGAAATTTGGAGTGGGGTCTTGACATCTATCGCTATCCCGACAACGATGGCAACTACAAAACTCGCTGGGCATTCAATGTAAAGGCGAGGCTTTTACAAGAAACTGGACATCGCCCAACCGTAGCGGTTGGCATTTTGGATGTCGGGAGGGGGTTGACGACTTCGCCTTACGCTGTTTTAGGCAAATCTTGGGGACGCTCCGTTTGGCACTTAGGGTTCGGTCGGCTTGATGATAACGAAAGGTGGTGGCTCGCCGTTGAATATCCCCTAAACTCTCGTGTCTGGCTCACCGCCGACCGAATTTCAGGACGCGATGGGTATGCTTCTTTCGGCATCTATTGGTCGCCGACGAAGAATCTGGAATTAGGGTTCGCACTCGGAATCCCAAACAAAAGCGGAAACGAGAAAGCGTTCCTTCTCAACCTCGCGTGGACGCAGTAGTCTAAAGTGCTCGCGGGAGAACTTTTACAGAAGCCACAGGTCAGGATGCACGCAATACCTACAGACGGGCTCAGCGCTTTCGTTCCCCCCGACCGTATCTGTTCGCTCAGTAGGAGCGCCGTAAGGCGCGAATGAAATGACCTGTCAATGAAAAGTTCGCGGCTGACGCCGCTCCTACCGTTTCCTCGGTAACATTTGCTCATTAGTAGGAGCGCCGTAAGGCGCGAATGAACGAACCCAAAAGAACACCTTGACGGTAATTGATGTGAGCGACAAACTGGGAAGCAGAGGTGTCCAAGATGCCAAGACGGCAACGGAGCGATTTGCCTGACGAAAGTGAGTTGACAATCCACCCATCAGTCTGGCTTCGCTGGTATGAACAACATCTTCGTCAAGTCTTGGCTGCTTGGGCGAAAAGGAGAAGATTGGAGCAAGAGGATTTGGAACTGCTTCTTTTTGACCGAAGCGATTTGGAGCGAACCATAAAAGCGATGCCGAAAGCCCTGACACCTGCTGAAAGGCGCAAATTGGAGAAATTGGACAGAGAGTTGCGGAAACTCGCCCCAGCCATCAAAGCCGCTATTCCCGATTTGGCGGAAATGAGGCAAAGTTTAAATGTCCCTAAAAGCCATTGGTGGTGGTTCCTTGACGAAGAAAAGCCGTAATCGCACCACAGCGGTATTGAAACAAAGAGGTGTCCCTTGCCATGCACCAGCGCCCAGAAGACATAATCGTGGTTTTGGATTTTGGTGCTCAGTATGGGCAATTGATTGCAAGAAGGGTTCGGGAATGTCGTGTCTATTCAGAACTTCTCCCTTGCGACACGCCTTTGGACAAGGTTTTAGCGTTGCGCCCTAAAGGAATCATCTTGTCCGGTGGACAGGCAAGTGTGTATGACCCGAACGCACCAACTTACGACCCAAGGCTGTTTGAATTGGGAATCCCAGTCCTTGGCATTTGCTACGGGATGCAACTAATGGCTCACTTGCTCAATGGCAAAGTCGTGCCAGCGGAGAAGGCTGAGTATGGGCGGACGGAGTTGCGCGTTTTGGATGACAGCGATTTGTTTTCGGGTTTGAACCCACAACTGATTTGTTGGATGAGCCACAGCGATGTTGTTTTGGAACCGCCGAAAGGATTCAAAGTGACTGCAAGGACTAATAACGCTCCCGTCGCAGCCATGTCTGACCCCAAAAGGAAATTGTTTGGTGTGCTCTTTCACCCCGAAGTTTCTCACACGCCTTGGGGAATTGAAATCATTCGCAACTTCGTTTATCATTGGTGCGGCTGCAAACCCACATGGACGCCGCAAAACTTCATTGAAGCGACTGTTGAGGCGATTAGGGAAAGAGTGAAAAAGGAACGAGTTTTGTGTGCTTTGAGCGGCGGCGTTGATTCAACGACAACCGCAGCGCTGGTTCACAGGGCTGTCGGTGACCAACTGACATGCATTTTTGTCAATCACGGCTTTTTGCGGAAAGGTGAACCCGAAAGGGTGCTCCACACTTTTCGGGAACTTTTGAGCGTCAACCTTGTCTATGTAGATGCGAGCGAAAGGTTCATGAGGAGGCTGAGGGGCGTAACCGACCCGGAAGAAAAACGCAGAATCATAGGTGAGGAGTTCGTCAGGGTCTTTGAAGAGGAAGCACGCAAGTTGGGGCAAATCAGATTCCTCGCTCAAGGAACGCTTTATCCCGATGTCATAGAAAGTGGAACTCGTCACGCCGCTCGCATTAAAACGCACCATAATGTCGGTGGGTTACCGCCGGATATGAAGTTTGAACTGATTGAGCCTTTGCGCTATCTCTTTAAAGACGAGGTTCGCGAGGTCGCCGAGGAGTTGGGGTTGCCACCTGAAATAGCATGGCGACATCCCTTTCCAGGTCCCGGGTTGGCAATTCGCATTTTGGGCGAAGTAACCCCAGAAAGGTTGAAAATCCTGAGGGAAGCGGATGCGATCGTGATGGAAGAAATCCGAAGGGCTGGCTTGTATCGCCAAGTCTGGCAAGCCTTTGCAGTCTTGCTCCCTATTCGGAGCACCGGGGTTAAAGGTGACCGAAGAACCTACGGTTACACCATTGCAGTCAGGGCAGTGACGAGCGAAGACGGAATGACGGCTGATTGGGCAAGGCTTCCGCCAGAAGTTCTGGAGAGAATCGCCAACCGAATTTGCAACGAAGTTGAAGGGGTTAACAGGGTCGTTTACGATGTGACCTCCAAACCGCCAGCGACGATAGAATGGGAGTGATGGGCTGTGATGAGCAACGATTTGCACCGAGACATTGAGGCTGTGCTTCTGACGGAAGAGCAAATTCAAAGGAGAATTGCCGAACTTGGCGCCCAAATCTCTGCAGATTACGCAGGGAAGGAACTTCACCTGGTAGGTGTCTTGAGGGGTGCGGTCATGTTCATGGCTGATTTGATGCGACACTTGACAATCCCTTGCTCTTGCGATTTCATCGCTATCGCAAGTTACGGCATGGACACTAAATCTTCAGGCGTCGTGCGAATTTTGAAAGACTTGGATGACAGCATACAAGGGAAGCATGTTCTCATCGTTGAAGACATAGTTGACACGGGCTTGACGCTCAACTACATCTTGAACTTGATTCGCTCACGAAACCCTGCAAGCGTTAGGGTTTGCGCTCTGCTGGACAAACCCGAGCGGCGAATAGTCCCCGTTGAGATTCATTACTTGGGTTTCACCATCCCCAACCGTTTCGTCGTCGGTTACGGTCTGGACTACGCGCAAAAATATCGCAACTTGCCCTACATCGGGGTTTTGCGTCCAGAGATATATGGAGGCGTGTGACGGAAGGTATTGCAAATCGGCGGAAGATGTGGCAGTATATAAGTGCCGCTTGCTACCTTTGCCAAATCTCGCCCTTCGCTGGCGGAGGGTGCAAGTTCAATCATCTCCCAGCGAAAAATCCGCCACAATCTTGTAAAGGAGGGCGTTAGAGGACATGACTGAGCAAGAAATCATCACCTCAACCGAGTTTGACCTCACCGAGTTGGAAGCGAAGACACTATCTGAACTTCAGGACATCGCCAGGTCACTTGAAATCCCCGGGGCGACAAAACTGAAGAAGCAAGAGTTGGTGCGCCGAATCTTGGAGACTTTCGCTGCCCGCCACGGCTTCGCCCTCAGGGAAGGGGTGCTTGAAATCGTTGAGGACAAAGAGGTGAAGGGTTACCTGCGAGTTGACGGTTATATGCCCTCCCCCGAAGATGTCTATGTCAGCCAAACTCAAATCAGAAGGTTCGGGCTGAGAAACGGCGATGTCGTAATGGGCTATGTCCGCCCTCCGAAGGAAGGGGAAAGGTTTTACAGCCTGTTGCGGATAGTTGCTGTTAACGGAGAGAACCCGGAAAAAGCGAGGTTGCGACCTGACTTTGAGAAATTGACGCCTGTTTTCCCCTTTGAAAGGTTGAGGATGGAACGCCCCGGGGAAAATTCGTCGGAGAATGTAACTGCCAGAATGATTGACATAGTAGCCCCGATAGGGAAAGGGCAAAGAGGGTTGATTGTTTCGCCCCCTAAGGCAGGGAAAACCACTTTGCTGAAAACGATTGCGCGAAGCATTGAGCGGAATCACCCTGAATGCACCGTCATAGTCTTGCTTATTGATGAGCGCCCTGAAGAGGTAACCGACTTCCGAGAAGCCGTCAATTCTGAAGTCGCTGCAGCGACTTTTGACCAACCGCCCGAACATCAAATCCAAGTTGCCCGCATGGTTTTGGAAAAGGCGAAACGGCTGGTTGAGATGGGCAAAGATGTGGTCATATTGCTTGACAGTCTAACGCGATTGACAAGGCAGTCCAACTTAGTCGTTGAGCCATCGGGACGAACCCTGACAGGCGGTCTTGACCCAGCGGCACTGAGATTCCCTAAAAGGTTCTTCGGCGCTGCGAGAAAACTCAGGGAAGGCGGTTCACTGACAATCATAGCGACTGCCCTGATTGATACAGGCTCTCGCATGGACGACCACATCTACGAAGAGTTCAAGGGAACAGGCAACATGGAAATTCACCTTGACCGTCGCTTGCAGGAAAGGAGAATCTTCCCAGCAATTGACATCCAACGCTCAGGAACTCGCAGGGAAGAGTTGCTATACACGGAACAAGAGAGGGAAGCAGTTTGGAGGCTGAGGCGAACCCTCTCGCAAGTGGACATGACAACCGCTACCGAGCGCCTCATAGACCAAATCCGAAGAACGAGGACGAACGAAGAGTTCTTCCGATTCATCATGCAACACTGGCGCTAAAGCGCCGCTTGAAGATTCAACAGTCAATCGCAAAGCGGGGAAAGCAACGCGAAAGCGGCGCGGAGTCGTGGGGTGTAGTGCTTGAGCGTTCATTTTTGATCGCGTTGAAGGGCGTGGTCAGGTAGCAAGTGGCTCAAGTTGGAGGGGAAATTGAACTTGTGCGGAGGTGAGCAAGATGGTGGATTGCGTTTTTTGCAAAATCGCCTCAAAGGAAATTCAAAGCAAAATCGCTTACGAGGACGAAGAAGTCGTCGCTTTTCACGACATCAACCCTCAAGCGCCCATCCATGTCCTGATTATCCCGAGGAAGCACATACCGAGCCTGAACGAAGCAACCGATGAAGACCAAAACTTGCTTGGGAAACTGATGCTGGTGGCGCAAAAGTTGGCGAAAGAACTCAATATCGCCGAGGACGGATACAGGCTGGTCTTGAACACCAACAGAGGTGCAGGTCAGTCTATCTTTCACATTCACCTGCACCTCTTGGGAGGTCGCTTGTTCCGCTGGCCACCGGGTTAAGCCTTTAATGTCCGTGACGGCTTATGCGAGGGGCTCTCTTGTGAACTGACCTTGCCAACTTCCTGATTTCAGCAACTGGGACAGGTTTGATGAGCAAAGAGACCGCCCCATGCTTCATAGCCTTGCTAACCAATTCGCTGTCTGGAAAGGCTGTGACTAAAACGACATTTGCGTCGGGGTCTATTTTCCGAATTTGAGCGAAAGTTCGCGCTCCATCCATGTCGGGAAGAAGCAAATCCAGAAAGATCAGGTCGTAGGTTTTCTCGCTGACCAACTTAAGTGCTTCCTCGCCGCTGGTGACGAAATCCACCGTGCACCTTTCAGGCTGAAGTGCCTTCTTGAAAAGCCTTCCGATTTCAGGGTCATCGTCAACGACCAGAACCTGTTTCCTCGTTCCACCTGTATGGGTCTCCAGCCATGCGTCCAGTTCCTGTTTGTTAATTCTCCATCTCCCACCGACCTTGCGAGCGGGTAAAACGCCGGACTGCAACATTCGGTAAACAGTCATGAGGTGCAAATTCAGATACTCTGCCACTTCTTCAACATCCATCAATCTGTCCCTTTCGTCTGGCGCTTCTTGAACCATGCGTCTTCTTGCCATAAGTTCAACACGCTCCCTTCAAAGCAATTTTTGGCGGTTGGAAAGATTATGCCACAATGTTGTGCGTGACTTAAGCAGTGTTTTCACACATTTGGGTGCGTTCTCTTCAACAGAAGTTACAACCGCCCCAACAAATTGGTCAGCGCTTCAGCGATAGCGTAGGCAAGGATGGGCGGTGACAAGGTTTCGGTCGGTAACGAATCGCCTACTCGCAGGTCAATGTCCAACGCTTTGAATCTTTCCCGCTTCAAGACTTGCACCAGTTCCTCAATTCGCCTAATGCGTCCGCTTTCCATCAACTCGTCAATTGGAATCCCGTTGACGGAAACCTTACCGCTTCCTTTACGCACCCTCGCTGTTATTGGGTAACGGGAGTCCGTTGGTGAGTGGTAAATCACCACTCCCGTCTCCAACTCGGTTTCCGTTTCGTTTAGAGTTTGCTCGTCAAGGTTTTGAAAGGCTTCTTGCATCGTTCCACCAAACCTCCTTTCTCCATGTGCAAGTTTAATGCGGAAGCGGCATAATTGAAAATGCGAAGGCAAGGAGAAGGAGGGATAAGTGTGCGGACAGTGATTTGTCCGCGCTGTGGCGAATGGATGGATGAAACCCATCCGGATTTTCCTCGTTGCGTCTATTGTGGCGAGAAATTGACCCAGTGCGGTTTCTGCCGCGCCTTCCCGGGTGACGGAAAAAAATGCCCGAGGGCGAAAGGGCACCCCATAGTTTACTCGTCCACCGACTTGAATTGCCCATACTTTACCCCAAAGTTAGTTGCGAGGCATGTCCACCCACTTCTCTCGTCTTCAGTTCGCTGGCAGATGGCTGCTTCCTTGCTTTTCACCTTCAGCGTCTTATTGGTCGCTTTCCTTTCAAGACCTGTCCCGCAAAAAGTTTTAGTGGCAGCAACTGCCCCCTCACAGGTTGCAATCGGAGATTTACTGGAAGTTCGCATGTTGGTGAAAACCTATGCAAACCAGCCTGTCAGGTTGAAATTGGACAGGAGGCTGCTTTCCGACTTTCAATTGATCGGCATGAGCCCTCTACCGAGCCAAGTCACACAGCAAGGTCAATTTTACGAGTTCGTTCTACCCGTCTCAGTTGACCCTCAACCAATCACTGTCAAATTCAAATGCACCCGTGTCGGTGAGTATGCAATGAGGGCGACCGTCATGACGACACCTAAAAATCAGGCTGAGTGGCAAACGAAAGTTAAAGTGGTAAAGCAAACAGATGTTCCAAAACAGCCAAAAGGCTTGGCAGTTATAGCAATGGTTCTCTGGAGGTGAAAGGGTATGCCTCGCGACATCGCTGCCGAGAAGCAATTGGCGATGCAAGTGAGGCGAGAGTTCAACCGAGCAGGGCTTGACATCTCAAGGATGGAAGTCGTCAGCGTTGGCGGGAACATCTCAATCTACGGCTGGATTCGCCGCGCAAAAGGCGATGTCTCCGGGGAAAGCGTTGAAGCAAGGGTAAATCGGCTCATTGAAAGAATCAAGCGCATGCCCGGTGTCAGGGATGTCGTCAATTACGCCCGAATCCGTGAAGACTGACCATTGGGTGTTGTTCGTTGACCGCCGAATTGAACTCGCAGGAGGTTTTAGAGATGCGCGGTATGATCATGGCTGCAGGAGAGGGAACTCGTTTGCGACCCTTGACTTACGCCCGCCCAAAAGCCCTTGTCCCAGTCTTGACAGTTCCGATTATGGAAAACATCGTCCGTTGGCTCAAAAAGTCAGGGATCACCGAACTCGCTGTCAATCTCCATTATAAGGGCAGCGACATTGAAAGCCACTTCGGCGACGGCTCGCGTTTTGGCGTCTCCATCGTTTATTTGCGAGAAGAAAAACCTCACGGGACTGCTGGGGCAGTTAGATTGATGGCTGATTTCCTCAAAGAGCCCAACGACACGATTTTGGTTATCGGCTGCGACGAATTGATTGACTTGGACTTGCAGGAAATGGTGCGCTTTCATAAAGAGCGAAATGCCCTCGTGACCATTTCTCTGGCACAGGTTAGAGACCCGAGAGAATTCGGGGTCGCTCAACTTGATGAAAACGGTCGGATTGTTGGTTTCGTTGAAAAGCCGAAAGATTGGGCTGGGGATAGGGCTCTTGTGAATTCAGGCGTTTACCTGCTTGAGCCTGAGGCGCTTGACAGAATTCCATACGGGAGCGTTTACGATTTCGGCAAGCAACTCTTCCCGGAACTCGTCGCTGAAGGTGCACCGATTTACGGTTTTGTAAGCGACGGCTACTGGAACGACATCGGTCACATCAACAATTACTGGGACGCCAACAAATCGGCACTTGAAAAACGAGCACCAATCCACGATTGCCCGTTGAAGGAAATTCGTCCGGGCGTGTTTGTTCACCCGACAGCGCAAATTGCCGAAAGCGCTCGCTTAGAACCGCCATGCGCCGTTGGCGCTGACACCGTTGTGGAAGCCGATGCACGCATTTGCGACGGGTCAGTTGTCGGAGACCGTTGCGTAATTGGCAGGGGCTCAATTGTTGAGGGTTCAATCCTTTGGTCAGATGTAACCGTGACACCGCTGACCGTCCTTCAGGACTGCATCGTGACTGATGGTTGCCTTGTCCATGCGCCCTCAACCGAAGCAAATCCGATTCGGAAAGCAGTAATCGTCGCACGAAAATGAAGCGCTGAAACTTTTGCCGAGCAAGTGAGGGATAAATCGGATGAGTTGGTGGACGATGAGGTTGCAGAGGGAGTTAGAGGAAGCCCTTCGCTCCGCAATTGCAGAGGGTCAAACTCCCGGCGCCGTCATCTGCGTCGGCACTGATGAAAAAGTCCTCTACCTTTCCGCATTTGGCAAACGGCGCGAAGTCCCTTCACCACAACCAATGCGTGTTGACACAATCTTTGACCTCGCTTCGGTTACCAAAGTTGCGGCGACGACGCCAGCAATTTGCTTGCTTTGGCAACAGGGCAAGTTGGACATTTACGCACCCGTCAGACGATACTTGCCTGAATTTTCCGGTGGTCACAAGGACAAAGTGACTTTGCTACACCTTCTGACCCACACTTCTGGTTTGCCTGCGTTTAAGAACTACCTCAAGATGGGCATGAAGGGGCGACCGGAAGCGATAATCGCTGACATCTGCCGCACCCGATTGAAAGCCCCGCCCGGCAAGGTTTTCATTTACAGTGACTTGGGCTTCATACTGCTTGGGGAAGTTGTCAAACGAGTTAGCGGGCTTGACTTGAACGAGTTTTGTCGCCGAAACATTTACTCGCCGTTGAAAATGCGCTGGACTCGTTTCAACCCGCCGAAAAGTTGGCATAACCGATGCGCAGCAACGGAATGGCGGGAAGGGCAAATGACTCAAGGAGTTGTCCACGACCCGAACGCTTACGCGCTTGGCGGAATTGCAGGACATGCCGGTCTGTTCTCAACGGCTTCTGATTTGGCTCGCTTTTGCCAAATGCTCTTGCGCGAGGGTGAACTTGACGGAATTAGGGTCTTTGAACCCGAAGTGGTCCAAGCGATGAGGACAAATCACTGTCCCGTTGAAGGCGTTCAGAGAGGGCTTGGCTTTGACATTCAGTCACCATACTCGCCGCAAATGAAGGGGGAAAAGTTTCCGGTTGGGGTCTTCGGGCACACTGGATACACAGGCACATCCATCACCGTTGACCCATTCTCAAAAGTTTTCATCGTCTTGCTCACGAACCGAGTGCACCCCGATGACAAACGCAACATCGCCACCTTGCGCAAATCAATTGCCAACCTAATTGCCTCCGCAATTTACGGCAACAATGCGGTTTGATGACTTCAAGGAAAGAGAACCTCTACGAACACGCTCGCATATGAGTGTGTTCGGGAAATCAATTCCCGATCGGAAGGGCAAACCTTTTGGCAAACCCAAATTTCATCGGTCCAGCATTTTTGGCTCTACCTTCCCAGCATTAAACGCAGGGCTACTTTGACAAAAAAGTAGGGACAGGCAAAGCCTGTCCGAAAATTTTTTGCGAACGAATTCCATCCGCAATGTAGGGGCAGGTGAAACCTGTCCGAAAAAAAAATTCTGCAGGCGGATTTCATCCGCCCCTACGGTTTTTGAAAGCCACCAACAATCCTTTGAGTAAGGAGCGGTTGGATAAAGCCGAAC
>ERZ1669248.422-NODE-422-length-21097-cov-64.084593_pt1 | contig 21097 bp, 25 predicted proteins | sample MGYA00579296_ERZ1669248 | MGnify/ENA primary metagenome ERZ1669248 (study PRJEB41166, sample SAMN08046057) | hot springs metagenome | biome: hot spring; feature: neutral hot spring; material: thermophilic sediment; isolation source: thermophilic sediment from...
GACAGATAATATAGTACTTTTATATTAACTTTAAGAGGACTTAAAGATGAAAGCCATAGTATTTCATGGGGCTGGAAGCGATCCAGACCACATTAAGTGGTTGAGAGAACCTCTAGAGGAGTTTGGATACAGTGTGTATGCACCAAAATACAATACTTTAGAGGAGGCTCTCAGATTGTCATCCTTAGATAAATATGATCTATACGCGGGCTTCTCGCTTGGTGGTGCAGCCGCCCTTATTTCTTCAGCTCTATATGGTGGTCCTGCAATAGCCGTAGGAGCTCCTGCTGATAGGTTTATCCAAGCGCTTTGGCTAAAGATTCATGAGGAGAATAGTTTTCAAAAATCTCTTTTCAAAGAACTCGTAAATCTCTTAGGCACAGATCCCTTAGAGAATCCTTTACCATATATTAAGACATCAGTAATCTATTACATCGAGAGAATTAAAGATCCCGTGCTATTAATTCAAGGAAGAGAAGATCCTATAGTGAGACCATTTCATTCATTGATCCTTGAGGAGTTCCTCAAGAAAAAAGGTGTTAGAGTAGAAGTCGTGATCATCGATGGAATGAAGCATGCACCGGCACAACATCACAAGAGACTTTTGAGAGAAGTGATACACAAATTTCTTAGCTCTCTAAGGTAATTTAAATGGATCAAGAAAGTTTATTTGTTCTTCAAGGTTATTTAGCCTCAATAGTGGCATCTTTTCTCTGGGGTTTATCACCACTACTTATTGATAGAATTAAATGGAGTTCGTATACCATTACTCTTATTAGGAATCTATCAACATTATCTATCGTCTCTTTAATCATGATTATAATGGGTAAAACAGTAGTTGTAAAGCTCGAAATACTTATATTACTTATGATATTAGGTCTAACAGGACCTGGACTAGCAGATCAGTTATTTGTGGAGTCTATCAAATTAATAGGAGTTAATATGGCCACTATACTTTCTTACACATATGTATTCTGGGCCTCATACATGGCTCATATAGCGGCTCTCGAGAGAATATCTATATATGATATAGCAGGTTCAATAATAACTTTCACAGGTCTTGTAATAGGATTAAGTAATAGGCTGAACACTAATGTAGATAAAAAATATCTTATTGGGGTTATATATAGTCTTGTATCAGGTTTCTTTTGGGGTATAGCTACGATTATCTCAAGAATCATGGTTTTAAATCTCGATCCTTTGGTAATAGTGTTTTTCAGAAGCATATCTGCACTATTACTCATGATTCTACTAATAACTCTCAGGCATTGCTTTTATCTAAATCTAAATAGGCAAGTATTTAGTATTTATCATGTATTAATCACAAGAGATTTTTTACTGGTCTCTACATCAGGTCTCTTAAGTTTTTTAGTAGCGTATGTGTCTTTCTTAACTGGCCTAGCATTTTTAGGTGTGGTGATTCCTTCAATAATAACCTTATTCTCTCCTATAATAACTCTAATTCTCTCAAAATACGTAAAGAAGTACACTATATCTCGAGAAGTGCTTATAAGTATAGTAATTATACTAATTGGATTATTCATAGCCTCAGTAAAATATTTCTAGCTTTATATTTATTTAAAGCTAAATAACGATAGTATACAATAGTTAAATCATGTTTTGATTCTGGAATATAGAGCCGTGTTTCTTGATATGATGATTTTTCAGCTAAACTAGATCCTTGATTAGATCTATCTTAACCGAGACTATTAATGCGGTGATCAGCAATAAGTGTCTACGATACATTTTGTGAATATCAGGTCTTACTTTCATTGAGTTCAGGACATCATCATTAACATAGTAGTATGAGTATTCTTATTCTAGTGATGTACTTACGAGCCATTTATAATTTAGTGCGGGGGGTGGGATTTGAACCCACGCAGGCCTACGCCAACGGGTCTTAAGCCCGCCCCCTTTGACCCGCTCGGGCACCCCCGCCATATCATATATGTGACCTAGTAGGTTTTAAAGATATCCTATGTGATGAGTCAGGAAGACAAATTTATGTGGAGCAAGAAAAAGAGATCTATATCTTTATTTATAATTTTTATTATCTCTATACCTCATTAATTATTAGGGATACAACTTTTAGGTGTTTTTATGTTATCTAAGGAGGAGATAGAACTTTTCAAGACCTTATGGGAGAAAGGTGTGAGTACATTGGAGATTAGTAGACTACTCAAGATCAATCATAAATATGTTTATATTTACGCCAAAGTTTATGGATTAAAATCACGTAAGAAATCTGCTAGAGCTAAAATTAATGAGAATGATATTAAAGTGATAGCGGAGTTAAGGAAAAAAGGTTTAAAGATAAGAGATATAGCATCACTTATGAAGGTGAGTCCTAGAACCATAGCGGCTTATCTAAAAGCTCTTGGTATGGTATTTAAGAAACAAACTAAATGTCCTGAGATCTCTAAAGAGACCCTCTTAGATGCTATATCACGCGGATTAAAAGATCGAGAGATAGCCGAAACATTCGGTGTATCTCTATCATGTATATATAAATACAAGAAGTTATATGGTATCAGCAAAAGATCTTTAAGAAGACAATTAAGAGATAAGAAGATCTCGGAGACCATACATAATATTATTCGAATTATAAATGACAGAGGTTTTGTGACATCATCAGAATTAAGAAAAAAGATTGGTGTAGTGATCACAAAGGATTTGCTTGAGAGAATATTGTCTATTGAAAAAGATATTAAGATCATTAAAATAAAATATACTTCGACGCATAAATTCACTATATTTAATCCTAGACTAGGTGGTGTAATCTTTATATACAAAGATCATAGCGCGGTAGCTAGATATTTATTATCTAATATAGTAGATAAAAACGCACCTCTTAGAGTAATTAAATATTTGTTTAAGTTAAATAAAATTCCTCAGGAATTACTCGAAAAATTTATTGAGTTATCAAGAGAATCTGTATCATCTTCATCAACTCATATTTAGAGGTGACACCTTAGTCTAAGCCTACTCCGCGTATTGTATCCTCAAATAACTCAAGAATCCATGATACTAAAAGCTTTTCGCTTAAAAACTTACTCTTTATATTTTCTCTGGTGACGTTTATGAAACTGTACAATAGATCAAATAATCTCGTAATTTCAAGAATCATTTTATTTTCTCTCTTAAGCATCGTAATAATGATTCTTTTATTTAATAATGGTACAATATATTCCCAGACTACACAGCCTTCTTCCTCAGAAAATATTACTATCACATACACATACACTTATCCTATAAACATAACCACAGTTTCAATCACTCAAACAGTTTATCCTGAGACAACAATTCTTCAAACAACTATATACACTGTCTCGGCACAAAATACCACATTTATGAATACAACTATAACAACTAATATAACAACGATATACTTTAAGGAATTGCCTACTTATACCTATACTGAATACAAAGTGCTTAGTATAACTACTACTAGACCGCCTGAGGCAACAGAGAGAGCTACGTGGATTAGTGCCGGCGTATTTGTTGGGGTCCTAGCAGGCTTAACTATAGGTTATGCATACTATGCTAAAGGAGTTTCTGTTAGACCTCCTAAAAAGAGATAATGTATGAGGACAATGATTTCAACATAGTCATCTTCTATATCTATTACTTATAGCTACCCAATCTTCTTTAGATAATCTCCAACCCATTGCCCCAGCGTTTTCTTCTATATGCTGAATTTTTGAGGCCTTAGGTATTGGTACAACAGGATCTATACTCATGAGCCAATTAAGAGCTACTTGAATAGGTGTCTTACCGTATTTCTCACCGATTCTCCTCAGAAAATCTTCTCTAGCTACAGCACCCTTCTCTATAGGAGTATATGCCATATACAACAAACCTTCTCTCTTGGCATAAGGAATAACGTCTTTTTCATCATGTCTATAGAATAAGCTGAATCTATTCTGAACAGCCACTACATCATATCTCTTAGAACAGTATCTAGCATCCTCGATTTGCTTAACATTAAAATTACTCACTCCATAGAATCTTATTACTCCCTCATCAGCAAGTTTCTCGAATGCTTTAATAGTCTCGCATATAGGCACATTTTCACTTGGCCAGTGAAGTAAGTAAAGATCTATGTATGTTCCTAATCTATTCATACTTGCTCTAGCAGATCTCAGGACAGAATCATATGAGGCATTAATAGGCCACACCTTAGTCACTATAAACAACTCTTCTCTGTCAAAACTCTTTATTGCAACACCTACTAACTCCTCAGAGTGTCCTCCACCATACATCTCCGCTGTATCTATAAGTTTAAGACCTAACTCAATACCTCTCTTCAGAGCCTCCACAGATTCTTTGTCCCTGCTATAATCTGGTGTCCAGAAGCCTCCACCTATATCCCATGTACCCATTCCTAAACTAGATACACAACCTATTTTCCTGAAACACTTCTTATCACTATTCATATACGACATCTCTTATTCAAAGTATTAACCAAGCTTTAAAAAGAATTTGTGGTATCGAAAGTAGATATGTTTTATTATTAATCTTCTATTGTTGCTCTCTCGAAGGTGATGATAGCGATTACAATAAAAATTAGTGACAGGGTAGATAATAGAATCATGTCTAGTAAGGGATCAAACTCTGAGACACCAGTCAACCAATATCTTATGCCATCTACGGCATAGGTAAGAGGATTTGCTCTAGCTATCAACTGCATCCACTCAGGCATTCTCTGCAAAGGAAAGAATATTCCACTAAGAAACTGGAGAGGCATTACAAGTAAATTCATTAACATCTGAAATCCTTCCATGCTATTCATTTTAGTAGCGATCGCTATACCTAGCGACGAAAAACCTATTGAGAGCAAGAAGCCATATGCGATAGCAACCGGAACTCCCTCAACTCTTAAGCCTTTAGCTATGAGAAAACTTAGAGCCATTATAATTGTAGAGTTGAGTAATATTACTATTGAGTCTCCCACAGCCCTGCCTAATAACACAAATGCCCTAGGCGAGGGTGCTACTAATGTTTCTTTCAAGAAACCAAATTGCTTGTCAAATATTACTGATATACCACTTATGAAAGATCCTATGAATACACTCATGGAAATAATTCCTGTAGCCAGGAAAGTTACGTAGTCTAATCCACCGAATTGCTGTCTTATGAATTGATCAATCATTGGATTAGAGAAACTAAATACACCACCCATTCCCATACCAAATAAAATTATCCATAGAATAGGCTGAACTATAGAGACAACCACTCTAGATCTTGCTCTAATAAATCTCCTAATTTGTCTATAAATCATTGTGTAGAATGCATTAAAGTAATTACTCATTTAAGGTCACCTCCATCTTCTGGTAGGTCTGGGCGTATCTTCTAAACTATCTCTAAGCTCTCTCCCCGTTAAATGTAGAAATACCTCATTTAGAGAAGGTCTTCTATAGCTAATCTCAGCTATTGAGATACCTCTCGCCTCATACTCTTCAAAGATCTTGGGCAAGATCTTGGTTGCATCTCTAACAACGAGTTCTACCCCGCCACCTACAATTTCTTTGCATGATATTATTCCATTACCAGGTTCTAAACAAATATTTCTCTGCTCCTGAAATCTCACTATTATAATATCTGAGCCTATGAGAGATTTGAGATAATCTGCTGTGCCTTCAGCAATAATCTTCCCATGATCCATAATAGCTATCCTATCACATAACATCTCAGCTTCATCCATGTAGTGAGTGGTCATTAATATGGTTATTTCCTTTTCTTTCCTGATCCTCATAATATACTCCCATACCTTGTTCCTAGTCTGAGGATCAAGTCCTACTGTAGGTTCATCTAAGAATAGTATCGCCGGTTCGTGAATAAGTGCTCTAGCAATTTCTAATCTTCTCCTCATACCACCTGAGAAGTATCTAACGACTTTATTCGCGTACTGCTTAAGATCTACGAAATCAAGTAGTTCATATATTCTTTTCTCAAGCTCTTTTCCGCTTAAACCATAGATTCTGCCGTGAATATACATATTTTCATAAGCCGTTAAAAACATGTCTAGTGTTGGGTCTTGGAAAACTACTCCAATTCTTTTCCTGACCTCAGCTGGTTTTTTAACAACATCTATACCCTCTATGTATGCCTCACCTGAAGTAGGCTTCAGTAGAGTTATTAGGATATTAATAGTTGTTGTTTTGCCGGCGCCGTTAGGCCCTAATAAGCCATAGATCTCATTTCTGTAAACTTTAAAACTAACAGAATCAACCGCTACTACGTCTTTGAATTTTTTAACGAGATTTCTTGTTTCAATGACCGACTGCACTGAATCACCTCCTTAATAGGATTATATTCCTTAGATCTTTTTCAAAAAACATTATCACATGCTTAATCTCTTCTAGTTGCTCTTTTGATAATTTATCTATATTCTCATGCAACTCTTTTAAAATATTAAAGATCCTAGTAACACCCACTTCTCTCAATAGCCTATGTTTATAGGCATGATTCAGTGCTTTCTCTAAAAGATCCTTATTCTTTTCTAAGTAGTTTCGCCCATTATCTGTTAATTGATAAATCTTCAATTTCCTCCTACCCTTCTCTTCTTCAAAATATTCTATTAGACCTTCTCTATTGAGACTTCTTAAGAGAGGATATACTATACTTGTAGGAGGTCTGAAACCTATTAAATCCTCTAACTCGGTCGTTAACGCATAAGCATGCTTAGGGGATTTACTTAATATATCCAGTACCAATATCCTAAGATCCTCTCTATATCTCTTATACATACTCATTTTGGACATGTAACTTTATATATAACTTTATATATAAGCCTTAATTTTTATTTACTATGTTCTTTCTTCACACTACGAACCTTGAGAAGTATATCTAACCATCTGCTTATACTCTCTAGAACTTCTTCTTCGTCTTCTTCTGATAATCTTTTCATAAGAGCATCTATTCTAGATGAAGCTAAATTCTCTAATTTCATTAAAACAGTCTCTGTAGATATTTTACTTATCTCCTCATCACGTGACACCATGTAAACCCTACCATGTATTGGGCAGATGATTTCCCCACTTTTTAATTTGAAGAGAGGTGAACCACAGATAGGGCAGGTTTCGGCAAGCATTGCTGCACCGCTTCTCAGTAGCTCAGCCATTTTCTTGATCGCTTCCTCTCGATTAATAGTCTCTCCACTCATTTAATTAACCTATGATTAGTAACTTTTATTCTAGGTAAAAAACTGGATTAAGATATAGGATTTTTAAATTAAATGTTTATTGGGTGATATAAAGTGTCGCAAGATATTAGGGCTCAGAGTAATGAGGCGAAACTAAAACAAGCTCTCACTTTATTAATGATGATTATTAATGATCCCTCTATCCCGAGAAATATTAGAAGAGCTGCTACGCAAGCAGTTAAGATACTTCAAGACACTAGTTTGAGCCCGGGTGTGCGAGCTTCGAATGCGGTAAGTGTATTGGATGAGGTTAGTCAAGATCCTAATATGCCAATGCATGCAAGAACAACTCTCTGGAACATAGTTACTTTACTGGAGACCGTAAAAGATTAGTTGAGGGAAGTAATTATAGCGGAAAGTAGTCGTAATATGTTTAGTGTTAGAATAAGAGGTATCTACTCAACAGCACTAGCAAAAATATTTCTTGACGAAGATTTTGTATTCAGTGATCTAAGCCCAAAGTTAATAAATAGATTAAGAATAGATAAGGAAAATATTGTAGCCCATAGCGATTTAACAATAAAAAATGATGATGAGTATAAAGATGTTATTGTTTTCATGGGTTTTCCAGAGGCTGTTGATAGAGCGACAGAGATCTTTAGAAAATACTTTACTTCCTCATTTATTGAGGAACCCAAACCTCTATATGCTGTATATAGGGGAGTGGTAGAGAAAAAAATTTCTCAAGATGAGTGTCTCGTATCGACTCCTTTAGGAGTCTCAGGAGTTTTAAGAGATATGCTTTGTTCACCAGGTCAGGAACTTAATCTGACCTTAGTGGGATATAGAAATGATCTTGAAACCCCTATTCTGAGGAGAGGCATAAGTGTGGTAGGGAAGTACATGATACTCGATGACACAGGTAGAGTACAATTCTCAGAACACATAAGAGATAGTGATGTAATTGAAGAACTCAAAGGATTCACAGAGATAATAACCAGAGAAAAATTTGGTGTAAAATGGCGAAGCTCTTCAAAAAATGCTGATACAATAAGTATTTTGAAGGAATATAATACGCTTAAGGATATATACAGAAGGATACTAGATCAAATATCTAAATCGGAGAACAACAGATTCGTGTACATAGGTGAGAAAATAGGATTTATTCAATTCTCAACAAAAGATCTTATAAAATTAGACGAGATAAGATCCTACGTATATCCCACCGCACCATTTCATCATATGATGAAAACGTATACTAATTTAAGAAATATAGTTGATCTTCTGGACCTACTATCAGAGAAACTTGATAAAAAAGATTTCATAAGAAGCTACTACAAATATATAGTAGAAAAAATAGAAGAAAATATTACTGTATTCATGATTCATAGAAAACTATTCTTTGGAGAAATCATCTTTATAGGACCAGCCAAAGTATTGTATATGGATACAGATCTTCTAGATAAAGAAGGATCCCTTAGATTCGTATTATATAGACATGTTAAATCAGAGGGTTTATATGATGGTCTAAATATTCCTAAAAGACCTGGTGACATGATATTGACATTTCTCGAAACTAGTCATAGATATATATTCCATGCATACTATGGGCAGGATCGTGATTTAAAAGGTGTTTATATAAATGCTAATACAGAGATTTATCCTTTATATGACATAGATCATAGATCAGGTAAAGAAATGTTGTATCTTATTTATAATGATCTTTGTATAGACGGTGTTATAGGAAATGATTTCAGAACGATCACTGATGAAGAGGAGTTCAATAAACATTGTGAAAAGAAGAGGATCAAAGAAGAGATTTGTGGCAAAGTCCACAGCGTGTTAAACAGTATAATATTAGAAAACGAAAAGATCTTTAGTTTATTTAAGGATTTGCTAAAAGATAGATCCTTAGAGAAATTAGATAAGGATCTTGTGAAAAACATATTTTATGAATTGTATAAATATGAAAAGAGATGATTTATATTGAGTAATGATGTTATTTCAGTCATATTCGTTATACTTCTTATTGAGATGCTTCTATACGTATTATTCTCCTCTAGCAACAAGATTCGTGGATTATTCGAAAAGTTAGGTCTCGAGATCCAGGTATTCACGGTATTAATCAAGAGAAGAAGTGCTCTTGATATACTAAACAAGATTAGTGGAAGAAAAATAAATATGGTTCTTTGGTTTGGGTTAGTAGCTATGATTATTTCAATGATAATATTTTACTACGGGGTCTATATTCTAGGGATAGACTACGTATTTAATTTATTAAGAGGCTTTGTTAGTGGGGAGAGCACAACTACACCACCTCCTATAACTCCGATAATACCAGGTGTCACAATCACTGGTGTAGATATAATCTATATTCTCGTAGCGATAGGAATAGCTATAGCTTTACATGAGCTTGGGCACGCGATTGCTGCCAAGGTATCTGGGGTAGATATTAAGAGTTATGGAGCTGGGATATTTCTTATAATACCTTTCGCTTTTGTCGAGATTGATGAAGAGAAGATCAAGATCAATAAGAAAAATGCTCTGAAGATTCTTTCAGCGGGTATTTTAATGAATATTTTTCTTTTCATAATTTCATTTCTACTGATCATATTAATAATAAACGTATTGCCTTTCATAGGCGTTATCCAAGGAGCAGTTATTAGTCAAGTAGAGCCTAATTCACCAGCTTATGAGGCAGGAATTAGACCAGGTCTCTTAATAGTTTCAATTAATAGCACACCAGTATATACGCTGGATAACTTCCTTAAATATAGGCCGTTGATCGTCTCTGGAAAGAACGTTGATCTTTATGTTGTAGGGATGTATCCAAATGGTTCATATATAAAGACCATAATTCATAAACCAGCTAATGCAACAAGAATCGGTGTAGTATTTGATGGATTATATATTCCTTTGATAAACTTCTTCTTAGCGGCTCTTGTTAAATATAGTGATAACGGGTATACGAGGCTAGTTTATCTCGAGGAGTTAATTAGACTGTTGGTCTGGATCAATATAATAAATATCAGTCTCGCCGTGATCAATGCAGGCCCTATTTATATAACAGATGGTGGAAAATTCTTGTCAATGATTCTCCCGAAAAAATTATCAGATCTTATCCAGATAGCTACTGTTAGTGGTTTCGTGGTTATATTTGTTGCTTCTTTCATTAGATCAATAAGTTGACTACTTATGATAGATCTATTATTTGATTTAGTTAAAGAAGAGGATTTAGGATATATATACTTGCTAGAGAAAATATGTTTCGACGAAGAAGCATATCCCCCACAGATCCTAGCATTTTATATGAATCTCTCTAGAGAGGGATTTGTTTTAGTCAAAGATCCTTATGAAAACAAAATTATTGGATATGTAATTGGGATTTTAGAAAGAGGTGGCGAGGAGGGTCATGTAATATCTATTTGTGTAGATCCTTTGTACAGAAGAAGAGGTATTGGAGCAGTATTAATGAGATATATAGAAAATTACTTTATTAGAAAGGGTGCTTGTATATCAAAATTAGAAGTTAAGGTATCAAATACTCCTGCTATTGAGCTCTATAAGAAATTAGGATATGAGATCAAGGATCTTTTAAAGAACTACTATAGAGACGGTAGCGATGCTTACATTATGATAAAAAATTTGTGTAAGAAGTATAGGATTAGGGATTACTTCGGAGCATTTCAATAATTAATTATAATTACCAAAGACGAATACTATGATAGAAATGAAAATGAGTTGTCCTAATGATTATGTAGATATAGATAACCTACTCATTCCACAGAGTATTAAGAATATCTTATCTAGATATTACAAGAAATTAACACCTCCTCAGGCAGAGGCTGTTTCACGGGGTTTATTTAAAGATAAAAATATGTTGATTGCCGCACCTACTGCAAGTGGAAAGACACTTATTGCCTACATGGCCCTGATCAATGCTGCTCTAAATGGTTTTAAAGGTGTTTATACAACGCCTCTTAAAGCTTTAGCTAGTGAGAAGTACGAGGATTTACAAGATCACTTAAAAGACACCGGGCTTAAGATCGGTATTAGCACAGGAGATTATGATAATTCTGGTGAAGAACTAAGTAAATACGATATAATAATAACAACATACGAGAGACTAGATTCTTTACTAAGACTAAGACCTTCATGGTTTAACGATGTAAAAACCTTAGTGATTGATGAGATCCACGTATTAGGAGATGAGGATAGAGGAGCTGTTATAGAAATGATTGTTACAAGAGCTATGAGATTAAACAAGCAAGTTATTGCACTTAGTGCCACAATCGGTAACCCTGAGGAATTAGGTGAGTGGTTAAACAGCGAGATTATAATATGTAATTGGAGACCTGTTCCATTAATACAAGGATATTTCGATAAGAGGAGACAAAGAATAGTTTTTGAGGATAATAGAATAGAGGAAGTTTACGGGGATCTTATTAGCCACAATGTTTCAAAAACTTTAAAAGAAGACTATCAGCTACTTATCTTCAAGCAATCAAGAAGAGATGCCGAGAATACGGCTACTAGAATTGCTTCAGAGATAGGTCTCTTATCGAGTAAATTGCCTAAAGACAGAATAAGAGATCTGTTGAACTATATTCATGAAAATGTTTCATCAAGAATAGAGAGAGAAATACTAACTAAACTTATTGGAAAAGGCGTAGCTTTTCATCATGCAGGACTATCTCTTGAGGCTAGAAGAAGTATTGAGAAAGGATTCAGAGAAAGGATCATTAAAGTAGTGGTAGCTACACCAACATTAGCCGCAGGCGTTAATTTACCTGCTCGTAGGGTCATAGTATATACGCACAGATATGAGAGAGGTTTTTATGAACCTATCTCGATTTTAGAGTATAAACAAATGGGCGGTAGAGCAGGTAGACCACAATACGATCCTTACGGAGAGATTATTATAGCAGATCTAGATCCTGAAACAGCTACTAAGTATATAAGATCTCCTCCTGAAGATATATACTCAACAATTAATAACGAGAGGTCTCTGAGAATACACCTACTAGCTCTCATCGCTTCCAGATATGCTCGAAACATAAATGATCTCGTGGATTTTATGAGTAAAACATTTTACTCGTATAAGAATCATTTAATATCCTTAGGAGGTAGAGATTATTGGAGACGGGTAATAGCTAAAATTTTGAAAGAGCTCGAAAAATATGATATTGTGGAATATGTTGATGAGAGAATCAAAGCAACTAAATTAGGAGAATTGATCTCTACGTTATACATTGATCCATTAACTTATGTAAGATCGAGAGAAATATTAGAGCAGGCTGACGCGATCTTAAACGAATTATATGCTCTACAAGTAATAACCTTGACACCTGATTTCCTCAGAAATATTAATAGAAGAATAAGACCTAAGGAAATAGATAGAGAGATTGTAGAACTTATAGATAAGGGTGCTCTACCACCTATTCCTGATGATGTAGATGATGAGCTCTATATAACAGCTTTTGCTTATTCAAAGGCTCTCACTATGTGGATTAATGAAGTAGATGAAGATGAGATAATGCAGAGCGTAGGTATTCCGTTAGGAGATCTTAGGGTAGCTATAGAGACTGCTACATGGATCTCATATGCGTTATCAAAAATATTTGTAGAAACAGATCTGAAGAAGTATTCTAGAATTCTAAATACACTATCCAAGAGATTAGAGAGCGGTGTAAAAGAAGAATTACTTATACTAACTAGTCTCAGAGGAATAGGTAGGGTCAGAGCGCGATCTTTGTATAAGGCTGGTGTGAGAAATATTGATGATCTAAAAAAATTATCTATTAATCAAATACTCTCTATAGAGAGTATTAATAGAGGCGTTATCAGAGAGCTATGTCAACAAATACCTGACGCATTGTTCTGTGAAGAAACTATTCCATATTGAATTAAACTTCTCGAGATTATATCTTTACTATTACAGTGATAATACTTAGATTACAGCAACGGTATGAGCACACGATCTATATGAATAATGTCTGCCTTGCTTAAGTCCTTGATTAATTCATTTACCTTGAAAGCTTTTCCTCGTACAACAATAAACTCTGCGCAAGATTCTTTAGTTAAATGTAGATGTTGTGTGGAAACAATTATATCTAGATACCTATGCTGGATCTCCACTAATTCCTCATCTATATGTCTCCTCCCATGAATATAGTATATCGCTACAACACCTACTACGTCTATGTCTTGTTCTAACTCTATACTTTTGTTCAAAACATATTCTCTTAAAGCCATTTGAACAATCCTAGATCTACTCTTGACACCCATTTTCTTTAATAAGTCATTAAGCTTCTCATATAAGTCAGTTGGTATAGAGACACCGACCTTGACAACATTATACAAAGAATACACCACTAAACACTTTTCCTAATTTATTTAATACATTAAGATAAATAATTATGGTAAGCGAGTAATGCTGAATATGATAAAGACGCTTAGAAGTATTAACATAGATTATATCAGATCTAAATTCACTTATTATCACGTAATTAAAATACTAGATCTTATTGAAAAATCAGGCCCTATGGGTAGACATATAATTTCTAAGACTCTGGGAATTGGCGAAGGCTCCGCAAGAAATTTAGTTAAGAGATTAAACTCTGTAGGACTTGTAAGCATAGATCCTGTTGCAGGAGCTGACTTAACTAGTAAAGGCAAAGAGATCTTAGTGGAGTGGAGGAGATATGTGTCTAGTTCATGTGTTGAAAATATTGATATAATAAATTGGAGGTACGCATCTATAAATAAGATTTCTTCTGAGGCCAGAGCTATTTTGATGCGAAATAAAAACATAGTTGATCTAAGAGACGAATTAGTTAAAAAAGGATGCTTAGGCGGCTTATTCATCGAGGTTCAGGGAGATAAAGTGATGCTTTTAAATACTCGAGGAGAACCTGATTATGATATCTCGAGAACAAAAACTGGCGAAATCATAAAAAATAATTGTGAGGGGTTTTGTATAGTTTCTGGATCTGATAGGAATTGTTTTACCGCGGAGTCATGTGTTTGGGAGCTATTAATAGAACTTTTCTTAAAAGAGTCTTAGAAAAATTAGTTGAGTAATGTCATTATGAGTAAAACGGATCGTTTTTTGGCTCTATATACAGGGGGTAAAGATAGTCACTATGCTCTTTATATAGCTCTCAAAGTACTCGATCTAGGTAAGCCATATATACTTAACATAACCTCTAGTAGAGAGGATCTTTATTATCTACATACTATAAATAGTAAATGGGCTCAGATTCATTCAGAGATCATGGGTATAGAATTTATTTCAAGGGAGATTAGAGGGGATAGAGAATATGATGAGATTAAAGAAGTAATTACTCGCGTTGTTTCAGAGATTAATGCTGAATATATAGTTAGTGGTGTAGTATCAAGTAATTTTCAGAAAAAAGCTCTGGATTCGATAGCCTCTGAATTAGGTATCAAACATGTAGCACCTCTCTGGGGGCGTAATCACAGAGATCTACTTATTGAAGAGGTCGTGGAAAGAGGCATAGGATTCGTTATAGTAGCGACACAAGCTATGGGATTAGATGAGGAATGGGTTGGTAAAGAAATATCTACACACAAAGACGTAGAGGAGTTACTTAGACTCTCATCTAAATATAGTTTCTCGCCTATTGGTGAGGGTGGTGAGTACGAGAGTTTTGTTGTGAAATCACCATTATTTAAAGGTAGGAGAATTATTGCGAGAGGAGAAAAGAAATGGTTCTTGAGTGGGTGGGGATATATGAGAATTAATAATGTCGAGATCGTATAAATCTTTAAATTATTTAATTTGTGAACCTCTTAGCCTGCTAAGCCACTCAGGATCTGATTTTTCGCAGAAACCTTTTGTTAATTTAATAGCATTTACAACATCATTAAGATCTATTACCTCGACAGGTGAATGTATGTATCTAGCAGGTATAGAGATCACTCCGGCGGGAACACCTTCTTTATTTAATTGTATCGCTGAAGCATCGGTTGTTCCCCCTGCGGCAATCTCTATCTGGTAGGGTATATTAAGTTCTTGGGCTATTATAATTAATTTATTGACTATCTCCATATTAGCTATTAGCCCACTAGCGCCTCTACCATCAGCTATTTTTATGGCAGGTCCTTTACCTAATTGAGTAAACCATTCATGCTCAGCTGTTCCAGGAACATCACTAGCTATGGTCACATCAAGTGCTAAGGCCGCGTCAGGAGATATTGAAAAAGCAGCTGTTCTGGCTCCCTTCAATCCTACTTCCTCTTGTACTGTTGCTACCGCGTATACATCAGCTTGATTATTCTCCAGCATCTCAAAGCTCTTCATAGCTACTAATAGACCTACTCTATCATCGATAGCTTTACCCGAGACTCTATCTTGTGAGAGCATAACTAGATCTCTGTCATAAACAGCTACATCACCTATCCTTATACCCATTTTCTCTACATCTGTCTTGGATCCTGCTCCTACATCAATAAATAATTCCCTCAGCTCCGGTACTTGTCTGGCCTCCTCAGGTTTTGCTATATGAGGTGGTTTAAGCCCGATTACTCCTCTAAAGATCCTTCCTTCTCTAGATCTTATTAATACCCTCTGGAAAATTAAGGCTCTCTCAAAAACTCCTCCGATTGGGAGAGCTCTTAGAAAACCTTTCTCATCAATATGTGATATAAATAATCCTATCTCATCCATGTGTCCAGCAATCATTATTTTCCCAGATCCTCTAGACCCCTTCTTAACAGCTATTACGTTTCCTAAAGCATCTATATATACTCTATCAGCTGTTTTAGCAAAGTAATCCTTAACAAAGCTCCTTATATCATTTTCGAAACCTGATGGCGATATGAATTCACTTAATTTCTTCAATAGATCAAATAATTCCTGTTTAGAAATCTCTCGAGACATTTTCTCACCAAGAAATAATATTATACGGAATAGAAAATAAGTGTATTAAAAGACAAATACGCGTTGGTTAAAGTACAGAACCTTGATTTTAAAACGTTGGTATAGTATCCCAGATAAAGTTTATTACTTCCTCATGTGAGGGAACTTCGTGGGATCCTAATCTCATTATTTTTAAGGCAGCTACTGCACTAGCATACAGTGCCGCTTTTCTGAGATTATACCCTCTAAGAAGGCTCGTTATAAAACCTGCTGCATATGCGTCGCCTGCTCCCGTGGTATCAACAGGATTCTTTACTTGAAAAGCTGGGATATATTCTGCGGATTCTTTTGATAAAATATATGAACCATCTTTACCTAATTTAACCACGACTATGTTAGGACCTGCTTCTCTTATAATCTCAGCAGCCTTCTTGTAATCCTCTTCATTAGTCATATAGTGAGCCTCTTGTCGATTCAACAAAACTATATCTGTTAACCCAAGGATCTTTCTTAATTCAGTAAGTCCCTTTCTAGAAAGTACTCTACCAGGATCCCAAGAAGTTGCTAGGCCATAGCTTTTTGCGATCTCGAGGGCTCTTAAAGAGGTATCTATTCTTAAACTAGCTACATGGAGATGCCTAGATTCTCTTATTAAATCCTCATCGATCTCCATGGGCGATAGATCTTCAGCTGATCCCTTGTAGCCATACATGGTGATATCTCCACTAGGATCTATAGCGACTATTGTGAATCCCGTATCTTGCCAAGATACTCTAAGTCCTCTTATATCAACTCCTTCCTTAAGTAGCTCATCAACTATTATTCTACCAAAACTATCAAAACCTATCTTAGCTATGATTCCGCTCTTCATATCAAGTCTCTTGACAGCTATTGATACATTCACTGCCGAGCCTCCAGCACCCCATTTTGTTCTAAGAATCGGGCTCTCTTGATCTGGTGCTGGAAACTCTCTTACTTGGATCCTGATATCAACTAGTGCATGTCCTACAGCAATTACATCAATACTTTTCTTCTCAGAAGACATCTAATATGTCTCCTCATAATCGGATAATATTTAATTATTAAATATTAAATATATAGGGATTTATAACTTAATCAATTAATCAATGGGATCCTGTTCATCTTATCTTAATCAACCAATTTAGCTACATCCTCTACTTCTTTATCCTCGTGTATAATTAGTTTTAATGCTTTGATCATTGACTTGGGATCTTTGTGCTGAAAGATATTTCTACCAACTACAGCACCATTAGCTCCAGCTCTCATAACAGATTTAACATCTCTTAAGAAATCAATTGGTCTCTCTCTAGTAGCGCCACCACTCATTAGAATAGGGATACCCGCAGCAACTTTAACCACCTCTTTAAAACTCTCCTCGGATCCTGTATAATATGTTTTGATAAGATCTGCTCCACTCTCAATAGCAGCTCTAACACCGTACTTAACAACTTCTTTATCATACCTATTCTTGATCGCAGAGCCTCTTGGATATGCTAGTTGCAGAGCTGGTAAACCAAATCTCTCGGCAGTTAATCTAATTGTGAACCACGTGTTAAGCATTTGATCCTCGTACTCACTACCCCAATAAACAGTCGCCGCAACAGCGTCCGCTCCCAAGGCTATGGCATCTCTTACGTAACCAAATACACTTTGTAGAAGTCTTTGCTGCTCGGGTCTAAGACTCGTTTTTCCAGTAATCTTGATAATGAGAGGAATTTTTCCTCCCCAAAGATCATATGTCATTGACGCAATACCTACGGTAGTCATTATAGCATCTACCTCTGCCTCTACAACTTTCATTATTATAACCCTAGGATCTATTATATCCTCAGGAAAATCCTTAGGACCGTGCTCCACACCATGATCAAACGCGAAAATCAATGCTCTATTATTCTTAAGTATCTTGTTAAGCCTGATCTCCTTCCCAATATCATTAAAACTTCTCCTCATAATATTCAACCTATAAATAATGTGTTATAATCTATTAAAAGTCTTAGTTACAGTAAAATATTTTAAGGCATAACGTGAGTTTGTAATATAGTGAGGGTGTATAGCAAGATTTCCAGTGGTAGAGATAAGAGATTAATACCAATAATTAGAGCAGGTTTCATTGCTGTATTATACGCTACTACTACAATAATTCTACAATCAATAAGTTTCGGCCCTGTACAAGTTAGAGTAGCAGATGCCTTAAGTCCACTCCCATATATACCTAGGTACGGATTATATGCTGTAGCCGGATTAGTTATGGGGGTATTAATAGCTAATATTGTCTCCCCATATGGTATCTACGATATTATTCTCGGGTCTATAACGAATCTCATCTATGGAGTAATTGCATGGTTAATAGGAAGATTCATGTATCCCTCTAAAATAGGATTATTATTAGTAATAGCAGAGGAGATTGCTATAACAACCTTCTTTATAGGCTATGTATTGTTACACATAGTGTATAATATACCTCTTGTAGTGTCTATATCTGGAGTAATGTTGGGTTCAGTAATATCACAGGGCATATTAGGCTATTTATTAACTATGATGCTAATTAGGAGAGAGAAAAAGTGATTTCACTAAAAATAAAGAGATTATCCGTGAAATTAGGCGGACAGACCATTCTTAGAAATATAGATCTAGAATTGGGAGAGGGGATCTATTTACTTACGGGAAGAAATGGTTCTGGGAAAACGACTCTTATGAAAACGATTGCTGGTTTAATAAGGAATTATGAGGGAGAAATCTATGTGAATAATAAGAATCTAAGGGATCTTAGCAGAAAAGAGATCGCCTCATTAATAGGTTATGTATGGCAAAATCCTTATCATGGATTTATCGAAGCAAGAGTTATTGACGAGATTATGTTGATTAAAAGGATCCTCAGATTAGAGAAATATGACAAAGAACTTATAGAGGCTTTAGTAGATCCTTTACTATTCGAGAGGGATCCATTCACATTAAGCGGTGGAGAAGCTAAGAGAGTCTCTATAGCAAGTATATTAATAGCTGATCAACCTATTTGGTTATTAGATGAACCATTTGATTACCTAGATCTATACTCAACACAAAAACTTTCTCAAATAATCTCCTCTAAGAGGAATAGGAAGATAATAATCATCTCAACAACTCATTTATGCCTTATTAATTTCATAGATCCTAGCAAAATAATACTATTAGATCGAGGAGAGATATCTTTTGTGGGAAACATATGGGAGTTGAAAGATGAAGCACTTAACAGAGCAGGTGTTATCGGGAGAGAACTAATATGTGGATAAGAGAATTAATTGATGAATTTCTCGAGAAACCATACCAAAATAATTTGTTGACAAGATCCTATATGATTTATCCAAAAATACTTTATCTTATTCTCACCATAATTGTATGGATAGTATCGAGAGAATTAATGATCTATGTAGCAATGATTGTGGTTAACATCTCTCTGCTAATTTTTTTAAAAGCTTACAAGACCCTATTAACCTCTCTCGTAATATGGCTAAGCACATTTACTCTGATAATACTCATAGATTATTTATCAAGAACCTTAACAGAGTATACTTATATTAACATCCTTTATAGCTATTTGACTTTATCAGCCTCTCTAATCTACTATCTAACTACACCAGCACATCAATTAAGAGATCTATTAGGAATCAACATATTCACATTTTCCTATACACTAATCAGAAGTTTTATTCGAGAGGCGCTCGATATTTTAGACTCTATTGAAGTAAGAGGCTTCGAAATCAGATATAATTTACTTAGATACATTGGTGTAATATACACATTATTTAAGAACATTGAGAATAGAGCATTAACTCTAGAAGATGCTCTCAAGGCCAGAGGAGCTGAAGAGTAAGTCTATAATAACTATAAAATTTAGGAAACGTTAAAGTGCATAATAATGTGATTTCTGCTGGGTTGATACTGAATTAATTTATTCCTAAAGGAATCTATATAGTCCCCTAATTCCTCGGGAGCTATAACTCCTTTTTTCTTTAAATCTCTCTCAATTAATAATTCTGCTACTGAGGCAAATATTATTGCTGTAAATCTAGGTGTCGCGTAATCCCCGATCTCTCCATATACTACTGTTAATTCTTCGTATTTCTCATGATTCTTTCCAAGTGCTCTTACATAGAGTAATGCCATATCTTTGAATTCTCTCTGTAGCTTCTTTTCAAAGATCCTTGATGTTAATTTAATGATCTCTATACTATGAGCGTCTATATTTACAGTGTCTCGATCCAAGAAACCTAATTCTCTCAGAACCCTTATTTTATCTAAATGTCCATGCCATCTCAATGTAGCTTCAAACATTTCTTCTGCTGATATGTTCCTTAACATAGTTCTGAGACCATCACTATAGAACCACTGAAAGCTTCCGAGCCCTGGAATAATTACTTCACCAATCTTATCCAAAGGATCCACGTAAATAACCTTGTTATTAACCACAATTCGTGCAGGTCTGACATATTCCTCTAATAAATCTTCAGCACTCCAGGTCACGAAGTATCCTAGAGGAGGAATATTTTCTATAGGAATACCACCTACATATATCTCAAGAGACTTTAAACCACTGAATTTCTTATTTAGATAACCAGCTACAATATTACTATACCCCGGCGCGTATCCTGCGTCGGGTACATAGATCTTGCCACATTTATTAAATTCTCTATCGAGCGTGTACGGATCCTCTGGAATAAATGATACATCAACTAGATCCACACAGATCTCGCTTGCTAAAGTAGCTATTTTATATCCTTCTTGAGAAGGAACCGCTGACATCAAAAGATCTATCTTAGGCAAGTAGTTTCTTAGATCTCTAGTATCTCTAATTTTTATAAAATCAACATTATCGTATTTTGATACAAGATCTTTTTTAGAAGGATCTATGTCGAAACCGTAGAAATACAGATCTTTTCTCTTTACTAATATATCCAGTGCTCTAAGACCTACTCTCCCAAGTCCTACCAATCCCACAATCTTTATTTTAATTCACCATCCATAAAATTCATAAGAAAGCTTTTGGATATGAATAATTCTAAATAAAATAA
>ERZ1669248.423-NODE-423-length-21093-cov-3.855024_pt1 | contig 21093 bp, 27 predicted proteins | sample MGYA00579296_ERZ1669248 | MGnify/ENA primary metagenome ERZ1669248 (study PRJEB41166, sample SAMN08046057) | hot springs metagenome | biome: hot spring; feature: neutral hot spring; material: thermophilic sediment; isolation source: thermophilic sediment from...
TTTATAAATAAATTTTTTTAATTCTTTTTTATTTTCTAAATTATATATATTTAGGGCAACAGTTTTTGATTGTTTAAAAGCTACTTGGGCTAAGTTTGGTAAAGGTTTATTATTTTGTAAAAAATAAGCACAATCTCCTAATGCGAATACTTCTTTATAATCCTTAACTTGTAGATATTCATTAACTATAATTTTGCCAGTTTTATCTAACTTTATATCACCTACTATATTAGGTAGATTAGGAGCCACTCCTGCCACCCATATATTGATATCACTATTTATTTTATATCCATCTTTAAACTTAATATAACTCTCGCCAATTTCTTCTACTTCTTTATTCAAAAATAAGTTTATCTTTTTCTCTATTAGTTTATTTTTCGCTTTTTCTCTAATTCTAGGATCAAATTGTATTAAAACATCGTTATTTTTATCTATCAAATTTATTTTAATTTTATCTACATTTAGATTTTTATAAATATTTTTGTAATAGTAAACCAAATCTGCAATTTCAGCTGATAGCTCTACTTCTGTTGCACCTCCTCCTATTATATTTATATTTATTTCTTTTTCGGTTAATCTACAAATTTCTAATAAATCAAGTAATTTATTTTTAAGTCTCAGGGCGTCTTGTAGACTTTTTAATTCATATGAATTACTCTGGGCTCCTTTTATATTAAAAAAATTTGTCTTAGATCCCGTAGCTATTACTAAATAGTGATAATTTAATTTTATATTACCATAAAAAGATTTAACATTAATAATTTTTTTGTCTAAATCAATTAAATCAACTTCACCCTCTAAGAATTCTATATTTTTGTTTAATATATCAATATAAGGTACAATTGCATTATCAATAGATATTTTTCCAACAGCAATTTCATGAATTAGCGGCACAAAGATAAAATAATTTTTTTTATCTATCAAGTAAATCTTAATGTCAATTTTTTTAAATAATTTACTCAGATTTAAGGCTGTATATACTCCTCCAAATCCTCCTCCTATTATAACTACATTTTTCATCTAAGAAAGCTCCATGGCCAAGGTTGAGGTATAAAAAGTAATGCTAATATAGCAGCCCACAGAGCTAAATTTTTCATAAAATTAACCATTTCTAACATTCTCATTTGAGGATCTTGAACTGCCCAAAAATTATGCATTACAAAACTAACAGGGAGAAAGAATAAAGTTAAAGCTACTACACCTATTTCTATATATTTACCAACTAGTATAGTTAATCCTCCAATTAGTAGTAAAAATCCCGTAATAATTACAGCAAATTTTGGATAAGGAACATTTTTACTTTGTGCATATTGTGATAGAGGTCCTAAATTTCTAAAATGATTATATCCGTTAAACAAAAAATATATACCTAAAATTAATCTTGAAAGTAATAAAATAAAATCTGCTTGCATTTCAAAATTAATTATCTAATTCGACCTTATAATTAGACAATATTTTTTCTAAGGCCAACTTGTCAAATCCAATTATATACTCTTCTTCATTATCATCAAAAAGAATTTCTGTAACAGGAACCCCATATTGTCCTGTTTTCTCAATCATTTCTTGAGCTGCTAATGGATTTATATCAACTAAATTATATTCATAATTAATTCCTTTAGAGTCTAGAAACTCTTTTTCTGCTTTGCAATACGGACAATTTGTAGTTGCATATATTTTTATTTTTTTGATTTTTCTTTCTCCTGCTTCAGATATTGCATCAATCATTTTAGTAAAAAAGTTACTTATTGATTCACCGCTAATGTTATCAAAAATTTCAGGATTCAATAAACCTACTTTTGTTGCTTCTTCATCTTCTATAATAATTACATTCAGAGGCAATACGCTTAAAATTTCTGGATTTTTCCTTTTTAAATTTTCAATTAAATCTTTTTTATATATTCCAATTAATATTAAATTATCATCTTCTTTAATACCCCATATATCCAACAAATTTTCTTTTGCAAAATTTTTCAAATTCTCTAAAACCTTATTTTTACCTAACTTACTTTTACGAAAATATGTAATTTTCATAATTTTATTAACTTCTTAAATAACGACTCTATTTTGTTTTTATCTTTGTATGGCATTTTGATAATATAACTAACAGCTAGTTCTTTTGCCAAAGAATCAATAGCCTTTTTAACAGCTAAAATTTGTTGCAAAATTTCATCACAACTTCTTTTTTCCTTAATCATATTTTCTATTCCAAATATTTGCCCTTTTATTTTATTTAACCTTTTTATTATTTCCATACTCTACTATAGTATAGTATAACAAACATTAACCTAAAAATCAAATTTTTATCTTATCGTTAAATTAATATTAAAATAATAAATAATAGAATGGATTTTGAAAATTTTAAAGAAATTTTATTAAAAAATAAGAATTATACTGAAGAGGAAATAATTTTTATTGAAAAAGCATTTAATTTTGCTAAAGAAAAGTTAGAAGGTATATACAGAAGAAGTGGTGAACCTTATTTTAATCATTGTGTAAGAACCGCATTAAATTTGGCTAGTTTGAAAATGGATTATGAAAGTATAAGCGCTGGACTTTTGCATGATATATTAGAAGATGCAAAAGTAAGCAAAGAAGAATTGATTAAAGAATTTGGAGAAAATATTACCTTTTTAGTAGAAGCTGTTACTAAAATTGGAGAAATTAAATATAGAGAAAAAAATTTAGAGCAGGCTGAAAATTTGAGAAAGTTTATTTTATATATAGCAGAAGATTTAAGGGTGGCCATTTTAAAGCTTGCAGATAGATTGGATAATATGCGAACATTAGAATATTTACCAGAAGCTAAAAGAAAAAGAATAGCACTAGAAACTTATGATATTTATGCTCCCCTAGCTTTAAGATTAGGAATATTTGATTGGGCAAGTGAATTGGATGATTTATCGTTTAAATTTTTAGAGCCAGATAAATATAAAGAGATTGAAAATGAAATTAAAAAAAGAATAGAAGGTATAGAAAATTTAATACCAGAAATTATTGAAAAAATTAAAAAAGAAATTTTGAGAAGAAATATAAAGCTTTATGATATACATTATAGAATAAAAAAGCCATCAAGTGTTTATAGAAAATTACAAAAGAAAAATTATGACTTTGATCAAATCTATGATTTAATAGCATTTAGAATAATAGTTTCCGAAATAGATGAATGTTATTTAGTTTTAGGAATTTTGCATTCTTTATACAAACCTTTATTAGAAGAGTTTGATGATTATATTACCTATCCAAAACCTAATGGATATCAAAGCTTACATACTACTGTTTTAATTTCAAACAATAAATATGCAGAATTTCAAATTAAAACTTTAGATATGCATATAAAAAATGAGGAAGGTGTGGCAGCTTATTTTGCTTATGCTGATTTTAAAAATACTAAAGGATATAAAAAGGGAGCAGATATAAATAATAGCTTAGATGAAGATGAAATAAGATTTATAAAAGAATTAACAAAATGGAAAAATATTCAAACTAATAATCCCGATGAGTTTTTGAAAGAAATTAAAACAGATATATTTAAAGAAAAAATTTATGTTTTTACCCCCAAAGGAGATGTTATTGAATTACCAAAAGGAAGTACTGTACTAGATTTTGCTTATAAAATACACAGTGAAATAGGACATCATTTCTCTGGAGCTAAAGTAAATAATAAAATGGTTCCTATTGATTATGAACCTAAAACTGGTGATATTATTGAAATAATTACAAATAAAAATAGAAAACCTTCGCCTGATTGGTTAAATATTGTTAAAACATATAATGCCAAAAAACATATTAGGTCTTATCTTAAAAAATTTAGCTTTAGAGAAATTAGACAAACATATGAAATGAAAATTTTTGCTAAAGATAGGATAGGTTTATTAAAAGATATTTCAAATATAATTTCTGCTTATGGAGTAAATATTATTGAAGTAAAAAGTCAAACTAAAAATAAATTAGCAATTATTAAATTTAAAGTGGTTGTAGATGATAAGGATGAATTTGAAAGATTAAAAGATGCTATTAAAAGAAAAGTTGGAGATATTATAAAAATTGAATAAAAAATAAGCCTGCTGGTTTATAAGACCCAGCAGGCGTGAGATTATAATTCATTATAATTTTATTTCTTCACCTTTATAATTCACTATCTTATATTCTTTTAATACATCATCCAGTATAAGAAATTCTTTTACATTATAGAATACTGCTACTACTTTTTCTTTATCTGGAATAATATACACTAACTTACCTTGTAGGAATTCTCTTTTATACCCCTCTCTATTTCCTCCCCACCTGAAATACAATTTGTTACTTATTTTCATTTTATAACTACCATCTTCATATTCCTCTCTAATTTCTACATACCAACCATTATTTTTAATTCTTCTATATCTTGATAAATCTTCTTTAAATCTCTCCGGCTTATAACCTACAATTTCTTCTACTTTTACTTCTTCTAATACAACATCATCTTTAAATTTTCCTATAATATAGTAGTATCCGTATAATCCAGTATCAATATCTTCTACATATAAAGGATTGCTATAATCTAGGTCGGGGTGCCAGGGCACCCCATACTTTGTTCCTCCTAGCATGTAGATCACCTCCTTTTAAATTACAACCTAAAATAAAAAACCCTCTTCTTAAAAAGAAGAGGGTGGAGATTTTTTTATCCCCTATTTAACCCGGGGCCTCCTTACCCCTTACTCCTGGGTATCCAGGAGCACCTGCCCGAGCAACGGTTTCCCGTATGCCCAAGCAGGAAGGCCTCCTTTAGCGCCGGGGACTGGCGTTTCTTTAAATTATTATTTTTTAATTTTTTAAAACATATATCAATAGCTTTGAACTCCTGATTTTTTAAGTAATTCAATTATTTGTTTTAACACTTCATTAGTTTTTTGTTCTAAGGCCGGAGATGAAGTTGATGTCAAGGGTGTTATTTGTTTGGACATTATTTTTATATGATCTGCAACAAAAAACTCTGCTTTTAGAATCCCATCTACCTAGTATTCTTACTTCTTGATTAACTACTAATTTATCTTTATCACCTTTTGCATTAGAGATATCCCATTTTGTTTCGAATTCTAATGTACTTAAAGTTAAAATATTGTTTTCAATATTTAATACTTTACCTCCTGCCATTGCTCTTCCTAAAGGTGTTATCAAAAATACATTTCTTCCTAATTTTATATTTTCTTTCACATTTTCATATATATCTTTTATCTCTCTATCTATCATTTCTTTTGCTCTTCTTTCACTTCTTTAATTGTCTTACCAGCTTCTCTTTTGATTCTGATTAAGCATTTTCTATATTCTAGACCTTTTAACCCTTCACAAATATTATTTTGAGATTTTTTCTGGATTTGTTCAGGTTTAATTAATGGCGAGGGGACGATTTCTTTATTAGGCATAAGAGCAATTTGCTCAAAAGTTGGAGTTGCGATATTAGTAGGTATAGGAGGTATTATAGGTCTAGGAACAAGATCTTGAGCTGAAAGTGTTTTTACTAATAAAAATATAGAAGCGACAAATAATAAGCTAAAAAAATTTTCTTTTTCATTATTATTTATTATGTTAATTCGACTAATTAATTTATTATATTATATTTTTTCATAAATCCTAACCAATCCATATCCCCAGCTAAATCGAAATTCTTTTTGAAATAATAATTTTAGAAAATCTGCTTTTAACTCCTTTGTTACTATTATTATGTAGCTATTGGGTTTTAATTTTTTTATTTTTTCAAAGATACTTTTTAATAATTCTTCACTAAAACAAGTAGCATGAGCAAATATTATATTCCCGTCAGTAAAATCGTAATTTTTAATATCATCATTTATAAATTCAATAGGCACATCTGATTTTAAAATTTCTTTTAATTTTAATAATACTTGCTTTGAAATATTCACTAAATCTGGAATATATTCTATCCCTATTGCTTTTTGAGGATTTTTATATAAATATGCAGAAATTACTGCTTTACCACTACCACTTCCTAAATCATAAAATATACTATCTCTTCTAAAATCTACCAAATCCAAAATTTTCAAAAATTCTTCTACTTCAATTTCTCCATAGGTGAAAGAATTATCTTTTATATTATGTAATTCTCTATAATTAACTGAGATTTTAGTAGAATTTATTTTTTTATATAACTTATTAATTATTTGTATAATTTCATTTTTATTCATTTTTATCAACTATAGCAAAGGTAGATTCTTTTACCTCAATAATTTTATTCTCCTCATCAGATAATGTTATATATCCTGAAAAAATTACTATATTTCCTCTTTTTGCTTTTATTTCAACTACGCATTTAAATTCTTTATCAACAGGATTTTCTAATAAATCTTGTGGTATATTAAAGCTAACATTTCTATAACCTGTTAGAAATCCAATTTTATTTTGAATTTCTGGTTTTTTAAAATAAGCAAATAATACTCCTGCTGTTTGATTTAGAAACTCTAATAATAAAGAGTTTAATTCTAACTTAGGCCTTTCTTTGATTTTATAATAACCTTCTGCTTTGCTTTCTGAAATTATTCTAATTTTATCTATAAATAAAAATGGCTCTCTATGCGGAATTAAATTTTTAATTTCTTCTGAATTTAACTTTGTAATTTCTTTATTTTCAAAATTTATTTGCTCCATTTTAACAAAATTTTATATTTAATAATTTTCTTTTATAAACCTTTCTATGCCGCTTGCTATGCCTTGTGCTATTTTTTGATAACCTATTATTAATGTGATCAAGTCTTTTTGATTTCTAATGTTGCCCATTTCTATAATCACAGCGGGAGTTCTAGGGTGTATAGCTCTTTTGTATCTTGACCAATTAAATGCATAATAGTGAGTCATATTTACAGTTACTTTATCTATATATTCTAAGCCTGAAAATTTTAAATATTCTTCAATTATAGCTTCCCTTAATTTATTTGCTTTCCCGGAATAATCTTTATATGGAGTTGAAATCATAAATCCAGAAACATCGCTATCTGTAGAATTAGCATGAATTGAAACAAATGCATCAGCATAATAATCTTGAGGTATAATAGCAGGTAAAATTTCAACTAAATATCCTTTAGATTTCAATATTTTTTCTATTTCAAATCCTATAAGTTTATTAATTTCTACTTCTTTTATAGCTCCAAAAACACCACCTGTTTTAGAAACTTTTTGAAGTTCTAAGGGTGGTTCTTTGTCTATCATATGCCCTATTTGAATAGCTATTTTTATAGGTCCTTCTGGTCTTTTCCAATTATCAAAATCTGGATATCTAAAATAAAGTGCTTTTTCAGAAAATTCTGGATATGGTTGATAATAAATTTTATTTAAAATTTCTAACATTTTACTTTCGTCCAAAACATTTGCTTGATTAAATGCAAATAGTATTAATAGAAGCTTAGCAAAAATTTCTGCGTTTTTTATTAGCATTTTAATGAATTATAATTAAAGTAATGGAAAAAATCAATATAATTATAGGTGCTGATCATAGAGGTTTTGAACTCAAAGAAAGATTGAAAGAAAAATTGAAACTACATGGATATAATTTAATAGATTTAGGCTATTATAGTTATAATCCTGAAGATGATTATACAGATATCGCCATAAAGGTAGCAGAGGAAGTCGCAAAAGATAAAAATAATATGGGGGTATTAATATGCGGATCTGGCATAGGAGTTTGTATAGCAGCAAATAAAGTAAAGGGTGTGAGGGCAGGATTAGGTGAGGAGTTAGAAATCGTAAAAAAGGCAAGAGAAGATGATAACATAAATGTATTATGTATACCAGCAAATTTTGTGGATGAAGAAAAAGCTTTTGCTTTAATAGAAGTTTTTATTAATACTAAATTTAAAAATATTGAAAAGTACATAAGAAGGATTAAAAAAATAGAGGAGTATGAAAATAAAAATTAATCTTCCAACTCTTTTCTAAGTTCTTCTAATAATTCTTTTGCTCTCCTACTTAATTTTTGAGGTACTTTAAAAATTATCTTTAATATCAAATCACCGCCTTTGATTCCTTTTCTAGGTATTCTTATACTATCTCCCTTAAATCCTGGGGGTATATGGATTTTTATTTTTTCGCCGAAATAATCAAATATTATATCTTTACCCAATAATAAATCTATTACATTTATTTCTAATTCACCTATTATATCATTTCCTTTAATCTTAAATTTAGGGTGGGGATTAATTTTTATTCTTAAAAACAAATCACCGCTTTTTTTAGAAAAAGGATCTTGATCTCCTGCACCAGGTATTTTTATTATTTCCTTTGGATCAAAATGGGGCGGTAAGTTTATGTTTATTATTTCTTCCTTAATTACATAACCTCTTCCTTGGCAATTTGAACAAACCCTTTCAGGAATCTTCCCTTTGCCACCACAATTTTTACATATTCTTGAAGTTTCAAAAATAAATCCTGTAAAGAATGAAGATCTAGATCTAACTCTTCCTGTGCCATTACATACGTTACATATAATTAAATTTTTTGTTTGACTTCCTGTTCCATTGCAGACATTACATACTACTTTTCTTTTATATTTAATTGATTTATTTGTACCAGCAATAATATCTTCTAAATTTACTTCCAAATCTAAAACTATATCTTTAGCTTCTGCTCTTTCTGGATAAAAATCAAAAAATTCTTCTATTAAATTAGCTAAAAGATCATCAAAGTTTTGGTTTCTAAAGAAAGAATGTAAATCTTCAAAGCCAAAGGGAAAGTCAAAAGAGAAACCTTCTCTCATCATTTTTCTTTTTTGATCATATTCTGCTCTTAATTTTTTATCAGAAAGTACTCTATATGCTTCTAATATTTTTTTAAATTTTTCAGGATCACCGCCAACATCAGGATGATATTTCTTTGCTAATTCTCTAAATCTTTTCTTTATCTCCTCTTCAGATGCATTCTCTGGTACTCCTAATATTTGGTAATAGTCATCCATTTTTGATTAAAACTTAATAGTTTCTTTATAAGTAGGTTCTTTTACTATTTCAAATAACTTTAATTTATTTATAATATAAAAAACTATCAAGCTCACAACTGAACTTATAAAACCTAATATATATAAAATTGATTGAAGTAAAAGCACCAAAATTAAAACTAAAAAAATTTTATTTATATTAATCCGATTTTCATTAAATACTTGCGAATAATTTTTTACATATTGAGCAATTGCTTCTTTTAATGTAGACTCTGGGGTTAATTTTAAGTTATATTTTTTGTTTATTTCTTCTATTGATAATTTAATAGCTTCATTCATTGTTTTTTCATCTAAACTCATCTGGATATTATTTTTAATAATATCTGATATTTTTGTATCGGGGGTAACACCAAGATTTAAAACTTCAAAAATAAATTTTGTTCTACTTAGAAAATTTTCTATATAAGATTGCTGAACTCTAGAAGGATTAAAATAAATTAGCAAATAAATAAATATTAAGATTAAAATAAAGAAAGCATTAACATTCCAAAAAATTCTAAATAGATAAAACCAATTTATTTTAAGGTAATTTTGTTCTGAATGTTTAATTAAATAATATGCAAGGCTTAAAAATAATATGTATAAAACGGGAAGATAAAATAAGTTTGAATTATTAAATTCATAAAAAAGCAAGATAAATAGACTACCAGAAATCAAAAAAATTAGCATTAAATTAAAAACAAAATTATCTGATAAAATACAGATAATCGTAAAAACTGCATAAAGTATAAAACTAAGCAAAAAATAAATTAGAAAATTAAAATTAAAGGAGTACAAAAAATTATTAATAAAGAACAATGACAATACAAAGAATATAAAGGAAAGCAAAAAACTAATATAATATTTTGTTTTTGACAAATTTATTTCAAATAATTCTTTTTGGGTTATAACCATATAAAAATTATAAAATTAAATTTGAGTATTTTCTTGCCTCCCATAAAATTGATAACCAATTTGAGATAGGGCAGATGATAATTCTTTAATTTTTTGTTCTATTAGATCAATATTATCTGAATTCTTTGCTTCCTCCAATTCTTTTATTTTATTTTCAACACTAATTCTAATTTCTTCGCTTATCTTATCTTTATATTCATTCAAGATTTTTCTTGTCTGATATATAAGATTATCAGCTTGATTTTTTGCTTCAGCTAGTCTTTTCTTTCTTAAATCTTCTTCAGCGTACATTTCAGCCTCTTTCTTAAGTTTTTCAATCTCTTCTTTAGAAAGATTAGTAGAGCCTGTAATTCTTACAGATTGAGATTTTCCTGTTGCTTTATCTTTAGCAGTTACAGTTAATATGCCATTAACATCTATATCGAAAGTGACTTCTATTTGAGGAACACCTCGTGGTGCTGGAGGTATACCTTCTAAAATAAATCTTGCTAAAGTTTTATTATCTCGGGCCATAGGCCTTTCTCCTTGAACTACATGAATTTCAACAGCTGTTTGATTATCTTCTGCTGTTGTGAAAATTTCTGTTTTTGAAAAAGGAATAGGGGTATTTTTAGGAATCATAGGATGAGCAATTCCACCTAATGTTTCTATAGCTAAAGTAAGTGGAGTAACATCTAATAAAAGAATTTCTCTAACATCTCCTTGTAAAATACCAGCTTGTATAGCAGCTCCTATTGCAACTACTTCATCTGGATTAATATCTTTCCTTGGTTCCTTACCAAAATATTCCCTTACTCTTTGCTGGATCAATGGCATTCTTGTTTGCCCACCCACTAAAATAATTTCATCTATATCTTTAGGAGATAAACCTACTTCTTTAAGAGTTTTATCTACAATCTCTATAGATCTCTCAACTAAATCTCTAGTAAGTTCTTCTAATTTAGATCTGGTTAGTTTGAAATAAAGATGTTTTGGCTCTCCTCCTACAGATGTTATAAATGGAAGATTAATTTCAGTTTCAAATAAAGAAGAAAGTTCTTGCTTAGCTTTTTCTGCTGCTTCTTTTAATCTTTGTAAGGCTAAAGGATCTTTACTTAAATCAACTCCTTCTTGTTTTTTAAATTCTTCTATTAAATAATCAATTATTCTTTGGTCAAAATCATCGCCTCCTAAATATGAATCTCCTCCTATCCCTTTTGTTTCTATTACATTATCACCTATTTCTAAAATAGAAACATCAAAAGTACCTCCTCCAAAATCATATACAAGTATTTTTTGATTAACATTTTTATCTAAACCATAAGCCAGAGCAGCTGCTGTAGGTTCAGGCAATATCCTTCTAACATTAAATCCAGCTATTTCTCCGGCAGCTTTTGTTGCAGATCTTTGAGAATCATCAAAATAAGCAGGTACTGTTATTACTGCATCTGTAATTTTTTCTCCTAATTTTTCTTCAACATCCATTTTTATTTTCTGTAAAATCATCGCGGATATTTCTTCTGGTCTATACCATCTATCTCCCATTTTTACCTCAACTCCTCCATTTTCTGATTCTCTAATTTGATAAGGTAATTTTTCTTTAGCTTTTTGAACTTCAGGATCTGAATATCTTCTACCTATTAATCTTTTTATAGAAAAGATAGTATTTTGTGGGTTAGTTATTGCTTGTCTTTTTGCTAATATACCAACTAATCTTTCGCCATTTTTAGAAATAGCAACAACAGAAGGAGTAATTCTGCTTCCTTCTCTATTTTCTATTACTCTTGGTACACCAGCTTCAACAATTGCTGCTACTGAATTAGTTGTTCCTAAATCTATACCTATTATCTTGGGCATTGTTTTCTTCAATTAATATTAATTAATAAATTTTTGAGCATCAAAAAGGGTTAATTTAATAGTATTTTGAAATATATGCCCCCTAAATAAAGGAGTAAAAATTTTTAAACTTAAATTTATAACATCCTTTATTTGAAACTTTGCTGCTCTCTTTAAATTAAGATAAATATTTAATAATATCAATCTATCTAAAAATCCCCTTATTTTCTTATTTTTTGCAATATTATTTTCGTCAGCTTCAACAATTGCTGCTACTGAATTAGTTGTTCCTAAATCTATACCTATTATCTTGGGCATTTTAATGAATTATTACTTTAACTTTTGCTGGTCTTATTAATTTACCATTTAATATATAACCTTTTGCTAAAACTTCTATTATCATATTCTCATCACTTTTATCGCAATTTTCTTTTTCACATTTTTTAGTGCTTATAGCTTCATGAAATAATGGATCAAATTTTTTATTTTCAGGATTTATCACTTCTAAGCCATATTTGCTCATAATTTCATAAATTTGCGCCTGTATTAAATAATAACCCTTACCCAAAGGAGAATCTTTATCTTTTTCTGATAAAGAATTTATAGCTAAATCTAGACTATCTAAAACAGGTATTAAATCATACATTAAATTTTCATTCGCATACATCACTATTTCTTTCATCTTATTTTCCATTTCTTTTTGATAATTCAACAAATCTGCCTTTGCTCTCTTCCAACCTTCTAAATATTCATTTTTTTCTTGTTCTAATTTTTTGATTCTATCTTGCAATTCTTTGATTGTCTCAAGTTCAGATGGGAGTTTTTCTTCTATTGGTTGTTCTTTTGACTTTTCGTTTTCTTCGCTCATTTTTTATAATCTTTTTTTAATTATCTTATCTAATAAATTATAAACTACCGGATAGTTTAATCTTTTCACTCCAACAAAAATTATTTTATGCTCTCTTTTCCTAAGACCCAACACAGAAAATAAAGATGACTTTGCTAATTTTAACTCACCTCCAATTAATACTTTTATATCGTCTTTTTCTAAAATTTTGTTAATATATTTCTTAACCTCTTTAAAAAACCTAAAAAGCTCTATAAGTTTATTTTTATCTTCTAATTCTACATTTCTAACAACATATTCAAATCCTCCTTCTATTAATTTTGTTTTATTTTCTAGTAAATAACATATATTAAACTTATCCGCAACAACTTCAATCAATTCCATTAAACTATATTTATTTAAATTACCCCAATTATTAATATTTACTTTATTTACATTAATTTCTAAATAATATTTCCATCCTTTATCGGTGGGGATCCTACCACTTCCTTTGTTTATATTCATCAAATAATTCTCTAAAACTAGTCTTTTTAAATATAATCTTATAGTGGAATCAGCCAGTTGTCTGAAATAAATTTTTTTTAAGATCTTAGACCCTATTGGAGTTCCTTTTTTAAGATGCAAAGCTATTAATTTGTTAAAAATATCATTTTTTAAATCATAATGCATCATTTTTATTCAACTTTAATTTCCTTACCCCTTTCTTCTTTTTCTGCCTTAGGGAAAACTACTTTTAAAATACCATTTTCTAATTTTGCTTTTGCTTTTTCAGAATCAACAACATAAGGTAAATAAATCACCCTTCTAAATGACCCTCTTTTAATTTCTTTTCTGTAATAATTTTCTTCTTTTACTTCTTTTTTTTCTTCTTTGCCACCCTCAACAATTAGTTTATCTTCCTCTACTTTTAATTTAACATCTTCTGGTTTGAAACCAGGTAATCCTACTTCTACAACCAATTCTTTATCTGTTTCATAAATATCGACAGGGATAGAACTAACTGTAAATGTTGGAACTAATGCAGGGAAGAATTCTTCAGAGAAAAATTTTTCTATCTCTTTAAAAGGATCCCATCTAATGATTGCCATTTTTTAAAAAGAGCTTAATTCGACCTTCTTTTATCTAAATAATATTATAACAAATTAGCATCTTTATTTCAAGGGTGCTAACCTTGTATTTATTCTACTTTCTCTATTTTAGCTCCTAATTTCTTAAGCTTTTCAACAAGATTTTCATAACCTCTTTCTATTTTTTCTGCTTCATACAAAACTGTTTCTCCTTGTGCACATAAACCGGCTATTACTAAAGCTGCTCCTGCTCTTATATCTAAAGATCTTATTTCTTTTCCTTTTAATAAACTTGGTCCTATTATCAGCGCTCTATGAGGATCTAAAATTTCGGCATTTGCTCCCATATATATTAATTCATTTATATAAGAGAACCTATTTTCATACATCCAATCATGTATTAATGTAACCCCTTTAGCTTGAGTTGCTAATGCCCCAAATGGAGGCTGTAAATCTGAGGGGAATTTAGGATATAGCCCAACCTGTATTTTAGTCCCATAAATTTCTGATGGCATTATTTCTATTAATTTGTTTTTTATTTTATATTTAAAATTCATTTCATTCATAATAGCCAAAACAGAATCGAGTTCATCTATTTTTACATTTTCTATCAAAATATGGCTTTTCGTTGCTCCTGCTAATGCTATAAATGTTCCTGTCTCAATATTATCTGGAGGTATTTTAAAAATCACATTTTTCTTTAAATTTCTTTTACCTTCTATTTCTAAAAATGGAGTACCTATTCCTTTTATTTTCACTCCCATTTTCTTTAAAAACTCACATAAAGATACAACGCTGGGTTCTGTTGCCGCTAGTCTTATTTTTACTTTTTGTGGTATCAAGGCTAAAAATAATAATAAAGTTTCTGTTGCAGTTACGCTAGCTTCTTTTAAGATTATTGAATCTTTTTCTATTTTATCAAACTTAGCAAATATATTTTCATTTTCTATAATATTACAACCAAGCTCTCTTAATGAATTTAAATGAACTGCTATGGATCTAGCCCCTATTACATCTCCTCCAGGTCTTGCTATTTCTATATTTTTAAATAACCCCAATAAAGGTCCTAATAAAACAATTGATGCTCTTAATTTTTTAACCTCGTCTATTATTAATGATTTATTTTTTATTTTACTGCTGTCTATTATCAATTTGTTATTTATCCATTCTATTTTACAATCTAAATACCTTAATATATCAAGCATTACAAAAACATCAGAGATTTTAGGCACATTTAGTAGTATATTTCTGCCCCTATTTAATAAACAGGCTGGAATTATTTTTAATGCTGTATTCTTTGCTCCAGAAATTTTTACTTTTCCTTTTAATCTTTTTCCTCCTTCTATTATTAAGTAACTCATCTTAATTTATCCAATAAAAAAATAATAAATCCAATTGTTGCCCCTAGGGCATTAATTATCCAAAATTTAAAAACTATATTAGCTTCATGTGCACCCTTTGCTTCAAAATGATGATGTATTGGTGTTGAAAGAAAAATTTTTTTCTTAAATAATTTTTTAGAAATCATTTGTAAAATAACTGACCCTGATTCTATTACAAAAATTGGGGCTATTATAGGAAACAGAAAATAAATTCCTTCTAACAAAGAAACTATAGCCATATAACTACCTAATGCCATTGAACCTGTATCTCCCATAAAAATTTTAGCAGGATATACATTAAACCATAAAAAACATAAAACAGAAGAGATTACAATTACAGTTAAAGCACTTAGATTGAAATTCCCATTTATAAAAGAGATAACAGCCAGAACTCCTAAAATAGATAAAGAAACACCGCCCAATAGACCATCTAATCCATCTGTTTCATTAGAGGAAAAACTTACAGCTATTACATATATAATTAAAAATAATGAGAAAAATATCAAAGATAAATAATACCTGCCTAAAAATGGAATATAAATATATTTAATTCCTAATTTGGTAATAAACCACCAAACTACTATTAAAGAAAAAGCAAAATATATCAATAGCTTTTCTTTTATTTGAAGACCTCTTCGATTTTTAAGGGCAAAAATTCCTAATAGATCATCTATGGCTCCTATTATTCCTCCCAATATCAAAAAACCTAGGGGTAAATATGTTTCTCTTCTATTTAGAAAATTGATCCAATTTCCAAAATCTTTATCTATTAAATAAAATAAAAAAACAAGGAAGATAAGGAAAACTGGAGATAGCCAAAATATTAATCCTCCCATTGTAGGAGTTCCAGATTTTTTAGCATGTAAAGATTGAAATATAGGAGCATTTTCTTTCATTATTTCTTTTCTAGCCTTTATTTTATTTAAAAGTATAATCAAGGGAGGAAAGAGTAAGAGAGAAATAAAAAAATTTAAAATTCCTAGAACAATTATTTTAATTAAAACAAGAAAGGTTTCCATTATTTATAATATTCCATTAATGTTTTAATTATATATTCACCATCTAATTCTCTATTTTTGGAATCTAAAATTCCTACAAAGATTAGTGGGCTATTTTCAAATTTTAAAATCATTAATAAGCATTCGCCAGCTTCATCAGTAAATCCTGTTTTACTTCCTAAAATAAATTTACTGTATTTTTCAACAAGCTTATTAGTATTATACAAATTTCTTATAAAATTGCCCTTCAACAAAAATGAGGCGTTCCTTGAATATTCAAATATTTCGGGTTTTTCTTTTAATATATATTTACTAATATAATACAAATCTAATAAAGAAGATATATTTCGAGAAGATAAACCTGTATTATCCTCAAATTTTGTATTTAGTAAATTTAAGTTTTTAGCTAAATTATTCATATAATTAATGAATTTCTCTTCTCCTACTTTACTTGCAATTATATTAGCAGAAGCATTTGAAGATGATATAAGCATAGCTTTCAAAAGATCTTTTAATAAAAATTTCTCTCCTTTCGTAAAACTAGTTTGAGCTTCTTTTATTTTCAAATCCCTTATTTCAAATTCTTCCTCTGGATTATAAATATTCAAAGCAACCAAAGCTGTTACTAGTTTAGTTAATGAGGCAATTGGTTTTTGCTCGTTATAATTTTTACCATATAAAATAGGTCCTTCAATTTCTTTTATTAAAACGTTTTTAGCTGTTATTTTTGAAGGATCTATTTTTAAATTTTTTATTTCTCTAAAATCTTCTTTTTTAAAAATTTTATTAACATTATTATTTATACTACCTTCATGCAAATTAAATAAATTAGCTTTATTATAAATCACATTTTTAAAAAATTCTAAAAAAACTATTAATTCTATCATTTTCTAATTAATTTTAATATAATTAACTTAAAATGAAAAGAGTAAGAAACAAGAGTTTAAAAGGTAAAAGACTGGAAAAATTTTTTGCACAAAAATTAAAAGAATTATTCCCCTCTTCAGAGACTGAAATTAAACCTCGAATAATTAATATAAAGAAAGATTTTTGGGGATTATTTGATGGTCTGACTTTTATTAAATCTAAAAAAAAGTTTATATTTTGGCAAATAAAAGGCAAGAAAATTACAAATAAAGAAAAAATAAAATTCTGGAATAACTCAAAAATATTCCAAAATTTCAATATTTTAGTTCTTTTAATAGAAAAACACAACAACAAATGGAAAATATTCTACAATTCTAAAAATTATTTAAATAATATTAAAGAAATTAAAAAACTGCTATAATAGAATTTTTTAATTATTTATTTTGTTTGGTTTGCACCTTTAAAGATATAGCTGCACCTAAGGCTCCACCTATGCTTTTTAATATTTGTCTAACTGCATTAACAGTTTGACCTTTCCTTCCTATTATTAATGATAAAACTTCTTTTGGACCATTTACTTCTACTAGCACTCCCCTTTCATCTATTTTTGCTTCTATCTCTAATTGATTAACCTTACTTTCATCGACCCATAAAGAAAAAAGTTTTTTTAACCTGTTTTTGATTTCTTCTAGTTTTTCGCTCATATTTGAGCTACTATAAATTACGACCAAATCCTGATTTTCTTAAATAGACTTTAATTTTAACATAATTATTTTAAAAACAAAAATCAAGTCAAATTAAATAGCCCAAAGCCTTTTAAAAACATCACATTAAAGTAGGCTTTGGGCTATTTATATAGACGACGAAGAGGATTCTTCATCGCTATTTTCTGTATTTTCTGTATTTTCTGTTGTTGTTTCTTGAGGTTTTTGTTCCTCTTCGCCGTCTACAAATAAGATTTCCTCTCTGGCCATTTTTATATTTTAGCTTAATTACGACCTTTTTAAAAATTTAAATAGGGCCACCTTTTTGACCCTATATATTATTATAACAACAAATTTACAAAAAATCAATATCCTATCCTCCAGATTCTTTAATTATTTTAATATCTTCTTCAAATTTCTCAGCTATTGACATTACAGAATCACCATAAAATCTATAAGATGGGTTAGACCAATTAGAACCTGCAAAATATATCATAGCAGCTTTCCATTCTGCATCATACGTTTGTTTATTAGCACCAGATGCTGCTAATTTAATTCCAGCTGCTACGAAAGCATGGTATATATTCCATGGATTAGGAGTTTCTCCTACTATTTTTGCTATTTGATCTTCATAAGCTTTCCATGTAGATGGTATAAACTGAGCAGGTCCCATTGCTCCTCCCCAACCAAAACTCATTGGACAAGAAACAGGAGTATTATAAGGATCTAATCCTAATTTTTTTGTAAGTTCTAAAAAGATGGGGACATCTCTTGTGGGATGCATTACTCTTTCTATTTTTTGACCTGTTTTAACATTTACACCGGATCCTGTTTCTGGATCGGTTAGATAGCATTGCCCCACATTTCTACCCAAATCAGATTCTTGTTTCAAAACAGCTAAAAGAAACGCAGGCCTAACTCCTGTGAATTTACTAACTAGTTCAGCATATTTCAATGCTTCACCAAAATTAATAGGCGCAACACCACCAGCTAATCTAAATAGCTGTGCTCTTATCTCTGCTGCCCTTTTTTCTTTTTCTGTTAGCAATTTTTGATATATTTTTTCTTGTCCTTTAGTGATGCTTAATAATTCATTTTTTTCTTGTTGAAGATTTGCAAGTTCATTTCTCTTTAAATCTGCTATTTTTAATAAATTTTCTTGCTCATCTACTGCATCTTCTAATTTTTGTTTTTGGTAATCCAAATTTTGTTTTAGTTTTTTCAATTCTTCGATTTGAGAATTAATAGATTCTTGTAGCTTGTTTAAATAAACTATATTACTAAAATAATCTGATAAATTTTGTTCTGCTAAAACAACTTCTATAAATGATTTTTGAGAAAGTTGATAATAAGTCCTTATAGCTCTAGTTAAGTTTATTTTTGAAGAGTTTATTTTATTTTCTGCCTCTTCTATTGCTTTTTGAGTACTTCTAATTCTTTTATTTAGAATATTAATTTCATACTTTATAGCCTGTATTTCTAATTCTGTTTTCCTAATTTGTGCATTTAAATATTGAATTTCTTGTTCTAGATTTCTTTTTTGTTTTGATAATTTATTAATTTCTTGCTTATAAATTTCAATTTCTTTGAGTATATTTCTCAATTCATTTTCTAAGCTTTCTTTCAATTCTTTTATGTTTTGATTATTTTGTGCTAACAATTTTGAATCTATTTTTATGCTCACTAAATTGTTGGAAATAGGCGCTGCTGCATTTAAATTAGAAATAAAGAATAAAATAAACGAAGCGAAAATTAATATTATTTTGATATTTGCAAATTTATAAAATGATAACCCGAAATTTTTACTATCTTGTTTATATGTATATGTTTTAATATCTTTAATAATTCTAGGCATAATTAAAATTTTAAGAAGATTCCTCTGTTGTTTCTTCAGGAAGTATAACAGAAGCTATAGGAGTATTTGGATCTACTAAAATTTTTATTGATTTTGAAATTTTTAAATCTTTAACATATAGAGATTCACCAGGTTTAAGGGCAGAAATATCTATTTCAATAAACTCAGGTAACTCAGCAATCTTAGCTTCTACTTCAAGTTCTGTCAATGATTTATTTAAAATATATCCATTTCTTAACAATTCTTCCTCTCCTTTAAATATTAAAGGTATAGTTGTTGTAATTTCTTCTTTTAAGGAAGGAATATAAATATCAAAATGTATCGGCTCTAAAGAAATTGGGTGTTTTTGAATTTCTTGTAATATTCCTATAAATTTCTTCCCATTAAAAATAAATTCAAATCTCTGATGCAAATTCTTAAGGTTTTTTTTGAATATATCTTTATCAATATATACAGGTATACTTCCAATATCTGCACCATATATTACACCAGGTATATAGCCTTCCTTTCTATAGCTTTCTGCTTTTTTTGTATTTTCTCGTTCTTTTATTTCTATAATCATTTTATTATTATAATTTTACCAAACTTTTTTGATAAATAACTTAACTGATTGAAATTTTAACAAATCTTTTTCCTTAAGTAAACCGGTCTGGGCTCCAATTTCTTTCAAATTATGTGCAGCATTAACAGCTGATAGTTTTAAGGCTAAAAATAAATTATTTTCATTTAACTCCCATTTATTTTTTAATAAAATTGCGAAAAATGTACTTCCATAACTATCACCTGCACCAGTAGTATCAACTATTTTGAATTTTTTATATGCTTCACTAAAATAACAATTTTTTCTAGTTAAAAGCAAGCTGCCCTTGTCTCCTAATGTTATTAATATAATATCTGTTTTATAAATTTTTTTTCTTAATTTTTCTGCTAACTCAAATTCATTTTGGATGTTTTTTCTAAGCAAGATTTTTGCTTCATCTAAATTTATTACAAAAAAATTAATTTTATTTAAGATTTCGTAACATTCTTTTTTAGATAAAAAATATTTTGAAGGAGCAAAACCTATTATATTGTTATTTTTTTTAAGCCTTGAAACTACATATTCCCATATTCCAATAGGAGTATTCCCTGTTGAAATATAATAAGCACTATTTTTATCGTAAATAACATCTTTTTTATTAAATTTTTCTACCCCCCTATAAACAAATATATATTTTTCTCCTTTTTTAGATAAAAAAATAAATGAAAGAGCAGAATTACCTTTGTTATAATTAATAACTACATCTATTCCTTTTTCTTTTATCTTACTTTCTATAACCTTACCAATAAAATCATTACCTAGTTTAATTATTGCTTTTGATTTTAAATTTAAGTTTTGAAAATTGTAAGCGAAATTTAAACCACCTCCTCCTATATCAACAAAGATATTTTTAGCTTCATTTTTCTCTTTCAAAAATTTAAAATTTTTCAGAAAATTTAAATTATCAAATACAAAAAAAATATCTAATGTGGCAGTTCCTATTGCATATACTTTCATTACTAAATATTATAAAAAATTCTTGAAAATTATGATGTTTTTAAATTATCTTATGATAATAATTTAAAAAATTTGCTTTATAAATCAGAATTGAAAAAAAGACTTTTTAACTTATTATACTTTATAATTTTTTATAATTAGCTTAAC
>ERZ1669248.424-NODE-424-length-21080-cov-9.690702_pt1 | contig 21080 bp, 23 predicted proteins | sample MGYA00579296_ERZ1669248 | MGnify/ENA primary metagenome ERZ1669248 (study PRJEB41166, sample SAMN08046057) | hot springs metagenome | biome: hot spring; feature: neutral hot spring; material: thermophilic sediment; isolation source: thermophilic sediment from...
GTCCTGCAGTAGCTGGAGCTTTTTATCCATCTTCAAAAACTTCACTGAAGAAGCAAATTGAAGAATGTTTCCTCCACAGGATCGGGCCAGGTAGACTTCCATCGGGAAAACAGAGTGAGAGGAAGCATCCTCTCGCTTTGATATCTCCACATGCAGGATATATCTATTCGGGTCCAGTAGCAGCTCATGGATACCTAGAATTAGATAACAGAATGAGACCTAGGACGGTGATCGTTGTAGGACCAAACCATTATGGTATAGGAACAGATGTATCAATATATCCTGAAGGAGTATGGGTTACCCCTCTCGGCGAAGTCAAGATCGATCATAACCTTGCAAAACAACTTGCAGAACTGTCCAGCATCTTCTCATTAGATGAGATATCCCACATAAGAGAACATTCAATCGAAGTCCAATTACCGTTTCTACAATACGTTTTAGGAGAGTTTACTCTTGTACCTATATGCATGCTTGATCAGAATATTGAGTCCTCAATTGAAGTAGGTAAAGCGCTCGCAGAAATATTGAGAGAGAGAAGAGATATCCTACTCGTCGCTTCAACCGATTTCACCCACTATGAGCCTCATGAAATAGCAGTTAAGAAAGATTCCATAGCATTAGAAAAGATTGGAAAACTAGATGTAGAAACACTGTATAGAGTATTGTATGAGATGGATATCTCGATGTGTGGATATGGACCAGTTTCAGCTATTCTAGAAGCTGCGAGGAGACTTCATGCAACTGAGGCTAGACTATTAAAATATGCGACAAGCGGTGATGTAACGGGAGATCTTTCATCCGTAGTAGGTTATGCTTCTCTAAAAATAGAATATCCATAAATGAAGAAAAATGGCAAAAAAGTGAGAGATTTATGATAGAGCTTACAAGCTTACAAATACATATCGTCCTATTTGTTATGGAAAAACTCCTTTGAAAAGAAGTTCTTGAATTTCAAAGCGTCTTCTCGCATATTAACATTATTAAACATCACGTATGCTTCTTCAACACCATTATTCTCATCTCTCTTTAATAACTCGATGAGTTTCTTGAAATCATCAATGGTGTAAACATATGAATAGTTTACTTCTTTACCCCCTATTCCGTGAAGCCTATAGTATCTAATTGAATGCACGGATACATTTTCGCATCTAAATGGGTCTGTAACGTGTAAGATATCTTGCTCAGTACAGATTCTCCTTACGTCATCTAGGTGGTCTCTCCAATCTCCTCTAGGCTCCCACCCAATTAAGCTTTTACCTCTCTTGATTCTAGAGAGAAACTCCTCAATGTTTTTTAGATTTTCTTGATTATGCTTGAATGATGCAGGGGTCTGAATTACTATAATCTTTGCATTCATTGCTTCCGCTACTTCCAATGTTTTCTCCCACGCTGTAAGATTCTCATCAGTAGGCTTGAGTGAACCATACTGGTTAATCTTCGATTTAGATATTTTTAATCCGCTCCTCCTCCAAGTTGGGCTTGAAGGTGGATGAGTGATTACCTGCCATGCTTTCATATTAAAGATGAACTCTTCGGGTAGTTCTCCTCTCCACTTCTTCACTGTCTCAACCTTTGGAAGTTTATAAAAGGTCTCTTGAACCTCGATTGTATCAAAGAATTTACAATATTCTTTTTTCCCACCTTTAACAGACCAACCGCAGGTTCCAACAAAAACCTTCATACTCGATTTACTCCACTACGGGTCTAACATTATATAATATTTATTCTTGAAAAGCATATCATAAATATTCTTTAACGCTTCAGATACTTGTCTCCTCCGCAACTATCCCCATATATGATTCTGAATTTTAAACCCTTCAAGCTAGAATGATTAGGAAGTTGGATTTGTAGAGTTTTTCAGACTTGGTCGCTCTGCTTCTTAACGAATACTGGGAGTCTAGTCTTCGAATCGATATCGATAAGCTTCCATCCATGCTTCTTTACTAATTCATTTTTGGTCATTGGGAAAACAGCATCTTGTAATACTTCCTTTAAGGAATCTAATCCATAACTACTTGTAACAGGAGGGAGCTCACCCTTCTTTATGAATCTCAACTGTTAATACTTCTCTTCCATACACTTTTAAAATACTTCTAATAATGAACCACATCTTAGACATTTAATAATTATTGAGAGTACACCATAATAACGATCATTAATATCTATAAACTCATAGTTATAATCATCAGGATGCATAATGGTGTTACATTATGGACATACAATCTTACCATTATCATCTACATATGTCTCTATTAGATTAGATGAACTTCGCCCCAGGCTTCACGGCTACTATAGCTCATCAGCCAGCCCCCATCCTCCACCACTTTTCCCATTTTAGAAACTATTTTATATAATATAATTTTTAAGTTCAATCAGTATCGACGCATCTTTGTGGTTTAAGGAAGATCGGGAGTTCATCTAGATAGATTAAGTCGCCGGTGTACCATGGTCCCTCAACCCATATAGCTGCTTTACAGACTGCTTCTCCTCCTGCTTTTCTAACCAATCTCTCTAATGCTGTTATTGTTCCACCTGTAGATACTACATCATCAAGGATGCAGACTTTCTTGCCTCTCAATTTTAAAGCATCTTCTCTTACAAGTAGCAGGATCTGTCTACCCTTAGTAGTTATTGAAGAACATTCTTCTAGGAGATAATCAGTCATGTATGCTTTAACAGACTTCCTAGCTATAACTATATTTTTATGCTTCATCTTCTTAGCTACTTCGTATGCAAATGCGATTGCCTTAGCTTCAGGCGTAACTATTATGTCTGGATTGAATGGTTTAATCTTTTCATATAGTAGGTCAGCTGCAGTCTGAATGAATTCGATATCCCCTAGAATTAAATCTGCGTTTGATGCTATCCAGACATTACTTGAAACCTGGATTAATGGTAACTCTCTGACCAATCCCCCTATCTTAATAGTATACTTCTCTTGACCAGTATATTCAAAAGTTCTAGGACACATTCCATGTCACCACGTAATAATTATAATAAACTGTCAGGAAAAGTATTAAGATGCACCCAATCACTATCACGATATCAATAGTTTTTAGAGGTTCCATCTTTCTCTTCTTCATAATGTTTGGACGTAGTTCTAGTGATAGAACTAGCTTTTCAGCGCTGTCAATGCTTCTGATGATTAAAGGTATCAGTAGTGGGATATGATTTTTTATCCTCGTGATCAGTGACCCCCTGTCAAGCTCTAAGCCTCTAGATGTATGAGCTTCCTTAATCGACTTATAATCTTCTGCAATAATGTATAGATTTCGGAAAGCTAATGCAAGTACTGCTCCAAATGATGATGGAAGCTTGAGAGAGCTTACAGCTTTAATTATCTCTACTGGTTTAACGAAATAAATGAAGGCTAGTGAGATTATTACGATCAGTAATAGTCTAAGCATCATTAATAGACCGAAATAGGGGTCTATTCCTTTACCCGAACTATAGAATAGTGACCATTGGTTGAGAAATGTCCACAGTGGCCATGCAAATAAGATTAAAGGTAGCATATACTTCATCTTCTTCAATATTGGTACAGATGAGCCGGTTAGGAGTAAGACGATTATCGAAGAAGCCAGCAATACTGAGATACTATATATGTCTCTACAGATAAAAGCTAGAGAGAACCATGAGATAAACATGATGATTTTCGTTCTCGGATCTAGTATAACAGTCATTTTGCTAAACATTTTTCCTCCCCCTTTATGGATAATGGTTCTATCCCGACCTCGTCAACTAGGTCTTGATTCTCTAATAGCTTCACTGGTTTGCCTTCCGCAAAGATTTCACCATCTTTTAGTATAGCTAATCTATCAGCGATAGATACTGTGAAGTCGGAGTCATGTGTTACGATTATTATTGTTTTCCCCATTTTCTTAAGCTTATTAACAACGTTTCTTATCTGTATTAATGTTTCTTCATCTTGACCCGTTGTAGGTTCATCGAGTATTATAATCTCGGGATTTATTGCAAGTATGGATCCAATGTATAACCTGATCTTCTCACCCATGCTTAGAGAGTAGGGGCTGACATCCTTCTTATCCAGTAGGTTAAGTATATGTAATGCTTCTTCAACATTTTTCTCATCTAATTTGAGATTTCTAACCCCGAAGGCTACTTCATCCCATACAGTTTCGGAAACAAAGTATTTCTCAGGGTTTTGGAAAACCATACCTACGTATCTCGACATTTCAGCTGGACTTCTACTACGTGTATCTACTCCGTCTACTATTACCGTCCCCATAGTAGGCTTGAGTAAACCAATGATATGCTTCGTTAAGGTGGTCTTACCCGATCCATTTGGACCCATAATTGCAAATATTTCCCCCTTCTTAATTTGTAGAGAGATATCTTTTAAAACAAATTCTCTACCGTATCTAAAGTATACTTTTCTAAAGTCAACAATTGGGGGATCACTAGTTCTGGGCTGGGGGTCTGAAACCACAGCTTCCGTTTGCAGATTTTTTACTACATCATTGGATTCATAGTCTTTACTTAAGTTGAGTGTTCGGTCTATAACATTCTCTAATCCTTTCAGTTTTCTCCCAAGAATTATGACGCCCTTCCCTTTTTCTTTCAGTAACTCTATTGTTTTCGATACTATTTTTCTACTCTTCCAATCGAGGTTTGCTACTGGGTCATCCATTATGATATATTTTGGGTCTGAAAGAATCGTTGAAGCTATTACTAGCCTATGTTTTAGCCCTCCTGAAAGTTCATGAACATAGTGGTGTCTATACTTTTCTAATTCAAAGAATTGTAGAACCCATCTAAGCATATCTTCATCTTTCTCTCTGAGACTCAGTTCCAAGTCTTCTTCAACAGTTAATCCGAAAATCTGTAAATCATAGTTTTGAAGTACGACGCCGACGTACTCAATAAATTCTTTTATCGGTTTCCCTAAAAGCTCTTTGCCATTTATCTTTATGCTTCCTGATACTTCACCGTATATCCTGTTCGGTATTATTCCTGAGAGACAGTATGTTAAAGTTGTCTTTCCTGAAGCACTAGGACCTACGATAGCTACTGCTTCACCTGGTTTAACTTTGAAAGATATACCTCTCAATACTAGTTGCGAATCATATCTACAATCTAGGTCCCTTACTTCTAGACAGTTCAGAGTCTCCATTTAATTAAATTCCTCCTCAGAAGTGGTGGCGCTATCGCTGCTACTACTATCGGGGTTCCGATTAGTATTGGTGGAAGGTCACTTAATATGAGGAAGACTACCGCTGGACCGAATGGAGCGACTCCGACTAAGTCGAATCCTACTGCAACAATTGGCACCATAACTATTCCTGAAATCAAGCTGATTAACGCTATTTTCAGTAACCCTTTGCTAGATGTTGAATCTTGTGGTCTACAGAATAATCCCGGGATTAACCCTGTAAGCCCTACACCTATTAAGTCGAAGACTGGGGTAGCTGGGTTAAAGTATCCACCTAGTATTGCCCACAAAGTGTTGCCTATAGCTCCTGAGACAAATCCTATTATGGGGCCGTAGAGGATCCCGAAAACGCATGGTAGGAAAGCTAGTACACGCCAATGGATTGCTCCAGGGATTAGTGGTATAGGAGCTGTCAATAAGAAACCAACCCCTGTTACCGCTGATGTAACAGCCATGTAGGCGATACTTGTTAGTGGATCAGGTTTCCTAAAACTACTATATTCCTTGACCATGGTACGTTCGTATTTATCTCCTTATATAAACTTGCCTACACATAAGTTCCTAAAATTAACAAAAGGATGTATACCTCGCTGACAGACTATCTCAATTTTAAACTATGTATTCTATTCTTTATCTCTTCAATTTCTCTAATTAAGAGTTTGACTATTCTTTCTGCTTCACCTAGATATTCATGTGGAGCAAGTTTAATTATTTCACGGAGTTTCTCTGAGGGAACTCTTTTTTCTAATTCACCACGTATCTTCTGCGGGTTTTCTTTGAGAAGTCTCTGAATTGTTTCGTACGCTTCTGGAAAGCCATGTCTTCTAAGAAAGACTTGATATGCTTCAGATAGAACCTCTGGATGTTCTTCAACATCTTTGAGCATTCTCTCCTTATTAATCTCCAATCTATTTAGGGACGATGTAAGATTCTGAATCCCTAGAATCGTCAGGGATAATGGTAGACCATAGAATCTCTTTATTATCGAGTCTGACAAGTCTCTATGGAGTCTACTGGATAGTAGTCTTCTACTAATGTAGGATAGGATCTCTGAAGAGAGGTCAAACGCTCCTTCAGCATTCTCTAAGAGTATCGGGTTAGATTTGTGAGGCATAGTTGAGGAATGTACTTCATGTTTACCTGCTTGAAAGGATATGTATTCAATTAGAGAAAGCATCCATAAATCTCTACAAAGATTGGAGAGTATCGAGTCTAGTAATGCTATCTTCATCAAATAGTTTGATAACTGCTCATGAGGTAGAGTCTGTGTGAAAGCTGGAAAATAAGTCAATCCTAGGGATTCAACAAAGATTTTACTAAACAATATCCAGTCAATCTCAGGGTAAACAAATTTTAAAGCATTGTAGTCTCCTATTGCTCCCCCGATCTTACCGGGGAATTCTATGTCAGAGAGTTCTTCAACGATCTTCGCAACTCTATAAGCGTAATTGACTAGGAATCTCCCAAAAGTTGTTGGAACAGCAGGTACACTATGTGTTCTGGCAAGCATCACCACATTAATGTTCTCAAGAGATAATCTAGATAGCTCATCTACAAGTTTAAGCAAATAGGGTATCAGTACCTCCTCATTAAATTTCTTCATTAATAAGGAGTAGGCAAGATTGTTTACATCTTCTGAAGTTAAACCTATATGCAGATATGGTTTTAAAACCGTTAACCCACATTTATCTACTTTCTCCATTAGGTATCTCACTATAGCGAATACGTCATGACCAACTGTTTTCTCAATCTCCTTAACCTCCTCAGCATCTCTTATAGAGAAGTTCTGATAAACCTCACATAAAACATTCTTCCAATCAGACGGTAGACTAGCTATCTTAGAGTTTTCAACCTCATCAATGAATTTGATTAGGTATTCTATCTCTATTCTGACTCTTTCTTTAATGAATGCATATTCTGAGAAATAGTCTTCTAGCAGTCTGACCTTCTCTCTATATCTTCCATCTATAGGTGTAATCGATTTGAGAGGGTCCATTACTTAGTAACCTCCATTCCAGCTTTTGCTCCTACTGAAATCAGTTTAATCGATTTGTTTAGAAGCTTTTCCACAGTCTCAACATATGCTTTAGCATTCTCCGGTAACGCATCCCATCCCTTCATTACTATATTCTTCCACTCTTCTTCACTCAGCCTAGACCATCCATCTAATTCTACGTAGAGGGGCTGAGCTTTCTCAAGCATTCTTACATTTGGTGGAGCTATCTTAACAATCTTCCCATTAATCTCATATTCAGTACATATCTTTATCTTCCTGAAGCCGCTTAGGACATCAAGTTTAGTTAACGCAATCCAGTCTATATCGTTCACCATTATACTGTATCGTAGTAGGGGGATATCTAGCCATCCTACTCTTCTGGGTCTTCCAGTAGTCGTTCCATATTCTCTTCCTCTCTCCCTCAACATATCTGCTTCATCTCTCTTTAACTCTGTTGGAAATACTCCTGCTCCTACTCTTGTAGTGTAAGCTTTCATCACCCCTACGATATCTGAGATTCTTCTAGGTCCTATCCCACAGCTTGTAAATACTGCTCCAATAGTCGTGTTAGATGATGTAACATATGGATATGTTCCTTGATCAATGTCAAGTAATGTCCCTTGAGCACCTTCAAAAACGATCTTTACTCCATTATCTAACTCATCATTCAAAATAATTTCAAGATCACATATGCTTTCCCTAAGCTTTTCAGCTAATTTAATTAATTCATCCATGTTTTCTAATGATAGTTTGTGAAAGTTCTGAAGCAGTTCTATTTTATTTATCAACGATGCATGGTGGAGGAGCTCCTCTATTCTTATACCGATTCGTAAAGCTTTATCAGAGTATGCTGGTCCAATGCCTCTCCTCGTAGTACCTATGGCCTCTCTACTCCTCATCTTCTCGAGAATCTCATCCAACTGTTTATGTATCGGTAAGACTATGTTTGCATTCTTACTTATGAGCGGTTGAACTCTTATTCCTATACTCTTCAATAATTCTATTTCCTCTACTACTTCGTTTAAGTCTACCACAGTTCCAGATGCAATACATGGAGTAGCACCTGAAGCTGAACCAGCTGGAAGCATATTGAATCTCAGCTCACTATCATCTATGACTACTGTGTGACCCGCGTTTGCTCCTCCCTGAAATCTTACCACGTATTTCGCATTCTTTGACAACAGATACGATATCTTTCCTTTTCCTTCATCTCCCCACTGTAACCCGATTATGGCTATGCCAGGCATACTTTTGATCACTATATTACTTCAACATCATGAGGCATGCTCTCCTTAATCCCTGCTAAAGTAACTCTAACGAATTTAGCATTCTGTTTTAATTCTTTTATTGTTCTTGCACCTAGATAACTCATCCCAGACCTTAATCCAGATATCAGTTTCTTAATCATCTCTGATGCTGAGCCCGTATATGGAATGTATGCTTCAACACCCTCTGCATAGTATGAGTATTCAGGGGAATCTATCAAGGCTTCAGCGATATCTTCCCTTGACCTGAATTCCCTACCGAGCATAGCGTAGATTGAGGCCATCCCCCTGTAGATTTTATATCTCTTACCATTCTTAACGATGACTGCGCCGGGGCTTTCATCTGTTCCAGCTAGCAATCTACCAATCATGACTGTTGAGGCACCTGCTGCTAATGCTTTAACGATATCTCCGCTTTCACGTATCCCTCCATCCGCTATGATCGGTACATCCATCTTCTCAGCTGCCTCAGCACATTCAAGAATTGCTGAAAGCTGTGGCATTCCTACTCCTGCCACTATCCTAGTAGTGCATACGGATCCTGGACCTACACCGACTTTTACAGCGTTCGCTCCTACTGAGGCTAGATCTTCAACACCTTCAGCTGTTGCAACATTACCTGCAACTATCTGGAGTTCATCTCCATAAATTCTCCTCAGTTTTTTTATGGTTTCAATACACATACTTGAATGACCATGAGCTACATCTATCACTATTGCATCTGCTTCCGCTTCGATGAGAAGCTTTGCACGATCTATTTCTTTCTCTTTCACACCTATAGCAGCCGCAACCATTAGCCTACCCTTTGAATCCCTTGAGGCATTAGGATAAGCTTCTCTCTTCAGTAAGTCAACACAAGTGATTAACCCTTTGACTTTATTATCCTTGTCTACTATTGGAAGTTTCTCAATTTTATGTTTCTTGAATATGCTTCTTGCTTCCTCTAGAGATATGCTTGATTCAGCAACTATCATATCTCTACGGGGTGTCATACAGTCGCTTACACGGGTAGAGTTATCTTCAAACAGTATATCTCTCCGTGTAAGTATTCCGAGCAGTCTGTTCTCAGAATCCACTACAAGTAAACCGCTTATTCCAAGATTCTTCATTAATTCCCTTGCTTCTGCAACTGTTCTATCCGGATGTATCGTAGAAGGTTTTTCAATGATTACGTTATCTGCTCTTTTCACTTTAGCTACTTCTTCAGCCTGTTTCTCTGGAGGTATGAATCGATGTATAACGCCTATTCCGCCTTCCCTAGCCATCGTTATGGCCATAGTAGCCTCAGTAACGGTGTCCATCGCAGCAGAGACTATAGGTATGTTTATAGTAATTCTCTGAGTAAACTCAGTTTTCGTATCTATCTCTCTTCTAGAAACTATAGAAGACTTCCGAGGTAGCAGCAGGACATCATCAAAAGATAAACCTACATCTTCCAATACTTTAACCACGAAATCCCTCTCACAAACATCAAAAACCAGGATATATCTTTTACCCTCAATATATGAGAGAAAATTACATATTTGAAAAAACTTGAGAGTATACTCTGTTTAACGATAGATATTGAATGAGTCCTAGTATACTATCTTGCTGAGAGAGTTTAATTTGACTGCGTTCTTGATTTCTCTTGCTATTCTCCTACCCATGGACATGGGTTCATCAAAGTAGAACGTTGAGTATGGGGAACCATCAGGGTACAGGTTTGTTCCAGCTACTATTCGAGCTGAGACCTCGAATACGGTGAAACCCCTCTTTGGATTGTATATAGTCTCAAGGCAGAATGGCCCAATCAATCCAGGGTAAAAAAGCTTCCTAGCAGATGAAGCAATCCTTCCAGCAATCTTTAATAGCTCTAGAATATATTTCTCTCTAACAACTGCGGGAGTATTTCCCGTTACTGTATAATCAATATATTCTTCAATAATCATTGGTAAACCTCGGTAAACTTCATCTATGACTTCGAGCCTCCGATCGATTCCCAGTAATTCTAGTCTTCCCTCTTCCAAGTCTGGAATATTCTTTTTTTCAAGGAGGCTGAGAAAGAAGTGTGGATAATATCTTACTCCAGCTATGTACTCTTCTATGAATACTTCATTGATTTCGCTTATTACATTATTTATTCTTAGCTGATCGAATTTTTCATAGAATTCTCTGGGGTTTGATGCTTTAAAGTATCCTTTACCTCCCTTCGCACCATGTAGTTTAACGATTACGAGCTTGTCAATATCTTCGGGTCTCTCATAAATCTTGGGCGCACTCACTCCAGCTTCATCAAGCCATCTTCTCTGTCTTCTCCTATCACCTTCCCAGAACAATGTTAATCTATTTCCGAACATTGGAACTCTAAATTTCTCAAGAATGTTCTCCGCACCAACATATTCTACAAAGGATCCATGGGGGATAATTAATACGTTTTCAGATATTAATTTCTTCTGAATGTTTTCGTTAAGTATTTCTTTGTAGTTTTCAACTTCAATGAATGTTTCTGGTAAAGCTTTATTGAAGCTCTCATAGTATGGTTTATTCTCAGGCAGGATTATTCCAACTGAGGGGATTCCTTCTCTTCTCGCTCCATGGAATATTTGGAGAGCTGTATGGGAACATATTGTACCTATCTTAATATCTGATTCATTATAATGTCTAAGAATATCTAATATTTGACTTCTCGGAATCATGTTAAAACCTCTTCTAATCTATCTTCTCTCAAAGCTTCTTTAATCTCAAAAGCAATCCTTCTACCAACACTCATTGAGTAACCCCAAAGATTTTCTGAATAAGGTGTAAATTTTATTCCTGGTGAGCCTGGAACTCTTACACTAACATCATACACTATTAGTTCTTCATGCGGCGGTCCTGGAACCACTATACTTTGGAGAGCGAAAGGCCCTATAACTCCAGGTGGATATGTTTCTTGAGTAACTTTAACAAACTTCTCCGCTAATTCAAAGGCTCTCTCAAGTAATGATTCTCTAATCGTACAAGCTATATGTCCGACTTCAATATTTCTCAACTCAATATATTTTAATGCTTCGAGTTGGTGGGGGACTGGCAGCCTTACTAAACCGTCGATGTTTGTCTGCCTCCTCATATCTATTCCTAGTAGCTCAACTTCACCATCAAGCGGAGAATAGAAGAAATTAAAATTAAAGTATGCACCCACTACTAACTCCTCGATGGTTGCTTTCTCAAGAGCCTCCTTAGTTACTAGCTTCTTCTCTATCAGTTCTCTCGATTTTTCTTCAAATTCTCTAGTTGAAGAAACTATGAAGAAAGCTCTCTCATATTCTCTAACAGCTTCTGACACCTTCACGATCACTGGTCTATCAATTTCTTGAGGGCTACTGTATATCTTAGGGTAGGGTATTCCAGCCTTCTCTAATAGCTTGTATTGATTGAAACTTGTTCCTCTCTCCTCGATTTTGAGTAAGTATCTATTTCCGAATATAGGTATTTTTAGAAAGTTTTCCAGCACGTTGTATCCAACATATACTGACAATCCCCTATGGGGGATAAGAATAGTGTTCATCATTCTAAGTTTGTCCTGAATATCTTCTTTAACTATGTCTCGGAATCTGTCTAGGATTACTACTTCATCGACTACTCCAATTTTCTTTCCGAATCTTTCCCTAGAGATAAAATACTTTGAATAAACTTTCTCTCTACCCTTCTGGCATAATGCGACTGTTTTGAAACCTTCATTTTTCGCTCCACTACATATTTCTAAAGCTGAATGAGTTCCCACGACGCCTATCGTTATCCTTTCTTTAGAATATCTCTCTAGGATACTCTTTATCTCATCTTTACTAATCATCGATTAACAAAGCCTTCCTTTAAACTATTAACCTTTCTCTCTAAAATACACTGAGATCTCGAGAACTTTCAGCATGTAATCTTATCACTGTCATCTTCTATTTATGTAACCTATGAGTTCTTTCACGGATTTGAATCCATTATCTAAGAGGAATCTCTCTATGCCATCTATTATCTCCATGAATATCTTTAAGTCTTTCCTAACTATAGCTGAGCCTATGCCGACTGCTGAAGCCCCAACCAAGATCATCTCAATAGCATCTTCAGGAGACTGTATTCCCCCAACTCCTATAATAGGAATGTCTGGGAACTCTCTATGTATTTCATATACAATTGCAAGGGCTACAGGTTTTATACATGGTCCTGAAAGTCCTCCTATAACGTTTGAGAGTATGGGTGATAGTGCTTCGATACTGATTGCTAGACCTTTCAAAGCATTTATGGCTGTTATGCCGTCGAGACCTGCATTGATATATTTCTCTAGAAGATTTTTCTGAGATTGGTGTAATGAGATCTTGGCAAATATAGGTTTAGAAGATACACTTTTCAATTGTTTAATTATTTCGCATGTTAGCTTTGCATCCAAGCCTACATCTAAACCGTATCCATCAACATGAGGGCATGAGAGATTAAGTTCTAATGCATCACAACCTGCTTCAAGCATTTTCTCAGCTACAAAAATGAATTCTTCAAACTTACTCCCACCAATACTAGTTATTATCGGTATCTGAATATTCTTCGTCGCTCTAGATAATTCTTTACTGAATTCTTCTGCTCCCGGATTTCTTAACCCTATAGCGTTTAAGTAACCATAGCCAAGGTCTACGAAGACAGGGTTAACATAACCTTCACGTGGATCCCTAGTTATAGTCTTTGTAGTCAGAGCTCCCGCTCCAGCATCTTCAACACGCTTTAATAAACTATATGACGATCCGAGTATCCCAGAAGCTAATACTGTTGGATTCCTAAGAGATAACTTCGAAATAGAGGTTGTCAGATCTACCGTTATCTTCCCATGGCTAACCTTCTCTCTAATGGAACTAAAGTTATTCAATGTCTTAGACATATCTTTTCTCCATCGCTTTCTATTTCAGATTCTTTTATCTGTAATAGGATGTCTCCTTTGAATACTGGTCCATCTCTACAAACTCTTAAGCCCAGTGGCTCAATCGAGCATGAACCACAAATTCCGAGACCACATTTAATCTGTCTCTCGAGAGAGATCTCAACATCGATATTTCTTTTCACACATTCTTGAACAACTCTCATTAACATTTCTTCTCTACCACATGCGTAAACTACATCGAATGATTCTTCTTCTTTGAAAATCTTCTCAAGCATATCGATTACTGTTCCCTTAAATCCTTTCCCTCCATCCTCTGTAGAAACATGTACTTCTGATACTTGTCCGAACTCATTAACATAGAATACATCCTCTGAGTGTTTAAAGCCTAGTAATGTCTTTAACCTACAATTATTCTCTTTCAGTATTTTAGCTAGGTAGTAGAGTGGTGCAAGACCGTATCCTCCCCCAATTAATAGGCAGCTTCTTTTAGAATGAATTGTGAAACCTCTTCCTAGCGGCCCCCTCAACAATATCTTTGAGCCTTTGCTAATGTTTTCATGTATATAGGATGTAACCCTTCCCACTCTGCTTATGATAAGTCTTGCAGTCTGTTTGGAATAGTCTGCGAAACTCAAAGGTATTTCACCTACCCTAGGTATCCACAGCATCGCAAATTGTCCAGGCACAGGTTCCATGTCCTCTTTTAGCCTAGCATTATACTCCCTTATGGTTTGAGTTAATTGACGTATCTCATACACTTCTCCAATCACGTATTTTGAAGAAAAACAATCAAAATGTTGTCTATCCACCCATTCCCTACCAAGCAGATTATCATGAATATTCATTTATTCTCCGATCTCCCCAGCATAAGTCATTGAAGCTGGCCTAGACATGTGAGATAGAACTTCTCTAAGAGTTATCAATGAATGCAATTTAACATTCATTTGCTCTAATTTCTCTAGTGCTCCTTCTTCTCTATCAACGATTACGAACGCATCTGAGACTACGATCCCGCTTGATCTTAAAGCTTCAACGGCTCTCGCGATAGAGTTCCCAGTTGTAGATACATCGTCTATCACTAATGCTATGTCGCCCTCTCTATATTCGCCTTCAATAAGCTTTCTTAACCCATGAGTCTTAGATTCTTTCCTAACGTAAATTAACGGCTTCTTCAACTCTATCGCTAGAGCAGTAGCAAACGGTATTCCACCAGATTCTACTCCTACCAATACATCAGACTTCAAATTATTTATCACTCTTGTAGAGATATGGATTAGCTCTGTGAATTCGGCTGGGTGGGAAATTATCTTCCTCATGTCGACGTATACGTTGCTCTTAGCTCCTGAACTGAGAATAAATTCTCCAAATTTTACACAATTAGTGGATATCAGAATCTCTGCTAGTCTATTTTTCGAGTACATTTCTCTCAGCCTCAAGGATCATCTTAATAGATGAGACGGGGTCAGGAGACATCGTAATTGCTCTTCCAACTATTTCAAAATCTCCTCCAAACCTTAGAGCCTGTCCAGGTTCAGCTCCTTGAGCTATTATGCCTGGACATAAAATAGTCTTCTTAGGCAATCTTCTTCTCACTTCTTGGAGATACTCTTTTCTGGTTGCTCCAACCACTACTCCGTCAACCGAAGGCATTGATGATTGATTAATCAATTCATCAAGATTTCTTTCAAATAATAGTGCTTCAGGATGACTCATCAATAATACTCCAAACAAGTCTAATGATTCTACAGATATCCTGTGTAGGCCTCCTTGGAATAAGTGTATAGTTGCACCATCGAAGCCTAGGTCTTCTAGTAGTTTTAAAGTGTAATTGACTACTTCTGGAATATCGCCTATCTTGAAATCCGATAAGAAGTATAGCTCCTTCCTGAATACATCGGTCAATTCTCTTACTCCGTCAGTACCAATCGATAAAAGTAGTGGGAACCCTATCTTTACGCCTACAATGTATTCTCTCAAAGAATCCAGTAATCTGAAACATTTTTTCAACAGCTTTTCTGAATCCTCATCTACAGCCTGCCCATCAACGAAATCAAGCGCTATAACCAATCTGCTATGTCTTTCTCCAGCGTACCTCCACAATTTTACGGGGCTTCTTTCTTCAAGAAGATAACCCACAAAACCCTTCTAAAAAATTGGGATCCTATCATATAAACATTGAGAAAATAAACCTCTTAGAGATCTAATGGAAAAAGAAAGATAAGATGAGTCCAGAAGGCTTGATTGGCCAGAACATTGCTTAAATAGTCTAATTAGAAAATCATTAACAGAGAACCAATAACCGTAAAGATAATTGATTGAGTGGGTAGATATCTAAAGGGCCCGTGGCCTAGAATGGATATGGCGCCGGCCTGCGGTGGAGGTCACGGAGAAAGCCGGAGGACGGGGGTTCAAGTCCCCCCGGGCCCGAATCTATTTATATATATTATCTACGTGAGCATGATAGAAAAATGTGGGGGATGTTGAGGGCTTCCATTAGTCTCTCCTTCTTCCTCTTTATTGTAAATCCTATGAGTTCAGCGAATCTCCGCCTAGAACTTGCTTGAATATATAGATAGTAAACATCTTTCTTTGTATAATATGTTTTTCCTATCTTTTTATCATAGATCGGTGTCCCCTTCTTTGCTCCTAGATGTGGTCCTGTCACTTCTATATTCAACCTCAATAATAGTTCCTTAACATAGTTGAGAATTCTTAAATCTGTATTGTAAACACGTATTCTTCCATTCTTATCTATGGATCCTTCGCTGTCGAAGAATGCTCTAAGGAACGCTGTTATAGTCTCTACACTATATTCAATGTAATATTTTAGTTTCTCAATGTCTAACGGCTTCTTCAATAATTCATATAATGTTTTCGAGCATCCCTCAACAACGTATCGATCATCTTTCCCCTTTCCAATTCATGGTTTAGATCCTGTAACGACTTCGAGGCATCTAGCAAACTCCATGGCATGTTCAACGTCCTTACATTTCAAACCAATTATATACTCATATCTCTTCTCCCTTATTATTATATATCCATCTCCAGCCACGTCGCCGATGATGAATGCTAACTCCTCCAATGGTTTAATATCATCAAACGTTATCAATTCTCTCGCATAAGGATTATGGAGGTCTCTTAACCAGTAACTTATATGTGATTTCGATAACCTCTCATTATACTTCTCTTGAATCATCTTTATTATTTGACTATATGATAATCCAAGCTTTCTAAGTTTATGCACTTCATCATATAGTTTCATTGTTAGCTCTAGCGGTCTACACTTCATAATCTCACATCCCTAGAAGCTTTAATAGTATCGGTATAAGATGTAGCATTGTTACTAATCCTATTAATGGTATTGGGTTTGTCTCTGGTGGTAGTTGAGCTAGCAGGTCAGCTAATACGTTGTAGGCTTTTCCAAAATACTCTACTATCTTCTTCATACTATCACCTATATGGTTGAACTAAGGCTAAAACATTGTATGCCAATAGGTATGCTAGGGTGAGGCTTATAGGCAACGATATAACAATAGATATTGCTGTAGACCATAGAATACCCATGAAGTAATAGGAGACTTTGTATAACCCTAGTTCCCATCAAGTTTTAGTCTTTGACTAGTCGATTTAGATTTTGATTTTCGGTGTGTTTTGAGAATGTGTTGGTGGAGGTTCTTGGACTTAACCTTAAACAAGAAAATCAAATAACCATCTTAAAATAGATAACATAGTAAGATATTTTTGCATGGCATCACTGAGTTTGTTCGATCAAAATGTCGTAAAGTTAGACCTAGCGAGGTGTCCTCCTTCGATTAAGTCTTTCTAATTGAAAGAAACAAACGTAGCGTTAAGAAGAGAAAAAGAGAAAAGGAGAGATTGGCGTAAACTCATGATGGCATCCATGGAAGATCATCAATAATCGACATAGTAGCGGAGAGGTATCTTGGACAGAGTTCTAGGGAGAAGGCTTATAGACAGCTTATAGAAGACTTAGCATTAGTAGTGCTGGAGATGGATACATAACTATTCATAACTATTATTGAAGAAAACGGCGAATATATAACTGGTTTAATTATTCACCATTATTCAATAATATTTAAAAGTAGGATGTTAGTTAAAAGGATAAGGGAAGATGAGTAAGCCTGCTAAGACTGAGCGTGTGGAAGAGCCTGTGCCAGCAGTAGTTGAGCAGATAGTTGGTAGGACGGGTGCTACTGGTGAGATAACCCAGGTTAGAGTGAGAATACTTGAGGGTAGAGATGCGGGGAGAGTTATAACTAGGAATGTTAAGGGTCCCGTGAGATTAGGAGACATATTATTACTCCTTGATACTGAGAGGGAAGCTGAGAAGATAAAGTAGACGAGGTGATGGTATGCCTACAACACATCGTTGCTCATTCTGTGGGAGAGAATTCCTACATGGTAAAGGCATGTTATATGTTAAGAAAGATGGTTCTCTACTCTGGTTCTGCTCAAGAAAATGTAGAGTCAGCATGATAGACTTTAAGAGAGATCCTAGAAAATTTAAGTGGACAGCTCACTATAAGAAAGAGAAGCGTGGATAACCGATGCTACACAAACCTAGTCATGTGTCTTGATGAATATTTTCTCCTCTGTTGAATCACATCTACAAAACCCGAACCTCTCAAATTGGACAATCTCATCGATCTTCACATCCTCTATATTCTCTTCAGCATATCCTTCAACGACCTTCAAGCTTTCAGGGTTAACTTCTTCGTCTATGTATAGTAGTCCTGGAACCATCACTTTAATACTATGAAATCTATGTGATGAAACCCATTGTATTATCGGTACATTCTGAGCTGGGCCACCGCCTATCAGTACAGCTTTGACTTGGTCTTTGTTAGTCTCAACTATCTTTATGTTCGCTAAATACTTCAATCTTATGATGTCGCCGATTTTAATGCTTTGAGCGTCCGAACTTGATATATATATTTCATTAGTATAGGTTATCTTTTTCACTCCCAAAGATTTATTAGTAGGGTGAAAAGGTATGGTGATTTCCCCGGGTTCTAAGCCATCTACTACTAGTTTTACAGGGTTTGGAACGAAGAAGAATCTACGGGTTACAGGGTCCAGAATCCTCCTATTCACAGCATAGAGTAGACTCCAATCATATTCTCTCTTTGAATATGAGAACCCTGTCTGAGTTAAAGTAAACTCTTTAATTGCTTCTGCCAGAATCCCTCTCCTCCTCAATCCTTCAATAGTCGGGAATCTCGGGTCATCCCATCCTTTAGCTAAACCAGCCTCGATCACTAGTCTAAGCTTCCTCTTCGAGACAGGCGTCCCTTTAAACTCGAATCTAGAATATTCAATATATATCGGATTGGTCAATCCTACAAGACCCCTTATGTAGTTTTGTAATTCATCTCTAAAAACGAATTCACTTGTTCGTAGGACATGTGTAACACCGCATATACCGTCTTCTATTGATGCAGCGAAATCGTATAGAGGCCAGACACGATATTTTTCTCCAACTATTGGATGAGAATGTTCAACGATTCTAAATATTGCTGGATCCCTCATAGTCGTATTTTGACTCTTCATATCCCCTGCTAATCTTAATATTGCTTCACCTTCTCTGAACTTTCCTTCAATCATCATCCTCCAATACTTCAGGTTCTCATCTATACCTTGGTTTCTATGCTCACATTCAACACCTTCTTTCCTTAATGTCTTGATTTTTTCAGGAGGGCAAAAACAGACATATGCTTTCCCCGATTCAATTATTTTTTCAGCATAATCGTAGAACAATTCCATATCTTCACTATTATTCTTCTCATAATCCCAGGTTATTCCAAGCCATTTGTATCCTTTTCGAAAGCTTTCATAGTATTCAAGCTTAGCTTTTCTAGGATCAGTGTCTTCGAATCTTAACCATACTTTACCATCATACATTCTTGCATAGAGATAGTTTAACAACCCGCTCATAGCATGACCAATATGCATGTAACCGCTCGGCTCAGGTGGGAGACGTGTAACTACTCCTCCTTTAACAGCATTGGGTAGGGGTGGAAGCTTCTTCTCTTCAATCTTCTTCTCATACTCTAAGAGTTCGGGAGCAAGTTCTTCAAGCAGATTTTTCTGTTCATCAATATTCATCGAGTTAACATGTTTCACTATTTCCTCAACTAAATGAATTATTTCTTTTATTCTTGTTCTTAATGTTGGGTCTTCTCTAATAACTTTTGATAGTACTGCTTGTTCGAGAGCTTTACCTCCATGCTCTACCGCGTTTTTCAAAGCCCATTTCAAGATAATTTCTTCAATCCTCATCTTCTAGACTTCGCGTCAATTATGTTTAAGCTACTTGATGAATTTTCTCCTATAACTGGATCAATTGGTTGCAGAAAAGAATGAATGGTATTTTTATTAAAAATGTAAAATTGGTTCTTAGAGTTTGTAACCTATCTTGCGTAGGAACTGTTTTCTTTCTTCTATATGTTTCTCGTCTTCTATTCCTTTTGAACTATATCCGTCTATTACTGCCATTACTCCTCTCCCTTGCTCTGTTTCAACAACTATGACTTGCAGGGGGTTTGCGGTAGCGGCCAGTATTGTGCAGACTTCGGGAACATTCTTAAGCTTCTCCATTACGTTAATAGGATACATATTCCTCATTATGATTAAGAACGTATGTCCACATCCTATTCTTAGAAGGGTTTCAGCAGCAAGTCTTCTAAGTTCTTCATCTGTACCCTCATGTCTTATCAAGCATGGTCCGCTAGCTTCGGCAAATGCTAGTCCAAACTTTGCACCCGGAACTGAATTAACTACAGCTTCATAGACATCTTCTACAGTTTTTATGAAGTGGGATATCCCGAATATGAGATTGCATCCTTCAGGGATTTTTACATCTACTATATCTATCTTCAACCCACTAACCATGTATGATAGAAGAACTCAGAAAAGAATAAATCTTATCTGAGCTACCCATTCTCTATACTACATGATTTAAGCCACTATATAACCTGAAATAAAAAGTATAATAATCGTATGCGGGGCTTGTCGAAGCGTGCTTTTCTTACAAGCATAACGTATTTGTATAAGTGTTCTATTATCTGTGTAGGATAAGAGGAGATGAAGGCGTATGCCTAATCCAAGTTATGTTACTTTCACTCCACCTGAAGAACTTGTGAAAGCTACACTTGAAGTAGTGAAGATGGCTAGGGAGTCTGGGAAGATAAGGAAAGGCGTAAACGAGGTTATTAAGTCAATAGAGAGAGGTCAAGCAAAATTCGTCGTAATAGCGACAGATGTTGATCCACCTGAGATAGTTGCCTTTATTCCACATTTGTGTGATGAGAAAAAGATCCCCTACACATTTGTTACAAGTAAGAAAAGCCTAGGAGAAGCAGCTGGAATAGCAGTAGCAGCTAGCAGTGTATCGATCATAGATCCTGGAACATCAAAAGACTTCCTTGAAGAAATCGTAAAGAAGATAAATGAGATTAGAGGAAAGAAATAGAAACCATGCTAACGATAGATAAGATAGAGAAAGATTGATAGAAGAATATCGGAATCGTACAGGGCTTGGTTTTAGCTTCCAGTTAGAATTCTCTGTTCTTTACTTAGCTCAGAAGTTATTATCAGCTTGGCTCTAAAAGGTTTGGCCTTCTTTATAACGTTAAACCCACAGTATGGGCACCTAGTTTCAGCAACCCTTGAGAGCTTCTCTCTCTCAAAGATTCTCTTACACCAAACACACTGGTAGAGAATCCTTCCTTCGCTTTTACTAGTGGACAT
>ERZ1669248.425-NODE-425-length-21069-cov-16.175359_pt1 | contig 21069 bp, 15 predicted proteins | sample MGYA00579296_ERZ1669248 | MGnify/ENA primary metagenome ERZ1669248 (study PRJEB41166, sample SAMN08046057) | hot springs metagenome | biome: hot spring; feature: neutral hot spring; material: thermophilic sediment; isolation source: thermophilic sediment from...
ATTGACCCAACGCCCAACGAAACAGGAAGTGGTCAGTTACAGCATGGCGGTTTTGTTAGTCATCTTAGCGTCTGCTGCCTACTTGGCTGTTTTAGACTTCATATTTGCGAGAATTTTCGCACTTTTCCGTTAGGAGGCGCCTCAGATGACCCAACTCCAGCAACAGACAATGCGAAAACGCTGGTATGCCGTTCATGTCATAACAGGGCAGGAGGAGAAAGTAAAGCAACTTTTGGAACGAAGGGCAAAAGCGATGGGACTTGAGGAAAAAATTGGGCGAATTGTCATTCCGAAAGAGCGGGATATTCAGAGCCGCCGTGGCGGTTCAATGGAGCGGCGGATTTTCCCAGGCTACATCTTAGTTGAAATGGTTTTGGACGAGGATACTTGGCACTTGGTGCGACGGACACCTGGGGTCACTGGGTTCGTGGGAGTTCAGGAAGGCAAGGTGGATAAAAGCGGTATCCCCTTGATTCAACCTTTGCGCGAGCATGAAATTGACAGCATCTTGAGGATGATGGGGGAAGAAATGGTTCGTCCGCGCCCTATTTGGCATAAAGGGGAAATGGTGCGAATTAAGTCTGGTCCTTTCATTGACACCATCGGTCGCGTTGAGGAAGTCAACTCACAACGCCAAACTCTGGTGGTTATGGTAAACTTGCTCGGTAGAGAAACTCCAGTGGAAGTTGACTTTTCCCAAGTGGAGCGTGTATAGGGTAGGTCTTGCCTTTGGTGCATTCACTCGCTAAAATAAATCCTCTGGCTTTTCGGTAGCAGGAGGGTTGTCTTGTGGCGAAGAAAGTTGTAGCAACAGTGAGATTGAACTTGCCCGCCGGAAAGGCGGCGGCAGGTCCACCCGTTGGTCCGACCTTGGCGCCTTACGGTATCAACTTGATGGAGTTCGTCAAGGCTTACAATGAGGCAACCCGTGAAATGATTGGCACAATAGTGCCTGTTGATGTCACCATCTACTCTGACAGGTCTTTCACTTTCGTTCTTCGGCGTCCGCCCGTCGCTGAACTTTTGAAGAAAGCGGCGGGAATAGAGAAGGGTTCGCCTGCACCTAACAAAATCAAAGTGGGCAAGGTCACGAGGGAACAAATCAGAGAAATCGCCTTAATGAAAATGCCCGACTTGAACACCGACGACATTGAGGCTGCGATGAGGATAGTTGAAGGCACTGCCCGCAACATGGGCATTGAAATCGTCCCATAAAAGGGTGTGACTCCCATCACAGAGCCACCTTTTCGCTCCCAAAATGTCAATTTTTGGAGGGAGAAGCATGGCAAAGCGAGGCAAGCGCTATCGGCAATTGCTGGAACTTTACGACAAGCAACAAGTTTACCCTGTGCCAGAAGCCATTGAATTGGTCAAGAAGTTGGCAACCGCTAAATTTGACGAGAGCGTTGATGTGGCGATTGTCTTAGGGGTTGACCCGAGAAAGAGTGACCAAAGGGTCAGAGGAGTTGTCCAATTGCCTTATGGAACGGGAAAGCAACCTGTAGTTGCTGTCATAGCGAAAGGGGAAAAAGTCAGGGAAGCCGAAGAGGCTGGAGCGGACTATGTCGGTGCAGAGGACTTAATTGACCGAATTGACAAAGGCTGGAAAGATTTTGACTACCTGATCGCCACACCTGACATGATGAGGTTGATTTCAAGGCTTGGTCGCAAACTCGGTCCCTTGATGCCGAGCCCCCGTAATGGAACTGTGACCAACGAAGTTGGGGAAGTTGTCCGGCAGTTGAAATCGGGGCGGTTGGATTTCAAAACTGACCCACAAGGTGTCGTTCACGCCGTTATCGGGAAAGTCTCTTTCCCTTCGGAGCACCTACTGGAGAATTTCAAGGCTTTGCTTGATGCGATTCTGAAAGCGCGACCGGCAACTCAAAGGGGGCAGTATATAAAGAGCATCGCCCTCTCTCCCACTATGGGACCGAGCGTCAAAATTGATGTTCAAAAGGCGCTTCAGTTGGTGCGCTGACGAGGAGGAAAGAAACCATGCCGAAACCGGAAAAGGTTCAATTGGTCAACGAGTTCGTTGACAAACTCCAGAGGTCAAAAGGGTTCGTCGTGACCACTTACATGGGTTTGGATGCTTTGCAAATGACGGCTTTGAGACGCCGAATAAAGCAAGAAGGGGCAGAGTTGAAAGTCATCAAAAACACCTTGTTCGCACTGGCACTTAGGCAAGTCGGATATGATGGCGAACTATTGCAGAGGTTGCGCGGTCCTTTGGCTGTGGTCTTTAGTTACAACGATCCCATCACGGCGCCCAAGGTCATCCACAGTTTGCGTAAGGAGTATGAGGTTCTGTCTCCTCTTTGGGGAATCATTGAAGGGAGACTTTACGAGGCGCAGCAATTGGAAGCGATTGCTACTTTGCCCTCTCGTGAAGAACTTTTGGCTCAGGTCGCTGGTTACCTTCTCGCCCCAGTTTACAATTTCGTGGGTTTGATAAGCGCCGTTCTTTGGGAATTCACTGCTATCCTTGAAGCCGTTATAGAAAAACAAGGCGGAATCGCTGAACAAGGAGGGTCTCAAATGGCAGCAACAAGCAAGGTGCAGGAACTTTTTGAAGCCCTCAAGGGCTTGACACTTCTTGAACTCAAACAACTGACGGACATGTTCAAGGAGGAATTCGGTGTGACGGCGGCAGCCCCTGTGGCTGTTGCTGCTGCACCGACAGCAGCCCCTGCCGCTGAAGCCGCTGCTCCAGTTGAGGAGAAAACCGAGTTTAAGGTCATCTTGAAGGCGGCTGGTGACCAAAAGTTGCAAGTCATTAAGGCTGTCCGAGAAGTGGTGCCTGGATTGGGGCTTAAGGAAGCAAAGGACTTAGTTGAAGGTGCTCCTTCTGTCCTCAGGGAGGGCGTCAGCAAAGAAGAGGCTCAAAAGATCAAGGAGAAGTTGGAGGCGGTTGGGGCTACTGTTGAAATTGAGTGAGTGAGGTTAGCGTGCAAGCATGAGAACATGTTACCGAGCGGGGGGCGAACATGACTTCATGTTTGTGCGCACTCAAAACGCGCAAAGCATAAGGAGGCGCATTGAAGCATGATGACATCAACGGCTCGCCACCAGGCACCGTTGAGCCGTTTCGTTCGCCGACTTCAAGAAAAGTTGGCTCACTACCAGAAAGTTCTTCCACCCATTGAACCGCCCCACTTCCTTGAGGTTCAACGCCAGTCCTACGAGTGGTTTTTGAAGGAAGGGCTGAGGGAACTGCTGCGAGCCTTCTCGCCCATTGAGGACTACACTGGAACTTTGGTGCTTGAGTTCTTGGACTACGAACTTGAAATCCCCCAACCTCAACCCAACTGCGATCAGTGCCGACAAGGCGCTTGTCACCAGCATAAGTATTTCTCGCCCGACGCTTGCAAGGAGAGAGGGCTGACCTATGAGGCATCCCTTAGAGCAAAAGTTCGCCTTATTGACAAAGAAGCGGGAGAGGTCAAGGAGTGGACAGATGTCTACTTGGGTGAACTGCCTTTGATGACACCCCGAGGGACTTTTGTCGTCAACGGCACTGAACGAGTGGTCGTTTCCCAGTTGAACAGGTCATCGGGGGTTTACTTCTCCTCACGCCTTCACGAACTGACTGGGCGAGAATTGTTCTTAGCACAAATCGTCGCCCGCAACGGAAACTGGGTTGAGTTTGAGACGGTCGTTGAAACGAAACAAGAGGAGAGGGCTAAAGAAAGGGTTAGCATAAGAGTCCGCATCGGTGGCTCAAAAGCGATGCCCGCAACCATGCTACTTAAAGCCTTCAGCGCCCTGAAAGAAACCAGAGGTATCCCACCAAGTGTGGTCAGGTTGCCTAAGTCCAGCCGCAGGTTGATTGGCAAGAGGTTGGCTGAACCCGTTATTGACGAAAAAACGGGCGAACTTTTGGCTCCCGACAACACAGTCATAACATCAGAACTTTGGGAGCAATGGCAAAAGGCATCAATTGATAAAGTCGCTGTCTACGAGGACAAGTTACCGTGTGGGACAACCGAGGACATCGTTCGGCTTTTCAGCGTCCCAAAGACTTTCGCTCAACCCATACAGATGTCCCCAGACGAACTGGATGAGCAAAGGTTCTGGTTGCTGGACGACATTATTGACCCGCGAACCAAACGACCTGTAGTTCGCGCCCCGGCAAGAGTGACTCCAGAGGTTTTGGAGCGAATCAACAGGTTGTTGGAGTCCGGCTTGACAGAAGTCACCCTTTACAAGTGTGACCCTTACATAAGCGACACCCTTGAAGTTGACCCAGCCCCAGATGAGCGGACTGCACTTCTGATGGTCCACCGAGTCCTCCGTCCATCTGAACCCGCCACTTGGGAAGCAGCCCGCGAGTTGCTTTTCAGCCTCTTCCTTGACCCACGAAGATATGACCTTGGCAAAGTTGGAAGGCACCTGCTCAACCGGAAACTCAGGTTCAAGGATTGGTTAGGTGCTGAGCCAGACACTGAAATCGTCACCTTGACTTTAGAGGACTTGGTTGGCACTCTGCGGGCAATCATCCTGTTCCGAGAGAAAGTTGAAAGTTTGGACGAGAAGATGGGGCAACCTTTCTGGGGCTTGTTCAGCGCCTCATCAAACGGCGAAGAGGTGGCGATACCCGAAATTCTCAAGAAACCTGATTGGTTGGGACTGCTTCAAGACGATGTTGACCACTTGAAGAACAAGAGGCTGCGCAGCATTGGCGAAGTCCTGCAATCTCAACTTCGCGCCGCTTTCTTGAGGATGGAAAGGGCTCTGAAGGAGAGGATGGCGACCATCCCTAAAGAGCAGATGTCCCCCCAGCAACTCCTCTCCATCAAACCCCTGCAAGCCGCCATTAGGTCTTTCTTTGCCACAGGTCAACTCTCTCAGTTCCTGAGCCAACATAACCCGCTGGACGAACTTGAGCACAAAAGAAGAATGACTGCCCTTGGTCCCGGTGGAATTTCACGAGAGAGCGCCAAAGGTATGCTGCAGTTGCGCGATGTCCACCCCAGCCACTACGGTCGCATTTGCCCAATTCAAACCCCTGAAGGTCCAAACATCGGTTTGATTTCAACCCTTGCAGCATACGCTCGCGTTGACGAATTTGGTTTCATCCGCACCCCTTACCGTGTTGTCAAGGATGGTGTCTTGACAGGGGAAATCCATTGGCTTGCCCCTGACGAGGATGAGAGGTTCTACATCGCACCCGCCGATACTCCAGTTGACGAGAAAGGTAGGATTATTCCCGAACGGTTGATCGTTAGAGGTCCAAAACCCGAAACCGGCGAGCCCGGCTACATGTGGGTTCACAGGTCCCAAGTTCAATACATGGACGCTTCCCCAAGGCAATGTTTCTCAGTTGCCACTAACCTCATCCCGTTCTTGGAACACGATGACGCCAACAGAGCCTTGATGGGTTCAAACATGCAGAGACAAGCAGTGCCTTTGATTTACCCTGAAGCCCCGTTGGTCAGGACTGGCTTGGAAGCCAAAGTGGCACGCGATTCAGGTGCCTTAGTCATCGCCGAGGAAGACGGAATCGTTGAGTATGTTGACGCTTCCCGAATTGAAATCAGAACCCGTTCGGGCGAGAAGAAGATTTACGACCTGAGAACTTTCCGAAGGTCAAACCAAGGAACATGTTGGCATCAAAAACCTTTGGTTTCCAAAGGGCAGCGGGTCAAGAAAGGAGACATCCTTGCCGACGGTCCAGCAACCAAAGACGGGGTTTTGGCTCTGGGCAGGAACTTGTTGGTCGCCTTCATGGTTTGGGAAGGCTATAACTACGAGGACGCCATCGTCATCAGCGAAAGGCTCGTCAAGGAAGACATCTTGACCAGCATCCACATTGAAAGTTACGAGACAACCGCACGAGACACCAAACTCGGTCCTGAGGAAATCACCAGAGATGTCCCCAATGTCGCAGAGGAGAGGTTGAAGTTCCTTGACGAAAACGGGATTATCGTCGTCGGCGCTGAAGTTAAGTCCGAGGACATCTTGGTTGGAAAGGCAGTTCCTAAGGCAGCATCAGAACTCTCACCAGAAGACAGGTTGATGGTGGCTATCTTCGGAAAGAAAGCAGAAGACATGCGGGATGCTTCACTGAGAGTTCCACCAGGCGAATGGGGAACGGTAATCGGAACACTCGTCCTTGCCAGATACAAATATCGCTGCCGCAAGTGCGGTGAAATTGTCAGACACTGGAAGAAACTTGAGAGGTTAGAGCATTCAAGGTGTGGCGGGAAATTGGAGCAGTTGCCCGGAGACGATTTAAAGACCGGTGTCAACATGATGGTTAGGGTTTATGTCGCTCAAAGACGAAAAATCAGCGTCGGTGACAAATTGGCTGGGCGGCACGGTAACAAAGGAGTTATCGCCAAAATTCTGCCCGAAGCCGACATGCCCTACCTACCTGACGGAACTCCCGTTGACATTATCTTAAGTCCCTTAGGAGTTCCCTCGCGAATGAACATCGGTCAATTGCTTGAAACCCATCTCGGTTGGCTCGCTCACTTTCATGGAATGGCTTTTGAGGTTCCACCCTTCTTGGGTCTGGTCAAAGAAGCCGATTTAGTTGACGGCTTTAGAGAGGCTGTAAACGAATTGCAAAAGGAACAGTTGCACAATATGGCGACAACGGAATGGAAGTTGAAAATTCGGAAGCCACAGTGGGGGGAACCTGTGGAAGATTACGCCTCAGAATTGGCTGACTTATTGCTGTCGCAACCAAGCGAGGAAAAGGAAGCCCTGTTGGCGTCGCTGAATTTGCCACCAACAGCCGATAAAGACACCGTCAAGGAAACCCTCTTGACCAGAGCACGAAATCGCGTCGGCTTTGACCCTGAAACGGGCAAGTCAATTCTTTACGACGGTCGCACCGGCGAACCCTTTGACCAGCCTGTCACTGTCGGTTGGATGTTCATCATGAAACTGATTCACTTGGTTGAGGACAAAGTCCACGCCCGTGCAGTCGGTCCTTATTCACTGGTGACCCAACAGCCATTGGGCGGCAAAGCCCAGTTTGGAGGGCAAAGGTTGGGCGAAATGGAAGTTTGGGCACTGGAAGCCTACGGCGCCGCCTACAACTTGCAAGAAATGCTCACCGTCAAATCTGACGATGTTCACGGACGAGTCCAAATCTTTGAGGATATCGCTCACGGGCGGAACATCTTGGAAGCAGGCATCCCAGAATCCTTCAAGATTCTCGTCAAAGAACTGCAAAGCCTTGGGCTACAGGTTACCGTTGAAACTCGCGATGGGGTCGTCGTGGAGTTGAAAGATGAAGAAGAAACATCGCCTCAAGAGAGATAATCGGTTGCGATATTTTGCACAAACCTGTTGGTAGGAGCGCCGTCCGGCGCGAACTATTGGTTGGTAGGAGCGCCGTAAGGCGCGAACCGTTGGTTGGTAGAAGCGCCGTAAGGCGCAAACAATTTGTCACAAATGAAAAATTCGCGGCTAACGCCGCTCCTACGATGGACGCCGCTCTTCGGTTGCGATATTTTGCGCAAACCTGCAGGTAGGAGCGCCGTCCGGCGCGAACCGTTGGATGCCGAACTATTGAACGCTTGCTGGTAGGAGCGCCGTAAGGCGCGAACGCCTTCTGGAGGTGAATGAGTTTGGAGGCAAAACAATCAAAGCAAACAGTTTACTTTGATGTCGTGAGGATCGGTTTGGCGTCCCCTCAAGATATACGCTCTTGGTCGCACGGCGAGGTCAAGCGTCCCGAAACGATCAACTACCGAAACTTCCGACCCGAAAAAGATGGTCTTTTTGATGAGCGGATTTTCGGTCCGACAAAGGATTACGAATGTGCTTGCGGTCGTTACAAAAAGCGAAAGTTCGCTGGGATGGTGTGCGAGCGTTGCGGTGTTGAAGTGACATCTTCAAGGGTCCGGAGAAGGCGAATGGGGCACATAGAGTTGGTCTCCCCAGTCGCTCACATTTGGTTCTTCCGAAACACTCCGTCCGTCATCGCCCTTTTGCTTGACCTTTCGCCTAAACTCGTTGAGCGGGTCATCTACTTGACGACCTACATCGTCACCCAAGTTGACCCAAGAGCCATAAGGCAGGAACGGGACAATTTGCAAAAAGCCGTTGAGTTGGAGAAGGAAGAAATTGACGCCAGCGTTAGAGACCATGTCAGCCGCCTTAGGAGAGAGCAAGAGACCATCAAGGAACGAGCAGAACAAAACCTCATCCCTGTGGACGAAGCCGAAGACATAATTCGGCAAATTGAGAAGGACATCCAATCTATCACCCAGCAGGCGGAGGAGCAAAAGCAAGAACTTGACAAAGCACTGGATTTGCTTCAATCGCTGCAGCCGAAACAAGCCTTGACACCAGAGGAGTTGCTTTCCCTTCGGAGGCTGATGGAAACCGCCCAACGCAAACTTAATCGCTCATACGACCATTTGTTCAAGGTCGGGACAGGTGCGGAAGCGATTAGGGAGTTGCTTGAAGAGTTGGACTTAGAACGACTTTCTCGCGAATTGAGAAGGGCTATCCAAGAGACAACAGGTGCGAAAAGAGCCAGAATCATAAAGCGGCTTGAGATTGTGGAAGCCTTCAGGAAGTCTCGCAACCGACCTGAGTGGATGATTTTGGAGGTTCTCCCCGTTTTGCCTCCCGAACTGAGACCGATGGTTCAATTGGATGGCGGACGGTTCGCCACCAGCGACCTCAACGACCTTTACAGGCGAGTTATAAACCGCAACAACAGGCTCAAGAAGATGAAGGAAATTAGAGCCCCTGAAAGCATCATCAACCACGAAAAGCGATTGCTGCAAGAAGCAGTTGACGCTTTGCTTGACAACTCCCGCAAACCCCATCCTGTCCTTGGAACGAACGGGCGACCTTTGAAATCCCTCTCGGACATGTTGCGCGGTAAGGAAGGAAGGTTCAGGCGCAACTTGCTTGGCAAACGAGTTGACTACTCAGGTCGCTCCGTCATCGTTGTCGGTCCGCAATTGAAACTTTACCAGTGCGGTCTGCCGAGAGTGATGGCTAAGGAGTTGTTCCGACCCTTCCTAATGCACTGGCTTGAAAAGCATTCCGACCAAACGGGGGTTTACACCCTTAGAGGTGCACGAAGGTTGCTTGAAGAGGAAGATAACCCCCTCGTCCACGAGGCTCTGGAGAATGTTGTGAAAGACCACCCCGTTTTGCTGAACCGAGCGCCAACACTCCACAGGTTGGGAATTCAGGCATTTGAACCAGTTCTCGTTGACGGCAAGGCAATTCAAATTCACCCCTTAGTGTGCCCACCTTACAACGCCGACTTTGACGGCGACCAAATGGCTGTCCATGTCCCCCTTTCAGTGACTGCCCAAGCCGAGGCTCGTCTCTTGATGATGTCAACCAACAACATCTTCTCACCCGCCAATGGTCAACCTCTAATGGCTCCGGGCTACGACATAGCGTTGGGTTGCTACTACCTGACACTCTGGCAGCCCCTGCCCGAGGAAGCGAATTTGGTCTGGGAAGAAGGCAAAAAGTCCTTCTCCTCGCCTGTGGAACTTCTCCTTTACGCTCGGAAAGGTCGCGTGAGTTTGACCGACGATGTCACAGTTGGAAACGAAAAGGGCGCTGTCTGGCAGCATCTGCTGAGGTATTTGGCTCCCCGTGGACGGGCTTTTGCCAACCGAGAAGCCCCGTTGCGACTCCTTGAACTTCGTCAAATTCACTGGCAAACGGACATTCTGGTTCGGGATGAGAAAAGTGATAGCGGTTGGATACTCACCACTCCGGGGCGCATTCTCTTCAACAGTCTACTGCCTTCTGACTTTCCCTTTGTGAATGAGCCTGTGACCAAAAGCAAACTTCGTGACATAGTGGTGCAGTTGTATGAGCGCTACGGGAATATTCGGTTGGTGCAGTTCCTTGACGATGTGAAAGACTTGGGCTTCCACATGGCGACACTGTCGGGAATTACAATGTCTGTCGCTGATTTGAGGGTTGAAACCGAGAGGGAGCAATTGATTAAGGCTGCCGAGGAGAAGGTGCACCAAATTGAGGAGGCTTACGCAAGGGGCGAACTGAGTCTCTTTGAGCGCGAGGAGTTGATTTACCGAACATGGATGGAAGTTGTTGACAAAGTAACGGAGCAGGTAATGGCGAATATCGGCATCCACAATCCAGTCTACATGATGGCAGAAAGTGGTGCTCGTGGTCGCAAGGAGCAAATAGTTCAGTTGGCTGGGTTGCGTGGGTTGATGACGACGGCTGTTGGGACGATCATCAGCGACTTGCCCGTTAAAAACAACTTGCGGGATGGCTTGAGTTTGTTTGAGTATTTCGTTTGCACATTTTCCGCACGCCGAACCCTCGCCGATACAGCGCTTCGGACATCGGACGCAGGTTACCTGACCCGAAGGCTGGTTGATGTAGCACAAGATGTGGTGATAAAGGCGATTGACTGCGGGACAACGGAAGGGTTTGAGATTACCGCAATTGAGGAGCGACAACGGCTTGACGACCACAGGGAACAAGTTGTCACAATCGTCCCCCTCTCTGAAAGGATATGGGGGCGAATATCCGCTGAAGATGTGATTCACCCGAAGACGAAGAAACCAATCGTTAAAGCAGGCGAGATGATAACCCGCGAGAAAGCGAAGGAAATAGAGGCTGCTGGTGTCACTAAGGTCAAAGTTCGCTCTCCACTGACATGCGAATTGCCTCACGGGATATGCGCCATGTGCTATGGGATGGATTTGTCAACGGGTCGGCTGATTGAGTTAGGCGAGGCTGTTGGGATTATTGCCGCACAATCCATAGGAGAGCCGGGAACTCAATTCACCTTGCGAACCTTCCACACGGTAATCGGGCAGAGCCTCGTTGAGATTAGACAGTTCAAAGGGCACCGTGAACGAGCGCTCCGAGAAATCATCAGGCACTCTCGCTCTCAAGGTGGGGAGATGAGCCTTAAGGAGATGATGGACGAAATCAAGAAAGCATCTCGCGGCGCGGAAGAGGAGCAGAAGGAGCAAAGGATGAAATGGTGGACGCGACTCCATGTCCCTCGCAGGAGAGGTCTGCTCAGGGTAGAAGAGTTGTTTGACGCAAGGAAACCCCTCGGTCAGGCTATCGTCGCCGAATACGACGGAACGGTCGTGGAAATCTCAAAGAAGGGGATTTGGCGAGTTTATGTGGACTCCATTGTCCCCGAATCAGATTGGGAGAAGAACTTGGATGAAATCATCGCTCAGGATGTCAAGGTTGGGGATACCGTCATCGTCGCCAAAGGAACACCCCTCAAGGACATCGTCATTGAGCAGTTGAAGTCTGCCGGAGTGAAGGAAATCGTTATCCGCAAAGGCTATGTCGTCCCCTTCAACGCCGATTTCAAGGTCAGAGTCGGAAGCAAAGTCAAGGCTGGAGACCCATTGACGGAAGGCGCAATTAACCCATACACATTGCTGTCCCTTCGCGGGGTCAGGGCAGTGCAAGACTACCTCTTGAGGGAAATCCAAAGCGTCTATCGCTCTCACGGACTTGACATCCACGACAAGCACATAGAAATCATCATCCGCCAGATGCTGCGGAAGCGGAAAATCATTGACCCCGGTGACACTGAGTTCCTGCCTGGGCAAATTGTTGACCGAGCGATTTTTGAGTTTGAGAACAGAAGGGTCATGGCTCAAGGAGGGAAACCCGCAACAGCGGAGTGGGTCTTGATGGGCATCATGAGGGCGGCTGAAAGCACAGATAGTTGGCTCAGCGCTGCATCCTTCCAGAGAACAACTCAAGCGCTCACTGACGCCGCAATTCGCGGTAAGGCAGATTACCTCATCGGCTTGAAGGAGAATGTCATCATCGGAAGGCTGATTCCAGCAGGAACTGGCTTCATAAAGCCTGGTAGCATGGAAGTTCTACCGCCGGAGAGCGAGGAAGAACTGCCTCATGTCGGCGAGCCGGAAGAGAAACCTCGCCGCCGAACGAGGGCGACTCGTTCTCGCCCATCCCGAAGGCGCTGACTTCTGAGTGTGTTCGGAAATTGAGCCAATGGGAGGGCGAACCTCCCGGTGAGCCTATTACTCCGACCTGCCCAACTGCCTCTCTGCCGACCTGCCCATCTCACGACTTGCCGATATGTTCGGCTCGGCAGGAGCCTCGCCCTCCCTTTCCGAACACACTCCTGACTTCTTCACAAATTTGCGCCATGATTGAAGAGGGGAATCAAAAGGGGGCATGGCACCGCCATGCCCTTTTTGTTCGACTTAGGCAGTGCTCCACACCGATAGGTGAAGCATTGCACACCGATAGGTGAAGCATTGCACCACGAAGTCAAGAAACTGGAGAGGAGGGTTGGAAATGGTGAAAGAGGAAACGACCGCAATCGCAGAAGCACCCGCAAGTTCCGACTATCAGGCTGAACACATCGCTGTCCTGAAAGGACTTGAAGGCGTCAGAAAGAGACCAGCCATGTATATCGGGGACACAAGCACTCGCGGTCTCCATCACTTGCTTGAGGAAGTCATTGACAACAGCGTTGACGAAGCGTTGGCTGGGTATTGCAAGAAAATTGAGGTGACAATCCATAGCGACGGCTCTGCCTCTGTTGCTGATGATGGTCGCGGCATTCCCGTTGACATACACCCTGAAGAAGGGAAGCCCGCCGTTGAGGTCGTTATGACCATGCTCCATGCGGGAGGGAAGTTTCAGACGGGAGCCTATCGGGTTTCTGGCGGTTTGCACGGTGTCGGCGTCAGTGTGGTGAACGCTCTTTCCGAATGGCTTGAAGTTTGGGTTAAGAGGGACGGTAAGGTTTGGCATCAAAGGTATGAACGGGGCGAGCCTGTCACACCTCTGAAGCCCGTCGGCAAATCCACCAGAACTGGGACAACAGTCCGGTTCAAGCCAGACCCAGAAATCTTTGAGACGACCGAATGGGACGCCAACAGAATCAAGCAGCGTTTGCATGAACTCGCCTTCCTCAACCCTCAAGTTCGGTTCATCTTCCGCGATGAACGAACAAACGAGGAAGTTGAATTTCACGAGAAAGGCGGTTTGGTCTCATATGTCCAACACTTGAACCGCAACCGAGAGGTCTTGCACCGACCCATCTACATAAGCGGCGTCCGAAAAGTTGAGCAGGATGGCAAAGTTTTGGACGAAATCTCCGTTGAGGTCGCACTTCAGTATCACGAAGGCTATCAGGAGCAGATTTTGAGTTTCGCAAACGATGTCCGAACCGTTGACGGTGGAACTCACGAAAGCGGCTTCAAAAACGCTCTAACAAGGGTCATCAACAACTACGCCCGCAAAGTCGGGTTGCTGAAGGAAAAGGATTCAAACTTGACAGGGGACGATGTCCGCGAAGGTCTGACAGCGGTCATTTCCGTCAAGTTGATGAGACCTCAATTTGAAGGTCAAACGAAACACAAGTTGGGCAACAGTGAGGTTGAAGGCATTGTCTTCAGCATCGTCCACGAAGAACTAAGCGCCTACTTTGAAAAAAATGGAACAATTGCCCGCCGCATCGCTCAAAAATCCATTCGCGCTGCTCAAGCGAGGGAAGCGGCGAAAAGGGCTGCCGAACTCGTCCGAAGGAAAACTGCTTTGGACGACGCAAGGTTGCCTGGGAAATTGGCAGATTGCACCGAAAAAGACCCAAGTCTTTGCGAGTTGTTCTTGGTTGAGGGCGAGAGTGCAGGTGGAACAGCAAAACAAGGAAGAGACCGAAGGACACAGGCGATTTTGCCGCTGCGAGGGAAAGTCCTCAATGTTGAAAAGCACAGGCTTGACAAAGTCCTAAGCAACGAGGAAATCCGAGCAATCATCACCGCTTTGGGGACGGGAATTTGGGTTGAGGACGGTAAGCAAAAGCGCAAAGGCAGTGACGCATCAACTGAGTTTGACATCAACAAACGCCGCTACGACCGAATTATCCTGCTTGCGGATGCCGATGTTGACGGTAGCCATATCCGAACCCTACTGTTGACATTCTTGTTCCGCTACCTTCGTCCCTTAGTTGAAGGCGGGCATGTTTACATCGCCAAACCACCACTGTATGCCATCCGAAAAGGTCGCGAACTTTACTACGCCTACACCGACGAGGAACGGGACGCAATTGTCAAGAAACTTGGTGGGCGCGGTGTCACCGTTCAGAGGTTCAAGGGATTGGGTGAAATGAACCCAGACCAACTGGCAGAGACAACGATGGACCCCAAAACTCGGATTCTGCTCAAGGTTACTTTGGAGGACGCTAAAAAGGCGGATTGGCTCTTCTCGGTTCTGATGGGCGAACAAGTTGAACCTCGCCGACAGTTCATTGAACAACACGCAAAAGAGGTCGCCGACGAATTGGACATTTGACCTTAAGGGGCTTTGGCTTCTTAAGGGACGCGGGACGAGGGGCGCGGGACGAGGAAAGGGAGGGCGAGGTTCCCGCCAAGCCTCAATTTTCTCAGGGGCGCAAAGTTTTCCAGCCAGCGCCTGTTAGCAGCAAAATGCTGTTTGGTAGCCTACCCAATTGGTTCCACGCAGCCCAAGCAAGTGCTCCCGTCGGTTCAACCCACAATCCGAAACCCGCCAACTCATCGGCAGCGTTCAAAATGGCTGTTTCCGAGACCGCAGTTATATCGCCCTCTGTCTCACGGACTGCAGCGATGATCTGGTTGAGACGAGGTGGATTGGTGACCGCAACTCCCTCCGCTACGGTTTTGTTCAACGGCAAAGTCAAGTTGTGAGCGGCAGCGTAAATGGGGGCACAAGCGAGCGCCTGAACCCCTATCAATCTCGGCATGCCCTTGATGACCTTAGAGGCGAATAGTTCTTGAAAGCCGAGATGGACTCCAAGCAGCAAATCGCCGTTGCCAACTGGAATGAAAACAGACCAACGATTGTCAATTTCCCAATCAAGTTGCTCCGCTAACTCGTAAGCGATTGTCTTTGTCCCTTGAAGGTAAAGTGGGTGAAAGGTGTGGCTGGCATAGTAGATGCCAGATTGGACCGCTTCCATAACTTTTTCCGCTGCCTCTTGACGGGTTGAACAAAAGACCAAATTGGCATTAAAGCGCTTCAGCGCCGCAACTTTGCCTTCGGAAGCGCTATGGGGGACGAAAACATGGCAGCGGATATCGGCAGATTTTGCGTATGCGGAAAGGGCAACACCTGCATTACCAGATGAATCTTCCGCCACCTCAACAATTCCCCACGCCTTTAATCCCGTCACCAACAACGACGCCCCTCTGTCTTTAAAACTCCCTGTCGGGTTCAGAAATTCCAACTTGAACCAAACCCTCCCATCGGGTGAGGGTATCAAAGGCGTCATGCCTTCACCGAGCGATATAGGTCTTGCCCCTTCTGGAAGCCTCAACATAGCCTGATAGCGCCAAAGTGACCAATTCCGCCTGTCTATCGCCGACAAGTCAAATTTAACTGACGGCTTCCACCTGAGCGGCTCACCACACTGACATCGCCACAGGTCACGACTCAAAACCCATTGCTTCCCACACACATCGCAAAAGAGTTCCATAGGCAAAATCACCCCAAAGAAAAGTAGCACCCAGATTGCTGAAAGTCACAACGCTCACATCGGCTCCACGCTATAATGCCACAGATGGAGGGCTTAATTATGCGTAAAGGGCAAACTTTGCTTGAGTTGGCGTTGGCAATGGTCTTTCTGATGCTAATACTGGCGGGGCTGGCAGACTACGGTCATGTTTTTTCGGCGAGAATTGCACTCATTCACGCTGCAAGGGAAGGGGCGTTCTTTGCTGCTTCTAACCCTGACGACTTGCAAGGCGCAAAAGAAAGGGTGAAGCAGGAGGCGATGACTGTAGGCATCACGCTCAGGGACTCTGACATAACCGTGCAAATCCCGACAGGGGAGAACCGAATGGGTCAACCTGTGACCGTAACGGTTCAAACCTATGTTCCAACCATTTTCGCTCGGTTCATCGGGGTTTCGGCAATTCCGCTAACGGCTCGGGCAACGGCACCTATGCTGAGGTGATTTGAATGAGAGCGGGACAGACATTGACGGAATTTGCTATTGGTGTGGCAATTGCCCTGTTGGTTTTGATCGGGTTGATGGAGTTGGGGCGCTACTTGTTCACTGTTAACACTTTGCGAAACTCCGTTCGCGAGGGAGCAAGATACGCTATTGTCCGACCTTGGGATGACGAAGGCATTCAACAAAGAGTCCGTCGTTCAGTGGCTGGAATTGATTCGGCAAGCCTAAGTGTTCAAGTGAATTTCACCCCCCCAAATCGTTCATCCGGCTCAGTTGTGACTGTGACCGCAACTTATCCTTACCAGTCAGTGCTTGGGTTCTTCCGTCGTCCAATTGCGGTCTCGGCAACAATGAGAGTGCCTTAACGAAAAACTGTCAAGGAGGTGCCAACAATGAAGCGAGGGCAGGTTTTGGTTCTTGTCGTGCTCGGCTTAGTCGTTTTGCTTTCGTTCGTTGGCTTGGCATTGGACAGCAGCCGTGTTTACCAAACGAGGAGGTTGCTTCAAAACGCAGCGGATTCCGCTGCCATTGCAGGTGCACTGGAGTTAGCCACAAATCACTCAAATGCCACTCAAGCGTCAATTTGGAACAGAATTGCCCAATACCTTCAAGCGAACGGTGCAGAGCCTGCAAACGCTCGTGCGTGGCTGCTAAGGGGCGATGTTCGGGTTGTTGAAATCAGTCAAAGCGCCTCTTCTGCCCCTCCACCTTATGGAGTGAACAAAGTGGAGGTCTTAGCGGTTCGGACCATTCCCATTTTGTTTGCGGGCTTCTTGGGGCAATCTCAAAGCACGATTAACGCTCGCGCTTGTGCCTTAGTGGGGAATTTGAGAACTCTGTCGCCGCGAAACAATGTCGTGCCTGTTGCCGTCCATTACGAAGTTGTCCGCGACGCTCGTGAAGGAGATACCCTCATTCTCTGGGACGGCTATCAAGTAACTGTCCGTTCGCCCAACAACTCCGAGTTTAACTACGGCGACACTGGCAACCCCTACTCGGGTTGGCTCAACTTGGCTTGGATTCACAACGAGGAAGAAGACCAAATTGGCTACCGTGAAATTGACAGTTCCCACAGCCAAGCGAATGTCAACGATTGGATTTTGAACGGCAACCCCTACCCCATCTTTGCGGGACGCCTCTCCGTTCCACCTGAGCCACCTGCAACTGACGGCGATTTTATCATGGGAGACCCTGGCATTCGCACATCTGGATTGCACACCTTGGAAACGAAGCGCCAGCAACTTATCGCTCAGGGCAAACGACCAATTTTCTTCTTCATCGTCTTTGACCGCTTCTTCAACAGAGAAGGGATGCGGAAATTGTTCCCCAACCATTCAGGTGACATCCCCGCTTCCCACGGAGATTGCGATTTCCCGAACTCGCTTTACTTCCACGCAGTCGGGTTCGTTGCAATTGAGGTTACGGAAGTGAGAACGAGAGGTTCAGCATCGGGAGGCAAATACATCAAAGGGGTTTTTGTCAAGTTCGCTCAGCCTGGCGAAGTTGGGTTTGAAAACGGGTTTGAAGGCGACGGCGAGATGGTGAAAGCGGTCGCTCTGGTTGAATAGTCACTGAGTTCAAGGGTGAAAGCCGAGAGATGCCAACGCCCGCTTTAAGGCAGGGAAAGTATTTCTGCGGCTGGAGGCAGCGAGCGGCAGAAAGCGCGCACCTCTTCAAGTGACAAGGATTGCAATCTCTTGGGCAAATTCTCCCATTCTTCCAACGAATGACCTGCCATAAGCCAAATCGCCTTAATTTGGCTGGATTTGATGGGGTCAGATGCCATTTTCCTCAACTGCAACTCTGCGAGTTTTCTTGCCCGCTCAAATTCCGAACTGTCAATTTCCCCCCGTCTAAGGTTCAGCAGAAGTTTTTGCGCCTGTTGGTGGGCAAGTTTCAAATTTTCGGGAGAAGTTGCTGCATAAAGTGTCAATTCCGACCCAACAGGAGTCCATTGGATTTGAGCGATTGCATGATAGGCAATTGGCTTTTCAGAGCGCAGCAATTGATACCACTTTGACCCAGTTCCGCCCCCGAGCAACTCGCCGACCACCATTGCAATTGCGAAGTCTCCTTTCACCAACATCCACCAAAGCCCATGAGTTCGTTGAGATGAGGGCAATTTCAATGTTTGCCGAAAAAATTTGTGGCGAATTGATGGGGTTACGGTCACAGGTGTAAATGTCTGCGATTGAGTGGCAAGGTCATAATGTCCGAGCATCAAATCGCAACGGGACAATTTCCGCAGGACTTCGGAGATATCGTCCAACCTGACACGGTTCGGTTGTTCTGGAGCAAGACTTTCAAGTTGCTCCCCCATCGCAATTATCCTCGCCTGCCATCTCAGCCACTCCATAGGGTCTCGTTTCCAAGCCAGAATTTGCTGTGAAGCGAGAAACCTCGCCCGCTTGACAATCAAAGGGTCCCAGTCCGTTCGCCTCCAAATTTGCAGCAGAAGTTTTTTGAGTTCGTCCACTCTGTCTTCGCCAGCCGCAAAGGTTACTCCAAACCCTCCGAGCGTCCACCAAGGATGCCCTATCCCTTCTTTCGCTACTTGCAACTGCCAGCCGTAGGCGAGAACCAATTGCAAAGGCAAAGGAATTTCGGACGAAGGGACTGCAAGGGTCAATGTGGCAATTCGTTCAGGGGATGACGAAAGCGAGGCGAAAAGCCAACACGAAATCGTCAAAATTGTGGTGATTGAAGCGAAAACCCTTCTCAAGCGTTTGCCCCTCACTTCTCAATCCCCCGAATCTCCAGAACATCGCCTTTTCGGACACCTATCTGCTCAGCGGCGCTGCCTCGGTTGACAGCAATTTCAAGCAAGCCATAACTGTTGAAAAGAAGCAAAGGCTTGCCAATAGGGGCTTCCGCGTAACTTGCGCTGATGGCGTTGAAGTGGACGCCGCAAATTGTTGCGGTCCAAGTTTTTTGTCCCAACTCAGACAACCACTTGACAAAATCTTCACGGCGTAAATTCGTTATGGCGTTGCCGAACCTGTCTATGTGTATGACTTGCGCTCGGATTGCTCCCCTGTCAATTTCCGCCCTCAAAGTTGGCAACTTCACAAGTTCATCGGGTTCAAGCCTCGGACCAAATTCCTCAAGCGGGACACCTTTTGCGATGTGAGCGGACACAGGGGCAAAAATGTCTCTCCCGTGAAATGTTTGGCTGACGGCGGGCAAGAAGTAAGTTGAGTTTCTCAATTCAACGCACTTGACAATTTTGCTTTCGCTGACAGCCCACCAAAGCAAGCCGTTGTCGGGACCGACGAAGAAGTGTTCTTGGGTTTGAATTGCGATTGCCCGACGGTCGGTTCCGACGCCCGGGTCAACGACGGCACAAAAGACTGTTCCCTTCGGGAAAAACCTGAACGCACCCCACAGCGCCAGCGCCCCCTCAGCCACATCTTGAGGTGAGATTTCGTGCGTCAAGTCAGCGATTTTAGCATCAGGGCATATGCCCCAAATCACGCCTTTCATTACGCCGACATAGATGTCCTTAGTGCCAAAATCTGTGAGCAGTGCGACAACTGCCATGTTACATTCTCGCCCTCCTGCCGCTCTAAAAGTGTGACGCAAGAAAGGAGGCAAAGAGCCGATGAAGGAACTGATTGCGTTGTTCGTTTTTATCGCAATTTGGATTTTCCTGCAGGCTTACCTTCTGCCGAAATTGGGGGTGCCGACCTGAATGAGCAATTCATGCGCGACGGGCTCGCGCGGTCAAAAGGCGACCGAAGAACGCGGCGAGGAGGTGTCGCCCGAGAACTGAAGGGTTTGGCTTGCGATAAAATTAGCGGTAAAAAACGAGCCAAACAACTTAGGAGGGATGCGCTTTGGAGACAGAGATCGGAATTGGGCGGAAAGCCCGGCGCGCTTACGGTCTTGACGAAATTGCGCTCGTGCCTGCCCCTTTCGCCGTTGACCCTGACGATGTTGATGTTTCGCTCAAAATCGGCAACTTGACACTTGCTATCCCCGTTTTAGCGTCCGCTATGGATGCAGCCGTTGACACAAAAGTCGCAATTGAGATGTCAAGACTTGGCGGGCTGGCTGTTCTCAACCTTGAAGGGTTGCATGTCCGCTACGAAGACCCAAAGCCAGTCATTGACAAGATTGTCAATGCCTCAAAGGAAGAAGCGGTGAGGGTTTTGCAGGAAGTTTACAAAGAGCCGATAAAGCCTGATTTGATTCGCGAACGAGTCCGAGAAGTCAAACGAGCAGGCGCTCGGCTCGGGGTGGCTGCCACACCCGCAAAAGCATTAGACCTTCTGCCCATCGCTTTGGAAGAGGGCGCTGATGTGGCTGTCATTCAATCAACCGTCACCACAGTCCGCTTCATCTCGTCAACAAAGCCTGCTTTGCCGTGGGAGCAAATTCGTAAAACCATTGAAGTCCCGCTCATCGTCGGCAACTGTGTCAGTTACGAGGCTGCGTGGGAGTTGATGGAAGTCGGTGCCGATGCGATTTTAGTTGGTGTCGGTCCTGGAGCCGCTTGCACTACAAGACAAGTAATTGGTGTTGGAGTGCCACAGGCAACTGCAATTGCCGATGTCGCTGCCGCTCGCGATGAGTTCTACAAGCGGACAGGCAGGTATGTGGCTGTCATCGCCGACGGGGGCATGAGAACTGGTGCTGACATTTGCAAAGCGATTGCTTGCGGTGCCGACGGAGTGATGATTGGCTCACCGATTGCTTCTGCGTATGAAGCGCCGGGACGAGGTTACCATTGGGGCATGGCGACCCCGCATCCGGGCTTGCCGAGGGGAACGCGAATTCATGTCGGGCAAGTGGCGCCGCTGGAAGTTATCTTGCTTGGTCCGGCAACGAAAGACGATGGGACTTTGAACTTGATAGGGGCACTCAAAAACGGCATGGGAATGTGCGGTGCAAGGAACATCAAAGAGATGCACCGATGCGAAATCGTCATCGCACCGACAATCGGAACAGAGGGCAAACGCCTTCAAAGGGAGCAAGGTGTGGGACAAGGAAGGTAGCGAATGATTCCGTCTATTCGTCGCTTTCAATCGGCAAGGTCACTTGTTTTGCAGGTGGAAATTGCTCGTTTTCCGTCATCAAATGCGGTCTGAACCGACCTACCCATTCGCCCCTTTCTTTGCGCTCCTTGAAAGTCTTGCGGACGA
>ERZ1669248.426-NODE-426-length-20962-cov-7.681925_pt1 | contig 20962 bp, 22 predicted proteins | sample MGYA00579296_ERZ1669248 | MGnify/ENA primary metagenome ERZ1669248 (study PRJEB41166, sample SAMN08046057) | hot springs metagenome | biome: hot spring; feature: neutral hot spring; material: thermophilic sediment; isolation source: thermophilic sediment from...
ATAGACCAATTCGAGGATAAAGTCTCTGAGATGATCGCGCAGATACAGAGCGATTTGCTTCACTATAACCTAACTCCTTATTTTGAAGACATCGTCAACGTAGCAATAGCTTCCGAGAAGAAGTTTATCATCCTAACGGCTGACCCTGAGCGATATAACCAGCTACGCAAGTATGGAGTCAGCATTATGACTCTAGAACAGCTTTTCGAGAAGACTAAGCTCTATGCAAGAGTACGAGAAAAAACAGCATAGAATGACAAGCTAGAATTCTAACAGTAATAAGGAAACCCAGTTACTAGAAATCCTTTTAATCTTTTAAAGGCTAAATTGCTTGGCGAATGAGCGGAGTCGTTCTCCTCAGTCCTAGGATCAGGCTGGGGAGATTTAAGCTAGCTAACAAGCTTTTAGAGGAAGAGCTCAGTCCTGAAGTACTGCAATTACCATACCCAAAAGAGCTTGAACGCGTACTGAACTTATATGTTAAAGGTGTTCTAGGAGTACACAGGGTTTTCGAGTATGTTCGCGAGGTTTTAGGGGAGTTTGCCTCAAGCTGGTTATGGATTGAGGAACCCCTCATCCTAAGCCTGCCTAGAATAGGTGTGAAGCGCATACTCTGCTATCTACGCGACGCTGCCGATGCTATTGCTAACGCCTCCCAGCTTGTCTCTCTTGCTTTTCGGGTCAGGGTTGGCGGGAAAATAAATCTCGAAGAGTGGAGGAAGACTCTGACAGATAGCTATGTGGAGACGAGGGAAGGTTGGGTAACTGTAGCGAACTCTTTTAAAGTGGCTCCTAGGGCTGTGGACACATGGGGTCTGCCCTATCCTCCTCCTGAAAGGCTTGACCCCGACAACATAACAGAGGAAGATGTTAGGGAATATGTTGAGTACATCTTCAATTATATAGTTAATTCGAGGAACGTGGACGAGGCCTATCTTAGATGGCTCAACGAGAAAAAGGGTCTTCAAACGCCTGAGCTCTGGCGACTTCTGAGGCTAATTTCGCAGTGAATCCTGACAAAATGCCTGAGATGCTATTTACTCGCCAACCGCCCTGACAGTACAATGTCTCGGAGAGAGCAGGGATCATCGGTTATTATGCCGTCAACGCCCAGGCTCAAAAGATTCTGAGCTATTGAGGTTTCGTTCACTGTCCAGGTTATGATGGCATATCCTTTAGATTTAATGCTTTTGGCGAGCTCATGTGTGATGATCTCGTATGCGGGTAGGATGGCAGTAGCCCCTAGTTTTTGGGCGATCTCAAAGTACTCGTCGTCCCATTCCTCGAGGAGGACACCGACCTCTATGCGGGGGTCAAGCTGTTTTATCTTCTCGAGTGTTGAGGGTAGGAAGGATGTTACTATGGCGTCCTGAACCATGTCTAGCTCTCTTAGAGCTTCTACAACCTCTTCCTCGACGCCGGGGACCTTGATCTCTATGTCGACGTAGAGTCTACCCTTTGCCAGCGCTAGGACCTCGCGTAGCGTGGGGATCCTTGCCTTCCCGTGGACCTTAAGCTTTGAAAGCTCCTGGAAGGTGAGCTGGCTGACCTTTGCCTTGACTCCCGTGAGGTGGTCGACTTCATCGTCGTGGATTATAACTGGTATGTTGTCCAATGTTTTCCTGACGTCAAACTCTATCCCTGTCGCCCCGCACTCAAGGGCTTTCAGGAAGCTGGGGAGAGTGTTTTCAGGCGCGAGTGCCCGAGCACCTCTATGTCCACTTAGAATAAACTTTCTTCTTAGGTCTTGCACACCTTCTTCACCGGGTAGTTGATTTAAAACTTTTTTGGAAAATAAAGATTTATTAAGATTGTAGACGCCTGATAATTGGTTGAGAAAATGGGTTATATACCTAAAGCCCTTCTCAGGCGGCTTTACGTTAAGGGGAGCATGAAGGTTTCTGATGGTGTCTTGTCGTTTAAACTTCGGAACAATCTTGCAACCGCGCAGGTAGACTCTCCTATAAAGGTTCAGGTGGACGGCAAGGTTGTTGAGAAACAAAGCGTTGAAATCCTCCTTAACGGTAAACCTGTGACCTCAGATCCTACCCCTCAGGCCCCCCTGGAGGTCCCGGTGGGCAGCGAGCTCGAGGTGCGGGTAAGAGGCCCCTACGAGAAGGGCAGACACAAAGTCAGCGTGGAAGTCTCGATAAAGGGGTACGGAGTGGGTGCTATAGAGTTCGAGGACGAGGCGCAGTAAAGAGAACACTGCTTAAATGTTTCTCTTCTCTAAAATTGATTTCATAATTTTTTATTATTTATGATATATTTGCTTCAACACCTCATCAGGAAAGACAGGGCCATCCCTGCATACACGTAGACCGACTGGTTCCAATACACAGGAGCCACATACACCTACCGCGCAGCGCATATAACGTTCCATTGAGGCTTCGAAGGGGATGTTCTTCGATGATGAGAGCGTGAGAGCCTTTTCTATTAATGGTTCGGGCCCGCATGCATAAGCACGGTCGAAGCTCTCATAGTCGAGTAGCCTTTCTGTAGCCTCGGTCGCGAGGCCCTTGATTCCAAGTGTGCCATCATCGGTCGTGACAATTGTCCTGCAGTTGCGCCTAAAGGATTCGACGAGTAGTGCCTCTCTAAGCGTTTTGAAGCCTATTACCGCTGTACAGTTTACGTGGCTTTCAGCTAGTCTCTTTGCAAGGAAGTGAATGGGTGCTATACCGCTACCGCCGGCCACTAGAAGTGCTCTGGTTCCACTTGGTGGGAGAGTGAAGGGCTTGCCATAGGGGCCTCTAACGAAAAGCCTTTCACCTACCTTCACATTCTCGTAGATATGACCTGTCACTTTTCCTCTTCGAGTTATGGCTAGGAGTAGCTCCCCTGCTTCATAGTCCGCCACGCTTAGCGGTATTTCCCCTATGTTTGGAACCCACAGCATTATGAACTGGCCTGGGCTTGGAACGGCAAGGTTAACGCGAAGCCTTAGGATTACATTGTTCCCTTTGTGCTCAGCTTCAACGACTTCGGCTGGGATGTGCACTACTTGGACACCAGTTGCTCTAGGGCTTCTTCCCCGAATACTTCATCGCAGTAGACGCATCTTAGCTTGAGGGGCTGCTTGGACTCAACCTTGAGCCTTGGAGTCACGGGCTCCCTGGCATTGCTTATGCAGAGAGGGTTTATGCACTTTAGGAGGCCTACTATCTCGTCCGGTATCTGGACGTCTCTCTTCTCGACGACCTGGTAGTCCTTTATTATATTGATTGTAGCTGTCGGGGCCACTAGAGCTATCTTGTCTACCTCTTCCCGTTTGAGGAAGCGTTTTTCAATCTTCACTATATCTTTCTTCCCGAGCTTCTTGCTCTCAACGTTCATGACTAGGGCTACTGTCACATCCTCTTTACCCTTTATACCGAGTATCTTTAAGACGTCGAAGGCCCTGCCCGCCGGTATGTGGTCGATGACGGTGCCGTCCTTAATCTTCCTCACGATTAGCCTATCCTCCAACATCGATCACCCCTTCAATATGAGTTTGAGTAGAGCCATGCGCACCCACACTCCGAGCTCCGCCTGCTTAAAGTAGAGCGCGTGCCTCGTATTGTCGACATCATAGGCTATCTCGTCGACGCGTGGGAGCGGGTGCATAACAATCAGATCCCTTTTTGCCTTCTCAAGCATCTTCGCCGTAACAATGTAGCTCCCCCTGACCTTTTCATACTCAGCTGGATCGGGAAAGCGCTCCTTCTGGACACGGGTCACATAGAGGACGTCAAGCTCGGGTAACACGGCTTCAAGGTCATTCACCTCCTCAAAACTAATTTTTGAGGATTCCAGTGTTTCCAGGACCTCGCGGCGTGCCCGGAGGATTTCTGGAGATATAAGGTATAGTTTCCTAGGTTTGAAGATTGATAGCGCCAGTATGAAGCTTGCCGCAGCACGCCCGAACCGTAGGTCCCCAAGGACGCCGTAGTTTAAACCGTCGATGACGCCTTTCTCCCTACGGATGGTGTAGAGGTCGAGCATGGCCTGTGTAGGGTGGTGTTTCCTGCCGTCACCAGCGTTTATAACTGGGGCCTCGGCTATCTCTGCCGCGAGTCTGGCAGCCCCCTCTAGCCTGTGGCGGACAACTATGATGTCGGCATAAGAGTCTAGCATCCTGATAGTGTCCGCCAGGTTTTCACCTTTCGCAACTGAGCTACGCTCCAGCTCGCCCAGGTCTATGTAGCTACCACCTAGCCTGAGCATAGCCGTATGGAAGCTTAGCCTTGTACGCGTACTGGGCTCAAAAAAGGCTGTAGCCATGATGAACCCCTTTAGTTCATTTTCGTAGCTGTGGGGGCTGGCTAGGATTTTGTCAGTCTCGGCGAACAACTCTTCCAGATCTGTCCTCGTGAAGTCAAGTATTGATAAGACATCCCGGCCCTTAAACACTCCCAGCCACCTCTAATATTCTTTTAAGAGTCGTAAGACTGTAAAGCTCGATCCCCTCACTCCTCAAGGCCTCCCGTGCCCCTTCCTCTCGGTCGACGACAACCAGGGCCTCTGCAACCTCGAGACCCGAGGATCTTAAAATACGTGCAGCCTCTATAAGTGAGCCACCAGTAGTCGCAACATCGTCGATTAGCAGAACCCTTTGCCCCTGGTTATAGTCACCCTCGAGCTGTTTCATCGTGCCATGATCCTTCCTATCCTTTCTCACGTATATTAAGGGCCTACCCAATCTTAAAGCTACACCAGTTGCAAGCGGCAGGCCACCCACAGCTATCCCACAGATTACTTTGTGTTCAAGCATGCATGCTTTACGGGCCATCTCATCCACGACAAGATGAAACTCCGAGGGATGCGATGGAAGCTTCCGGAGATCAATATATACGTTGCTCGTCCTACCAGAGGATAACTTAAAAACACCCCTCTGCACGGCACCTATCCTCAACAACGCCTCTTCAACCTTCATGCCTCACCAACCTCTGAGCCCTCACTACTTTCTCTAGCTCCGAGAGGGGGTCTACCGAATAAATTACGAACCTCCCTATTATCTCGAAGTCCGCTCCGGCGGCGAGAGCGGAGCCCGGAGCCGCGCCCTGAACTCCCACACCCGGGGAAAGTATCACAGCGTCCTGGAGCATCTTCCTGACGCGCTTTATCGATTCTGGCTTCGTAGCTCCAACGACCACCCCCTTAAGCCCCAGCTTGGAGGCGTAGCCGGAGAGCTCATCGAGGTGGTGATCTACCAGGCTTTCCTTGCAGCTCATAGAGACGAGGCCAAAGACTTCCAGTTGGGTATGCAGGGGTTCTTCGATGCAGCGGGGGAATAAGTGGATAATAGCCCCGTCAAAACCAAGGTTTTCAATCAGCCTGAGCTCCTCCTGGACAACCTCATGTATGTCCGCGAGCTTGAAGTCGGCCAGGAAGTATAGCTTTCCTTTGAACTCCTCTATGAGTTGTTTTGTGCCGTCGGGACCTATCCTTAGAAAGGCAGGGAGACCCAGCTTGACCCCTGCAAGAAGATGCATCGCTTTTTCGATAAGCGCCCGCCACTCGGATAGGGGGTCAGCACGGGGAGCATAGTCTAGCGCTAGAATAACCCATGACTGCTTGTTTTTCCCAAAGTCCCTCAGATCCCTGGGCAAATGCCCGCTACAGCTTACTCTGTCAAAGCTAATAAATTTTTTCTGGGAGGAATTGCCCTCATGGCAAACATGAATACAATCGGTAGACGCATTGTTATCGGTGGGGAAGGAGGGAAAGCCATCACAAACACATAGCTAAAGCTTTTATCCTTACAAGTTAAAATTCCTAGGATCACGCTTGACGATAAGAGCGACGCTAACATTCATCTTTAATTCCGGTAGGCTCCTCCTGATAAGGAAGAAGGCAGGCTTCGGCGCAGGGAAAATAAACGGAATCGGAGGAAAGATAAATGACGGTGAATCCCCCTATGAGGCTGCCACCAGGGAGGTACTAGAAGAAGTCGGGGTCAGCGTCTATGATCTAAGACACGCTGGTGTCCTCTATTTTTACTCGACTAGCCCTACACCGGACTGGGAAGTCTTTGTTTACACCACCAACAACTTTGAGGGACAACCCGTTGAGACCGATGAGGCCTTGCCCGTATGGGTCTCCCTGAAATCCATACCTTTTGAGGAGATGTGGGAGGACGACAGACACTGGCTCCCCCACGTACTGGCCGGAAATAAAGTTGAAGGACACTTTTTCTTCAATCAAGACTACTCGAGGTTAAAGGGGTTTAGAATTTTAGTCTATTAAGGTTAGCCTCTCATCTACGATAAAAAGGCAAGACCAGACAAAAGTGTAACCGAGAAATATGTACTGGCAACGTCACTCAGTCTTCTTTTCTAAATAAAGTTTATCTGTTATTACCCGACCTTGAGAAGTAGATATGGGTATAGTTTACGTTGAGGGCATAGTTAAGTGGGAGGGTAAAGAGGAGAAGGTCAGGTTTCTTGTCGATTCCGGCGCAACTTACACTGTTCTCCAACGTAGCGTATGGGAACGATTAGGACTTACTCCAAAAAGATCAGTTGAGCTTGTCCTAGCCGATGGCTCGACAATATCTCGTCAGCTCTCCGAGGTTATAATAGAGCTTCCTCCCTACGGGGAATACTACACACCCGTAATTCTGGGCGAATCTGAAGATGAAAACTTGCTTGGCACAGTGACGCTCGAAATATTCGGATTGATGCTCGACCCCCTGAAAAGAGTTCTAAGACCAATTAGAGCAATTCTTAAATAAGTTACATAATGAATTTAGAGAAACTATCTATCCACTCAGAGAATCTTCGAACCCTTCATGGTAACATATCTTCAATAAAAACTGCAAGAAATTTTTGGCCTCCTTAATCTCCGGGAAGCGATTAAAAACAGTAAGAAGTCATGAAAACCAGCTCTAGGAATCAACTAGAAATGACTTATTAGTAGAAAAATTATCATTTTTACCTTAAAGGAGATTATCATGCTGAAAAGGTTAGGAAACTTGTTTATTTAGACATATTAAGTGTTAAATAGCTGATAAGACTCCAAGACCTAGCTAGGATAAAAGTGTTCGACAAGCTTCGCGAATTCTTCGAATCTAGCCCGATAGATTTCAAGGTTAGCCTTTGAGGGTTCGTTGACTTCTGAAGGATGTGGCAGCTCAATGTGAATATTTTGGGATTCGAGGTAGTGTATCAAAGCACCAAGAAGTGAAGAATCCGCTATATCCATCTTAAAGACAGGTAATTGAAAGACGTCAGCGATTATCTGTCTCCACACCGGAATGCTGCTTCCTCCTCCCCCGACTCTCACTGATTTAGCTTTTAGCCCTTTCTGAGATAATGCGTCGTATATCATTTTTAAGGTAAAGACTACACCTTCGAGAAGTGATCTGAGAATATCGCTCTTAGTGTTGTGAAATTGGAGGCCATAGAAGACCGCTTTTGCTTCAGGTCTGCGTATGGGAAATCTTTCTCCTCCCAGTAGAAATGGGAGAGCTATGACGCCGTTAGCGCCCGGCGGGGATGAGGTCGCTAATGTGTTGATGACTTCATATAAGCTTTGTCCTGTATAACTCGCATACTCGCTTTCAAGCTGACCTAGTCGCTTCAAAAACCAATCTACAACTATGCCTCCGTTGTTTACTGCTCCGCCAGCGAGATACCGCTTGTTACCGGCATAATAGAGGAAAAAGCGCATCTTTGAGTCGTCAAAAACTGGGTGATCTGTTAGAAATCTCACAGCAGCGCTTGTACCTAGATTTATTGCAACAGTATCATTACTGATGCTACCAACTCCTACCTGATTTGCAGAAGCATCTGAGACCCCCGCGAAAACCTCTACTGATGATGGGATGTCAACCTTGCTGGCAAAATCCTGGTCAATGGGTAAAGGTTTTTTAGAGCCCTCAATAAGCTCTGGTAGCTGGTTTTCTTCAACTCCTGTAACCTCCAAAGCGAGTTCATCCCATTTTAAATTATGAGTGTTTACAAGTTGGGATCCTGAGGCTGTCGAAAGATCAAGAACATGAAGCCCTGTCATCTTAAGAATAATGTAGTCTTTCGCCGAGATAAGGAGTTTATCGGAGTGTTTGATTAGACCTCGATCCTTCGCATAAAGGATTTTCAAGAGAGGATACACGTGTAAAGGAGGACAGCCCGTACGAGTGTAGAGCTCGTAGCCAATCGGTTCCAATCTTGAAAGATATTCTCCACTCCTAGTATCAAAGTATGTTAGGAGACGCGTTTTCGGACGCCCATCCTCTAATATCCCGAAAGCATGCATCTGGGAAGTGAGAAAAATAGTCGATATGCTTGTACCGCCGTATTTTCTGGCCAGAAAGGATATTACTTCTATGACTGCCTTGAGTATTTCATCTGGATCCTGCTCTGCTACACCCTTTCCTTCTTCCGTATAGAGACTTATTCTTCTAGAGATGCTTTCCAGCGGAAATATGCTACCTTTGTCGAACACAGCACCCTTAACGTTTGTAGTTCCAATGTCGACGGCTAGGAAAAGGTCTTTAACCATTAGATGTTCACGCTTTGACGGCTCCTTTGATCAGGCCTACCACGACATATTTTTGCACAAGCATGTATAACAGGGCTGGTAGCAGCCCAGCGAATATGGCTGTCGCTGCTAAGCCTCCAGGGTCAACTATCTCTCCTCCCCACAGGAAAAATGTTGTGGCTATGGGAAGTGTATAGTATTTGCTTGAATTTAGAAGTATAAGAGCAAATAGAAGGTCGTTCCATGAGAGGGTAAACGAGAAGATAAACGCTGTCACAAATCCAGGCACCGCTACAGGTATCACGACTCGCCATAAGGCGCTAAACCTTGTACAGCCATCGATTAATGCGGCTTCTTCAAGGCTTACGGGTATACCGTAGAAGTAACTCCGCATCATCAAAGTAGAGTAAGGTAAGGTGTAGGCCAAGTGAACTAGTGCGACGCCCCAAAGAGTATTATAGAGGCCTAGACTTTTCACAATGATAACTATTGGAACCATTAATACGAAGACTGGAAAAACATAAGCGAAGAGAACCATCCAGACAACAAGTCTCTTTCCACGATAATTAAACCGTGCCAAATTATATCCTGCTAAAGAACCGAAGAAAACTCCTAGAATAGATGCAGTAAAGGATACTATAAGGCTGTTCGTAACGTATACTATCATTGGATCCGGCAGGGCTGCTCTGAGGCCCTGCCCTCTAAGTATAGCTTCGTAACTGGGACTAAAGAGGCTAATATAATTGTCAAGCGTTATCTTTGATGGTAACAGCTTCCAGGCCTCATCTGGAGCCGAAATACTTGTTTTGAATGCCCAGAAGGAAGGAATGATAATCCACAGTAGCAGTAAAGTGCTGCCAATTACTACGATGATTTTATCAAACATGCTTCGCCTTGCCATGGACATTCTTACTCACCCATCTCTTTCAGCGTAAAGTAAATGAGTATGAGGTAAATGGGTAAGGTCAGGACACTATAAGCTGCGGCTAAAGGCATGTTGACTTCAGTTTGAAAAGCTATCTTGTAGGTCTCTATTGGTATCGTTAGAGTTGCATCGATGGGGCCTCCTCCTGTAGTCATATATATCTGAGTGAATTCTCCCATGGTCCACATTAAGGACAGTAACATTACTGTGTAGATTACAGGTTTAATGCTGGGAAGAGTGATGTCTTTAAACTTCTGGAGGGGCGAGGCGCCGTCTATCTCCGCGGCCTCATATAAATCAACTGGTATTGCTTGGAGCCCGGCAAGGTATCCCATAAAAAAGAATGGCCATCCGTGCCAAATGTTGAGGAGAATTACAGAAAACATTGCATTCTCATAGCTCATCCATTGTATGGGCTGTAATCCTAGGGACTTTAAGATAAAGTTAAACATACCTCTGTAATCGTAGTTAAACCAGAAAAGAACCGCGCAAACGAATGATGGAAAAGCCCAGGGAAGGATTGAAAAGCCGCGTAGAAAACCTCTACCCCAGAATTGTTTATTTAGCAGAACTGCAACCGCAAGCCCTATGACAGCCTTAACGAAAACTGATGAAAAGGAGTATATTAGTGTATTTAAAATTGTTTTATAGAAAGTTTCTGATGTAAAAAGCCTCTGATAGTTGTGGAGACCCGCAAAAACGGGTTCACCGCCGATGACCTTTGTGTGAAAACTCAGCCAGATTTCGTATGTTATTGGTATAATAAATATAAAGAAGATAAGGATAAGCGTTGGGAGAGCATATAGCCATTTATATAAAGTTTCCTTCAATCTAACAGACATAACTAAAACACCTTAGAAAGAAAAATATTTTTTATCCTCCGTAAACTCTCTTAACTTCATCGCGCAGTTTTTGAGCATAGGTATCAATCACGGTGTCAAAGTTTTCCCCTTTAATGACGGCTCTTTGAATCATCTCGTTCCAGGTGAAACCTTCGCGGAAAGTTTCACTAACAGTTGTCCTTTCGCCAAGCGGGAAGGCAGCTGTTTCCATGAACTTTATCTTGTCAAGAGCCTTTGCCGGATCTTCACCAAATTGTGGATACTTGCCAGCTTTCCAGTCTTTGGATATCACGGCCATTTGGCTCTTGAAGATAGGCAGAGCATATAGAGCTGATGCTTCACAGAAGCCTTTCCTATAGTCTTCCTTGTCGGCGAACAAATAGTATACCAAATCCTTGGCCAGCTCTGGGTATTTTGTCGTCTTAAAAATGAATACACTCTCGTCACCACAGTCAACAGATACGGGGAGCAGGAATAGCTTTGTTACAGCAGCCAACTTCGGGTTCTGCGTCATAAGAGCGTAATAGATACTCGCAGGGTTCATAGTCATCGCGATTTTACCCTGGATGAACGCATTGTTATTGGAAACATCGACCCACTGATCGCTGTCTGGAGGCGTAAGCCCCTCGGTCCATATCTTTCTCTCAATCTCGAAAGCTTTCTTTAGAGCCTCCCTGTAGGGTTCCTTATCCATTATTACTCCTTTAACCGATCTTTCCGTCAACATCCCACCACCGTAACCTCCCCAGAAGTGGAGGAATGTCCACCAAGTATCATACCCGTTCAGCCCAAGAGGCAGCCCTACACCATATACTCCTGGTTCAACCTGGTGTAGTCTTTTAGCTGCTATGTAGAAGTCGTCAAGGGTTTTTAATGGGAATAAGTCTTGAGCATTAGCCTTTTCAACTATATCCCATCTAACATGCAACCATGTGGCCTCGAACATAGTAGATATACAATAGTAGTGGCCGCCCCAGGAGCACTGTTTGAGTTTAAGCTCATATATGTCACTCTCGTTTAGTTTCTTTACAACGTCATCTATAGGCACCAGTAATCCCTTTTCAGCGAAAATCGCCACGGGATGCCCGTTTATTACAACATCGGGAGGATTCCCTGCCTCCACAGCGGCGATGAGTTTCTTTCCGATATCAGCCACTGCGAGCCAAGTAATCTCTACGTCGACATTATTCTTGTCGGCCCATTCTCGGACCTTTTTCTCAACCCAATACATCTGTGGAGGAGTGAAAGTGGCTCTACCCCAGATAACCAGCTTTGGCCTGGTGGTAGCTGCAGGGGGAGTTGTTGGCTGCTGCGTTGGTTGAGCTGGTGGTCGAGTGAGAAAGAAGAATACAACACCCAGTAAAACTACGACGAGGATGACGCCGAGAGCTATAGTTGTCTTATTGGTTTTGATGCTCATACCGAGAAATATTTGTTTTATGTGAGTAATCTTTTTTAAGCCAAACGCGTTCGGGTTGAGTTTATAGAAAATCAGATAGAAGATTTTTTAATTTTTCCGTTAGTTCTTCCTTAGCTGGTAAAAAGGGTTTTTTAGGAAAGCTCTTCTTAATACCTCTCAGATTCCATATTAGATACGTTAAGGTAATGGGATTCCCTAATTTGTGTAGATCCTCACGGAGCCTGTTCACTCTAAACTGTATCTCTCGTGCACGAGCATAGTCTCCCTGCTCTAATTTATTGAAGAGTTCGAAAACAAGTTCTGGTAGATAGTTTGACATTCCAGGAATATATGCTCTCGCACCCAACACGTACGTAGGTAACATAAGGGCCTCCGTCCCAATTACTATGTCGAAATCATCACCCGCGTAGATAGAAAAATTAATGAAGTTTATGACGTCGAAACTACTATCCTTTATTCCCCTCACACCTAAACTCTTTAGCTTAGCCAAGAGATCCGGGGTGACAGGATATCCTACGCGTGGAGGGTTATTGTAGACGTAGACAGGCAGTGATGTCGAGTTTACAAGTTCTTCGAAGAATTTTAAGACGCTTTCCTCAGCATGCTTATAGTAGAATGGTGGAACACTAGCAACTGCATGTGCGCCAGCTTCTTCCGCGTGTCTCGCCAGCTCAATCGTCGAATCGGTAGATGGACTACCTACATGGACGATAATCTTCTTAGACCCACTTACTTCTTCTATAACTTTCTCTACAACTTTTTTTCTTTGTTCTAGATCCATTAACGGACCCTGACCATAGCTGCCACATAGATAGTAGCCATGAACAAATGGCTTTGTAAACTCAAGAACCTGAGCCAATGCTTCCAGGTCTAGTTGGCCTGTACGTGTGAATGGGGTTATTAAGGGAGGGAATAATCCGTAGAGCTTTTCCAGTGGCATCAAATTTCCATTTTAAGCCCCTTTCTTTATTTATTATACCAAACGGAGTAGGTTTATATGAAAGCATTGAACAAGGAGATTGATGAAAGTACTTACCACGCCTCTCGAAGAAACAGAGCCCCAAGGCCGAGAACATTTGTCTGCCTACAAAATAATAATGAAGCCTTATAGGAGTGTTCTCGCTGAGATTAGCAGAATCCCTGGCGTCATTGTTTATGTTAAGGGTATTAGTCTTGCAAAGGATGCTTCAACTACACTTGTACATGTTGAGTTCCCAGGAAAAACAAGCGTCTTTGAGGAAATAATGGGGAAATTGAGGAACAACCCGGGTGTAATAGACTATAAAATACTCTATAAGAAGAAATATTCTTTGACTCTCGCGGTGCAAAAAAGTCTTTGCGAGTTTTACAAATATACACTCCAATCAAATCGTTTTACCTTTTTCCCTTATGTTCTCAAAGGCGGAATACGGGAATTCTACATCGTTTCCAAAGAAAAGCCTAAGGAGATTACCTTTAACCTCTCTAGACATGGAGATGTTATTCTTCTCGAACGGCTCCCTTTAAATACAGCAATTAGGAATACAGGTCAGCTAAGCTTGAAAATAGCAATTTCCGACATATTAACACCCCAACAGAGAAATATTCTCAAGAAGGCATATACGCTGGGCTACTATGATTGGCCCCGCAAGATCTCTTTGAGCGAGCTAGCAGAGGAATTCGAAATCTCGAAGGCCACTCTGAGTGAACATTTACGTCGCGGCGAACAAAAACTCTTCAGGTTATTCCTAGAGTCCTTGTAGATCCGAGGGTCAACTCGAATGCCTTTCTTGGCAGCTGATTTTGGCACAACCACTTTAAAGGTAGCACTTGTTGACGAATCCGGTAACTTTCTTGATTTTCTCAGAAGTGAGGTTCCGATTCTTCGAGTTGAGCCTAAAGCCGCTGAACACTCTCCCGAGGGGCTCGTAAATTTATTTTTAGAACTGTCCAAAAAATTGCTTAAACATACGAATGCCGAAATTGAGGGTATCGTATTTTCAGGCTATTTATTTGGCCTGGTAGGTATAGACGACACGGGTACGCCTCTAACAGGCGTTATGACATGGCTTGACAGAAGGCCTACGGAGACACTACAAGAGATGTATTCAAAGGTACAGCCCTCGTGGCTGTACAGACGCACGGGTTGCCCTTCAATATATGTCTACCAGCTACCAAAGATTTACTGGCTCCGAAAAAAGAAACCCGAGATATATGATAAGGTAGAATACTTCCTTGATGTCAAGGGGTACGTTATTTACAGGCTTACAGGACGAATTGTCTTTGAAAAGAGTGCTGCTTCTGGATCGCAGCTCTTGAACTTGGAAACCTTAACGTGGGATGAGGAGGTTGTCCGTGAGCTTGACCTGGATTCTTCAAAGCTCCCAGAACTCGTTGAGCCAGACGAAATAATTGGCGAGCTAGATAGGAAAATTGCAAGCCAGTTAGGACTCAAAAATCCCGTGCCCGTAATTCCCGGCGTATTTGATGGAGGCTCCGTCTCAATCGGGGAGGGAGCCCTTGGAGAAAATATCGGCTCATCGCACCTCTCTACGAGCACGATGATAAGAGTCGCTAGCGAGACTCCGATTCTAGATAAGTCAGGCAAAATGCGTTTTCAGACCTATTACGCTTTCCGAGGGACTTGGCTACCGGGAGGCGCGCTGAACAATGCAGGTGTTGTGCTAAAATGGTTCCGCGACAATTTGGCAATCCTCGAAAAATTGGCAGCTGAAGAGATAGGAGTAGACCCCTACGATGCTTTGACGAGAGAGGCGATGAGGGCTCCTGCTGGTTCAGATGGGCTTATCTTTCTGCCTTTTATCTCAGGCGAGCGCATTCCAGAATACGGGAACAAGGCTTCTGGTGTTTTATTCGGACTACGTGAAAATCATACGAGGAATCACATAATTAGAAGCTTCATGGAGGGTGTTGCTTTCAACTTAAAAACAGTTAAAGATGCCTTAGAGGAAAACTCATTAGAGATAAAAGAACTACGAATCACTGGAGGTGGAGCAAAGTCTGATTTATGGCTGCAAATAATCTCAGACGTTCTAGAAATACCCGTTAAAAAAGTTGAGGCTATTGATGCAGCCCTGTGGGGAGCAACCATTATCGGGATGAAAGCTACAAATATAATAAATGATGTTAGAAAAACTTCACTTGAAAAAGCAAGAATAGCTAAAGTATTCACTCCAATAGAGGAGAATGTTAGAATTTACAGGGAAAGTTATCGGCTTTTCAAAGAATTACTCGAGCACATAAAGCCCGTATTTAGCAAATTAGAAAACAAAAACAATATAATTATTTAATTGCGATTTTCGCACGTGTCCTTTTGCTGAGAACCTGAGGGTTCACAATATACTCAGTCGGGGGCTCACCCCTCATTACCTTAAGTATAGCATCGACGTTTGACTCATCCATTCCCCGTAAACCTTCCCGTGTATTGGCCCCAATATGTGGAGTAATGACCACGTTTTCATATCTGAGTATGGGATGAGAGGAGTCTATAGGCTCTCCTTCTATTACGTCGAGGCCTACTCCTGCCACTTTACCGCTCTCGAGCGCTCTTATCAGGGCCTGAGTGTCTATTAGTTCTCCGCGGGCGGCATTGACTATAACTACCCCTTGTTTCATAGCTGAAAACTCTTTATCACTTATCATGTGATAGTTCTCCTTTGTAAGAGGAGCGTGTATCATAATGATATCTGATTCTCTTAGTAGGGTTTCAAAGTCAACAAGCCTTACACCAAGCTTCTCCGCATATTCAGGATTTACGAAAGGATCGTAAGCAAGAACGTGAGCATTAAACCCCCTCGAAAATATCTCGGCAACTCTTCCTCCAATATTACCTATACCTATCACTCCAACAGTCTTACCAGAAATGTTGAAGCCTATGATTTTTCCTCTTTCAGACCATTTTCCTTGCCTCACCATATTGTTACTCTGACATACCTTTCGAACAACGCTTAAACATAGAGCCACTGCGAGCTCTGCTACAGCATCTCTTTCCTTGTAACCTGGAACACGAGTAACTATAACTCCCTCCTCTGTAGCGGCTTGAAGATCAACGTTGTCCCCACCTATACCATGCCTGGCTATTAGGAGAACATCTTTATTCACTTTGAAAAACTCAGCGTCGTAATAGGGCGTGACACTAGCTATTATAAAGTGATAGCCTCTGAGTTTCTCAGCTAAATCCTTACCGCGCAGCTTCTTATCCAAGTCTATGAAGTCTACCTGGGCATGCTGTCGAAGCTTGTCTAATAAATCGGGAGCGTTAACTCCAAACGACCGCGAGTTAACTACTGCGACCTTGAACATGTCTGGTTACCATTATATTTCCGTAGAGGTTGGATATATTCAGCAGTCCAAACGGGTTAGGCGATTTAATAATATGTGAAAAATTACCATAGCCATGTTGATGCTGATATGCTAGGCGTTTTGCCAGAAAAACTGAAGAAAAATGAGATCTCCCTAGGTGCGTGGGTGACAATAGCCAACCCGGAGATCCCGGAAATGCTTTCTCTCTTAGGGTTTGAATGGTTGCTCTTTGACCTAGAGCATGCACCAATAGACTTTCAAAATCTTGAAAGCATGCTTATGGGAGTGCGAGGAGAGAGCACACCCCTTGTAAGGGTTCCCTTCAACGACCCTGTGTACGTAAAACGTGTACTTGACCTGGGAGTTGCAGGTGTTCTTTTCCCATTAATTAACAATAAACAGGACGCCATAAACGCTGTCAAATCAATAAGATATCCTCCAGAGGGCATAAGGGGGGTAGGGCCGAGAAGAGCGGCTAGTTATGGTTTAAAAACGGAGGAATACTTTGAAGCCTCAAAGAACATACTGGTTATCGTGCAGATTGAGACGAAAGAGGCTGTTCAACGTGCCGAAGAAATTCTCACTGTCGAGGGGGTCAACGCGTTCTTTATAGGTCCCAACGACCTCTCCTTCTCCTATGGTAAAAAATCGTGGAAGGAAGACCCTGTCAAAAGCGCCATCGAAAGAATGGCTGATATATCTAAGGAAACAGGTGTTCCAGGGGGTATGTACTGCTCTGACAATGATTCCTTGGAATTTGCTCTTAAAATCGGATTCAAGCTAATAGCTCTTGGAAGTGATTATCGCTTTCTTGTTTCAGGTGCTAGAACGCGCCTAGACACGGCTTACAAGAAAATCAGAGAACTGGGAATACATTAAGGTGATTTCTCTTCAAGTTTTCTTGGAAGTTTTCTCGCATATTAATTTATTAGTAAGGATTGTTACAGCTGGATGATGCGCATCTCAGGAGGTACTACTGTCGATTTGGTTCTCATAGGTAAAGCGTTGATTGAAGGATCTTTTTTGGAGGCTGCGGTTGCGATTGACGATGGTGTTATAGTGGGGATTTCGAAGCCTAGCCTGGCGCCGAACAGCGTGTCGCGAGTGGAGTTCGGGGAGAAGTTCCTGTTACTGCCGGGGATGGTTGATATTCATGTCCACATGCGAGAGCCTGGGCTCGAGTACAAGGAGGATTGGGGGAGTGGTTCAAGGGCTGCGGTGAAGGGGGGTGTTACGATGGTTGTTGATATGCCTAACAATGTGCCCCCTGCTAATAACTGCAGCGTCTTGCAGGAGAAGCTGCAGCGTGCCTCTGCTCGCTCGCTAGTCGACTTCGCATTCTATGCAGGCTTTAACCCCTTGGTAGAGGAACTCGAACGGTGTAGGGGCTTATTTGTGGGTTTCAAGCTTTACCCTGAGGACTTGTACTCTCCTGGCGCGCGTAACGTCTTTTCATACGCTAGCCGGTACGGCTTACCCGTTGTTGTTCACGCCGAAAACCCCTCTCTTTTCAGGGAGTCAAAGCTGCACAGCGATGCTAGGCCTCCCGAGGCCGAGGAGTCAGCTGTAAGGCATGCCTTGATGCTGAGCAGAGAAAGTAATGCATGGCTCCACGTGACACATCTTAGCACGAGTGGAGCTCTTATGAGTGTTTTAGAGGCTAAGGTTACGCCTGGAGGCCGTGTAACATTCGATGTTACGCCTCATCATTGCTTGTTATCGGATGAGCTCTACAGGGGAGAAAAAAGAGGAATCGCAGTGGTAAATCCTCCTCTGAGGCCTGAGGGTGAAAGAGCCTCCATTTACACTAGCCTGAGGAACATGCTCCCAGATGCAATCGTCACAGATCACGCGCCTCATAGGGTCGAGGAGAAGACTAGCGAGAAGCCGTCCCCAGGCTTCCCAGGACTTGAGACTGCGTTACACCTGCTATTCAGGGAGATCCTTGAGGGACGCCTGGGACTCGAAGTCCTAGAACTCTACTCGAGGAGGCCGGCGAGACTTCTAGGGGTTAAGAAGGGTGTGCTAGGGGAGGGCTTCGAGGGGGACGTTGTCGTTGTCTCGAAGGAGGAGTGGTTTGTCAGGGGAGAAGATTTCGAGTCGAAGGCCAAGTATTCTCCTTTCGAGGGCTGGCGTCTCCCCACGAAGACTTACGCGGTGTATATCCGGGGGGAACCCGTATATATCGCCGGTCAGTTCATGACATCTAAGGGTGGAAGGCTTGCTGTCCCTAGAGGTTGAGGTCGCGGGTCTCAGGCTCTTAAACCCGACGGTTTTAGCGTCGGGCATCCTTGGGACAAGTGCGGCACTAGCAAGGCGCGTGGAAGAGGCCGGTGCAGGGGGGATAACCACTAAGACTATTACGCCTGAGCCTAGGAAGGGGTACGAGAATCCTACCTTTGTCGAGCTTGAGCACGGCTACCTGAACGCCATTGGACTGGCTAATCCGGGAATAGAGGACTTCTGTTCAGAGCTGAGGCTCATGCGTGAAAAACTCAAGATACCCTTTATCCTGAGCGTTGGCGGTAGCAGCCTGGAGGATTTCCTGCGTGTGGCTGTGAAAGGTGTCGAGTGTGGAGCCCCGGCGCTCGAGCTGAACGTTTCCTGTCCACACGTAAAGGGGATGGGTGCAGAGATAGGGGAGAATCCCCAGCTAGTCGCGGATATCGTCAGGGCTATCAAGGGGGTGATCAAGGCACCAGTTTTAGTCAAGCTCTCCCCTCACCACAACTACCTGGAAGTGGCACGGCTAGCTGTAAAGGCGGGAGCCGACGGTTTGACGGCCATTAACACTGTCAGGGGAATGGTTATCGACATTTACGCTCGGAAGCCTGTCCTAAGCAACAGGTTTGGGGGTTACTCAGGGCCAGGTATAAGGCCTATAGCTGTAAAGGTCGTATATGACGTTTATAGGCATGTGGGAGAAGTACCCATTATAGGCGTCGGCGGAGTTGACTCGTGGCGTGCGGCCGTAGAGATGCTTCTTGCAGGCGCTAGCGCTGTCGGCATAGGCTCGATCATTGCATCGAAGGACCTAGCTATCTTCCGCGAGGTGGTAAAGGGTATCGAGGAGTACATGGTGGCGGAGGGGTTCGAGAAGGTCACCGATCTAGTAGGCTTGGCGCATGGATCGTGAGCTGGCCTTGGAGGGCTTCCCGGATCATGGAAGTTTTAATTTTCCCGCAATAAACACTTAGAGAGTTGTAATTTAGAGGATTTACTCCTTAACCTCTACTATGAATTCACTGAAAACTCTTTCTAAAGTCTCTTTGTCCATCAAGGGCTTCTTGCCTCTTTCTATTGGCGAGTTGGCCGGGTTGTATTGCGGGTAGATCTTCAGGGATTCAGCGAGCCTGTCCTCGAATGTTGGAATATATGGGTTGGCATAGAAGACTCCTATAGGTATTTTATTCTCAAGTTTTAAGGCTAGCTCCATGGCTTTGAGGCGTTTCTCATCTGCTTCTTCAGGGTTCCTCACATATGGGTCCCAGGAGGGGTCTGACTCGAGCTTATAGGTCACCTTCCTGTAGTATTCGGCTGTGAATACGTCATTAAACACCACGCATGGCTGGAGCACATCTATAAGGGCTGAGCCCCTATGCCTTATAGCTTGTACTATTATGTTCTTCAGGTGGGGGGTGTCGAATGCATAGCTTCTAGCTACAAAGGTGTAGCCTGATGCGAGCGCCAGTAGGACGGGGTTTACTGCCTGCTGGACGTTGGGCTTTGGGAGAGCCTTTGTCCTTACACCTAAAGGTAGGGTAGGGGATGCTTGACCCTTTGTCAAGCCATACACGCCGTTGTCGTGTAGGATGACGACTATGTCGAGGTTTCGCCTACCTAGAGCTACGAAGTGGCCCGCGCCTATACCCAGCAAGTCCCCGTCCCCACCGTGCACTATTACGTTTAAGCTCGGGTTTGCTATCTTTATTCCCGTCGCGAATGGAATCGCCCTCCCGTGTAAGGTGTGAACTCCATTCACGTTTACAAAGTGTGGAATCTTGGAAGAACAACCGATGCCGGAAACAATCACTGTTTGAGATGGGTCAAGCTGCAGTTCTTCTAGAGCTTTGTAGACCGCTGTGAGTATTCCGTAGTTCCCGCAACCGGGACACCAGTCTGGCCACACGTTTGTCCTGTAATTCCATTTAAGCTCCATGGAACGCCACCACCCTTAAAGTTTCACCCATGATGATCTTCTTAACCCCCGCTACCACCTCTTCTCGTGTAAGGGGTCTTCCTGTGAACTTCGCAATATTCTTCTCGATAATAAGGCCAGTTGACATCGCGACGAGATGCCTAAGGCTTACTCCGTAACTGTGCTCTACAAAGATGATCTTTTCCTTGTCGAATCTCTCTAGGATACTCCTAAACTCCTCGCCTGGGAATGGCCATAGAAGCTTCAAGTTGACGTAGGCTCCTCTCATGCCTTCCTTGCCGAGTGCACGGATAGCGTCAAGCGAGACACCCTTAGTGGAACCCCATCCAACCAGTATAAAATCGGGGTTGTCATGTCCCTGGAGAGTGATCTTCTTCTCAAGTGGGAGCTCCTTCCTTATTAGTTCAAGTTTCTCGATTCTTTTAGAATACATTTTGATGCGGTTTACTGGATCCTCCTCAATGTGCCCATACTCGTTGTGTTCATCACCACTATACCACATAACTGTGTCCTTTGCACCCAGGAATGCCCTCGGGGAGATTAGCTTCGAGGAGTCAAACCTCTTGTAGTTGGGGCCTCCAGAGGAAAGCAAGCCCCTCTCGATTTCCGCGAGCCCAGGGTCTGGTGGCGTAATTGTGACTAAAGAGTTTGCTAGAAACTTGTCTAAGATGTGGATAACAGGAACCTGATATTTCTCGGCTATGTTAAAGGCATCGATTGTATCATAGAAGGCTTCAACGTGGTCTCCTGAGGAGAGAACTACTCGTGCAAATTCACCGTGCCCCGCGAATACAGCGTTGAGGAGGTCGCTCTGGCTCCCCCTTGTTGGCTGTCCTGTGCTCGGACCCCCT
>ERZ1669248.428-NODE-428-length-20924-cov-5.345584_pt1 | contig 20924 bp, 29 predicted proteins | sample MGYA00579296_ERZ1669248 | MGnify/ENA primary metagenome ERZ1669248 (study PRJEB41166, sample SAMN08046057) | hot springs metagenome | biome: hot spring; feature: neutral hot spring; material: thermophilic sediment; isolation source: thermophilic sediment from...
AAATATAAAGGAAATTTGGGAAAAGTTAGATCTTCCTATTCTCTCTATTGTAGGCAATAAAGATGAATTTTATCCTTCAGAAGAGGTTTTAAAAGTTTATGAAGTCTATAAAAGAACTAAAAGAAAATTTATCCTTTTGAAAGATAGCAATCATATTGACGTCATAATAAAAAGTCCCTTATATATAAAAGAATGGATTTTAGGAGGTTAATTTATGGAGGATTATGAAAGAATATTAGAAGATTATTCTAACGCCCTTGTTAAAGTGGTAGAAAAGGTAAGTCCAGCAGTAGTGAATTTAGATCTTTCTCAAAGTACTTTTATTCCCTTTTTCTTCGGTCCTCAAGAGATCAAAGGTTTTGCTTCTGGATTTCTATTTACCCCTGATGGATATATATTAACCAATAGCCATGTTACTCATCAGGCATCTAAAATTCAAATTACCCTTGCAGATAGACGAACTTATCAGGCAGAACTTGTAGGTGAAGATCCTCAAACAGATCTTGCGGTAATAAAGATCCATGAGAATAATCTTCCTTATTTAGAGCTGGGAGATTCTGAAAAATTAAAGGTCGGACAAATAGTTCTTGCTATAGGAAATCCTCTTGGTTTTGGCCATAGTGTGACTAGTGGAGTAATAAGTGCTTTGGGAAGATCTTTGAGAAGTTTTAGTGGACATCTTATGGAGAATATTATTCAAACTGATGCTGCACTAAATCCTGGAAGTTCAGGAGGACCTTTGGTGGATATACATGGGAGAGCAATAGGAGTTAATACTGCTATAATACAAGGTGCTCAAGGTATATGTTTTGCTATTCCTATAAATACTGCAAAGTGGGTAGCAGGTCTTCTTATTAAAGAAGGGAGAGTAAGAAGAAGCTATCTTGGGATTATTGGTCAGAGTGTAGTATTACCAAAGAGATTAAGGGAGAATCTATCCTTATCTCAAGAAGGTGGAGTATACATTTTGAGAGTTGCTCCAGGAAGTCCTGCTCAAAGAGGAGGAATAAATAGTGGTGATATAATAATACAAGCAGAGAATGAGATTATAAATAGTATTGATGATCTACATAGATTTTTGAGCCATACACCTCCAGGAAGTAGAGTTGCAGTTAGGGTTATAAGAGATAATAATATAAAGGAAATTTCTATAGTCTTGGGGAGTGAATAGATTATAAGGGAAAAGTATTTAACAGTAGAGAAGGAAGAGATTTTTGAAATAAAAATTGAAAGGTCTTTATTTATAGGAATAGTTTCTCCTATTAATAATAGACATCCCTCTGACATATTAAAGGAAGTTAAAGAAAGATACAAAAATGCAACTCATTATTGCTATGCTTATAGAAAGGCAACAGGGGAAGAATATTTTACTGACGGGGGAGAGCCTACAGGTACTGCAGGAATTCCTATTCTAAATGCTCTGAGAGAGCGAGATTTATATGATATTATAGGAATTGTGATAAGATATTTTGGAGGAATAAAACTTGGAATAAGAGGACTAATTGATGCTTATCATTATACTATGGAAAAAACTTTAGAAAAGGCTAAAATTACAGAAAAAATTATAACTAGTGATTATGTTGTTAGGCTTTCTTACAAAGATTTTAACGCCTTTAAAAGTGAAGTTTTAAGACATTTTAAATGCGAAGTGAAAGAAAAATTTGAAGATAATGTGATTATGGAAATAAAGGTTCCTATTTTTTTGAAAGATGATTTTGAAAAATTCCTTTTCAAAAGGGGGGTAGAAATTGAAAAACTCTGAAGGTAGCATAATTTGGGGAGAAGAATCTTTTTTATATTCTTTCCCTGAGCCCCATCCAATGAACCGAAGGAGACTTGAAAGCTTTGACTCAGAATTTAAAAAGTTTTCAAATTTGAGCAATGTGGAATCTCCTGAGATGGCTTCTTATGATGAAATTACTCTGTTTCATACCAAAAGTTATACGGATCTTGTTAAGGAGAAGTCAAAGACTGGAGAAGGGTATTTGGATTATGGAGATACGCCTGCTTTTTTGGGGTGTTATGAGGCTGCCTCTTATGTGGTTGGCTCTACCTTGAAAGGTATAAGGTTAATAATGGAAGGAAAATATAAAAGGGTTTTTGTGCCTATGGCAGGCCTTCATCATGCAAGAAGAAATTCTGCTTCTGGATTCTGCATATTTAATGATATTGGGGTTGCCATTGAATATTTAAGGAAAAATTATGGAGTAAAGAATATTCTCTATGTGGATATAGACGCTCATCATGGTGATGGAGTTTTTTACGAATATGTAGATGATCCCCACTTATTCATAGCTGATGTGCATGAGGATGGAAGATTTCTTTATCCTGGAACAGGAAGAAGGGACGAAAGGGGAGAAAAACAAGCTTATGGGACAAAGCTTAATATTCCTCTTCTTCCAGGTTCAGGTGATGATGAACTTTTACTTGCTTTTGAGGAAGTAAAGAATTTTGCGTGGGAGGTAAAGATTGAATTTATCATACTTCAGGCAGGAGTAGATGGTATTTCTGGAGATCCTATAACTCATTTGAATTATAGCATAGAGGGTTATGGTAAATTTGTAGAGGGAATGGTTGATGTGGCAAATCAAACATGTGGTGGTAAGATTCTTATTCTTGGGGGTGGTGGATATAATCCTGAAAATACTAAAAATGGCTGGATGAGGGTTTGGAGGGTTATTTATGGAGAGTTTTAAAAATTTTCCTGTCTTAGAGACATCTCGTCTTGTTTTGAGAAAGCTTTTTTTAGAAGATGCTCAAGATATATTTGATTATGCAAAGGATTTAGAAGTAAATAAGTATGAAAAAGAGGGATATGGAGATTGGGGAATAGAGTATAAAGAGAACAAGAAGATAATTGGAACTTGTGGTTTTGTATGGTGGGATAGGAAAAATTACAAAGCAGAGATAGGTTATGTTTTGTCGAGGAAGTACTGGAATCAAGGTTTAATGACGGAAGCAGTAAGATAGGATTCAAGCAAAGTGTAAAGTAGAAAATATTGCATCGGAAAGGGTTATGCAAAAGGTAGGAATGAAATTTGAAGGAGTTTTGAGGGAAGAGGTGTTTGTTAAAGGAAGCTTTTGGGATATGAAGCTTTACTCCATATTAAGAGAAGAGTTCTATCAGTCTTTAAAAAAGGAGGATGAAGGATGCTTTATGAAAGGATAACAAAGGATTATATGTCTGCGATGAAGAACAAGGATAGTTTTAGAGCGGAGGTTCTAAGTACTTTAAGATCAGCCATAAAGTACCGAGAAATAGAGTTGAGAGAAAAAGGAAAAGAGCTTGATGATCAAGAGGTTTTGGATGTAATAAAAAAAGAAATAAAAAAAAGAAAAGAGGCTATAGAAATGTATAAACAGGGTGGAAGGGAAGATTTAGCAGAAAAGGAAGAAAAGGAGCTTGCTATTTTACAGGAATATGTACCTCAGGGTTTATCAGAAGAAGAACTAAAAGAAAGAATAAAAAGTATTATTGAAAGAGTTGGGGCGAGAACCATGAAGGATATGGGGAAGGTTATGAAAGAGGCTATGGCAGAACTAAGAGGATTTGCTGAAGGAGAAGAAATAAGAAGGGTTGTGGAGGAATTATTAAAAGGTGAATGAGATACAATTTACATGTGGTATTAATAGAACCACAGATACCGTATAATACAGGAAATATAGGAAGACTTTGTGTAGCAACAAATTCCAAATTACATCTTGTGGGAAAGATTGGTTTTTCTCTTAATGATAAATACTTGAAAAGAGCTGGACTTGATTATTGGAGTTTTTTGGATTATGAAGTATATAAGAACTTTGAAGAATTTGTAGAGAGGAACAAAAATGGAAGATTTATCTTTGTAGAGTCTCCGGCTTTTAAGTTATATACGGAGGTTTCTTATCAGGAAGGTGATTATTTAATTTTTGGATCTGAAGATTACGGAATTCCGTCAGAGATAATTGAAAAATATTGGGAAAATTCTGTTACTATTCCCATGTTTGGTCCTGTGAGATCTTTGAATTTATCAAGTTCAGTTGCAGTAGTAGTTTATGAGGCATTAAGACAAATTAAAAAATTTTAAAGTGAGGTTTAAAATGAAGAGAAAAAAGCCCAAAAATATATGGGAGATATTTAATTTTACTTTTGCTCTTGGTACTGGGCTTCTTGGATCTCTTCTTGTGGGTATCTTCATAGGTTATTACCTTGATAAACTTTTTAATACTTCTCCTGTGTTTCTTTTAGCTTTTACAGTCCTTGGAATATGGGTGGGATTCCGTGATATATTCAGATTTCTACGGTAAATACTTAGATATTGCCTTTTACGGAGTATTAATAGGACTTATTTTCTTTTTCATATATTCTCCTATTTCTTCCTTGATTTTTGGATTATCTGGGAGTATAATCTCTTTTTGTTGGTTGGCAAGAGATTTGAAAAAATATGGCTTAAGTGGGTATAATAGGAGTATAATAAAAAGGTATGGAGTTTTAATATTGTTGTTTTTGTTGAGTGTTAAAGCAGGATTTATAGGCGTCATACTCTTTTTAATAGGATATGTTGTAGGACAATGGTATATGATATGGAAGGTGTGGAGGAGTAAAGATGGAACGAGGGCCTGAAATAGGACCACGGGTTGTAGGCCAAATATTTGGAATTCCTATAACAAACACTCTTATCTCTTTACAGATAGTATCTCTCTTTGTTATTCTTCTTGCTTTTTGGCTAAGCTATAAACCCAAGGAAACCATTACTACAAGGCAAAATATTGCAGAAACTTTGGTTGAGATGTTTAAAAGATATCTTTCTGGTTTTCTGGAAGAGCATATAGCGGAGAAATATTTCTCTTTCTTTGCAACTTTGTTTTTGTTTATTCTTATCTCAAACTGGTCAGGCTTTATTCCTGGTTTTACCTCTCCAACCTCTGATATTAATGTAACTGCAGGGCTTGCTATTGGTACTATCCTCTATATTCAGTATGTGGCTTTTAAAGAGCGAGGAGTAGAATATCTTAAGAGTTTTGTTTCTCCCTCGGTCTTATTTCTACCTATAAATATCTTGGAGCAAATTACTCGTCCTGTTTCTTTGGCATTAAGGCTTTTTGGCAATATTTCTGGTGAACATATTGTACTTGGCATTATTTCTTTACTTGCTCCTCTTATCGTTCCTGTCCCTATAATGGCTCTTAATATGTTTATGGGATTTATACAAGCTTTTATTTTTACAAGTCTTAGCGCTGCATATCTTGCAGCAGCATTAGAGGAATAGAAGGAGGTAAAAGTATGCTTGCATGGGTAATTATAGTTTCTATTATTACTGCAGGATTTTCAGTAGCTCTTGTGGGTATGAATGCCACTAAAGCTCAGGGAAATGCAGCGGCAAGTGCCTTTGAAAGTGTGGCTCGTCAACCTGAAGCAGGAGACCAAATAAATAGAATGCTTCTTTTTGCCCTTGCTTTTATAGAAACCATAATGATTTTTACCTTAACTGTTGCTTTAATTCTTCTCTTTGCAAATCCACTTCTTGGAAAACTCTCTTAAGAAATGATAAAGAAGGCGAAAGGATATGTTTTCGTTCAATTTGTTGACAATTTTTTCTTCCATAGTTAATCTTCTCGCTCTTGCTTGGATAATAAAGAGATACTTTCTTGGTGCTATTATCCGAATAATGAATGAGAGAAGGGAAAAGATTGAATTAGCAATGAAGGAGGCAGAAAAAAAGCTTCAAGAGGCTGAGGAATTGAGGAAACAAAGAGAATCTCAACTTGCTCAAGCAAGAGATGAGGCTGCAAAAATTGTTAATGAGGCAATTGTAACAGCTGAGAAGATGAAGAGAGATATTACAGCAAAAGCTGAAGAAGAGGCTGAAAAGATTATAGTTAAAGCTCACGAGATATCCATGGCTGAAAGGAAAAGAGTTTTGGAAACTGCTAAAAAGGAGGTATTGTCTCTTTCAAGACTAATAATAAAGGAATTTTTCAGGAGATTTCTTCCTGTTGAGGCTGAAGAACTCCTTATTAATCAATTTGTAGATTCTTTGAATTTACTGATTGTAAATGTAAAGGGTGATAATATTGAAGAAATTAGGTTTGTTTCTCCTGATAATGTGAGTGGTCAAATAAAAAAGAAGATAGAAGATAAATTAAGATCTCTTCTTCCTGGGAGTTGGAAACTTAACTTTGAATTAGACCCAAGCATTGGATTAGGATTTAAACTATTTATAGGTGAGTTTTTGATTGATAATTCCCTTGATTATCACCTCTCACAGATATATGACTCCATAAGAGAGGTGGAAAATATATGAAAGAAGAAGTACTTGGTCTGCCCATAGACAAGATTGAGAAAAAAATAAAAGAATATGATTTCTCTCCTCGAATATCTAATATTGGTTATGTAAAGCATGTGGGAGATGGAGTTGCTGAGGTTTCTCTTTTAAACTCTGCCTTTATAGGAGAGATGGTAGTTTTTGAGTCAGGTATTCAGGGAATGGTGCTTTCTTTAAAAGAAGATTCGGTAGGAGTAATACTTTTTGGAAAGGACGAATATGTGAAGGAAGGAGATGTGGTTTATTCAACGGGTAAAATTTTACAAGTTCCTACAGGGAATGGTTTCCTTGGAAGAGTAATAGATCCCCTTGGAAATCCTATTGATGGTGGAGGATTAATATTTCCTGAGGCTTATGTGCCTATAGATAATGAGGCTCCAAGTATTTTTGATAGAGAACCTGTGAAGGAGCCATTGTATACAGGCATAAGAACTATTGATGCTTTAATTCCAATTGGTCATGGTCAAAGGGAACTCATTCTTGGAGATAGACAAACAGGCAAAACTACTATTGCTCTTGATACCATAATCTCTCAAAAGAATTATGGTACTATCTGTATTTATGTGGCAATAGCTCAAAAGAGAACAAACATTGCGAGGATTGTTCAAACTTTAAGAGAGTATGGTGCTTTATCTAATACTATTGTTATTGCAACTTTCCCTGATGAACCACCTGCATTAAGGTATATTGCTCCTATGGCGGGTTGTGCTATGGGAGAGTATTTTATGAGACAAGGGGAGAGAGTACTAATTGTCTACGATGATTTAACTAAACATGCCAATACTTATAGAGAGGTGGCACTTCTTTTAAGAAGGGTACCAGGAAGGGAGGCTTATCCTGGAGATATATTTTATCTTCATGCCCATCTTTTAGAAAGAGCGGCAAAGTTAAATAAAAGGCTTGGAGGGGGAGCTTTAACAGCTCTTCCTATAGCAGAGACTCTTTCAGGTGAAATCTCTACCTATATTCCTACAAACTTAATTTCCATAACCGATGGACAAATATATTTAGATACTAATCTCTTTAATGCAGGTATAAGACCTGCTATAAACGTAGGACTTTCAGTATCAAGGGTCGGTGGTTCAGCTCAGCCTAAGGGAATGAGACAGGTTGCAGGAAGATTAAGACTTGATCTTGCTCAATATAGGGAATATGCTATGTTCCTTGAGTTTGGGACAGAGCTTGATATGGCAACAAAAAAGAAGATTGAGAGAGGAAGAAGAGTAGAGGAGCTTTTAAAACAAGGAGCCCATGAAGTACAACCTATTGAAGAGCAAATTATTTCTTTTTACCTTGCTAATGGAGGATTTCTTGATAACTATCCTGTGGAAAAGGTTAAAGATGTGGTTATTAAGTATATTGCATATTTAAAACTAAAATACTCTTCGGTACTAACCCTCTTAAGAGAAGAGTTACAACTTTCTGATCAGATAATTTATCAGCTTCATAATATATTTCAGGAGTTTGAAAAAGAAGTATATGCCAACTCTACAGGCTCTTAGGCGTAAAGTAAAGACAATTCAAAACATAAGCCATATAATTCACTCTATGGAAACCCTGAGTATGGTAAAAATCAGGGCTTTACAAGATAAATCCTTGAGATTAAAACCATATACCGAGGAATTAAACAATATATTGATGGAACTTATAACGAGACTACCTAATGAGTATTTGAATCACCCTCTTATTAGGAAAAGATCAGTGTATAAAACTGGAATTTTAGTTTTTACCTCTGATCTTGGCTTTTGTGGAAGCTATAATTTACAGATAATTGAAAGTTTAAAAAAGTTTATTGAAGGGAAAAGGGCTCAAAATTTAGTTTTTTATTCTATTGGTTTTTATGCTCAAAGGTATCTATCTTCAAACAATTTTAACATTAGAAAAAAATACATTAAATTTCTCGAGGATACATCCTTTTCTCAAGCTAAAATTCTTTCTAAAGACCTTCTTGATGATTTCCTTAACTATGTAATAGACGAACTCTATGTAATATATTTTGAGTTTATAAATATAGTTAAACAAGAAGTAAGAATTAAGAAAATACTTCCCATGATACCTGTTGAGGTAAAGGAGAGAAAAGAAGAATATTTCCTTTTTCTCCCATCTCTCTCCTCTATATTAGATCCTCTTTTAATGGATATTTTTGAAACTCAAATTCATCAAATAATGCTTGACTCTGCTGCAAGTGAGCAAGCTTTCAGAAGATTTGCAATGAAAAGAGCTTATGATAATGCTCAAAAATTACATTCTAAATTGATTTTTCAGCTTAACCAATTGAGACAAACTCAGATCACAAAGGAACTTTTAGATATTACCTCCAGTATTGAGGCTATGAAAGAAGAGGTGAAATAAATTGGAAGGGGAAATAATAGCGGTTAATGGTCCTGTGATTGATATATATTTTCCTGATGACGTCCCAAATGTTTATGAGGCATTAGAATTAGAAAATCCTGTAAAAAATGAAAAATTGGTTCTTGAAACAAGAATACTTCTTGGAGATCATAGGGTAAGAGCTATAGCCCTTGGTTCCACTGATGGGATAAGTAGAGGATTGAAAGTAAAGAGAACTTTTCATCCTATAAGTGTTCCTGTAAGTGAAGAAGTACTTGGAAGAGTAGTGAATGTCTTTGGGGAGCCTATAGATGGGGGAGACAAAATAAAGGGTGAAATGACTCCTATTATAAAAAATGCTGTAGAATTTAGAAGAGTAGAGCCTTCTTACTCTATTTTAGAGACAGGTATAAAAGCTATTGATCTTCTTACGCCATTTCCTCAAGGAGGTAAGATAGGACTTTTTGGAGGGGCAGGTGTAGGGAAAACAGTACTCATTATGGAGCTAATTCATAATGTGGCTGTGGCTCATGGAGGTATATCGGTCTTTGCAGGAATTGGAGAAAGATCCCGTGAGGGGAATGAACTTTGGTTAGAAATGAAAGAATCAGGAGTGCTTTCAAAGGCTGTCCTTGTGTTTGGACAGATGAATGAGCCTCCTGGAGTAAGAATGAGGGTTCCTCTTACTGCTTTAACCATTGCAGAATATTTTAGAGATTATCTTGGGAAGGATGTTCTCCTTTTAATGGATAACATATTTAGGTATGTCCAAGCTGGTATGGAAGTTTCCTCTATGCTTGGAAGAATTCCATCTGCGGTAGGGTATCAGCCAACTCTTATCACTGAACTTGGTGAAGTGGAAGAAAGAATTCTTTCTACCGATACTGGTTCTATTACGGCGGTACAAGCGGTATATGTTCCTGCAGATGACCTTACGGATCCTGCTCCTGCTACTATATTTTCGCACCTTGATTCAACCCTTGTTTTGTCGAGAAGCATAGCAGAAATGGGTATTTATCCTGCGGTAGATCCTCTTGCTTCTTCTTCTCAAATTCTTGAACCAAAATTTGTTGGCTATGAGCATGCAGAGGTGGCAAGAAAAGTGGTGGAGATTTTGCAACACTATGAAAGTTTGAAGGATATAATATCTATTTTAGGTGTTGAAGAATTATCTGAGGAGGATAGAGTTATTGTAAATAGGGCGAGAAAAATACAACTCTTTCTCTCTCAGCCCTTGTTTGTGGCTGCTGCATATACTAATATACCTGGGGTTTATGTCCCAAGGGAAAAGACTATTGAGGGTTTTAAGGCGATAATAGAGGGTGAAGTGGATGATCTTCCTGAAGAGGCGTTTTATATGGTAGGAACTCTTGAAGATGTCAAGAAAAAAGCTCAAGAACACGGGGCTTTAATGTATTAATTATGAAAAAAGAATCTACTTCTAAGAGACTATATCTTGAAGTAAATACTCCAATGAAATCTGTCTTTAGAGGATTTGTGGATGCAGTAAGTATCCCTTTAGAAGATGGCATGATAGGAATTTTACCTGGTCATGTCAATACTTTGGCAAGGGTTATGCCAGGAATTATTAAAGCCAGAAGTGGAGATAAAGAGATTATCTTAGTGGTTTCTGAAGGTTTTATGGAGATTACAAAGGATAAAATATATATTGTTGCTGAGGATGGAGAATTAGGGGAAAGACTGAATGAGGATGTTCTTAAAAAGGAAGAGATTGAACTTAAAAATAAATTAAATCAGGCTCAAAATTATAAAGAAAGAGAAGAGCTTCATAAAGCTCTTCTCTTAAATTCTTTAAAGCAAAAGGCTGTTAAACTTTACACTACATATTCCACAAAGTAACTGAAGTGGTAGATACTGCTGTAGCTCCCGCTTTTAAAATCTCTCTTGCTTCCTCAGGGGTTCTTATTAATCCTCCAGCTATAAGAGGGTAAGGAATTTGGGTTCTTAGTTCTTCTCCTAAATGGATAAATATAATTCCAGGAAGAATCTCTACCATGTCAGGTTCAGCTGATTGCATAATTTTTACTCCTGTAGCAAGGGCCGAAGAGTCAAGTACAAAGAATCTCTGAATGGCTATCAAGTCTTCTGCTTTTGCCTGTTGTATTAAGTTGGCTCTTGTGGTAATTACTCCATCAATCCCTACCACATCCCCTAAATATCTAAGGGCATATTTGTCTTGTGCTAAACCTTCTAAGAGGTCTAAGTGTATAAATACTAGTTTTCCATGAGATTTAATCTCTTGGACCACATTTGGTAATGTTAACACGTTGGTTTTAAGAAGAAAAAGAACCTTTGCTTTACTTTGCAATGCTTGTGAAAGTCTCTCTTCTTCTCTGACTGCTGCTATAATGGGGTTACCTTTAAGGACATCAAGAAACTCTTCTTTTGAAAGTCTCTTCTTTTCCATTTTATCCCCTCTCTGAAAGAGATTTTAAAACCTTATATATTCTTGTTTTTCATTATATCAAAAAGAAAAAGACTATGTCAAAGGAAAATATGATTTATCCCTTAATCACAGCTATGGGCTTCATTTGAGCTACCCTCTTAGAAAGTCCTGCATTATGTACTACGTTCACCACATCTACTACATTTTTGTATGCTTCTGATGCTTCTTCTACTAATGAAGACTTAGATGCAGCCCTTACGAGGATTCCTTTTTCTAAAAGTTCTTGCTCGATTTCATAGGCTCTTCTACCACTTTTTAGGAGTTTGCTCCTACTTTGAGTTCTTCCTGCCCCATGACAAGTAGATCCAAAAGCAAGTTCCATAGCTTTTGGTAAACCTATTAACACGAAGGAAGATCTTCCCATATCTCCTGGAATGATTACTGGTTGTCCTATCTCTTTATAGGCTTCTGGAAGATCAGGATGTCCAGCTGGAAAAGCTCTTGTTGCTCCTTTTCTATGAACTATAACCTCTTCAAGTTTTCCATCTATATCATGTTCTTCAAGCTTTGCAATATTGTGAGCTACATCGTATATTAGTTTCATTCCAAGGGATTCAGCGCTTTCTCTAAATATTTCCTCAAATACCTCTCTTACCCAATGGGTTATCATTTGCCTATTTGCCCAAGCAAAATTGGCAGCAGCACACATTGCTGAGAAGTAGTCTTGTCCCTCTGGCGAGTCAAAAGGGGCGCAGGCAAGTTGAATATCTGGCACCTCAATTCCATATTTCTTCATGGCATTTTTCATTACTCTAATATAATCTTCTGCTACCTGGTGCCCTAATCCTCGAGATCCTGTATGAACCATTACTACTACTTGATCAGGGAATAAACCTAATTTATCTGCAATATCTGGTTCAAAGATTCTACTTACTACTTGAACCTCAAGGAAGTGGTTTCCAGATCCAAGGGTTCCAAGTTGAAACTCTCCTCTTTCTTTTGCTTTTTTTGAAACTTTATCTGGATCAGCGTAGCTTAATCTTCCTCTTTCCTCAATATGCTCTAAATCTTCCCTCCATCCATATCCTTGTTTTACAGCCCACTGGGCTCCTTTTTCTAAAACTTCATCAAGTTCTTTTCCTTTAACTCTCAAATCTCCTTCAGACCCTACTCCTGCAGGAATTTTATCAAAAAGGGCATCTACAAGCTCTTTAAGCCTTGGCATTACATCTTCTTTACTAAGGTTTGTTCTTATGAGTCTTACACCACAGTTGATATCGTATCCTACTCCTCCTGGAGATATAACTCCTCCCTTTTTCTTCATGGCAGCAACCCCACCAATAGGAAAGCCATATCCCCAATGGATATCTGGCATTGCCAAGGAATATTTAATTATGCCTGGAAGAGAGGCTACGTTTGCTACTTGTTCGGGAGATTGGTCTTTTACAATATCTTCCATGAGCTTGTCATCAGCAAAAATTATTCCGTCCACCTTCATAAAAGGTTTATAGTCCTTTGGAATCATAAATTTATAATCATCTATCTTAATTATTTTTCCCTTCCACTCATTGCTCATGATATACTCACCTCCATTTTTTCCTATAATTTTATTATAATGAATATATCTTCTAAAAAACAAGGAAAGGAGGAAAAGAAAAATAATGTTTTATGAAATATCTGTATCTACACCCCAAAAAATTGCTCTTGTTGATGTTACGGAAAAAATAGAAGAGACCGTTAAAGAGAGTAAAGTTAGAAATGGAATCTGTTTTATTTATGTGCCCCATTCCACTTGTGGGATTTTAATAAATGAAAATTATGACCCTAGTGTTATAAGAGATATATTGAATGCCTATGAAAGAATAGTACCACAGAATCTGCCATATGCTCATTTGGAAGGAAATTCTCCAGCCCATATTAAGTCCACTATAGTAGGAGTTAATACCTTTGTATTTATTAGAGAGGGAAAATTAAAGCTTGGTACTTGGCAGGGAATATTTCTTGCAGAGTTTGATGGACCAAGATATAGAAAGCTATGGATTGACATAATAGAGGATAAAGATTAGAATTAGAGCATAATTTTTGGGAAAGGGGGGATATAAAATGGCATGGTATTGGTGGATATTAATAGTAATCGTTATTATTCTCTTAATCTGGTATTTCACAAAAGGCAAGAAGTAATTTTAGTAAGTTTTTCTATGGAATTTGAAGTGAAGGGATGGCTTTATGCCATCCCTTATTATTTGCTATAATAGTAGCGAAATGGTGGGATTTTGGGGAGGTGGTAAGATGCGTCCCGCATTAATAATTGTAGATATGGTGGTTGATTTTGTAACAGGTAAGTTTGGTAATCCTTATGTTCAAGAGATTGTTCCCAATATAAAACTTCTTATTGACAAGGCTCATGAAAAAAAAGTTCCAGTTATATATTTGCGAGACGCTCATACAGAGGAAGATAAAGAGCTTTCTCTTTGGGGAAAACATGCCATGGATGGAGATAAAGGCTCTGAGATTATTCCAGAGCTTGCCCCTCAAAAGGATGATTATATAATCAAAAAGAAAGTATATAGTGGATTTTATAAAACTGAGCTTGAAGATCTCCTCAGAGGTTTAAATGTAGATACAGTGATATTAACAGGTACAAGTACTCATATTTGTGTACTTCATAACTCAGCAGATGCCTTTTTTAGAGGGTTTGACATTATAGTAATCTCTGATGCTACTGCTTCTTTTGTCCCTGAAGAGCATGAAAGAGCTTTAAAATATATGAAAGAAATCCATAATGCTAAAATATATACTACTTATGAATTATTAGAAAGATGGGAGGAGTAGAAAATTGAAAGAATTTCTTATTGCAAAACCAGAAGAAATAAAAAGCGGATTAAATACTGACGCATATTTTTTAAGGACAGAAGAAGTTCTTGAGGGTATAGGAAAAAACCCCAATGTGGTAATGGAACTTTTTACCAAAAGTTTTCCTGATGAGAACTACCAATTTGGAGTTTTGCTTGGGATTTATGAGGTAGCAAAACTTTTAGAAGGACTTCCTGTGGATGTTTATGCCATGGATGAGGGAGAGATATTTTTCCCCTATGAACCAGTATTACAGATAAGGGGGAAATACAAAGACTTTGCAAGATATGAGACCACTATTCTTGGTTTTCTCTCTTTCATGTCAGGCATCGCGACGAAATCTGCAAGGGTAAGAATAGCTGCAAAGGATAAAAAAATTTACAGTTTTGGTACCCGAAGACAACATCCCTTCTTATCTCCTGTAGTTGAATATTGTACCTATGTATCTGGTTTTGATGGGGTTTCAAATGTTCTTGGGGCTAAGTATATCTTCAAGACCCCTGTAGGAACTATGCCTCATGCCTTAATTCTTATAATAGGAGATGAAAAAGAGGCATTTTTAGCTTTTGATCAGTATGTGGATCCTAAAATTCCAAGGATTGCTTTAATTGATACTTATGGTTCTCCAACAGTAGGAGCATTAAATGCTTTAGAGGTATTGAAAGAAAAACTTGCAGGTGTAAGAATAGATAGTAAAGATTATGCATACCTTATAAAGGATATAAAATGGGAATTTGCGAGAAGAGGTTATCCAAACATACAGATTTTTTTAAGCGGTGGACTTGATGAGTATGAAGTAGAAAAATTTTATGAGTATGCCGATGCTTTTGGAGTAGGCACAAGGGTTGCTAATGCACCTGTTATTGATTTTGCATTGAAAATTGTGGAAGTGGATGGTAATCCTGTGGCTAAGGCAGGTAATATGCCTGGAGCGAAACAGGTGCAGAGAGGTAATGGTTTTAATGATACTATAAGGCTTTTTAACTCAGAACTACTTCCTGAAAAAAAACCACTTTTAAAGCCTCTTATCAAGGAGGGACAAATAGTTAGAGATTTTGAAGAGATTGACTCCATAAGAAAAAGAGTTTTGAATGGTTTAAATTCTCTTCCCGAAAACTTAAAAATTATAAAGGGTGGAAAAGTCTATATTCCAGAGTTCTTACCTTGACGATAAAACACTTTTTTGTTAGTATTACTTTGTATTTATTAAAATTTGGTAAATGCTGAAGAAAGGGAGAGGGTAAGAAATGAAAAGGACTTATCAGCCTAAAAAGCATCACAGAAAAAGAGTTCATGGATTTCTTGCCCGTATGAGGACACCAGGTGGAAGAAGGGTTATCAAAAGAAGAAGAGCAAAGGGAAGAAAGAGACTTACTGTATAATTGGGACTTTATTTTTTTCCTAAGGAAGAAAGGTTAAAAAAGCAAGAAGATTTTCTACGTATCTTAAGGGAGGGAAAGCCCTATTCCCTCTCTAAGAATTTTGTGGTCTATATCAGAAAGGGAGCAGAAAAAAGACGTATTGGTATAAGTGTAAACAAAAAGGTTGGAAAGGCTGTAGTAAGGAACAAAATAAAAAGGCTCATAAGAGAGGTATATAGACTTCACAGACCTTATTTGAAAGAAGATATAGAAATGCTTGTAATAGTGAAACCAGGAGAAAACATAAAGAATCTTGATTTCCATAAAGTTAAGGAAATGCTTATTAAGATATGGGAAAAGGCTGGAATTTTAAAGAAATGATCAAGAATTTGTTAATTATCCTCATAAAGTTTTATAAAAAGTTTATTTCCCCTGTTCTTCCAAGAAGCTGTAGATTCTATCCTACCTGTTCCACATATGCCATGGAGGCTATAGAGAGGTTTGGTCCTATTGATGGAGGAATTCTTGCTATAAAGAGGATATTAAGATGTCATCCCTTTAATCCTGGGGGATACGATCCTGTACCTACAAAAGAAGAATTTTTAGAATTGAAATTAAAAAGGAGGAAAAAATAAATGATAAATGCCCTTGCTAACGGACTTGGATATATTTTAGAACTTTTTTATAAATTAACAGGAAATTATGGACTTGCAATTATTTTTCTTGTTATTCTTGTAAGAATCATTCTTTACCCATTGACTCATGCCCAATTAAAGAGTCTTTTTATGCAACAAAAAATTCAGCCAGAGATAAAAAAGATTCAGGAGAAATTTAAAGATGATCCTCAAGAGATGAATAAACAGATAATGCTTCTATATCAACAATATAAGATTAATCCTATGATGGGCTGTCTTCCTTTGCTAATTCAATTCCCTATATTGATTGCCCTTTATCAGTTATTACTCCATTACAAATATGCAGTTACTCCTCAATTCCTGTGGATCTCTGACTTAACAAAGCCTGACTATATTCTGCTAATCATTATGGCAATTGTCACTTATTTTTCAGGAGAACTTTCATCCTTATCCGCAGCTCCGGAACAGAAAAACCAGCAAAGAATCATGAATATATTTACAACTTTACTCTTCACAGGTATGTTCTTGCTTTATAAAGTGCCAGCAGGAGTTATGCTCTATTGGTTAGTATCAAGTTTATTCCAATTATTGCAGCAAGTAGTGGTTTTTAGACTCCATAGGGGAGGCTAATAATTATGAAGGAGATAGAAACTGAGGGAAAGACCTTAGAGGAGGCTCTTCTCAAGGCAAAAGCTGTTTTGGAGGTTCCTCTTGATAAGATTGAGTATAAGGTTTTGGAATATGGGAAAGAAGGCATTCTGGGGATAGGTGCAAGACCCTTTAGGGTTTTAGCATGGATAAGGAAGAACCCAGAAGATGCATTAAGAAATTTTCTAAAAGAACTGCTTTGGAGACTAAATTTAAGAGCAAGGATTAGAGTGATAAAAGAAGAAGGACATATTAAGATAAGTTTAGAGGGAGAAAATTTAGGAGAATTAATTGGACCTGGAGGTAGAACCCTATCATCTCTTGAATTTATACTCAGACTTTTTGCTGCTAAAAATCAAATTACGGAAACCATAACCCTTGATGTGGATCATTACAGAGAAAGAAAAGAGAAATACCTTTCTAATCTTGCTAAAAAGATTGCGGAAAAGGTTAAAAAGGAGAAGAAGGAATTTCATTTAAAGCCTATGAGTTCAAGGGAAAGAAGGATTATTCATATAACTCTGCAAAATGATCCTGATGTGATTACTTATAGCATTGGGGAAGAACCAGAAAGAAGGGTAGTTATAGCTCCTAGGAAAAATGAAGGATGATATTGTTGCTATAGCAACTCCTCTTGGTTTTAGCGCTATAGGTGTTATAAGGTTAAGTGGACCCAATGTAATAAACATTGTTAAAAGAGTTTTTAGCCCAAGGAGAAATAAAGATCTTGAAAAAGTTTCATCCCATACTCTTCATTATGGAAATATAATCTACAAAGATGAGATTATAGATGAGGTGCTTGTAGCAATTTATAAAGCACCTAACTCCTATACTGGTGAAAACATGGTGGAGATTTTTACCCATGGGAGTCCTATTATTCTTGAAGAAATTTTGAAGATTCTTGTGGAGGAAGGAGCAAGGATTGCAGAAAGAGGAGAGTTTACAAAAAGGGCTTTCTTGAATGGAAAAATTGATCTTCTGCAGGCAGAAAGTATAAACGAGATTATAAGAGCGGAAAGCAAAACTGCCTTGAAAAGAGCATTATCAAAATTAAAAGGTGAAGTATCAAAAAGCCTGAGAGAATTGAAATCTAAAGTAGAGCATTTGAGAATATATTTGGAAGCTTCTATAGATTTTCCTGAAGATGTAGAAGAAAGAGAAAGAGAAGATTGGTTAAGGAGGCTTGAAGAGATAAAAAGAGAGGTTTCTTATCTTTTGGAAAAGGCAGAAAGAGGAGATTGGATTAAAGGAGGATATAGAGTTATATTAGTAGGAAGACCAAATGTTGGAAAGTCAAGTCTTTTTAATGCATTAATGAAGGAAGATAGAGCTATAGTAACTCCTATTCCTGGAACTACAAGGGATTATATAGAAGGCGAGCTTTACCTTTCCTCAGGGCATCTTGTTAAGATTTATGATACTGCAGGACTTGGCATACCTAAGGATATCTTAGATAAAATGGGGATGGAAAAGACCGAAAAAATTCTTGAAAAGTCCAACTTGATCCTTTTTGTGGTAGATGGAAGTGGTGAAATCTCCGAAGAAGAGATAAATCTTTTTGAGAAGATTAGAAGTTATCAGAATAAAGAAATAATCCTTGTTATAAACAAAGTAGATCTTCCTCAAAAGATAGAACTTTCAGTCTTTTCAGAGGATATAGAGAAGATCTTTGTGTCAGCAAAAGAGGGAATAGGGATAGAAGATCTTGAAAAAGCTATTGAGAGACATATTTCCTCTCAAGAATTGGAAGATGGAATATTTTTAAATGTATATCATAGGGAAAAATTAAAGGAGATTTATCAATTTTGTGAAGAAGGTATAAGTGTTCTTATAAATCTTCCTCAGAGTTTAGATATTCTCGGAGATATTTTATACGATATGGAGAAAGCCTTTGGGGAGATTCTTGGGGAAGAGGTTTCCTTGGATATAGCAGATAAAATTTTTGCAAATTTCTGTGTAGGGAAATAGGAGGTAGAAATGAATATTTGGGTTATTATTTTAGGAATAGTGCAAGGAATTACGGAGTTTCTTCCCATAAGCAGTACCGCTCATCTTATTTTGATCCCTTATCTGGTAAAGATTCCTGATTTTGGGCTTTCCTTTGATGTGGGACTTCACCTTGGGACTTTTTGGGCAGTTCTCATTTATTTTCTAAAAGATTGGTGGGAATTCTTAGTAAGTATATTTAAAGGAGGAGAAAAAAGAAGAATATTGGGACTTATTGTACTTGCTACTTTGCCTGCAGGAATCCTAGGAGTTTTTCTAGATCCTTTTGTGGAAAAAATATCTCAGCCTCAAGTTTATTCCTTTGCTATCTGGATAATCCTTATAGGAGTAATTTCTTTTGGCATTATATTTTTACTTCTTGAGAAATACTCAAAGAAAAATCTTGAAATAAAAGATCTTAATTTAAAAAGGGGTCTTATTATAGGTTTTTGGCAAGTTCTTTCCCTTTTTCCAGGGGTATCAAGATCGGGCTCTACCATATCAGGAGGCATGTTTACAGGGTTAAAAAGGGATGAGGCTACCAAATTTTCCTTTTATCTTTCCCTACCTATAATAGGTGGTGCAGTATTTTTTAAATTGTTCCATGTGATAAAAAGCGGAGATTTGGGATCTCTTTCTTTGATACTTTGGGGAGCAATTGTAGCTTTTATTGTAGGTATCTTAACTATTCATCTACTTTTAAATTATGTTAAAAAAGCCTCTTTAAAAGTTTTTTCCTATTATAGATTTATCCTTGCCTTAGCTATTTTGCTTGCGTATTTTAATCTCCAAGTTTTGTCTCTTATAGTTTTTGGAGTAGCTATAGTTTACTTAATTTTTAGGATGGTAAGAGGTGAGAAAGAGCGTAATTAAAAGCTTGCCCTATCTATGGTTGATAAGGTGGCTTTATCAGAATAAGGATGGAAGTAGAACTTCTTACAAGTTTTTTCCTATCCCTATAATCAAACTTAAAAAGGTCTGAAAAAATGAGACAAGCCCTGCTCCAATTTGAGCACTTGACCCCTCTTTTCCTGCAGAACCTCCTTGCAGCAAGGGTTATAATAGTTCCAATAAGTTTTATCGGTTCTACCAAATGTTCATAAAAGAGAATAATTTCTTCATCTAACTTTCTGTTCAATATTTGTATAATGTAAAAGTGCCTCATTTTAAAATTAGAAAGGAGAAAATAATGCTTAAAAAAGTTTGTTTTTCCTTGATATTAATGATTCTTTTGCTTCCTCTTGCCTTTAGTCAATCTCAGCTATCTTATGCTACCTTAGAAGGGATAATAACTCATAGGGACAAGCTTCCAATAGAAGGTGCGAAAGTACTGATTGAGGGAACAGATTGTATAGGTTTAAGTGATGAGAGTGGAAGATATATTATTAGAAATATCCCAGTTTTAGGAGATCAAGAGAATCTTTTGATTGAGGTAATAGAGCCTAATAATAATTCTATTGTAGAAAGCAAAATCTACTTCTGTAAAATCAGGACCTAATAGGATAGATTTTGAGATTAAATTAAGTGATATGTTTAATAAGTACTATGGGGATTTTAGGGTAGAAGATGCTTTCTCAGTAAAAGAGACGAAAGATTCAAACTACATAATTTCTGGGATTTCTTATCTTTACACAGCAGAATTTTCAAGAAGTAACATATACCTTTTGAAGGTAGATAAATATGGAAGAAAAATTTGGGGTAGAAACTATTTGATAGATAAGAATTTCATAAACTCCTATGTAGTAGAAGATAGTAAGGGATACTTGATATGTGCTACATCAAGAATTGGGGATATACATCTCATTAAGACTGATATAAATGGTAGATTGCTGTGGGAAAAGATATATGGAAAGTCAGATCGGGAAGAAGTAGCAAATAATCTTATGTTGAGTGATGCTGGTGAGTATATAGTAGTTGGAAATTTAAAGATTTTGGAAAAGGACGGTAAAAAGTATATAATAGATGCGCTCTTAGTTAAATTTGATGAGAATGGGGATAAAGTGTGGGATGTTGTTTTTGGAGAAAAGGATGATGATGAATTTAATGACGTAATTCAAGCAAGAAATGGTGATTTTATCATAGCAGGAACTTTCGATGTTTCTGGCTTATCTAAAGGAGTGATATATAGAGTTGATAAGAATGGAAGACTAATATGGAATAAAAAACTGTCAGGAGAAGGACCAGTACGAGGTGAATCAATCATCTTTACAGATCAAGGTTATCTTATAGGTGGCTATGCCTACAAAGATTTAAGGGACGGTTTTTATTTGGCTTATTTTAACGATAAAGGAGATATATTGTGGAGAAAGAATTATAACAAAAAGGGTATGAAAATATTTCTCACAACTGTCTCTATGTTAAGCTCTAATTTTGTTGTAGGAGGTTATGCTTACTGACCTTA
>ERZ1669248.429-NODE-429-length-20897-cov-5.968909_pt1 | contig 20897 bp, 21 predicted proteins | sample MGYA00579296_ERZ1669248 | MGnify/ENA primary metagenome ERZ1669248 (study PRJEB41166, sample SAMN08046057) | hot springs metagenome | biome: hot spring; feature: neutral hot spring; material: thermophilic sediment; isolation source: thermophilic sediment from...
GTTTTTAGTATAATGGACATATTTGTCAAGAGTTTCTGAGACTAATTACGAAGACTTCTAGCTAACGCTATATCTTGGTTTATCTGATTTAAAAGATCTTGCACAGAATTAAACCTCCTTTCCTCCCTTAAGAACTTTACAAACTCTACTTTTATCTTTTTGTTTCTTAGGTCTCCTTTAAAGTCAAGTATATGCACTTCTAGCACCTTTTTTCTGCCATTAAAGGTTGGTCTGTATCCGTAGTTGGCAACACCTATGAGGTGATCATTAACTACCACTGCATACACACCTTCTTTCAAACACAGATTTTCTGTTCCTTCCAAATTTGCGGTAGGAATGCCTATAGAAGTGCCCCTACCATCTCCCTTTATAACTTTTCTCTTTATCCAGTAAGGTCTTCCAAGATAGTGGCTTGCCTCTTCTAACCTCCCTTCGCGCAGTAGTCTTCTTATCAAAGTACTACTTACCACGTGCTCACTCACCTTGAAAGGTTCTACAGAAAGCACGTCAAAACCCAGTCTTTTTCCCACTTCCTTTGCCAGCTCTATTTCTCCTTCTCTCTTGTAGCCAAATCTCCAGTCGTACCCAACGAGCAAAAACTTCACCTTTAATCTGTTATAAAGAATCTCCAAAAGGAAGTCCTCTGCTCTCATGAGAGAGAACTTCTCGTCAAACTTTAAAAACACCGTGTAATCTACTCCTAAGTTAGTCAATAGCTCTACCCTCTCCTCAAGACTTGTAAGCTCACAAGGAAGCTGTTTGGGAGCAAGCACCTTAAGGGGATGGGGATAAAAGGAAAGCACAACAGTTTTTAAATCTCTCGCTATAGCCTCTTCTTTGAGTTTATCAATGAGAAACTTATGCCCAAGATGAACACCGTCAAAGTTTCCAACGGTTATAGCGCAAGGTTCTAAGATTTCTTCTATGCATTCAAGCTTTTTTATGCATTCCCCGTTCCACTTTAAAGAGAACACTTTCATTTCTTCCAAAGCCTTACTATCTTTTCCCAGAAACTTAGCTCCTGCGTGATAATGGGTTTATCTTCCATCACGAACCTATCAAGATAGTCATCAAGCAGTATAAATCTGTCGCACACCTTTCTCAGTTGATAAGAGCTCGTTCTCTTAAAAGATGCGTTCTCAACCCTTTTACCTATCCTTTGTACCTCCTCAACAGTATAAGAAAAATCACTATCGCCACTTACAAGCACCGCAGTATCGTAAGCATCCATATATGCCATGCTAAGCATGTCTGTAGCCAACATAATATCCACCTCTTTTTCTACATACTCACCAGAGGGTAGTTTCCTAAGGTTTGCCATTTTGACCTTTATTCCCATAAGGGAAAGCTCTTCTAAAAATCTCCTCTGCCTCATAAGGCTTTCCCATTCGGGAGTGTTTTTTTTCACATCCTTCTCCTGAGGTATGGCACCATAAAAGTAAGCTCTGATAAGTCTCCTACTCTCTGTTAAAAACTCTACAAGCTTTTGATAGTCTATCTTTACGTTTAAATACCTTATAGCATGAAAGAGGTTAGAGCCATCTATAAAAAGGACTACCCTCTCATCACTCATACTGCAAATCTTAGAAAAGCAGCAAGCCCATCTATCTTTTTCTGCATTTCTGGGTCTATTATTACTTCTACGAGCGCTTTTTCCTCTAAAGCGAGCTCTATCGCTTCATCCACTATATCAGGCACTTCGTATGCTACCTCACCTTCTATAGGACACTCAGGTTTTAGCATGGGCAAGTGAGATTTAGAACATAGGTATCCTGGTTTCTCAAAGTTTTCTGGTACTAAAAGGATCTTCACATTACCTATGGCTAACTGCTCCAAAACCTGACTAGTACCATTTACCGCAAGCCCCTTACCCTTTAACTCCTCAAGCTCTTTTATGAGTTCCTTCTCTTGCTCTCTGTCCTTCTGCCAAAGCAGGTCTATAACCAAAGACATGAGGTCTTTTTCCGTAATCTCACTTGGGTTTGCGCGAACATATCCCATAAGCCTACTCAAAAGGTAAGGGTGTAGGTGATTTTCTATCTCCTTTATATCTTCTCTATCACTACCTATCACGAGTTTATCAAATTTGTGCTCTTTCCAAGCTTCCATAAGGGCGTCATTGGCTATCTTAAAAAGTCTGTGCTTTTCCTCTCTTATCCTCATGTGAAATCTGTATTCTCCAAAAGAGTGCTGTACCATATTGGGAGCTCCTGCTCTTGCAGGCATGGTGTATCTCATAACACCCTCTGCACCTTTGAGAAGCCCTCCACCACTATGAAACTTGTGAGACCTTGTTGCCAGAGGTTCAAGAAAGTCCACTAATTCATAGATACCTTCCATATCCATTATGTAAAACTTTATGTGTTTTCTGTCTATTAGCAGAATACCTACCCGTCCTAACTCCTCATCTATAGCTGCTATTTCTCTTATCATTGGGTCCGGGGATACCATAAGTCTGTTCCTATAAACGTAAGGAAGTTTTATCACCTCAAAAAGTCCTCTGGCACTTGACGAGAATATGGCTATACCTCTTGCACCCTTTAAGTTATCCGATTCAGACAGATAAGACTCCATTTTTGAAAAATCTTCGTTTAGTGATTCCATCACTTCTTTTTCTAAATTTCTCTTGGAAAGATACTCCTTTTGCTCTCTTACCATGTTTTTAAAGTTTAAAAGGTACTTTCTATCCACTCTGTCTTCGGGCATGAGTCTAAGATAGAGACTTGCGACCATGTATTTGTCTGGCTTGAAGGAGGTTAGCACATCCAGAGACTCCTTTAAGCTTTTCATTCTCCACCTCCGCTTGAGTTTTACTGCATATATTTTATCAAAATCTCCTTTGCGTATTTTTCTTTATCCTTGTCATCTTCAGAGTCTATGAGACCTAACACTTTCCATCTTCTTTTTTCTCCAAAGGTGAAGTAAATCCGCCCACCCCTTGGCTTTAGCTTAAAAACATTTTTAAGTCCTTTCATACTTTCCAAAGGTTCTCCCTCTTCCTTCATGTTTAGTATTAATAGCTCTTTGATAAACTCACGCTTTTTCTCTATTGGAAGGTGCATAAACTCGCTTATGGCTCTTTCTTCCATCTCTATGTTTTCAAGAAGGACGTTTAGGATCTCTCTGTATATTTCTTCTTTGGTGCTAAGCTGTTTTTTTAGCTCCTGAAGCTCCAACTCCAAAAGTTCCTTCTTATAGCTCACATCTTCTAACTGAGATCTCATCTTTGACAGTTCAAGTTTTAGCTCCGTGTTCTCTTTTGAATACTCATCCAAAAGGGATTCCAACTCTAAAAGTTCCTTTACCAATTTTTTTCTTTCCTTTCTTAGCTGTGCTACTTCCCCCTTTTGATTTTTATCCTCTTGTCTCTGTAATAAATCAATGAGTTCAAAGAGCTTTTTGTTGGCTTCTGTGAGCCTTTCAAGCCTACTTTTGTATTCATTCAGATGCATCTGTGCCTGGTTTATTCTCTGTATAAGCTCTTCCCTTTCTTTTAAGAGCTTCTGCTTTTCAACACTTTGGCTTTCTTCAAGCTGACTTAGTTTTATCTCCACTTGCTCCTTTTCCCTTCTTAGTAGATTCACCAGATCTTCCGCTAACCTTACCTGTTCTCTTAGATTTTCCAACTCCTTTCTATTTCTTTCCAGATTGCTCTCAAGTCTTTTTTTCTCCACAAGGAGCTTTTTAGTGCGCCTTTCCGTTGGTGATTCAAATAGTGATAGAAGTATGAGTGTGATCAAAAAAGAAGGTGTAAAGCGAGTTATGTAATCAAAATTCCGTTCAAGTAAGGAAAAACCCAGTATCTGGAAGAAAAATAGGTAAGAGAGCCAAGCCAAAGTGCTGTATCTATAACCAAAAAGCCATGCAAGGTAAAGGGCAGAATCAAAAGACATTAACATCACAAAGCTCCGAAAGTCATCAGGAAACAGTTTTATTGGAAGTTTCTCTGAGATGTACTCAAGTATAAAGTTATAGGCTACTATCAGGAAAAGAAGTTTTAGGCTTTCCTTCATAGATAAAAATATAGTGTAGTATCATAAAAACAAGGTTATGGAATTCCTTGGATGGCGCTTTTGGCAGGTGGATGAGAGGATTTATTGGCTGGTAAAGGGGAAGCCAAAAGAACTAAGACCTGAGCATGCCAAACTTACCTCTGTGTGGGAAATAAGACCTGAAACAGGACACAAGGATCATCCTGCGGTATTCCCTTTGGAGCTTCCTACAAGGATCATTTATTCCATTCTTGGACAGGAAAAAGGTGTGGTAATAGATCCTTTTTGCGGGACTGGAACTACCTTAGTGGCGAGCAAATTGCTTGGTAAGGACTACATAGGTATAGATATCTCAGAAGAGTATGTGCGCTACGCTCAAGAGAGGCCCGCTCAGGCACACAAGGAGAGACAGGCAGTTTTTAGGGAGATAGCTTTGCATACCACCGAGCTCACCTTCAAAGAAAGAAAGAGTATGGGACTTTGGAACAAAAGGAGCTCACGATAAAAATCTTGTTATACTTATAGCATGTTTCCTATAAAGGACATCAATAGGAGCAGAAGCTTTCCTTTGGTGAATCTTCTGATTATACTAACTTGCTCTGCTGTTTGGCTATATCAGGTTAGTCTTGATGAGGAGGAAATGAACTTTTTTATATACCAATATGGACTTGTACCCGTTGATATCTTTTATAGACCCTACACTTTGATCACTCACATGTTCTTGCATGGGAGCTGGCTACACATTATAGGCAATATGTGGTTTTTGTGGGTTTTTGGGGATAATGTGGAAGACAGACTGGGTAAGTTCAGGTACTTGGTTTTTTATCTGCTTTCGGGTCTTGGTGCTGCGTTTTTGCAAACTATAGTGAGCTTCTTATTTGGCGGAGCTGATGTGCCTATGGTGGGAGCAAGCGGTGCCATAAGTGGGGTGTTGGGTGCATACCTTTGGCTTTTCCCTCATGCCAGAATATTAGCTTTAGTGCCCGTATTTATCTTTTTAACTTTTGTGGAAGTGCCTGCTGTTCTTTTCATAGGTTTATGGATACTTATTCAAGTGTTTAATGGTATTCTTGCCCTTCCTTTTGCGCATTGGGGTGGTGTAGCGTGGTTTGCTCACATAGGTGGGTTTGGCGTGGGATACTTCCTTGTTAGGTTCTTTTACCGAAGGGGGTGGTACAGCTTATGATAAAGATAGGTATAACCATAGGAGATCCTGCAGGGGTTGGTCCAGAGCTGATCGTAAAGCTTTTGGATCACTTAGATCCTAAGAAAGCTTACATTTTGTATGGTGAGAAAAAGATAATACAGCATGCACAAGAGCTTTTGGGAAAGAATGTTGAGATGAGAGAGATATACACGATAGATGAGGTAAATGTTCCCGGCATTTACATAGCGGACCTTGATATATGCGAAACAGCAAGACCTATTCCTTCTTTAACTTCTGGTAAAGTTGCCGTTGCTTACTTGGGAAGGGCTGTGGTAGATGCTGTTTATCATAAGATACACGGGCTTTTGACCATGCCTATAAACAAGTTCTGGGCTAAGCTTGCTGGATTTTCTTATGAGGGTCAGACGGAGTTTCTTGCTCAGGCTTTTAGTTCAAAAGACTATGCCATGCTTATGTATTCAGAGAGGATAAAAGTGCTTCTTCTTTCTACACATATACCCCTCAGTGAAGCCATAACGCATGTGAAAAAGGAAAAGATAGAGCAGAAGGTAAGACTTGTAGTGCGTGAGTTTAAAAGGCTCTTTGGCTATGAGCCATCTGTAGGTGTTCTTGGCTTAAATCCACATGCGGGCGAGATGGGACAGATAGGTAGAGAGGATGTGGAAGAGATACTACCTGCTGTGGAAAAGTTAAAAGGCGAAGGTTTTAAGGTAGAAGGGCCTCTCTCTCCAGATAGTGCATTCCTAAAACCCGATGCTTTTGATGTGTTTTTGTGTATGTATCATGACCAAGGGCTTATTCCTTTCAAGATATTTGCCTTTAATGAAGGTGTGAATTTAACCATTGGCATACCCTTTGTAAGAACATCTCCGGATCACGGAACCGCTTACGACATAGCCTGGAAGGGTATAGCGGATGTCTCCTCCTCTTTGAACGCTCTTAAGCTGTGTGAAAAATTGGCAGAAAGATGTTTAGAGTAGTTTACCTTCTTTCTATTTGCTTTATCTGCTCAAGTACTTCTTGAGCCTTCTTTTTATTGTTCGTAGAAATATAGATTTCATAAGCTCTTTTGAAAAACTCCTTTGCAGAGCTGTAGTCTCCCCTATCTCTGTAGAAAAAACCCCATTTTAGGTATGCATGTGCCATAAGCTGTTTGTCTTTTTGTGCCTTGGCTATTTCTAAGCCTCTTATGAGATATTCAGAAGCACTCTTAAAGTCCTTATTTAACCTATGTGCATCCCCCAAATCTATAAGCAAAGCTCCAATAAGTTTTTTATCATCTGTTTTTTCTGCATACTTATAAGCCGTTTTATAACTCTCTATAGCGTCTTTATATTTTCCTTGTTTAATATAAGCTTGAGCTATGTTTTTGTAGACTAAAACTCCGTCTTTTGGGTCAGAAATGAAATGTATGGACTTTTGGTAATACTCTATTGCCTTTGTGTAATCTCCCATACTCTGGTATATATCTGCTATATTTACATGAGCAATAAACTGACCTTTTGTATCATCTAACTCCCTGCTTATAGAAAGATGCTTTTGGTGATATTTAAGCGCGGTGCTTAGGTCTCCTTTCAGATGATACATAAAGCCCAAGCGATTATAGATAACAGCAAGATCTTCGTAAGAGGGTGCCACTTGCTCTGCTCTTTTCATGGTGTTTATAGCATTTTCCAGTTCCCCTTTATGAAGGTATGCATCGCTAAGACACAAGTAGGGTTCTACGTTCCTTGGGTAAGCCTTTATGGCAGTTTTGCTTATTTCTATAGCTTTTTGGTAGTTCCCAGCTTTTATGTAATGTTGGCACTCTTCTGGATAAAAAACCACCTGAGCGCACGATGTTAAAAGCACAAAAGTTAAAAAAAGGGTTTTGCTCCTGAGTTTTTTCACGGATAAAATTGTATCATGGAAAGCTTAGATTACCAGATTTTTTCAGCCATTGAAAGATGTCTCTCAGAAAGAGAACTCACTCTTGATGAAAGAAGCATAGACAGCATCATCAAAGATATAAAAGCTTGGCTTAGACCTTCTGTAGAGGCAAAGGGTGTTGTAGCCACGCAAGATGGTAGTTTAACTCTTATAAGCGATAAGTACGGAGAGCCTTACCACAGCTTAACCGCAGGAGCCATAAAGGAGTGCCTTGTAAAGTTCATAGAGCCCTCTGAAATCATCAAAAAAGCACAAAAGGGAAAGGTGAGGATATTAGATGTAGGTTTTGGTTTAGGTTATAACTTGGCGGTTGCTTTGGAGCGCATAAAAGCTGTAAATCCTTACGCGCAGGTGGAGATAATATCCTTGGAGAGGGAACTTCCAGAGGTCATACCTTTTCTGCCCGAACCTTACAAAAGTTATCAGAAGCTTTTACTTGATGGACTTCCAGAGTTCTGCAAAGATGGGATAAGCTTTAGACTTCTTTTGGGAGATGCAAGAGAGAGTATAAAGAACATTGGGAGCTTCTTTGCTGACGGAGTGTTTCACGATGGGTTTTCTCCTTATAGAAATCCAGAGTTATGGACCTACGAGTTTTTAAGAGAAATAAAACTACGCATGTCTTGGGAAGGCATATGGGTATCCTACACATCTTCCTTACCGGTGCGAAAAGCTCTAAAGATGTTGGGTTTTGGTATTGGAACTTCACAAAGCATAGGAAGGAAAAGGGGAGGCACTGTGGCATCTCTCAGCTTAAAGGATCTTTTGAGTGCAGAAGAACTGAGAAAACTTAACACATCACCCTATGCCATACCCTTTAGAGATGAAACGCTAAAGGCAGAGCCTCTTGAGATACTCATAAACTATAGGATAGATGTAGAACTTCTCAAAATGGCCCAGGGCGGACTCGAACCGCCGACACCCCGGTTTTCAGCCGGGTGCTCTACCAACTGAGCTACCGGGCCTTATAAGAAAACATTATAATAGATTTTGGAAAGTATGCACATAGAAAAAGAAGCAGATTTGACAAACTACACCACTATAAAGATAGGTGGAAAAGCGAGTTTCCTCTGTTTTCCTTCTACCTACGAGGAGGTTTATCAAGCTATAAGAATGGCTCAGGATAAGGACCTTCCCGTGTTTTTTCTCGGAAGGGGTTCTAATACTATATTTGGTGACTACAAAGGTGTGGTTATAGTGACGAAAGAGCTAAGGGAAATGAAGGTTAGGCAAGAAGGGAATAAGGTTTATGTGTCTGCAGAGTGTGGTGTGCCACTCTCACAACTTATCAAACTCGCAGTGGATATGAACCTAAAGGGTATTTATAGACTGGCGGGTTTTCCTGCTACAGTAGGTGGTGCTGTTGCCATGAACGCAGGAGCTTTTGGATCTGAAACATCTCAATACTTAAAGAGTCTTCTAGTTATGTTTTGGGACGGCACTATAGAGAGGCTTTCTGCACAAGAACTAAGCTTTGGATACAGGTCTTCTCCTTTCCCAGAGATGGGTATAGTCCTAAGAGCGGATTTTGAGTTTGACATTGCGGACTTTGATGTAAAAAAAGAGTACCAACTTATAAAGGAAAGGCGAAAACGCACCCAACCCATAAACATGCCTACAGCCGGTTCTACCTTTAAAAATCCACCAGGAGCTTACGCAGGAGAGCTTCTTGAAAAGGTAGGTATGAAGGGTTATAGGGTAGGTGATACTGCCCTTTCTGACTTGCATGCCAACTTCTTAGTGAACTTAGGAAGAGGTAAATTTACAGAAGTGATTAAGATACTAAAAGAAGCCAAAAGGAGAGTTTATGAAGAGTTTGGTATAGAACTTGAAGAGGAGGTAAGGATCGTTGAGAGTTGTGGTGCTTATGGGAGGTAAGTCCCAAGAGAGGGAAATATCCTTAAAAACAGGAGATGCCATTTTGAAGGCTTTAAGAGAGTTAGGACACGAGGCTATTCCCCTTGACTTGGACGAAAACCTCTGCCAAAAGCTCCTTGAGTTAAAACCCGATAAGGTGTTTATAGCTCTTCATGGCACTTACGGAGAGGACGGAAGAGTGCAGGGACTTCTTGACATCCTTGGTATTCCTTACACAGGCTCGGGAGTTCTTGGTAGCTGTCTTGCTATGGACAAGGAGATAACCAAAAAGATACTTGCCTTTCATGGCATACCTGTGCCCAACGGAGTGTGTGTGCGTAGAGGAGAAAGTATAAACTGGGACAAGTTCCCTGCTATAGTAAAGCCAGCAGACCAAGGCTCAAGCGTAGGGCTTCACCTGGTAAAGGGAAGGGAAGAGTTAGAGATGGCTGTAAGAAAAGTTCTTGATATCTCCCAAAAGGCACTCATAGAAGAATACATAGAAGGTAGAGACATAACAGTGGGCATACTAAAAGATCAAGCATTGCCTCCTTTAGAAGTGAGACCAAAAAGAAACATTTATGACTATGAGAGCAAATACACTAAGGGTATGTCAGATTATGTTTTTTTGGAGGACGATGATCTAATAAAAAAGCTTCAAGATGTAGCTTTAAAAGTGCACAAGTACTTGGAGCTAAAAGACATATCAAGGATAGATTTTAGAGTTTCAAAAGATGGCACTCCGTATGTGTTAGAAGCCAATACTATACCTGGTATGACGGAGCTTAGCCTCTTTCCCATGATGTGCATGAAAATGGGTATTGATTTTAAAAGCATGGTACAGATGTTGATATCTTAAGCTTAATCTCATTCCACGTTTGCCACTTGCTGTTTGAGCCTGTCTATCTCGGACTTTATCTCCACTACTATCTGAGAGAACTCGGGCAGTTTGTTTCCAAGGGTGTTAATTTCCCTGTGGAGTTCTTGTAAGGTAAAGTCGAGCTTTCTGCCTACCTCCCCCTCTGAATTCAAAAGAGACTTTATCCTCTGAATGTGAGCCTTTAGTCTGGTGATCTCTTCATCCACATCTATCCTTGAGAGGATAAAGGTGATCTCGCTTAGCACAGTGTGATGAGTGTCAGGAAGCCCAAGCTCTTTGGCTTTCTCAATGATCCTGTTTTTTATGGAGTTTAAGACTTCTTCCTTCCTTTTTTCTATCTGATCCAAAAGATCTTCTATTTTGCGGACTCTTGCCTCCATATCTTCCTTTAGGTGTTTCCCCTCTTCCCTTCTGCTATTGACAAGGTCCTTTATAGCTTCCTGTAGAGATGTGTAAAGGCATTCCTCAAGCTCAGGACTTAACTCTTCTGTGATTTTTTCAGAGTACCTCCAGGCTATCTGGAATACTGTATCGTCCGTGAGCTTGAGTCCCATCTCCTTTGCTATGATCCTTACCATTTGAATGTTCAAAAGGACTCTTCCTATATCCACAGGAGTGGATGCCTTTTTGGGTGTTATTTCTATCTGTACAGAAACAGTCCCCCTTGCAATGGAATCCCTTATAAGCTTTCTTATGTTCATCTCCAGAGGTGATAGATTGTAGTTGGACTTTATAGATATGTCCAAACCTTTTGAGTTTAGACTCTTTATAAGACTTGAAACTTTCCAACTTTCATTTTCACAGACCGCTCTTCCTATCCCTGTCATACTTTGCATAACTAAAATGATACTACATAATTTTTTAACTAAACGGGATTATACTATAGCGAGGGGAAAAGGATTTATCTAAACTTAAAGAGAGGGAAGAAAAGTAGGATATTTTTGAAGGGGCATATATAGGCGCAGGTGAAGGTATATTATAAAAGATGAGGATTTTGGTGAAGATAGGTTCTAACTTAATACAGACTCCTGAAGGAGATATAGACCTTTCCTTTCTTTCTAAGCTGGCAAGGGATATAAAGGCTTTGAAGCAAGAGGGGGATGAGGTGCTTATTGTGTCTTCTGGTGCGGTTCTGTGTGGCACTAAAAAGTTAGGTATAAAAGAAAGACCTAAGGATCTGGTACTAAAGCAGGCATTGGCTGGAGTGGGACAGGCATACCTGATGCATATATACGATGTGGTTTTTTCTAATTACGGGCTTATTCCTGCACAAGTGCTTTTAACTTCCGATGTGTTTAGAGAAAAGGCTAAATTTCACAATAGCAAGAACGCTATAGAGCAGATGCTAAAGCTGGGAGTAGTGCCCGTTATAAATGAGAATGACACTGTTGCAGTATCCGAGCTTGTATTTGGAGACAATGACTTTCTTGCCCTTCATACCGCTTTTATGATGGATGTGGAGCTTCTTGTGATACTATCCACTGCGGGAGGGCTAAGGGACGAAAAGGACCAGATCATTCCCTTTGTAGATGATGTGGATAAGGCTTTTAGTTTTGTAAAGGGCGTGAATTCGGAGTTTGGAACGGGTGGAATGCTTAGTAAGCTTACCGCTACCAAGATGGCTTTAAATCTGGGCATACATGTCATCATAACGGGTAAAGAAGACAGCCTTGTAAATCTCAAGCGATTTGAAACTTCTGGCACTTACTTTAAACCTCCTGATAAACCTCTAAAACCAAGAAAGAAGACCATAGCTATGATGGAAGAACCAAAGGGGGTGCTTTATATTGACCATGGAGCTTATAAAGCACTAAAGGAGGGGAAGAGCTTACTGCCTGCAGGAATAGTTAAGATAGGTGGCGTTTTTGAAAGAGGGGATACTGTGAGCATTTGTTTGGAAGATGGACATCTGATAGGCAAGGGAAAGGTCAATTTTTCTTCTGAGGAACTAATGCGCGTCATGAGAAAAAAGGGACATGACGTAAAAGCCATACTAAAGACTAACAAGGAGGAGGCTATTCATAGAGACAACTTGGTGGTCTTTTAGAGGTATCCTGCTTCCACACCGATACAGGCATTCCAAACTATTTGAATCTTATCTTTGTACTTTTCTATAACTTCTGGATTTTCACAGCCCGGTTGTAACCACACGCACTTGGCACCTATCTCTATGGCTTCCTGCACTATGGGTTCTATGTGAGCGGGATTCCTAAACACATTCACTATATCCACGCTTTCTGGCACTTCTTTTAGGCTTGAGAGCACTTTAATACCTAATATTTCCTCATTTGCGTACTTGGGATTCACAAAATAAACTTTGTGCTTACCTTTGGATAAAAGTCTCTTGGTCACGTAGTAGGAGGGTCTTTCTGGGTCTGGAGATATGCCTACTACCGCAACCACCTTTGCAGAAGCTAATACCTTAAAAGCCTCATCTTGGTGTGGATGATTAAACTCTCTCATGGCTTAGTATTTTATCACATCTTGGTCTTCTTCTATGAAGGCAGAATGTAGCTCTCTGAGGGCAAGCTCACCATACTTGCTCTCAATTAGGCAGGATATTTTTATCTCTGATGTGGATATGGCCATTATGTTTATATTGTTTTTGTAGAGCACTTCAAACATCTTTGCTGCTGTACCGTAGGAACTTCTCATGCCTATTCCCACCACGGATATTTTTGCCACGTTGTCATCCCTTATTACTTCCTGAGCTCCTATCTCGGAAGCCACTCTTCTGACAATGTCCTCTGCTTTTTTTGCATCAGTTTTATTTACTGTAAAAGACAAGTCCGTATAGCCTTGGTGGGACACATTCTGCACTATCATATCTACTACTATGTGAGCATCACCTAAAGCTTTAAATATCTTGTAAGCTATGCCTGGTTTGTCTGGTACTCTCACTACAGTGATGCGCGACTCTTTTGTGTCTAAGGTTATGGCTCTTACCGCTACCTTCTCCATCACTTCCTCCTCTGGTAGTATCCATGTTCCATCATTATCCGAAAAGGAACTCCTAACATGTATTCTTACATTGTACTTCATAGCAAACTCTACACTTCTTGCCTGCATTACCTTAGCGCCCAAAGATGCCATCTCAAGCATCTCTTCGTAAGATATGCGAGGTATCTTTTTGGCATTGGGAACTATCCTTGGGTCTGCGGTGAATACTCCTTCCACATCTGTGTATATCTCACAGTCCGCACCAAGGGCATAAGCAAGAACCACCGCAGAGAGGTCTGAACCTCCTCTGCCAAGAGTGGTTATCTCCCAGTCTTCTGTAACTCCCTGAAAACCTGCCACAACAGGTATATAGCCTTCATTTAACAAATTTTTTATTCTTTGCACACCTACTTTCATAACCTTAGCTTTTGTATGCACTCCATCTGTGATGATGGGTACCTGCCAACCGCACAGACTCTTAGCAGGATATCCCATTTTGTTTAGAGTTATGGCAAACAGAGCTATGGCTTGCTGTTCTCCAGTGGATATGAGCATATCTAACTCTCTTTCCGGTGGGAATGGGTCAATTTGTTTTGCCAAGTTTATGAGTCTGTCTGTTTCGCCTGCCATAGCGGAGGAAACGACAACAACCTTATACCCTTGCTTTATTTTTTGTATTACTTTTTTGGCTGCGCTTTCTATCCTCTCAAGGCTTCCTACAGATGTACCACCAAACTTAACTACAAGAAGGTTCATTTATAATATTCTACACCATGAGTAGAGAAGTTCTTAGTTATGCGGAGGAAAAGGTAGAAAGGGCAAGAGCGGTTTTGCGCGAGCTTGTCTCTCTAAACACGGAAATAAAGAACAAGACCCTACTTTACTGTGCGGAACTTATGCACAACAAAAGGGATTTTATAAAGGAAGAGAACGCAAAAGATGTGGAGTATGCAAAGAGTCTTGGGTTATCCTCCGCCCTTATAGACAGGCTTGTTCTCAATGACAAAAGGATAGATGGCATGATAAAGGTCCTAAGAGACGTGGCTAAACTGCCTGACCCTGTGGGAGAGATAACCAAGATGTGGACTCTTCCTAACGGTCTTAGAGTAGGTAGGATGAGAGTACCGTTAGGAGTGATATTTATCATATACGAGGCAAGGCCTAATGTGACTGTGGAAGCAGCATCTTTGTGCATGAAGTCTTCCAACGCTGTGATCCTCCGTGGTGGAAAGGAAGCTATAAACTCCAACAGGGCACTGGTTGAAATACTAAGAGAAGCCTGTAGAGAAACAGGCTTTCCAGAAGATGCCATTCAATTCATAGATAGACCAGAAAGAGAAATAGTTTGGGAACTTTTGAAGATGGAAGGCAAGATAGATGTGGCTATTCCAAGAGGTGGTGAGAGCCTCATAAGAGCGGTTGCAGAAAACGCTCGTGTACCCGTCATAAAGCATTACAAAGGCGTTTGCAACATATATGTGGATAATGAAGCGGACCTAAACAAAGCCTATCACATAGTATACAATGCCAAAGTGCAAAGGCCTTCTGTGTGCAACGCGGTGGAGAACCTCATTATCCACAGAGACATTCTTGAGGAATTTTTCCCTCGCATGGCTTACATTTTGGGAAAGGCGGGTGTGGAACTAAGGTGTGATGAGGAAAGTTTAAGAGTTATAAAATCTGACCCAAGGCTCTCTTTTGTTAAGGCTGTACCTGCAAAAGAAGAGGACTACTACGAGGAGTTTCTTGACCTTATCCTCGCGGTAAAGGTGGTGGGAAGCTTAGAAGAAGCCATAGACTTTATAGAGAAGTACGGATCTAAGCACTCGGATGCCATAATAACGGAAAACTACACTAAAGCAATGAAGTTCTTAAACCAAGTGGATTCAGCAGCGGTCTATGTGAATGCATCAACGCGCTTTACGGATGGCAACGAGTTTGGCTTAGGTGCAGAGATGGGCATTTCTACGGATAAAATACACGCAAGGGGACCCATGGCTCTTGAAGAGCTCACCATCCAAAAGTTTGTTATATTTGGAAACGGACAACTAAGAGACAATGTAGGCGTACCCGAAGATATCATGAGGGAGCTTTTCTGAGGTAAAGTCCAGCAAGGGGTGGAAGGGTTAGGGATACCGAATAAGGTCTTGAGTGAAAGGGTATGGGTTCTGCATAAAAACCTTCTGCATCTTGGTATCCTGAGCCACCATACTTAGTAGCATCGCTGTTTATTATCACCTTCCAGTAGCCTCTTTCGGGCACTCCTATACGGTAGTTGTGTCTGGGGACAGGTGTAAAGTTAAACACCGCAAGTATTATGTTATTTCCTTTAGAGTCTTTTCTAAGAAAACTTATCACGCTCTGATCGCTGTCAGAAAAATCTACCCACTCAAAACCTTCATGACTAAAGTCAAGCTCATAAAGAGCTGGGTTTTCTCTTACCACGCGGTTTAGGTCTCTTACGAGCATCTGAACACCTCTGTGTGTGGGATATTCCAGAAGGAACCAATCAAGTTCCTTGTCGTGATTCCACTCATTCCACTGACCAAACTCTCCACCCATAAAGAGGAGTTTTTTACCGGGGTGTGCGTACATGTAAGTGAGTAAAAGTCTTAAATTAGCAAACTTCTGCCACCAGTCGCCGGGCATTTTGTTAATGAGTGAGCCCTTGCCGTGCACCACCTCATCATGAGAAAGGGGTAGCACAAAGTTCTCTGAGAAGGCATACCAGATGCTAAAAGTGATCTTATCATGGTGGTACTTCCTGTAAATGGGGTCCTTTGAGAAGTAAAAGAGCGTATCGTGCATCCAACCCATGTTCCACTTCATACCAAAACCAAGCCCTCCTACGTATGTAGGTCGTGTGACCATAGGCCAGGCGGTGGATTCTTCCGCAATGGTTTGTGTATCTGGAAAGTCCCTGTAGAGGCATTCGTTGAGCTTCTTGATGAATTCTATGGCTTCAAGATTCTCCTTTCCACCGTAGATGTTAGGTGTCCATTCACCGGGTTTCCTTGAGTAATCAAGATAGAGCATGGAGGCTACCGCATCTACCCTTATGGCATCCGCATGATACTTTTCAAGCCAAAAGTGAGCGGAACTGAGCAAAAAGGACCTAACTTCGGGCTTTGAGTAATCAAAGATGTAGCTGTGCCAGTCTGGATGGTATCTCTTTCTGTAGTCTTCGTATTCATAAAGATGCGTACCATCAAAGTATGCCAAGGCATGTCCATCTGTAGGAAAGTGAGAGGGCACCCAATCAAGGATCACCCCTATACCCTCTTGGTGCAGTCTGTCTATAAGGTACATAAAGTCCTGGGGTGTGCCGTATCGTGAGGTAGGTGCAAAGTAGCCTGTTGTCTGATAACCCCAAGAACCATAGAAGGGATGCTCCATAACAGGTAAGAACTCCACATGCGTAAATCCCATGTCTTTGGCATACTGCACAAGCTCCTGCGCAAGCTCCCTATAGCTGAGAGACTCCCAACCTTTCTTTTTCCACGAACCCAAATGCACCTCGTATATGAGCCAAGGAGCGTTTAAGGAGTTTGAGAGGTGTCTGTTTTGCATCCACGTGCCGTCATTCCATGTATAGCTAAGATCCCACACTACGCTTGCTGTCTTTGGTGGAACTTCAAAGAGAAAACCAAAGGGGTCTGATTTTTCCGCTGTGTATCCGCTTTTTGAGACCACAAAGTACTTGTAAAGGTCTCCAGCACGAGCACCCTTCACAAAGCCCTCCCATATGCCAGAATCATCTTCCCTTTTTCTGAGAGGGTTTGCGGACCTGTCCCAGTTATTAAAGCTTCCTATAACAGAAACATAAGTAGCGTTAGGTGCCCAAACTGCAAAATAAACACCTTCCTCAAATATATGAGCACCAAGTTTTTCGTAAAGTCTGCAGTGCGTGCCTTCTTTAAATAGGTAAATGTCATAATCGCTAATCAAAGAGAAATTCATGTAAAAGGATTTTAAAACATATGGAAAGCCTAAAGTCCTGATTGTTAAAAAACGTTAATGCTATTAAATTTAATAAGATGCCCCTCGTTACAATGATCTGGGGGAAAGAGGAGGAAGATCGCTTCTATCCAGAAAAACTCCTGTGGCTTGTGGATCACCCACACCCTCATTGGATAGAGACCCTAAAGGACAACCTCAAGATGGAGTTTAGAGAAACAGGCTTTAGGCAATTTACGACTCTAAATTCCAAGTATATAATAACCGACGCCATGCTCATGTTTGGACTGCAGTTTGCCCATCTAAAGGACAAGATCCTTGAAGCCCTCAATCCAGTAAGATTGATGGTAAAGGTCAAACCCGGAAGCTTTCTTGGTATAAGCCATCACTTTTTGGGAGCACCTTTTGAGGTTGAGTGTGATGAAGTCCTCAGAGAGTTCTTGCTTTCCGCAAGAAGATTTCTTGAAGAAGGTGGATTTAGACTTGATGTTCTTGTTATATCCCATAATCCCTACATAGAGGACCTCCTTATGAGTAATCTGGAGAGGATAAGAGGCCTAAAGTACAGGTTTTACAGCGCAGGTGGAGGAGTTTAAAATGTTTATAAAGGAGGGGTCTTATGATAGGTATAAAAGGGATCGCTTTATGGGGACTCATTTATTGGTCATCTCTTTCCTTTGCCCTTCCAGATGAGGATCACATTCTTATTACAGCTATTAGTTTTATTAATAGAGGCTACAGCTTTGGATCTAGTAGTCCCTATGCTATGGACTGCTCTGCCTTTGTTCAGAGAGTTTTCCGTATAAACGGAATAAAACTGCCAAGGTCTACAAGGGAGCAGGCTCAATACGGTAAGCCTGTAAAAAGGGAAGACATAAAGCCCGGAGACCTTCTCTTTTTTAGAACTTACGCACCATATCCTTCGCATGTAGGTATATACATAGGTAATGGCAAGATGATACACGCATCTACCAAACGTGGCATAATAATAAGCAGGATAGACGAACCCTATTGGAAAAAAAGGTTTTTATTTGCCAGAAGGGTCCTAAAGGAACAAAACCAAGAAGATGATATAAAGGATATCATTTCGGACAGCTTGAGAGACAGGTTTTAGGGAAAGTCTCTACTATTACCTTAATCCTATTTGGTGTATCTTACTAATATATTCGCTCACCATTCTGTGTGTATTAAAGTATGGACCTACAGTAGCTATACTGTTTTTCATCATTTTAACCCACTCATCTTTGTTAGTGTAATACATGGGCAAGATCACATAAGATAACTTTCCGTATATATCTTCTAGGTCTTCCTCATCGTTAGATTCGGACATATCAAGCCAGTGTGGTCTAGGTCCTATACCCCATCCGTTTATACCTTCTATACCACCCTCAAGCCACCAGCCATCCCAAGTGGAAAAGTTAATAACCCCGTTCATGGCAGCTTTCATACCGCTGGTTCCACATGCCTCATAAGGTCTTCTGGGATTGTTTAACCACACATCACAACCAGAAACCAAAAGCTTTGCCATGTCTATGCTGTAGTTTTCAAGAAAGGCTATTTTTAGCTTGTTGGTTCTCTCTTTTACTGTTTTTATCTTTGAGATGATGTCGGCGATCATCTCCTTACCCGTAGTGTCTTTGGGGTGTGCTTTACCTGCAAAAACTATCTGCACATCTCCAAAGTGTTCCGCAATGTATATCAATCTGTCAATATCCTTTAGGATAAGGTTATTTCTTTTGTAAGCGGTTATCCTCCTTGCTATTCCTATGGTTAGTACATCGTCGCTAAAGCCTGCGTCAGTGTTTTTGTTTATGTAGTTTATAAGTTCATTCTTTATTTTGTTGTGTTTTTTAAGAATAAGCTCAGAGGGTATTCTGTAAACTTGATTTAGCAAGATGGGATAATCATCCCAGCCGGGTATGTACTCGTCAAAGAGTTCTTTGAGCTCTGGATGTATCCACCTTTTGTGATATACGCCGTTTGTAACATAGTCAAGCTCATACTTAGTATTTATACCTTGGAAAATCCTCTGTGATACAAACATGTGTTTGTAAGATACCGCGTTAGTCTTACAGGAGTATTTGAGAGCAAAAGCAGAAAGATTTAGAAAGCCATCTATAGCCTCCTCATCCCAGTTTATGTGATCATACATTTTTAACTCTTCCTTTACCATATCTATAGGGAACTTGTCGTGACCTGTCTCAACAGGTGTATGCGTAGTAAATACACACTTATTTCTTACTTTTTCCACATCTTTTAACTCCCTTAGAAGCTCTACCACAAGAAGAGCGGAGTGGCTTTCGTTTTGATGATACACATCTATGTTGTATCCCAGAGCTTTGAGAACTCTGTATCCTCCTATTCCCAAGAGTATTTCCTGCCTGAGTCTGTATAATCCATCGTCAAAGTACAACCTTTCGTTGAGCTTTCTTATATCTGGATCGTTCTGAGGAAGGTCTGCATCAAGAAATATAACTTTTATTTCCCCTTTACCTGTTATCGTGTACTCCCAAGCTCGAACTTTTTGTTTCCTTTCCCCAAAATAGACTTCAACTTCTACATCTATGGGTTTTAGTATCTTTTTGTAGTCCCACAAAGCATCAAAGTCCAACTGCATCCCGTGTGGCGTTATCTTCTGAAGGGTGTAGCCTTTTTTGTAAAGGAGCGTTATACAAACCGCAGATATGCCAAGATCAGCAAACGAGTAAAGCGTATCACCTATTAAGATGCCAAGACCACCACTGTATGTGGGTATCCTGTCCTCAAGTCCCAATTCCATTACGAAATAAGCTATCATGTGAGAATATATTTTAAGGCATGAGGTTTATAGATACAGATTTGACTTGTAGGCTTGACAGCTTGCCATGGTGCAGGTTTCATACTGTGTTTGTGCTGGCTTTAGGCATTACGTGGGTGCTTGATGCCTTTGAGGTGGTCATAGTAAGCGCTGTGTTAAAGCCCATGTCTTTATCTCTTGGTTTTGCATCTTGGCAGAGTTCTCTGATGGTAAGCGGTTTTCTGTTGGGTGCCATTTTTGGCTCCCTTCTCTTTGGGTATTTGGCAGACAGATATGGCAGGAAAAAGATATTTCTTATAACACTGCTTCTTTATTCTCTTGGTACATTTTTGACGGGCTTTGCCAACAGTTTTGAAAGTGCTTTCTTTTTTAGAGTGCTTGCGGGTGCTGGGATAGGAGGAGAATTTTCTGCTATACACTCTGCAGTGGATGAGTTTATACCATCAAGGCACCGAGGTAAAGTAGATGGTATCATTTCATCTCTTTGGAACTTGGGAAGTATAATGGCATCATTGAGCGCAGGGGTCATTCTTTCCTTCTTTGATGAGAGTTTTGCGTGGCGTTTTGCTTTTTTCTTGGGTGGTGCGCTGGCACTTCTTGTCATCTTTGTTAGGTTTGCAGTGCCCGAATCTCCTCGTTGGCTCCTATCAAAGGGTAGAATTGATAAGGCAGAGAGAATAGTCCAGGAGCTTGAAAAGAAGGCAGGTGGTAGGTACAGTCAAGACTCATGCTCCATTCCCATATTTGAAGGAAACATCCTTGATGCCACAAAGCTGATCCTATCACGCTACAAATGGCGCTTTCTCTTTAGCTCCTCCATGAGTATAACCATACTTGCCACATATTATGGCATGATCACTCTTATCCCTGTTAGCTTTCAGTTGAACTCTGAGGAAATTCCCAGAGTGCTTCTTGTGGGAAGTGTGGGTGGTCTGATAGGTGGCATACTAGTTGCTTTGGCAAGTGACTTCTTTGGAAGGAAGATTACTGGCACTTTTGTGAGTTTCATGTCTTTTCTCCTCTCTTTACTGTTTCTGCTGAGCCTTAATTTTGACCTTACCTATCTTATTTACTCTTTTTTTGCCTTTTCTTTTGCTTCTGTGGCTTATGTGTCCGCTACGGAGATATATCCTTCTTACCTTAGAGCTTACGCCATTGGTCTCATCTCTGTGATAGGAAGGTTGGCTGGAGCTATTTCCCCTGTTGTTTTAGTTAGCTTAGCTTCTATAAGCCATACCTACGGTATTTTGGGCTTATCTTTTCTTTGGTTTTTGGGTTTTGTTTCTTTCCTAATTTGGTCCATAAAGGGTTTGGAAGCAAAAGGGAAGGCAATAGAGGAAATAACTAAATAAAAAGGGTGGCATACAGCCACCCAAG
>ERZ1669248.431-NODE-431-length-20763-cov-48.824899_pt1 | contig 20763 bp, 23 predicted proteins | sample MGYA00579296_ERZ1669248 | MGnify/ENA primary metagenome ERZ1669248 (study PRJEB41166, sample SAMN08046057) | hot springs metagenome | biome: hot spring; feature: neutral hot spring; material: thermophilic sediment; isolation source: thermophilic sediment from...
GGACTTGAAAGGTTATGGTGGAAAACGTCCGCGAACTATTAAAGGCTCATGAAGGGTTAAGGCGTGAGGTTTACCTAGACATAGAAAACTCAAGCTTCGTCCCAGCCGAAGTCGTTGAGGCAATGCTCCCATACTTCAACCAACGCGCCTATGGCAATCCCACGCTTACCCACAAGCCTGGATGGGAAGCCTACGAAGCCATAATGGATTCAGCCCAAAAAATGGCAGGCTACATAGGCTGCAAAAACCTTGAAGAGGTAAATTTCACGCCTGGCGAAACAGAAGCCAACAACCTAGCCCTTTTAGGCACAACCCTCCAAATGCGGGGGAAAGGCAAAAAAATTGTGATTTCGGAAGTTGAGCCCCTAAGCATAATACACGTGGCTGAAATGCTAACCAGATACGGCTTCACAGTAACAAAGATTCCAGTGGATCCTGAAGGCTTCATAAAACTAGAAAAACTGAAAGAAGCCGTCGACAGCGAAACAGTCCTCGTAAGCCTTTCAGCCGTAAACCACGAAATAGGAACAATACAACCCATAAAAGAAGCCTTAAAAATAGTTAAGGACAAAAACCCAAACACCATATTCCACACAGACGCCTCAGATGCCTACGGAAAAACACCCTTCAAAGTGCGTGAAATAGGCGTGGACATGGCAACAATAAGCAGCTACAAAATACTGGGACCCCGTGGAATAGGAGCTCTCTACGTGCGAGAAGGCATAAACATAGAAAGAATCTTAGAGGGGCAAATAGGCACACAAAAACTTTGGCCAGGAGTTGAAAACACGCCCTTGATAGTTGGCTTTGCAAAAGCCTCAGAACTGGCCTTCCAAAACTTCGAAGAAAACGTCAGGCACATGCAGAGGCTAAGGGACAAACTCATAAACGGAATCTTCGAAAAAATAACGGAAGTGCGCCTGAACGGGCCGAAAGGCGAGAAACGGGCGCCGGACAACGCCAACATAAGCTTCCTTCGCTGCGAGGGAGAAGCCCTAACAATAGAGCTAAGTCTAAACGGCGTTTACGTATCAAGCGGAAGCGCATGCACAAGACGCCTACTACAACCAAGCCACGTCCTAACCGCCATAAGAAGAAAATTCGAAGAAGCCCACGGAAGCATCCTCATGAAAGTAACACGCTATCACACAGAAGAAGATATAGACTATGTTCTGGAAGTTTTGCCAAAAGCCGTTGAAAGGCTTAGGGGAATAACGGGCACAACAGTGGTGGAATAATGTCCCGTGCACCCTTACCCTACAGCCAAAAAATCCTCGAGCTTTTCAGAAACCCCAAAAACCTTGGAAAAATGGAAGACGCCACAGTTTCAGCTGTGGCTGGAAACCCCCAATGCGGAGACATGATAACCTTCTATCTAAAAATAAACGACCATGACATAATTGAAAGGGCATCCTTCGAAAGCTACGGATGCGCCGCCAACATAGCCACATCCAGTATAGTGACAGAAAAAGTGAGGGGAATGAAACTTGAAGACGCGTGGAAAATCACATGGAAAAGCATAGCAGAAGAGGTCGGCGGGCTCCCAGCGGTAAAATTCCACTGCGGAATACTGGCTGTCGGCGCGCTAAGAAGAGCCATAAGAACCTACTACAAAAACAAACAAACAACACCGGAGTGGCTCTCAAAAGACTTGACCTTTGAAGAAAAACAAGCCCTAGAAGAAGAGGAACTGGCAAAAATCCTAGAGAAAAAAATGAAGATGGCAGAGGAAAAATAATGTTCGACCCCTATAAAATCCGAGAAGACTTCCCAATCCTAAAACGGAAAATAAACAATCATCCCCTCATCTACTTTGACAATGCGGCAACATCCCAAAAACCAAAACAAGTCATAGAAGCCATAAAAGAATACTATGAGCAACATAATGCCAACGTCCACAGAGCCGTACACACGCTCTCATTGGAAGCAACAGAGCTTTACGAAGAAGCCCACGAAGAAACAGCCAAATTTATAGGCGCAGAAAGCATCGAAGAAATAATCTTCACAAGGGGAACAACAGAAGCCATAAACACGGTCGCCTACTCATGGGGACTACGGAACCTCAAAAAAGGAGACGAAGTCCTCGTAACTTTAATGGAACACCACAGCAACATAGTCCCATGGGAAATCCTATCAAAAATAAAGGGCTTCAAAGTGCGCTACATAGATATAAACGAAGACGGAACCCTAAACAGGCAAGCCCTAGAAAAAGCCATCACACCAAAAGCAAAAATGGTCTGCATAACCCACGTCTCAAATGTTACGGGCGTAATAAATGATGTGCGTTATGCCGCAAAACTAGCCCACGAAAACAACGCCCTAATCCTCGTAGACGGAGCCCAATCCGTCCCCCACCTACCAATAAATGTAAAAGAACTCGGCTGCGACTTCCTAGCCTTCTCCGGACATAAAATGCTTGGACCAACGGGAATAGGCATCCTATACGGCAGGCGAGAAATCCTAGAAGAAATGGAACCCTTCCACGGAGGAGGCGAAATGATACGAGAAGTCTCCTACAACCCAAAAACTAAAAGCTGCAAAGTAACATGGAACGACCTGCCATGGAAATTCGAGGCTGGAACGCCAAATATATGCGGTGGAGTAGGTCTAATGGCGGCCATAAAATACCTAAAAAACCTCGGGATGGAAAACGTACAAACCCACGAATGCGCCTTAACAGAATACGCCATAAAACGCCTACAAGAATGCCGAAAAGTCAAAGTTTACGGACCAAAAGACGTGAAAATAAAATGTGGCATAGTACCTTTCAACATTGAAGACTTCGACTCCCATGACTTGGCTTTGATCCTCGACACTTATGGCATAATGATTAGAAGCGGCTTCCACTGCGCCCAACCCCTCCACCAAAAACTCGGAATAAAATCATCGGCAAGGGCAAGCTTCTACATATACAACACCCAAGAAGAAATAGACCGGCTAGTGGAAGTCCTAAAGGAGATTGAGCAGTCCCTATGAGCACCACCGTTCTGGACACTTACATAGCAAGAATCGAAGAGGCATGCGGAGAAGAAAAAGACTACATAATCTTCTTCAGACACGATAAAAAAGAAGAGGCAATAGCCAAAATACTGGAAAAAGCCATAGTGCAAAAAGCCGTAGCTAAAATAATCTTTGACTTAACCTACAAAGAAACCCAGATACACCTATACGCAACAGGAAAAGCCATCTTCAAAAAAGTTAAAGACAAAAACCAGCTAAACCAAATCTTAACTGAACTATTCTCTTAACCTCTTAATTTTTCACGGCTTTGAACGGCAAAGTTTTATAGCATTGCTTTTCAACTTAAAAGTAACGCGAGCAACAAAAGGCATATACCAAACGGCCACATAAGCCTAGAAATCGCAGCCACAATGGCTGCAATATCCATAATATCCCTTGTCCTGTCATGGAAGAGCGAAAGCCACAAACCCGAAATACTAGCCCAGTACTGGCGGTTTCAAATGTCTTCGTCTTTGCAGCCCAAATGATTAACTTCCAACTACGGAACAAGCGGGCACCTTGTGGGCGGGACATTCCTCTCAATAGTTCTAGGCCCTTACGAGGCAGTCCTGAGCATGACAATAGTTCTGTTGATGCAGGCGCTTTTCTTCGCAGATGGCGGAATAATAGCTCTGGGGGCAAACATCTTCAACATGGCGGTAATAGGTGGACTAAGCTTCTTCATAGTCAAACTCATAGCTGGAAACTCAGCAAATGGCAAACGCTTCTTCCTAGGCGTGTTCGCAGCCTCGTGGCTATCAGTTGTTTTGGGCGCTCTGGCATGCGGCTTGGAGATAGGCTTTTCTCCAGCTTTCGCAGAGGCCGGCGGAGCAATATAAACAACAGCCATAACAAAGCTATACCGAGTGCAGCCCGCAGTACTGAACGGTTTAGCTTTCCTAAAGAGGGAAGCGATTTGAAAGGCTATGTAAAGGCACTAATCCTGATAATAGTTGGGCTTGCAATCCTAATACCCTTCGCCTCCTCCTATCTAGACGGCTCGGAAAAGGTGACTGAAACCCTACATGTGCAAGAGTCACAGCCCCTCTGGAAGGGACTGATGCCAGACTACACCCTACCCACCTATTGTAAATCAATACTTATCGACATTAGCGGCGGGCCTCTTCGGCTTAATCATAGTTTCGGCAGCAGCATAACGCCCTAGGCGAGCTAATATCAAAACAGAACAAAACACAAAGTAAGATTGCTGAACCGGGCTATTCTCTGCTTGCCAGTATAACGATATAGTCTGCTGTGTCAGCACACATGTCCGCAGCGTGCTCAATAAACTCCACAAGATCATCGAAAATAACCATTGAACCGCTGTCCATTTGACCTGCGTACTTGATGAACAAGGCTTTGGTTTTAAGATAGTCATCGTCAATTTTCCTCTCAATTTCCTCAACCTTCTTTGCTCCACCTATAGCCGCAGAGGAATCCACAGCAATTTTCTCAATGCTGCCTCTCAAGGCTTGGGCGCAATCCACTAGGAATGAGGTTGTGTGGGCTGTGTTCTCCCAAAGCTCCTTTGGAATTTTTGCTTCCTCAAGCATTTTTATGCATCTTGCTGCATCCTTCACGTGGTCAGCCAACGTATCCAGCCTCTTCACAAGATGCATTAGGTCTTCACGGTAATCCGCAAAAAGAGCCACCCCCTTCGAAAGCTCCTTGAAGACTTCGGTTCGCAGCCTATCAACCTCCTTCTCAACCTTGAAAATGTTTTCAATGTGCTGCATGGCTTCCTTCCTATTGCCCTCAGCCATCTTCTGCATAGCATAATGGAGAAGCGTCACGGTGTCCAAAGCCTTCGTAATCTGCTCCTGTGCTAAATCAAGGGCTTTTGTTCTTCTACGCCTCTCAAACCAGGCATAGCTCTTCTTCTCCAAACCAGACTCATCTCCTTAACAATAAGCTATCATGAAATGCTTAATAACACTTTGCAAACCAGAAGGCTATGGTTCTTCGGCTTCTGCAACCCAGTAAGCCTTCCCAATACCATCCTTTGAAACAACATATTCCTTCTTAAAAATTGGGGCTTCCTTCTTGTACCTTTCAACAGCCTCCCTTAAAACTGGAAAGACATCCTCCCTATGCGAGCCGGCAACCAAAACATAAACAAGGTCCTCGCCAACATTAAACTCACCGACAAAATGGTGTATTTGAACATCCACAATGCCATCCCTACTTTTTAGGTCTTGGCATATGTTTGACAAAACCTCATCCGCCTTTTCATTATAAGCCTCAATCTCCAGTTTCTGAACCTTCTCCCCTTTTGGGTTCTTCCCACGAACAACACCTATGAAAATGGCGATGGCTCCTGCCTTTTGAAAATTCGCGTTTCCCCTAACATTTTCAATAAGTTCTACAATGGATAGGGAGCCTTTCTCGTGAACATGTTTTGTTGGCATTGAAGCACCACGCACTACAATGTTGAAAAGCTGATTTAAAGGTTTAAGTTAATTGAATTAGCTTCTCAGACAGACTAGCAAGCGTTTTCCGATATTCTAAAAGCTTTTCATGAGCCTCTTTTAATGTTATTTCCGAAAACTTTATGGTGTCATTAGGCTTAGCCTGTCCAAGCCTATCCAAATCTGGCGTTACAACAACAGCTATTTTGGGATAGCCTCCAGTCGTTTGGGCATCCTTCATTATTATAATTGGTTTTCCATTTCGGGGAACCTGAATTGCCCCGGGCAGAAGGGCATCCGAAACTATTTCCGCTTTTCCCTTATGCTCTATTGCTGGTCCCTCGAGGCGGTAGCCCATGCGGTCGGACTCTACTGTAACCTTGTAATGGTTTGAAAGGAATTTTTCTATGCCCTTTTCTGCGAACATGTCGGCTTGTGGTCCCAAAACAACATGTACCGTAAAGTTATTTGTGAAGTTTGGCATGAGGCTTTCCGGCATTTTAAAACCAGCTTTCAAAAGTGGGGCGCTGAAACCTTCGATTACGTCTCCGGTCTTTAACTGTCTGCCTTCTATGCCGCCGAATCTGCCACGCACATACGTTGACCTACTTCCAAGAATCATAGGCGTGTTTATTCCACCCCTAATGGAAAGATAGCATCTGCATCCGCTCTCCACTTTTCCCAGGGAAACAAAATCCCCTTTATGAACGGTTAATGTTTGCCACATGGACGCCTCTTCTCCATTAATTTCCACAGAAATTCTCCCACCAGTTATGGCAATCTGCGTATCCGCCAATGCTTGAAACTCTGGTCCTATGAGAGTTATTTCTAAACATGCAGCGTTGGGGCTATTGCCAACCAGCAGATTTGCGGCGACCATGGAAAACGAGTCCATAGCCCCAGAAATCGGAACACCATATTTGAGGTAGCCATATCTACCCAAATCCTGCACTGTTGTGAAGAACCCGGGCTTCAAAACTTGGAAAACACTCATTTTGTCTGCTCCTCAAATTGCGATTTGTAAGTGCCCATCTTGACAAGCTCTTCAATCTTCCTGAATTCACTTTCTGAAATTGGATTGAATTTGACGATGTCTCCGGGTTTTAGCAAGGCTGGAGGCTGCCACTGCGGGTCAAAAAGTTTTATGGGGGTCCTGCCTATTATCCGCCAGCCTCCAGGAGCCTCGCATGGATATATTCCCGTCTGTTTTTCTGCAATCCCAACGGATCCGGCTGGCACTCTTAAGCGTGGGGTTTCAAGGCGTGGTGTTGCAATTTCTTCCGGAACATCGCCTAAATATGGAAAGCCAGCGACAAAGCCTATCATGTAAACCCTATACTCTTTTCCGGAATGAAGCCTAACAACTTGCTCCTCATTTAACCCATGATACTGAGCCACATAAGCCAAGTCTGGTCCATAAACCCCACCATAAACCACTGGAACAACAAGCTTTCTTCCATCTGTTTTTGCTGGCTTTTCTCCCAGCATCTTTTCAATTTCCTTAACACGCAAAACAAGTTGTTCGTAGGATATTTCAGCCGGCTCATAACGAATGAGCAGCGACCTATAAGTCGGGACAATTTCCTCGACTCCTCTTATTCCTGCATTCAAAAGAGCCTCATTTAAAGCAATAACCTTGCTATTTACCGCCAAATCAATTATATCGCCAAACTCAACAACCAGTGCGCTGTCGCCAAAGGGAAAATACCGTGCGGACGGGTAAACAGCGTCTTTCATGGGGGCATCATTAAATAAATTGGCTTACTGGTTTAACCTCTATCCCAGCTTTAACAAGTCCCTTCTTTAAAGCTTCAGCTAACTTGACCGCTGTTGGCGTGTCACCATGAACACAGATAGTGTGCACTTGTCCAAGTTCCACAAGTGTGCCGTCAAAAGCCTCAACTACACCTTCCTTTACGGCTCGTAGGGCTCGCTTTAAGGCTTTATCTGGCTTCTCAATTATAGCACCGGGCATTTTCCTAGAAACTAGGCTCCCATCCGAGTTGTAGGCTCTGTCGGCGAAAAACTCGTAGGCAACCCGCAGTCCAGTGTTTGCTGCCATTTCAGCCAATGCCGATTTTGGAGGTGCAAAAACAATAAGGTCAAGATCTAGCTTTGCGATGGCTTCAGCTATAGCCCTAGAAAGCTCTCTATCCTTTAACGCCATGTTATACATAGCCCCATGCGGTTTTACATGCTGAAGGTTGACACCGAAAACTTTGGCGAACGCTTGAAGCGCACCAATCTGGTAGATAATATAACTTTTCGCTTCTTCGCTTGTTAATTGCATCTCCCTTCTTCCAAACCCCATTAGATCTGGATATCCGGGGTGAGCACCCACAGCCACCCCGTGCTTTTTTGCCAGAGCTATGGTCTGCGCCATTGTTAAGGGTTCTCCAGCGTGAAAACCACACGCAACATTAGCAGAAGTTATGTAGGGCATTATTTCCGCGTCGTTTCCAACCTTGAATGCGCCAAAGCTTTCCCCCAAATCACAGTTTATATCAACTTGAAACCTCAACCTCATCACTCCATGGAAACATTAAAATTACAAGTATTTCTGCATATCCTCAACCACGGCTGAGGGAACAGGCAAATCTTTCATTGTGACCAAGCCAGCTGGTGCCTTCAAAACTTTTGGAATAGAGTTTATGATTACCGCCACCGTTCCTGCGTCTCCGTGGATACAAGGCTGAATTTTCTGCTTTATTGTTGGGACACCAGTGATTGTTATGGCGTCATACTCTTCTTCTGCGCCAATGTAGGCTTTAAAGTCTAGGACTATGACTTCTTTGCCTTTCATAATGCCTCTTGCCGTTTGCCTCAAACCTGCAATTTTTCCAGCGTCAACTTTTATGAAATCGCTTTTCACTTGTTCTTTGGCTATTACTGGCTCAACTGGGTCAACCTTTATTTCATCAAGTTTCCATGCCAAAGCGGCTGCAATCATTGCAATGGACTGCACAAGCCCAACGTGTCCAGTTATTTCTCCCTTTTCAATTTTTTGTTTAAACTCCTCAACTGTTAAGCCCGCGCCTATCTTCTTTTGGAAAGGTAAGCGTCTTTTAGCGGCGTTCATAACCCTAACAGCTTCAATTTTCTCTATTTTTTGGCACGCCGCCGTCAGTGTTATCACAAGGGTGTCCATTAAAAATCCCGGATTTATCCCCGTGCCCAAAACTGTTGCGTCATGCTTTTTAGCTAGTTTATCTAGTTCCTCTGCGATTCTTGGTTCTGAACAGTATGGATAGGAGAGTTCTTCGCATGTAGATATCACATTTACGCCATGCTTAATAATGGAGGCTATCTGTGGGTACGTGTCTCTAAGATAGGATGATGTGGCGTGGATGGCTATGTCTGGCTTGGTCTTCGCAAGTACAGCGTCAGCGTCGCTTGAAACTATTATGCCGATTTTCTTGTTTAAGCCTAAAACTTCGCCTAAATCCTTGTCAACTTTGTCCTTTGCAACATCAATTGCACCAACTATCTTTACCCCCCTTTTTTCAAGAAGTGCCCTCGCTATGAGGCTTCCAACCGCGCCAACCCCATATAAAACAACTTTGACTTCGTCCATTTGTTGTTCCCCGTGCTTATGGTTTAATTGTCTTTGTGATTATAAAAGGAGTTGCTTGTGATTTAAAACTTTACATTTGTAAAGTTTATATCCTTGAGCATTCCCAATAATAGGAAGGCGAATTAAATTGAGCACGGCAAAAACCGTGACCTACAAAGAGGTTCTCGCCGAATATCCAGACGCTGAGAAACTCAAGTTCTGTTTTGAATGTGGAATATGCACGGCAAGCTGCCCCATGGCGGAACTCCTAAAAGGAGAATATAACCCGAGAAATATTCTTGAAAAGATTTTCTTAAGCATTGAATATGCTTTGGCTTCAGATGAGCTTTGGCTTTGTGCTTGGTGTTACCGTTGTTGTAGGCATTGCCCACAAGCCCTGAAGCCGCCAGAAATATTCCTTCACGTCAAAAAGTTTGCTGTTAAATGGGGATATGGGCGAGTGTTTGAAAATGCCATAAGAAAAATTGTTAAGGTATCCCCCCTCCCCTTAGTCACGATTCTTGCGTGTTTCCATCCGGAGCGCGCGGGGTTAAATCTAAACAAAGTCATAAACGAGGCTGAAAAGCTGAGGAAGGAATTTTTAGGCGAGAAAAAGAAGGAAGCTCAAGCAGAATTATCAAATAGGAAGGTTGCAGTTATAGGCTCAGGGCCAGCAGGGCTTACTGTTGCACACGACTTAGCTCTAAAAAACTATAAGGTTACGGTTTTTGAAGTTCTTTCAGAGTCGGGCGGGATGTTGAGAAAGTGTTTGCCAACTTATCGTCTCCCGAGGGAATTTTTGGACAAGGACATAGAAGTTTTGAAAGATCTTGGCGTAGAAATAGAAACTGGTGTTGCTGTTGGTAAGGATGTTGATTTTAGTAGTTTGAGGCAAGGGTATGATGCTATTTTTATCGGTGTAGGCGCTCATAAAGGGCAAGAGTTGAGGGTTGAAGGTGTCGACTTAAATGGGGTGATGCATGCTTTAGACTTTCTCTGGATGGTTAATTCTGGAAAGATGCCGGACGTTAGGGGCAAACGCGTGGTTGTGATTGGCGGTGGGAACGTTGCAGTTGACTCTGCAAGAACAGCCCTAAAATGTGGTGCTGGAGAGGCAACGATATTTTATCGGAGATCCGTGGAGGAGATGCCTGCAAACCCATGGGAAGTTAAGGAGGCTCAAAATGAGGGTGTAAAAATCGAGTTTTTGGTTTCTCCTAAAAGTTTTCTGGGCAATGGCGGAAAGGTTTCTGCTGTTGAATTTGTCCGAATGCAGTTAGGCGGGTTAGATGAGACAGGAAGGAGGAAACCGATTCCTATTGAGGGTTCTGAATTTGTTAAAGAGGCGGACGTGGTGATTTTGGCGATTGGTGAGGTTCCAGATCTGTCTTTTTTGCCGAAAGAAGTTGAGCTAAACGAGGATGGCACTATTTGGGTTAACCCATTAACCATGGAGACAACCCTTAAAGGCGTGTTTGCCGGCGGGGACGCCGTAACTGGTCCAGCCTCAATTATTGAGGCTATATTTTCTGGGAAAATTGCCGCCGCTTCTATTGATTGTTACCTAAAGTCTTTAGGTTTAAGGTGAGTGGAGAATGGCAAAAGAGGAAATTCGCATTGGAGTTTATGTTTGTCATTGCGGTTTAAACATCGCTGGTTCTGTTGACTGCAAAGAAGTTGCAGAGTTTGCTGCAACACTTCCCCATGTTGTTTTGGCAAGGGATTACCGCTATACGTGTTCAGACCAGGGACAAGCGCTTATAAAGAATGATATTAGGGAGTATAGGCTCAACCGTGTGGTTGTTGCTTCGTGTTCTCCGCGTCTTCATGAACCAACATTTCGGAAAGTGTGTGAAGAGGCTGGGTTAAACAAGTACCTTTTTGAGATGGCTAACATACGTGAGCAGTGTAGTTGGGTTCACCTCTACGATAGGAAGGCGGCAACAGAAAAGGCTAAAGACATTGTTAAAATGGCTGTGGCAAAGGCAGCCCTACTTAGATCAGCCAGCGAAATTGAAGTGCCAATTATAAGGAAAGCATTAATCATTGGTGGGGGCGTTGCAGGCATTCAAGCAGCTTTGGACCTTGCGGATACTGGTTATAAAGTTTATTTGGTGGAGAGGGAGCCGAGCATCGGCGGGATGATGGCAAGGATAGACAAGACTTTCCCAACAATGGACTGTTCCATATGTATTCTTGCGCCTAAAATGTCGGATGTAGGGCGCCATTCAAACATTGAACTATTAACCAACAGTGAAGTTATCGATGTAAAAGGATACATAGGCAACTTCCGAGTCAAAGTCTTAAAGAAACCGCGATATGTGAAGGAAGACTGTTCAGCGTGTGGCGAATGCTCGAAAGTTTGTCCCATGACAGCGCCAAACGAGTTTGACGCTGGCCTAGCCCTAAGACACGCCATTTACACGCCGTTTGCACAAGCTGTCCCATCAACATACATTATTGACATGAACCTATGCCTCAACAAAGACGGCGTGATGGTGTGCGACAAATGCGTTAAGGCTTGCGAAAGACAAGCCATAGACTTCACAATGAAACCTGAAACTATAGAACTAGAAGTGGGAACAATAATAGTGGCGACGGGCGCAGACGTTTTTGACCCTTCAGCGCTTCCACAGTATGGTTACGGCAAATATCTAAACGTGATTACATCCCTTGAATTTGAAAGGCTGATTAATGCCGGCGGTCCATCTGGTGGGAGGTTGATAAGGCCTAGTGATATGAAGGTTCCGAAGCGTGTAGCCTTTATACAATGTGTTGGCTCCCGCTCTAATAGGACTGGACGAACTTACTGCAGTAATGTTTGTTGCATGAACACAATAAAGGACAGTCTCCTCATTAAGGAGCATTGGCCTGAAACTGAAATCTACGTCTTTTACGTTGACATCCGCGCGTATGGGAAGGGTTTCGAAGACCTCTACAAGAGGTCGAAAAAGGAAGGCGTAATATTCATCCGGGGGCTTCCAGCAGAAATAATTGAGGATAAGAGGACCCGCAACCTTTGGCTAATAGGCGAAAACACGCTCCTGAAAGAACCATACAAAATGAACTTCGACATGGTTATTCTATCCGTTGGGCTTGAGCCGCGGAAAGACAGCGAAGTAATACAGCGATTACTGACACTTTCCAGAACGCAAGACGGATTCTTCATGGAAGCCCATCCAAAGCTCCGACCAGTGGACGCTGCAACCGGAGGCATATTCTTCGCTGGATGTGCTGAAGCCCCAAAGGACATAAAAGACAGCGTAACACAGGCAAGCGCAGCCGCAGCCAGAGCTGGCATTCTTATGGCTAAGGGCAAGGTTACGGTTGAGGCTATCACGCCGATTTTGGACGTGGAAAAGTGTAAGGCTTGTGGGCTTTGCACAAAGGTTTGCCCCTATAATGCGATAACTCTAAACAAGGAGCTTAAACGCATCGAAATCGTTGAGGCTGCTTGCGGAGGATGCGGAACATGCGCTGCTGAGTGCCCTTCCGACGCGTTGACGCAGAATCATTTTACAGACGAGCAGATAATAGCTCAAATAGACGCTGTTACGGAGCACGATGCTGATAAGAAAATTGTTGCCTTCTGCTGCAACTGGTGTGCTTATGCCGGTGCAGACTTCGCTGGAGTCAGTAGAATGCAATACCCACCAAACGTGCGGATAATTAGAACGATGTGCTCTGGAAGGGTAGCTCCAAAATTTGTTGAAAGGGCCTTCGCGAGAGGTGCTGCTGCAGTCATCGTGGCGGGCTGCCACCCTGGAGACTGCCACTATATAAATGCCAACTATCACACTCAGAGGCGTGTAGAACGTTTATGGAAAAAGATGGAACAAAACGGGTTAAACAAGGAGAGGCTTCAATTGTTATGGGTTTCAGCAGCTGAAGGAGAAAGGTTCGCTTCCAAAATTTACGAAATGCAGAAGATCGTGGAAAGCGTAACCCCAGAGGAGATAGAACTCGCCAAAAAAGTTTTCCAAAAAGCCGGGGGAACCTAAAATGCCGGAAAGATTTTGGAGAACACCATTAAACATTGAGAAGGTTTCCAGGCCGAAGGCTGAAATCCACATATTAAAAGACCAGTGTAAGGGATGCGGCTTCTGCATCCAATACTGCCCCAAAAAAGTTTTAGAGGAATCTGACGAAATTAACGCGAGAGGGGTTCACCCCCCAAGAGTTGTTGATGAAAATAGTTGTATTCTATGCAGTTTCTGCACAGCTGTTTGCCCAGACTTTGCAATTTTCGTTAAAGAGAAACAATGTAAGGATGGATGTTAAATGGCTGGTAAAAAAGCAGTTTTGACCGGTGTGCACTTCATGAGCGGCGACATTGCATGTGCAGAAGGCGCCATAGCAGCCGGATGCCGGTTCTTCGCTGGATACCCAATAACACCAGCAACAGAAATAGCGGAGCATTTAGCGGCCAGAATGCCGAAAGTTGGAGGAATCTACATTCAAATGGAAGACGAGATAGCCTCAATAGCCGCAGTTATAGGCGCATCCTACGCCGGCTTGAAGGCTATGACAGCCACCTCTGGGCCTGGCTTTAGTCTAATGCAGGAGAACATAGGCTTGGCTGCCATGACAGAAGCCCCTTGTGTAATCGTTGACGTAATGCGTGGAGGCCCAAGCACTGGACAGCCAACCCTTCCGGGACAGCAGGATGTTATGCAAGCAAAATGGGGTTCCCATGGCGATTACGAAATTATAGCCTTAGCCCCCTCTTCTGTTCAGGAAATGTTTGATCTGACGATTGAAGCCTTCAACTTGGCTGAAACCTATCGTGTTCCAACTTTTGTGATGGCTGATGAGGTTGTTGCTCACATGTGGGAGAAAGTGGTTATACCACCAGCTGAAGAGATAAGGATTGTTAACCGCAAAAAGCCTAACACGCCGCCAGAAAAGTATGCACCTTTCATGCCAGACGATGACTTGGTTCCACCTATGGCTTGTTTCGGTGAGGGCTTCCGCTTTCATGCTACAGGCCTAACCCACGATGAGCATGGTTATCCACGTACACAAAGCTCAGAGGTTCAGATGCGGCTTGTGCAGAGACTCTGCGACAAAATAAGGAAGAACGCTGACAAAATAATCCGTGTTGAGGAGCATATGTTGAATGACGCCGAAATTGTGGTTTTTGCCTACGGAATAGTTGCGCGGGCAGCCCTAAGCGCTGTGAGAAAAGCAAGACAGCAAGGTGTAAAAGCCGGGCTCCTCCGCCCAATAACCCTTTGGCCCTTCCCAGAAAAGCACGTGGCGAAGGCTGCTGAAAATGCCAAAGCAATAATTGTTCCGGAAATGAATTGTGGGCAGATGGCTAGGGAGGTTGAAAGGGCTGCAAAAGGAACACCAGTTTTCCACATGCCGAAGTTGGGTGAGGAGCCGCATACGCCAATGGAGATTCTCGAATTTATCGGGAGGTATAGCAAATGACAGAAGCTGTTGAGCAACATCCCTTTTCAAAATATCTGAGAGCCACCATGATGCCCCACATATGGTGCACCGGATGTGGGAACGGCATAATCCTTAACGCTTTTGTGCATGCGCTTGACGAGTTGCAGATAAACTTGGACAAGCTTGTTGTCGTTTCAGGAATAGGTTGTATTGGGCGAGCAGCTGGCTACACAAATGTGGATTCTTTCCATACGACCCACGGGCGTCCAATAGCCTTTGCAACAGGCGTTAAACTTGCAAATCCGGAACTCGAAGTTGTTGTTATAAGTGGTGATGGCGACCTTTTCGCGATAGGGGGAAACCACTTCATCCACGCTGCAAGGAGAAACATTGGAATCAAAGTGATATGCGCCAACAACTTCAACTACGGAATGACAGGCGGACAAGTTGGACCAACAACACCACTAAATGCTTTAACAACGACAACACCTTACGGGAACATTGAGCACCCCTTCAACCTTGTCCATTTAGCAGCGGCAGCCGGAGCAACTTATGTGGCAAGGTGGACAACCCTCCACGTGCGAATGCTAACAATGTCTATCAAGAAGCTTCTACAAAGGAAGGGCTTCTCCTTCATAGAAGTTATATCACCATGCCCAGAAATCTATGGACGCCACAACAAAATGCGAACAGGACTCGAAATGATGGAATGGTTTAAGAAAGTTTCGGTAATCGCCAACTTTTCGGATCCTGCAGAGGCGGAAATAACCCCTGAAAAAATAGTTGTTGGAGAATTTGTAGATATTGAAAAGCCAACTTATGAGGAGCTTCTCCATAATAAAATGGCGCAAATAATGAAAGAAATTGAAGAATAAGGTGAATGCCTTATGCGTGTTGAAATTAGATTTGCAGGTTTCGGCGGTCAAGGAATAATTAAGTCCGGGATTATGGTGGCTATGGCCGCATGCATATACTGTGGGAAGCACGCTGTGCAAACGCAGTCTTATGGACCAGAGTCGCGGGGCGGAGCATGTCGCTCAGAAGTTGTAATAGCCGATGAAGAAATAGACTTTCCAAAAGTTACCGAGCCAGACATTTTGGTGGTGATGTCCCAACACGCCTACAACGAGTATGCAGAGACCGTGAAAAAGGGCGGAACAATAATACTCGACCCGGACATGATCCCCAACGAGAGGGAACTTAAAGGCGTGAAAGTTTTTCGGGTTCCAGCCACGAGAATGGCTGAAGAGCTTGGAAGAAGAATGGTTGCAAACGTTGTTATGTTAGGAGCCTTCACAGCAATAACAAGCATGGTGGATAAGGAAGCCCTAAAAGAGTCTATTAGGGCTAATGTTCCAAAGGGAACTGAAGCGCTGAACCTAAAAGCCTTTGAAATGGGCTATGAATATGGTAAAAAGCTTGTTGAAGGCTAACTTTGCTCCTCGACCCTTTGCAGTGGCACTTGTAACGCTTGTATTTGAGCCACCTGCATTAGAAGCTTAGACTTTCTGACGCCAACATGGCGGAGTGGCACAATTTTTCTAGCTTCATTATATATGTCTGATGCGATTTTTCCAAGAACCATTTCTTGGACAAATTGGTCCATTGTTAGGGCTGCACTTTTCTCCTCAACTATTTTCGCCATAATTTTGCGTATGGCACGCTCCTGCGAGGTCTTAATTCTTGTGAGAGTGAAGGCGCAGACCGCTACTCTAAATCTGTAGCCGTCTTTAGTTGAAACGTTGAAGATTCCATCAACCTTCGTTGTCCTCCGCCTCACAAGACTTCTAAGGTAATCCCTTGAGTATTCATGCCCCTTAAACATGGTACGGGCTGTTTTTCCCTCAACCTGGGTTATTTGGAAATACAATTTCATGTACTGATGGGAAAAGTCGCCAGTGATATCGTAAAGCGTTACCTCCATAACCCTTCCAATGAGTTTTTCAGGTTCATCTGCTGGAATTGCGCCTAACTCAACATTTCCAAAGTATGGTGGAGCAACAACCGTATACCATATCTTGCTGCGCCACCTATCCCTTACCTTCTTCGTGGACAATGTCGTCATCCATCCTTAATAGCAGAGAAAAGTCACATCACGAGGGTATTAAGCTTTACCTTTTCGGCTCAATTTTTTCCAATCCGCCCATATACTTTCTCAAAACCTCTGGAATAATCACTGAACCGTCCGCCTGCTGATAATTTTCCAATATTGCCACAATGGTTCTTCCAGTGGCTAGAGCTGTGGAGTTAAGTGTATGCACAAAGCCTTTCGGTGGCTCACCCTCTTTTTCCCTATACCTTATATTTAACCTTCTAGCCTGATAATCAGTGCAGTTGCTGCATGAAATTATTTCCCTATACGCGTTTTGCGCTGGCATCCAAACTTCAATGTCATACTTTTTGGCGGCAACTGTTCCAATATCACCGGTGCAGACGTTTACTACACGGTATGGTAAGCCAAGCTTTTGAACAAGCTCCTCAGCGTTTCTAATAAGCTCTTCATGAAACTTCCATGAATCTTCTGGCTTGCAGAATATGAATTGTTCAACCTTGTTAAACTGGTGGGTGCGGAAAATCCCGCGGGTGTCTTTGCCGTGGGCACCCGCTTCCTTTCTGAAGTTTGGGCTTATTCCAACAAATTTTATTGGCAAGTCCTCAGCCTTCAAAACTTCGTCCATAAACATTGCCGCCATGGGATGCTCCGAAGTCGCAATTAAGTATAGGTCTTCATCCTCAATTTTGTAGAGGCTATCTTCGAAGTCGCTGAGGGCTGTGACTCCCTCATAGGGTTTGCGCCTCATCATGAAGGGCGGTTCTATGGGCGTGTAACCCTTCTTAACCATCTCCTCTAATGCAAAAATTAGCAAGGCGATGTCGAGCAGGACGCCTTCCTTTTTAAGGTAAAAGAATCTTGCGCCAGCTATTTTTCCAGCCCTTTCAATGTCCATTATGTCTAGGCTTAAACTAAGCTCTATGTGGTCCTTAACTGGAAAATTGAAGCGGGGTATTTCTCCCCAAGTCCTAACCGTAACATTGTCATGCTCATCCTTGCCTATAGGAACAGAATCGTGTAAAAGGTTTGGGATTCTCATAAGGTAATAGCGCACTTTCTCCTCGTACTCGCCGACCAACCGTTCTAAATTCGCAATTTCTTTGTCGATTTCCTTAGCTCTAGAAACCATTGCAGTGGCGTCTAAGCCCTTCTTTTTTGAAGCGGCAATTTCCATTGTTATGCGGTTTCTCTCCCGTCGTAAATCATTAAGCCTTGTCAAGTGCTGGCGCCAAAGTTTATCGCAATCAATTAGCTCATCAAGCATCCTTAAAAATTCAGGCTCTCCCCTTCTGCTGAGATTTTCTCTCACGAACTCTGGGTTTTCACGGATTAACTTTATGTCCAACATCCTGAAACCACTATTCAAGTTTCCGCGCAGTTTTTAGAGTTTTCTCCGCCAATGATACGGCGAAAAGTAAATCATCAATTGTCGCAATAAAAGTTTGAAGCTTCCCCCTACATTTTATACGCGTCACAACATCGCTGCCTTCCCTTTCCGTCCTAATGGACAAGCCAGGCGGCACTTTAAAGTTGTCTGGTGAAACAGCTTCAGCAACTGCCTTGGCACTTTCCGCGCTATCATAGCTTATTATGATTTCAGCTTCCATTTTTCTCCCCCAGCCAACTGCTTCCCAACAAGCTCATTAACAAGCTTTATGAAAGTTTCAACATTTTCTATTGGGATTTGGGCACCAGCCGCCACATTGTGACCTCCGCCTTTCCCCAAGCATTTCTCGGCTGCAATTTGCATCACTTCTCCAAGATTAACGCCCTTGGAGGTTGTTGCGTCTATGGTTCTTGCTGAAACCTTCACGAGTCCTTCTTCTTTGACGTCTGCGTAGGCAATGAGGGGTTTTTCCGGGTTTGGAAGGCTTGTTGTTAGAATTGATGAGATGGCACCAACAATTTTATCGTCAATGAAGTCTTCGCCATAAACAACATAAATGTTTTCCATTTCCCTTATTCTTTCGGGTCTCTCCATAATCCAGCCCAAGTACCTATTAATTGTCCGCCTATACTCCTCAAGGATTTTGCTGGCTTCTTCCAGGGCGGATCCTCTATCACCCATGCAAACCGCCACGCCAACGCCGGGCTTGTCCATGCGCCCAACAGCATTAAGCAAGACGGCGAACTCCCTCCCATCTCTTAGCGGTGTCCAAGGTTCTTCCTTGCTGAGGGTGTAAACATGTCCTATGAGGTTGGATATCTCGTAATGCAACCCCCTCGAGAGCAAGTAATCAGCCAGTGCCGAACAAAGTCTCTTTTTCTCTTCTTCTGAGAGGTCTCTTAACGCCCGCCACTTATCACCGTATTTTGGCTTTATATCAATACTCGCTAGAAAGGCCAAACTTTTGTCTTCTTCTCCGCTTATGCCTGGAATAAAGGGGTTTGTTGTGGACGCTAATGTTTTATGGATTGGGCGGGTTTCCCTACCGAAAAATATTAGGTCCTTCTCAACGGTTAGCAATCCTTGGCTTTTTGCATCTTCCACTATTTTCTCGTTAAGTCCTCCGAGCATTCGCTGTTCATATTTGTCCTGCAAGTCCCCGAGCGCCCCAACAACGGCTATCGGAGCCAAATCCACGTTAACCTTGTCAATCTCTTTAGCCACAAAATAGGCTACACCGGCGCTGCTAATGTCCCGTGCCCCATCAATGCCAAACAAGTGAGGATTAACGCACGGAAAATCGCCGCTTAATCCCTCGCCAAGCTGATGGTGGTCCAAAACAACAACTTTTATGTCCTGAGTTTTCTGTCTTAACAAGTTTGCGTAGTCGCTTCCAAGGTCTGTAAAAATAACCATTTGAGGCTTTTCCTGAAGTATTTCAGCCACCAGTTTTTCATCAACCCACTGGGTTATCCTGATGCGAAACCTTGCGTCAAGCCTGTAAAGGGCTTTCCCGACAATGCCGGCAGCAGCCACACCATCAGCATCCAAATGCGAAAAAACATGGATAAAGCCATCTTCCTTAACAACTTCCAAGATCGTCTTTGCGGCATTTGAAACGCTTTCAAAGAACTTTGCTGTTTGTTTTCCGTCCAACCCCATTTCCATCACACACAATGATGCAAATTCAAGGAATTTAAAATGGAGGCTGTGAGCGGGGATGCATTAATTAGGCTATTGACGCTATTTTTGGCTCGTACTTCCAGTTTGGTGGCAAAACACCCTCCCGCTTATAATATCTTGCAAGCTTGTGAATTTTGGCTTCTATAAGCTGCAAAGCCCTCTTGTTGTGCAAGTCCTTCTTATGCTTTTCAAGGTGGGCTGAAAGCCTCGCTGCCTTCTTAAGCAAGTTCCCAAGGTCTTCCGGTATTGAAGGCGCAAGATCAGCCTCTTTAAGAATCTGAGTTATGGTCTTGCCAGTTAAAGGCTTGACTAATGGAATGGCGTACTGGTCCCTAAGAATTGTCCCTATGCGGCTTGGGGGATGACCCTCCCTCGCCAGCTTAATGACGAGGGCTTCCACTTCTTCTGGCTGGTATTTGCACCAGCTTGGGGGGCGTTTGCTAACTGGTCTTGTCGAATGGGATTTGCCCTTTTCCTGTTTTGGCATGCTGTTATCCCTTTTGTTCTGTAAGAGCGATGTTAGACGGATATTTAAGACCTTCTATGGCTCTTTTCCACTTAAACCTTTAGGCTTTTGTACCATTTTGCAAACTCTCTGAAAGCCTTTGCTCTATGGGAATACTTGTTCTTTTCGGCGACGCTCATCTCGGCAAAGGTTTTTTGGCTGTTAGCTGGCTTAAATATTGGGTCAAAACCAAAGCCATAATGGCTTTCTCTTCGTGGTTGTTCGGTTATCTCGCCCAAAACTTCTCCCTTAAAACATATTGGGGCGTCCAATTCTTCAGAGAAGTACGCCACCACCGACTGAAACTTTGCCTTTCTGTTAGCATTTTTCTCCATAAGCCTCAACAATCCCTCGTTGCCTATAGTCTTGTAAACGTAGGATGAGTATGGGCCCGGAAAACCGTTCAAGGCTTCAACGAAAAGTCCAGCGTCCTCAACTATGAGGGGGAGACCGCACTGTTTGAAGGCGTGGATGGCGCTTATTTTTGCAATTTCTTCGAGGCTTTCGCTTTGGATTTCAAGGGTTTTAACCCTTATCATGCCTACGGCTATCTTATAGCTGCCTAAAATTTTGCGGGCTTCGTTGAACTTGTTGATGTTGTTTGTTGCGAAGAATATTACTTTGCCTTTCAATTGAAAGCTCATGTTGGCCCACGTTTCTTTTTGGCTTCTTCAGCTGACACGCTGAAATATTTTTCCCAATTAATCTGCACAATTTCTAAAAGGTTTCCGTCTGGATCCATGAAATGTGGCGTGTTCCCCACCCCAAGGCTCTTCA
>ERZ1669248.432-NODE-432-length-20754-cov-5.315716_pt1 | contig 20754 bp, 20 predicted proteins | sample MGYA00579296_ERZ1669248 | MGnify/ENA primary metagenome ERZ1669248 (study PRJEB41166, sample SAMN08046057) | hot springs metagenome | biome: hot spring; feature: neutral hot spring; material: thermophilic sediment; isolation source: thermophilic sediment from...
CTCGTGGGCTCGGAGATGTGTATAAGAGACAGATCATCCTCAGAAGAGTGGGCGTCACATGGCCGGCGGCCCCGTTTGCCAGGTCGACAACTAGTACGGGCCTCCAGGCTACCCTCTGCGGCCGCGTCAGCTCGTACAAGTCCTCGACGTAGTCGTCCACGAGGCCCGGCTCAGTGTAGAACCTGCCCGCCTCGCTCCACCCCAGGGGTGTTACGGCCTTGTTGAAGACTGCCTCCTCGACCTCTTTTTCCAGGCCCCTGACGAACTCAAAGCCTTCCGGGTCGTAGAACTTGAGCCCGTTGTACTCCGGGGGGTTGTGGCTTGCGGTTACGCTGACGCCGACCCCCCTCCCCCTCTTAGCCGCGTAAGCCGCGACGGGCGTGGGTGCTAAGCCGACTAAGTAGACGTCCACCCCTCCAGCCATAAGACCTGCAGCCGTGGCGAGTGTCAGGACCTGGCTTGTCGTCCTGGAGTCGTGGACGATAAACGCCTTGTCGGAAAGCCCCAGCCTCGAGACTGCTAGCCCTATCCTGTAGCACAGGACAGGGTCTATCTCGCCGGGGTACCGTAACCTAATGCCGGCAGTGCCGAAGAGCCTCAAACCAAACCCCGGTTTAAGCAATAGTATACCACGATATATACCTGTTTTTTGTATCACGTTCTGACAACCACCCCATACACGCGGCCAACCCCCCATACCCTTGATCACGGGAAGGGGGGAGGGGGTGAAACCTTTAAAAGCCCCCAGGGGGGAGTTATTTAGTGGGTGATTCAGGGATGAGTGTTTACGTAGAGAGTTTGAAAAAGAAGGTAGTTGGGAAGCACGTTTACGGCGAGCTCTACGGCTGCGACCCAGATTTGTTGAGCGACCCCGTGTATTTGAGAAGGGTCGTCGAGGAGTCGGCTAGGGTGGGCAACTTCACGATCCTAGACGTGAAGACGTGGAAGATCGACCCGGGCGTCACAGTCTTCGCGGTGGTCCTCGAGAGCCACATATCGATACACACGTGGCCCGAGTACTCCTTCGCCACGGTGGACGTGTACACGTGTGGGGAGAAGACCGACCCCCTGGCAGCCTTTAAGTACATCGCGAAGGCCCTGAGAGCCGCGAGATACACGTTGCGGACGTCCTCGAGGGACTACGAGGAGGAGAATGAGTAGAGTCGTAGTGGTCGGCGGCGGCCCCGCCGGCCTCACGGTAGCGTCACTGATCAGGGACCGGGATGTACTGGTCTACGAGGAGCACCCCAGGTTCGGAGAGCCGCGTCACTGTACAAGCATCGTCGGCCTCTACACTGCGAGCTTCTTCGCCAAGCTCCTAACACCCAGGGTCGTTAAACGGGGCTACAAGAGGTTCCTGTTCCACACCAGGCTGGGGAGCTACCTGGTGGAGTTTAGTAGAGAGGTCGCCTTCTACCTCGAGAGACCGCTACTCGAGGAGAAGCTAGCCGATAAGGCGAGCAGGCTCGGCCACAGCCTCCAGACGGGCGTGAGGGCTAAGCCGCTAGACACGTACAGCGTGAGGGCGGGTGATGGCATTGTACGCTTCGACAGGCTCGTTGTAGCCGACGGCTCTACGAGCGAGTTCTTCAGGTTCTTCAACGGGAGGAGACGGGAGTACTTGTATGGCCTACAGGCACTCGTTGAACACGAGGAAGGCGAGGACGCAATACACGTAGAATACGGTGTAGGCGGCGCGCTGTTCTCCTGGTTTGTGCCAATAGGCGACGGCCTCGGCTTAGCGGGGTACCTGACCGAGAGGCACGTCGGAGACCCCGGGTCGGCCGTCAAGAAGGTGCTCGGCGTTGCGGGGGTAAAGTACAGGAGGCTACTGGGCTTCTTCGGAGGGGTGGTGGTCAAGCCGGGGCAATTGTCTAGGCCTCACATACGTGGTAGAGTCTTCTTTACAGGGGACGCCCTCGGACTGGTGAAGCCGTTCACCTACGGGGGTCTTTACTACGTCGCCAGGCTGGCTAGGGTTCTCGTCGAGTCGCTTGAGAACCCGGCGACTTACGAGAGGGAGGTCAAGAGGCTAGCGCGTCTGAACTCGCTGGAGAGGGGGTTCTCGGGCATTGGAGTACCAGAGATAGCACCGCCTATATTAAAAGTCGTAAGCTCTAGCGGGTTGTTCAACCCCATCGACTACGACGAGCACTTCAGGCTGCTACTTAAGTCAGCTGCGTCGCCCCTCCTCGTCTACCTTACCCTCTTTAAAAGCGTCGCATAACGCTTTAGAGAGCGTCATGCCGGCCTCTAACACCCTTTGCGAGACCTCCAGGGACACGTCCAGATTCTTGACCGAGACCCCTATGATGTAGACCCTCTTTACAGCACCCTCTCTCACCAGCATGTCAACGAGCATCCTGAGGGGGAGACTATGCGTGGTGGGGATGTAGTACTCGGAGACCTTGTCGAGGTCTACTAGGACTACGTCCCCCTCGCCCAGCTTGTCCGAGTAGACCGCGTCCACCACTACCAGGTTCTCGGGCCTGGCCGAGAAGATGTGTGAGAGGCAGTTCTCTAGGCCGTACTCGCAGACTACGCTGGGGACTCCACACTTGGAAAGCTCCTCGCACACGAGAAGCCCTATCCTGTCGTCTCCTCTCAGCGGGGACCCAACGCAGGCAACAAGGCTACTCCTTAAATCGACCTTGTCTAAAAAACTCGTTCTACTCCTCGCCGTTCACCTTGGGGCGTTACTTGCCTTCCTGAGCAGCTCCTCCCAGGCGGCGTCGACTAGCTCCTGCAGCTCCTTCACCAGGTGCTTGTTCTCGGGCTTCAGCAGGTGCCTGAACCTACCCTGCAGCTCGAGGTACTTCTCGATCGGCTGCTTCAGCTTGGGGTTCCTGGCGATGGCCAGGCTCCTATCGGTGAGCAAGTAGCCTGTCTCGGGCGTCCACTCCCACAGCGGGAAGTAGCAGGTGTCGACAGCCCTCCTCGTCACCTCTAGCGTCAGCGCTGTGTCGTGCCTCCAACCCCTGTCGCAGCTGCTCAGGGCGTGTATGAAAGCGGGGCCCTTCACTTCTATACCCTTCCTCACCTTCTTCATGAAGTCCATCCAGTGGGCCGGCGTCGCGGTCGCCACGTAGGGTATCCTGTGAGCCACCATTATCTCTGCTATGGGCTTCTTGTTCTCCATCTTACCCGGCAGCACGCTCCCCACGGGCGACGTCGTGGTCCAAGCGTACTTGGGCGTGCCGCCGCTCCTCTGTATCCCGGTGTTCATGTACGCCTCGTTGTCGTAGAGTATGTAGAGGAAGTCGTGGCCCCTCTCAGCCGCACCGCTGAGGGCCTGGAAGCCGATGTCGAAGGTGCCGCCGTCGCCCGCGAAGACGACGACGTCGACGTGCTCGTAGGGCAGTCTCCCGGTCTTCTTCATGGCCTCTACAGCGGCCACTATACCGGAGGCAGTCGCCGCGGCGTTCTCGAACGCGTTGTGGATCCACGGGACAGCCCAGCTGGTGTACGGGAAGATGGTGGTCGAGACCTCGAGGCAGCCCGTTGCCGTGACGACTATAGTGGGGCCTCTGAAGGCGAAGCTCGCGAGCTTGACTACTATTGGGGCAGCGCAGCCAGCGCACAGCCTGTGGCCCGGCAGTAGGGCCGGCCTTCTCGTCTCAGCTAGTTGCCTGAGGTTGAAGACCAGAGGCATCTCGACCTTTTGCCCGGGCTCGAACAGCCAGAGCTTGTACGCCGGCTCGCCCTTCTTGACGGGGAACTCGGGCAGGGTCTTCACGACCACGCCTACCACCTCACTCCCTCACGCCGAGGTACCTGAGCTTGGGCTCGAACACCCCCTTCTCGAGCTCCTTGAACAACCCTCTTATCATCCCCTCGACGAGGTCCGGGACGAGGTCTCTACCGCCCAGCCCGTAGACGTAGTTGACCAGCGCCGGCCTGCTCTTCAGGTCGTACAGGGCTGTATTGACCTCGAGGAATAGCGGGCCGTAGCTACCCGGGCTCACCCCCTTCTCCATTACCGCCACGACTTTAGCGTTCTTCAACACCTCAGCGACCTCCTTGAACGGGAAGGGCCTGAACATCCTGAGCTTCACCAGCCCCACCTTAAGGCCCTCCTTCCTCAGCCTCCTCACGACGCTCCTCATGGTGCCGACGCCGCTACCCATACCCACTAGGACCACGTCGGCGTCCTCCACCTCGAACGGGTCTAGTATGCCGTCGCCGTACCTCCTCCCAGTCAGCTTGAACCACTCCTCGTTGACCTCGCGTACGACCTCGGGGACGCTCTTCATTGCCTCCACCTGCTGGACCTTGTGCTCGAAGTAGTAGTCGTACAAGTCCAGGTTGCCGAAGCTCAGGGGCCTAGCCGGGTTGAGTGCGAGAGGTACCTCCTCGTCGAAGTAGTCGACCCTCACCTTGCTCACCTTCCTGTAGCCGCCGAGGAACTCGTGGACGACCTCGTCGGGGAGCATGTAGATGTTCTCGAGTGTGTGGCTGAGGAAGAAGCCGTCCAGGTTAACGGCCACGGGCAAGAGCACCCTCTCGTCCTCGGCTATCTTGAAGGCCTGGATGGTGGTGTCGTAGGCCTCCTGTACGTTCTCGGCGAATAGCTGTATCCAGCCCGAGTCCCTCATGAGGTACGCGTCGCTGTGGTCGTTGTGTATGTTGATCGGGGCCGAGAGGGCCCTGTTGACAACCGCCATGACTATGGGTAGCCTCAGGGCAGACGCGATGTACAGTACCTCCACCATGAGGGCGAGCCCCTGCGAGGAGGTCGCTGTGAAGGCCCTGGCGCCCGCGGCAGCAGCCCCGACGCAGGCGCTCATAGCGGAGTGCTCCGACTCCACTGGGACGAACTCGGTCTTCACCTCGCCGTCCGCCACGAACTCCGAGAACTTCTCGACTATGATCGTCTGTGGCGTTATGGGGTACGCGGCGACGACGTCGACCAGGCTCTGCTTGACGGCGTAGGCCACGGCCTCGTCGCCGTTCACGGTCATCATGACCTGCTTCTCCAAGGGGGCTCGGGGTTTAACCACGGCCTGGGTCACGGCTACCACCTAGAACTCGGGTACCATGCTTATGGCCTTAACCGGGCACTCGTTGGCGCAGATACCGCAGCCCTTACAGTAGTCGTAGTTCACAACCACGTTCTCACCGTCCCAGACTATCGCCATGTCGGGGCAGAACAACCAGCAGAGCATGCACTTCGTGCACTTGTTGTAGTCTATAACCGGTTTTAGGGCTCTCCAGTCCCCCGTCTTGTAGTCGGTCGACAGCCTGAAGGCTACGCCGGCTTTAGGGAGGCTTCTCCAACCGGCTTGTTGGGACATCTACTTCACCTTCACAGTCAAGTCATGCGACTTCCTTATTAAATCGATGTTCTTGTCCGCGACAGCTCCCTTGAACCTCTCCTTCACCGCCTTCTCCAGGCTGCCCCAGGAGACAATGCTCCACGCCTTCATCAACCCGCCTATCATTGCCGTGTTGGTTATGTTGGCCTTCAGGATCTCGAGTGCGAGCCTCGTAGCGGGTGTGGTGTAGACCTTCACACCTTGTGGGAGGTCGCCGAGCCTCTTGAAGAGCGACTCCTTGCCCCCCTCGTAGTTCAGGATCAGGACGCCGTTCTCCTTGATACCCGCGTACACCTTGGGGGATATGAGGCTGTCGTCCAGGACGATCACGACATCCGGGTTGTAGACCATGCTGTGGATCTCGATCGGCTCGTCGCTTATCCTCGTAAAGGCCAGCATGGGGGCTCCAGACCTCTCGGGGCCGAAGGCTGGGAAGCTCTGGGCGTGCTTCCCGTCAAGGGCGGCCGCCATTGCTAGGATGTTGCTCGAGGTCCACGCTCCCTGTCCACCCCTCCCGTACCAAGTGATCTCTATGAGCATCTAGACACCGGGTTCAATCTATCACCTGAGTTGATTTAAATATCTATCTAGAACCAAGTTGGGAACGGGCTATACGCTGCCCCGCGCGAACGTATTTGTACGGGTGAGCAGATACACAAGTGTTAAACACGTCGTGTCCGTATCGTTAAAAGGAGCACCTGGTAGTATGAATTTAGTGGCTAAGGGTGTGCTGGCTATTGACGCAAACGCTAGCACAGGCTGTAGACGAGTACGCTGGTTCTAGGTTCGTCGTCAACGTGATCAGGGACAGGTGCAAGGAGTGCGAGTTTTGTATCGCCATCTGCCCCGTTAAAATACTGGTGAAGGGTCAGAATTCAAACCGTTTCGGCTACAGGCCCCCGGTGGTGACAGAGCCCGACAAGTGCATCGGCTGTAGGCTGTGCGAGTACGTCTGCCCCGAGTTCGCGATATACGTGACGAAGGGTGGCAGGAGTTGAGACGGGAGTTCTTGTCGGGTAACAGGGCTATCGCCGAGGCCGCGATACTGTCGGGGCTCAAGTTCTACGCCGGCTACCCGATAACGCCGGCTTCGGACCTCATGGAGTACCTGGCAGAGAAACTGCCGAGCTACGGCGGTATAGTGGTCCAGTTCGAGGACGAGATAGCCAGTATAAACGCCGCGATAGGCGCGTCGTGGGCGGGCGTCAAAGCCATGACCGCCACGAGCGGGCCCGGCTTCTCGCTGATGGCGGAGGGGGTAAGCCTCGCGGTCGCCACCGAGACCCCGGTCGTGGTAGTCGACATCATGAGGGCGGGGCCTAGCACCGGGATACCGACGAAGGCGACGCAGTCGGACGTGTACCAGGCCCGCTGGCTAGCGCACGGGGACTACACGATCCCGGTGTTCGCCCCCTGGAGCGTCCAGGACTGCTACGACATGACCATAAAGTCCTTCAACGTGGCGGAGAAGTTCAGGACGCCTGTAGTGCTCCTCTCGGACGCCAACATAGCCCACATGTGGGAGACGCTCTACGTCAGGGAGCCGGGTGAGGTGGAGATTATAGAGAGGAAGAAGCCCTCGGTGCCCCCAGAGGAGTACAGGCCCTACCAGCCCGGCTTGGACCTAGTACCGCCGATGGCCGTCTTCGGCGAGGGCTACAAGGTGATAGTCGAGTCCCTCGTCCACGACGAGCTGGGGTACTACCGCCAGGACTCCGGGACTTACCGCGAGATGATCGCGAGGCTCAACGAGAAGATAAGGAGGGGTGTAGGCTACATCTACGAGCAGGAGGAGTACTGGGTGGAGGACTCGGACGCCGTCGTAGTAGCGTACGGGTCGACCGCGCGCATGGTGTACCCGGTAGTCAAGGCTCTGAGGCAGAAAGGGGCTAGGGTGGGCTTCTTGAGGCTGAAGACACTCTGGCCGCTGGACGAAGAGAGGCTGTGGAGGGCCCTCTCGAGGGCGGGCAAGGTCATCGTCGTCGAGAACAACACGGGGAGAGTCTACTTGGACGTCGCTAGGATCGCCGGTTCGGCGAGGACGTTTTTCTCCCCGGTTATAACGGTCGACCCCCCTAAGTTCAACGAGGTGATGGAGGCCGTCGCCAGATGGCTCTAGCCAAGCTGACCCTCCACCCCCTTGACAAGTACCTGAGGACCGACAGGCTCCCCCACATATGGTGCCCCGGTTGCGGGATAGGCATAGCACTAGGCGCCATGCTGAGGGCCATTGACAGGAGGATAAACGAGGGGAAGCTCGACAGGAACAAGGTGGTCTTTGTTACCGGTATCGGCTGCTCCGCTAGAGTCTCCTTCTACGTCGACTTCGACTCCGCCCACACGCTCCACGGGCGAGCCATACCGTTCGCCACCGGCGTCAAGCTCGCAAACCCGAGCCTAGAAGTCATAGTCGTCGGTGGCGACGGGGACATAGCAGGTATAGGAGGCAACCACCTGTTGCACGCTGCCAAGAGGAACATGGACCTGTTCGTCGTGATGATAACCAACTTCGTGTACGCCATGACCGGCGGTCAACTGGCCCCAACCACGCCGTTGAAAGTCTACACGACGACCACCCCTCACGGGAACCCCGAGCCGCCTCTCAACGTAGTGAAGCTGGTCGCGAGCCTCAACGCGAACTACGTCGCGAGGGCCAGCATCACAACACCGCACTACATCGAGATGTTCACTTACAAGGCTCTGGGGATGAGGGGTTTCAGGTTCCTCGAGGTGATAAGCACGTGCCCCGAGGTCTACGGCAGGCACATCGGGTTGAGGAACCCGGTCACGATGTTCGAGGAGCTGAAGAAGAGGGTGAAGTACAAGCCCAACCCGGTGATAGACGAGTCCGACATAGACTGGGAGAAGGGGATCGTCATAGGGGAGTACGTCGTCAGGAACAACCCGTCGTACCTCGACCTTGTGAAGAGGGGTTGAGAGTTGAGGCACGAGATACTCATCGTCGGGAGAGGGGGTCAGGGCGTCCTACTACTGGGTAGGCTGATCGGCCTCGTCGCGTCTAAGTACATGAACTACTACACGTCCGGGACAGAGCACTACGCCTCCGAGACGAGGGGTGGTGAGAGCAGGGTCGACATGGTCATAGCCGACAGCCTCGAGGAGGCCTTCAACTTCGTCTCGGTCACAAACCCGCACATAATGATACTCCTCTACCCCTACAACCTCGACAGCTACCTCAAGCTAGCCCAGAGAGAGACGTTCGTCTTCCTCGACAAGACCTTCCACCAGGGGGAGGTCAGGACCGAGGCCAAGCTCTACGCCCACGAGTACACGAGGCTGGCAGAGAAGCTGCTAAACAACCCGAGAGTCGCGAACATGCTCCTCTTAGGCCACGTCGTCAAGGTAACGAACCTACTGCCCCTCGACTACGTGAAGATGGGTATAGCAGAGCTGCTGGACAAGAGGTATCACGAGGCGAACTTCAAAGCCCTTGAGGCCGGCTTCAACCTCCCGGCTTGATGGCTTATTTCATCATCGGGAACGGTATGACTTCCTTAATCGACGAGACACCTGCTAGGACCATGCTAACCCTGTCTAGCCCGACTCCAAGCCCCCCGGTGGGGGGCATCCCGTACTCCAGCGCCTCCACGAAGTCCCAGTCAAACGGGTGCGCCTCCTCGTCGCCCCTCTTCCTCCTCTCCTCCTCGGCCCTGAAGTACTCTGCCTGTAGAACCGGGTCGTTCAGCTCCGTGTAGGCGTTGGCGATCTCCATGCCTGCGATGAACAGCTCGAACCTCTCTGCTAAGTCAGGGTTGTACCTGTGGGGCTTCGCCAGCGGCGAGGACGACCTCGGGTAGTCGGTGATGAACACAGGCTGCACCAGGTACTTCCTGCCCACGAGCTTGTCGAACAGCTTCACTATAGCCCTCCCCCTGTCGTACCCGCCTGCCAGGCTTATCGCGTTCTTGGCCAACAGGTCTCTGATCTCGTCGTCGCCGAGCTTCTCGACGTCTACACCGGCGTACTCCTTGAAGGCCTCGTACATCGTCATCCTCTTGAACGGGCGCGACAGGTCTATCCTCTCCTTGACGTCTCCAACGGGCACCTCGACGACACTCCTCCCCACGACCTTCTCGGCCAGGTGGCTTATAAGCTCCTCTGTCAAGTCCATCATGTCGTTGTAGTCCGCGTAGGCCTGGTAGGCCTCCAGCATCGTGAACTCGGGGTTGTGCTGGGCGTCGATGTCCTCGTTCCTGAAAACCTTACCGATCTCGAAGACTTTGTTGAACCCCCCGATAATGAACCTCTTCAAGTGTAGTTCGAGGCTGATCCTGAGGTACCACTCGGTGTTCAGAGCCCAGACGTAGGTCTTGAAAGGCCTGGCCTCTGCGCCGCCGTATATCGGCTGTAGGACAGGGGTCTCGACCTCGACGAAGCCCTTCCCCCACATAAACCTCCTCGTCTCCTCCAGGACCTTGAACTTAACTTCGAGCACTCTCCTAACGTCTGGTGTCAGCATCATGTCGAGGTACCTCTTCCTGTACCTGACCTCAGGGTCGAGCAGCCTGTGCCCGTACTTCACAGGCGGTGCGCGGAGGCTCTTCGCCAGCAGCTGAAGCCCCCTGACGTCTACAGTCAGCTCACCCCTCCTAGTCCTGTACAACACGCCCTTCACGTTCACGAAGTCTCCGAGGTCTACGTACTTGCCGAAGAACTCGAAGACGTCTCCGGCCTTGCTCTTGTCTATCGATGCCTGGATGCGTAGCCCGTCGTCAACTATGTCGAGGAACACGAGGCCACCGTGTCTCCGTACGGCTGCTACCCTGCCGGCCACAGCGACTTCGGCCCCCTCCACGGGGCTGTCTAGGACGCTCCTCAAGCTTGCCGGTTGGTAGAGGGGCTTGTGGGGGTACGGGTTGATGTTCTTCGAGATCAGCTCCTCTCTAACACGCTTCCTGTGCTCGACCTCGCCACTCAACTAAGCACACCCGTCTACCACGTGAATAGGCGGAACCGGCTTGATTGAAGTATTAAAACCCTCCACTTATTTAAATAGTATTGAGGGCCGGTAGCTCAGCTGGAAGAGCGCCGCCCTCGCACGGCGGAGGTCCCGGGTTCAAATCCCGGCCGGTCCACTTCTCGGGGGCTCACTTATAAATCGACGTAAGCATAATTCTAGCCTCAGGGCTGTGTTTTTTGGTCACGGAGCAGGAGATCTACAACCTCATAACGAGGCTCAACATAGACTACTCTAGGCTGGAATTGCTGAAAGACCTGAGCACCGAGGCCAACCTCCTCCTCAGGAGCAAGCTGGTCAAGGTCGTCAAGCTGGGCTACGACGACGTCCTGAACATCACGTCTCTCAGCCCAGACAAGAACATACTAGTGACCGTGAGGCTCGAGGACTACAAGTTTACCGTGTACATCGAGAAGGGGGTCCTGGTCTCCTCCTCGATGGTCAGCCTCACACAGTCCTCGACGAGAGTAGCGGGTTTAAAACCTCTCGTGGTCTTAGCTATGTCAGCGAAAGACAGGCCTGTTACGGCGTACGTCTACGAGGTGCTACCCCTGGTGGAAGAGGAGAAGACTAGTCAAGTACCCGAGAAGCCGAGGGCCGAGGCCCAGAAAGCGGAGGCGCCCGCTGTGCAACAGCCCCTCCTGGCCGTGGAGGCCGAGAAGATAAAGTCGTTCAACGCAGAGCTGGAGAGGCTGGTCAACGACTACTCTAACTTCTACGGCTGTAGGGTAGTGTCTTTCGGCGTCTCTCTATCGAAGGGCGTGCTCTACGTGAGAGTGAGCGTTAAGAAGGCTGGGCTCATGAAGAAGTGCGAGCACTTGAAGTTGAAGGAGGCGATCGAGAGAGACCTCGAACTCCTGGCCTCGAAGTACGACGTCAATATGCCGGTCAAGATCCTTGTCTCCCTTGAGCAGTAGTAGACTTCCCCCCAGAAGATATCTCGATGGTCTTCTCGATCTCGACGGGGGCTTTCTCGGCGAGCCTCGGGACCTCTACGTGTGCTTCTTCGAGCTCTCCGAGAGCCCTCTTGTAGACAGCCTCGGGGTCGTGGTAGTAGTCGAAAACAATCCCTGCAACGTCCCAAGCATCGGTTATCCCTCTAACCCTCATCCAGTTGAGGATGGTGGCCTTCCTCTCGATCTCCTCGAGTACGTCCTCGAAGTCGAGACCCCTCTTCTCTGCTATGTCCCTGAGGTGTATGCTCTTCGAGAGGTCTACTATGAAGCTGTCCGTCCGCGGGTCCCACTGCGCGATTTTGATGTACTTGTCGGCGTCCTCCACCTCCTGTAGTACTGTGACCCTCCTCCGCACAGAGACAACGCCTTTCTCGACCCTTGTGAGGACCCTCTGTATGTGTATGAACACGTTCATCAACTTCATGTAGGCCGGCGGTATGTTCATCGGAGGACTGGTGAGCCTCTTTATCGCGTAGTCGAGCGTCTCGGCGTGGATGGTTGAGAGGCCGCCGTGCCCGGTCGCCATGCTCTGGAAGAGCACGAAGGCCTCCTCTCCCCTGACCTCGCCGACGATAATGTAGTCTGGCCTGTACCTCAGGCTGAGCTTGACCAAGTCGTAGAGCCTAACGCTAGTCCCGACGCTCTGGCCGACCACGAAGGTCTCTCTACTGGTTAGCTGCGTCCAGTTGACGTGTGGGAGGTTGAGCTCCGGCGTGTCCTCGATCGTGACGATCTTCTTCCCGGGCTTGATGAATAGCGAGATCGCGTTCAGCAGCGAGGTCTTGCCGGCACCCGTGCCGCCCGCTATCATCGCCGTCTTGCCGTGCTCGATGAGCGTCCAGAGGTAGGCCCCTACCACCGAGTCTATTACTCTCCCCTCGATGAGCTCGACGGGGCTGAAAGGCCTCTCCCTGAACTTCCTTATAGTGAAGGTGGGGCCCTTGACGGACACCTCCCTCGCGAACGTAGCGGCGAGCCTGTGCTTCTCTGGTAGCATCGCGTCGACTATTGGGTAGGCCACGCTGATGTGCTTCCCGGACATGTGGGCGAGCTTCATGACGAACTCGTTCAGGTAGTCCTCGCTTTCGAAGATTATGTTCGTGGGGATGCTCTCGAACTTCTTGTGCCAGACGAAGACAGGGGTCTTGACACCGTTGCAGGATATGTCCTCGATGTTGGGGTCCCTCATCAGGGGGTCTATGGGACCGTAGCCTATCAGGTTCCTCTCCAGGTAGTACATCAGCTTGATCCTCCGGGAGCCCACAAGCCCCAGCCTCTCCTTGTACTTGTCGGCTATCCTCTGTATCTCCGAGTAGACGTACTCCCTTAGGTCTTTGACGACACCCGGCCTCGCCGGAGGCCTCATCTCGTCCATCACGATGTCTGTGAGCTTCTCTAGGACCGCCCTGTCTTCCTCGGTCAGCCCGAACTCCTCTACATAGTACACAACGCCTTCTTTAGTCTCTGCGACCGTGACCTTGACGAAAGGCTTGTAAACGTAGTAGGAGTCTAGGACCTTAGAGCCCGGTTCCCTAATCAGAAGCCGGAGGGGCTCCTCGACCGGTGTTATGGCTTTGACGAGCTCTCCCAACTCGCTCTTCGGCTTCCTCACCCTCTGCAAGGGGAGTTTAATCGACAGTTTTGGCAAAAGCTCCCTCCCGACAATTATATTTCATGTTAGCAACAATATAAAGTTGGGGGGATGCGATATTTAACTGTGTGGGGGTCGCTTAATGGGTTTTCTCGACAAGGTGTACAAGCGGTTTGAGCCCCTAGGTCTGAAGATACTCGAGGTTTACCCGTCTATCAGCACCTCTATCAGGAGGTCAGACCTCCACATACACCCGCCCGTCTACGCTTCCCTGATTGCCTTCTCCCTGGCAATCTCCGCGGGGGTGGCCGTAGCTCTACTCACTTTAGCCGTCCTCTTGAGGCTCGTGGTCTTAGGAGTCGTAGCGATCGTCTTGCCCTCCCTCGTATTCCTACTCTTCGTGGCCTACCCGAGCCTGCGCGTCTCGAATAAGGCCTCGGCTATCGACACCGAGTTCCCCTACACTATGAGCTACTTGAGCGTCCTAGTCCAGAGCGGTATGAGCCCGTACGTGGCGTTCGAGAGAGTGGCGAGGAGCGGCAAGATAATGCCCCACAGCGCCGAGATAGGGCAGAGGTTCACGCTACTGGTAAGAGTCCTCGGCAAAGACCCCCTGACGGCCTTCAGCCTACTAGGCGAGAGGTCTCCCAGCCCTATCGTGAGAGACGTGCTGGCAGGCTACGTCACAACGGTGAGGGCCGGCGGCGACGTGATCGACTACTTGAACAAAAAGGCTAGAGCCCTATTCAACGACCTCCTCGTGAGGATCAAGATAACAGCCGACAGGCTGGGAGGCCTCCTCGAGTCTTACCTCGCAGTAGTCCTCTTGACGCTTCTTACAATGACGGTCATGTACTTCGTTACACAGAGTTTCGCCGGCGTCCTCCCGTTCGGTCTGACTGGTGGAGGTATGTTCATGCTCTTGTACATACTCCTCCCTCTCCTCTCCTTCGCCGTCATCTACTTCGCCGACCTCCTCCAGTTCAAGGAGCCCTGGATGGACTGGAGACCCTACATAGTCGCGTTGGGCCTCACAATGCCCTTAACAGCGATGTTCCTGTTCTTCGGCTGGGTCCTCTACACGAGTATACCCCCTTACCACCCCCTGAAGTACAACCCCGTGCTCAGTGGAATGTACACCATGCTGGTCTGGCCGGCAGAGCTATACCACTTGCCGGGCTACACCTACGGCAGCGTAGCGCTGGGAATGGCGCTGATCTACGCCACCATCCCAGCGGTCGCCTACTACGAGTACGTATCGAGAGAGTACAAGGTCATAAACGGCATCACGAGGTTCATAAGAGACCTGGTCGAGGTCAGGAAGACGGGCCTCTCCCCCGAGAGGAGCATTCTCGAGCTGAGTAGGAGGAACTACGGTGTGTTCACTAGCTACCTGAGGAAGATGGCTCTCGAGCTCGAGCTAGGTATACCACTGGGGAGGATCATAGACGAGCTCCTCAGGAAGATAAGGGTGTGGAGGGCCAAGATCCTCCTGTACATGCTCACGGACAGCATCGAGGTAGGCGGCGGCACCATCGAGGTCCTCGAGTCTCTCGCCGGCTTTGCCGAGAGCGTCGAGGCAATGGACCTGGAGAAGAAGCGTAGCTTGAGGACGCTGATGATAGTACCTTACATGGGCGCCATACTCTCGTCCATGACCGTCATAATGATGGCGAGCTTCATGGGGCAGCTCCCGGTCAGCGTCGGCGCTTACCAGGCAGCCGCTAGCCAGGTACTGCCCAGTATAGTGCTGAACAGCTACATAATGGGCCTGGTCGCGGGCAAAGTGGCAAACGAGTCAACGGCCTCCGGCTTCAAGCACGCGCTGATCCTGACAATAGCTTCGGTCGCGTTCTTCGTCCTCACGCCGATGTTCGGGGGCGGGCTAGTGGGAATAACTGGTGGTTGAGCTGAGAGGGCTAAGCGAGGCAGTCTCGGCGGTCATACTCTTCGCTGTCACCCTGAGCATATCTATAGCCGGGTTCATGTACGTGATGTTCTACCTGGACAGGAACCAGGCCTCCGTGGAATTCGGCTACGTCAAGTCCGTGTTCAGGAACATAGCGGTCTCAGCCCTGGAACAACCGTTCAAGCTCGAGTACAGCTACCCGTTTAACTACGTCTCCATCGGGTTCGCCACGAGGCCCTTCAACCTCACACTCGTGGTCAACAACACGAGGGTCGTAGTGGGGAACATCACGGCTCTGACGGCCGTGGTCAGGAGGAACCTCGTACAGGGGTTCAACCTCGTATACGGGGTCAACTCGAGCCTCCTACCCTCGGGACACCCCGGTATGCTGGTCTACGAGTACTACCAGCAGGGGGCGAGCGTCCTCGTCTTAGACCCATCCGTAGTCACATACCAGGTAGTCTACGTGAACTCCACGCTGGGCGTTAAAGCCAGGGTTACCTTCATGGTATCGAACTTCACAGGGCTTAACAGACCGGACCGACCACCCGAGGTCTACGGGCAGGGCCTGCTAGTGCTGAGACACGACCCGAGTAGGGACATCGACCTGGTGTACACCAACGTAACGAGCTTGTCCATCTACATAAACGGTAAGCAAGTCCAGCTACCCCCCGACATCCAAACCGCGTTGTCCAGCTCGAGCTACGGGGTAGAGGTCGAGCTCCGGGTCGTTGAAATAGGTGTAATGGTGGGTTGACACGTGGGCGGGGAGGAGGGGGGTAAGCCCCTAAAACCTGGACAGGCCTCCAGTCTGCGTACCGAGACCCAGTGCCGGACCATGCGAGGAAAACTTAATTTAGACGTTTACACAAGTCTAAAAGTAATGGCCTGGTAAGGTGCGCTAGTTTGAATGGGGTCTCCGAGGTTTTTGCTACTGTTATCATGACGGGCGTCCTGCTCGCGCTGCTCTCCCTCGTTTTGGGCTACTCTTATTTAGCCGGCTTCAACAACGTCTACCGGGCAGAGTACCTCTACTACAGGCAGGTCCTCCTCAGTATGGCGACCAACATGTTCTACGTGCTGAACGGCGGCGACTACGTAGTGACCTACCCCAGGTCCACCATGGCCCTGGGCTACAGGCTGTCCGGCTACGTGGGGGTGTACGTGAACTCGAGCACAAGCCCCGTCCTCTTACTACCGTGCTACTCTATAACAGCCGCCTCCTACTCTACTTACGCCCAGCCCCCACGATACCTTTACGGAAACAGCTCCCTCGTAGTCGACGACCCCAGGCTTGTACCCAGCGTGAGGGAGTTCTACGAGAACGGCTCGGCCCGAATAGAGCTGGACACCTGCCGCCTCTACGCGAGCGTCCAGGCCACCTTCGATAGACTGGGCTCGTTCTACTACTTCAACTTAATGGTCGTAGTGCTCAACCCCGTGCTATCCCCGGGCAGGGGGTTCGCCGAGCTGTACGCTTCCAGCTCCTCGACCTACTGGTACTCGAACGTCTACAACCTCACAGTGGTGGTAAAGAGCCCGGCCCTCAGTAGCCCGGTCACCCTGGGGCCGAGGGACATATACAGGCAGTACACGGGAGGCCCGGTGACGGTCTCGCTCACGGTAGTCAACGTAACGGTGGTGATGGGCTAGTGCCCACACCCGTCTTCACTCACTTGATAGGCTTCGCGGCGATGATAGCCGTCTTCGTCGCGCTCTCACTGTACGCGTTCACCACAGTCGACGTCATGAACAGGAGGAACATGGAGAACGTGCTGAGCGCCGTCTCGTCTCTTCTCGCCGGCTCCCTCAGGAACCTCCTGGTATCGGGAGCCAACGGCAGCCTCCTGACGCTCAACCTCCCAGTAGAGGTCTACTACGGGGCCGGCTACAACGTCTACATCGGTAACGGCAGTGTCCTAGCACAGTACTTCCCCGCCATTAGGCAGAGAGCCGACTACGACCCGGCCGCTCTCTACGTAGTGGCCGCGGCGGCGGACAACAAGGTCTGGTCTGCCAGCCTGGTGCTGAAGCCCGCAGACCTCCAGGGGAGGCAAGTGATGGTCGCAACGGGGAGCTGGGTCTACAACGCGACGCGAGTGGGCTTCGACCCCAACACCGGCTACGCCGAGTCCGGGGTGCCCTGGCTGTGCAGGGAGGCCCTCTACGTCAGAGAGAACTCCGGGTTAAACCTGACCAACTACCCTGTGAGAGTGGTGTTCAACCCGTCAAGTCTCAGCTGCACCTACGGGCTCCTCAACTTCACGCCGACCCCAAACGACTTGAGGTTCGCTGACAGCGACGGCGTTACGCCGCTCAGGTACTGGATAGAGTACTGGAACTCCACAAGCGCCGTCGTGTGGGTTCAGGTACCCTACTTGGAAGCCAGGTCGAACAAGACGATATTCATGTACTGGGGCGCACCCCTCGCGACGTCGAGGAGCGACCCCGGGGTCTTCCCCATGTTCTACAACTTCAGCGCTGCGGACCAGCAGGCGGTACAAAGAGCGTGGGGCGTACTGCCGGTGAACGCCACTAGCTGGAGCATATCACAGTACAACCTCAGCGGCCTATTGGGCGTGGCGGTTAACGCGACCTTCCCCGGCAAGACGTCCCCGACGCTGCTCACGCTGTTCTACAAGACACCCTTAACCCTGTCGCCCAGCGGCCAAGGCTTGATAGTAGAGGGCTACGGCGCGCCCCTTACACTCAACGACCAGGACTGGAGGCTGGCCCTCTACAACATAACGGGTGGGCTGCGGTGGTTCGGGATACAGTTCATACCCCCGGTAATCGACCCCTTCGTAAACCTCTCGAACTACACGGTCATCTACGGGAACTGGAGCATAGTGTCTTTAGACTCGGAGACCCTCTTGAACGCCTACAACTACAGCAACATCAAGATCTCCGGCTCGAACTACTGGGCAGCCGCGATAGTGAGGTGGAACCCGCCGCCCAACGCCCCTAGAGGGCAGGACCCTAGAGGGCAGGAGGAGTACCAGATCCTGTTCAAGGTCTTGGTCGAGCCGGACGGCGTGCTGAGAGGCCTCGTAGTAGCCCAGGACACCAACCTTTCAAAGAGCTTATTCGTCGCGGTGAACAGCAGCGGCGATGATCTGGAGCTGTGGAGAGGAGACTTGGAAAACGCGAATTCCTGGGATATGGTCGACTCCGCGAAACCGCCGGGCTTCGACAGGCCCCACTGGGTGTTCATATACGTAGACATACTCGGCCCAGGGGAATCAAACCACCTGACGGTCAGAGTCTACGACGCCGAGACTGGGGACAGGCTCTTGTTCTACTCGAGGCAGGGCGAGTCAATACCCTCAGACCCCAACTACGTAGGAGCCGTGGCGGTCTCCCCCTACAGCGATCGCACGCCAGAGAACTCCCTCTACGACGACCTCGTCTCGGCGAGGTACGATAGATTTCAGCAGACTGTCGACCTGACAGCCATAACCTTCGAAGGGCTGCCGGCCGGCTGGAGCGTGGCACTGTTCAGCGACAACCTGACGTACAGTGCGGTGGCGAACGAGAGCGGTGTAGCAGTGGTCGACGTCTCCCTGAACCCCGTATTGGGCGTCACGACACCAGTCTACATAACTGTCTACGACGACCAGGGCTACATCGTGACGACCTTCGTCTTGAACCAGACTATATCGGGCGGCACCGTGTTCAGGTTCCTTCCCCAGCTTACACAGCCTGCTCAGCAGTACGGGGCGGCAGTCCACGCCTCCGGCCAGCCGGCTCCGGCTCAGGGGCCCGCCACCCCCCAGTATACGGTCGTTTTCAAGAACTCGAGTCTCGACGCTTGGCTGAACACCAACGTCCCTGTTAGAGAAGGCTTGCTGGCTCTCGCCGGGGTCGCCTACTTCAACAGCACGGCGTACTACGTCGTGTACGACACTACAGCCTACTACAGAGACTCGTCGTACAGCTACCTCTACCTGAACAGCATCTACTACGGCTACGCGGACACGGGCCTAGTAGTGATAGGGACGGCGAACGGGAACAACAACAACTTGAAGACCGTGCCGACATCGGGCTTCTACTACTACGTGAGGGCGAGGCCCTTCGTCTACCCCGAGCCGTCAGTTTACTTCGGCCCGGTAGAGAGCGCCTCGCCACCGTCTGTGCCCGTCATCAGCTACTCTCTGAGGCCTGTGGTCGTGTTCGGCAGCAAGCTCCTCGTGGACGTGGCACTGGTGGTCACGCCTTCGGGCGACGAGGTGGTCGTTGTCATGGTCAAGGGGGCGAGGAGTAGTTGAAGGAGATAGTCGAGTACGTACTGGCGTTCATCATACTCCTCTCGGTGATACCTGTCTTCAACATGATGGTCAACGTCTACTACAAGCCCCTAGTCAAGGCCCCCCAGACCAACGTAGTGGACATCTACGCCTCGGCCGTGTCGCTCGCCCTGAGCAACGCCTTCTCCAGCGGCAACCTCACACCGGAGCTCCCGGAGCTCTACAACAGCATCGTGAACTACGTCAGGAGCGCCGTGGGCGAGACCATCTACAGCAGGTACGGCTTCAACGCCACTGTTTCATCCGGGGTCATGGGCGTCACCGTGAGCGGGGGTAGCCTGGTAGTCAAGACCCTATACAACGGGACGCTCGCAGTACTATTGGTTTTTAAAGGCGGCGCTTGGAGCACGCTCTCCAAGGCGAGCCCCGACGCTTTCGACCCTAGCTCGGGGACCTACACCTACACCTTCACGCTCCAGAGCACCCCGCAGGCTGTTGTGGCGGTCCTCGAGTCGTCCTCTGCCAGGTTCGTCAACTACTGGTTCCAGGACCCGTCCGCGTCGGCCTACCTGTACTCTAGTTCAGGGAACGTGATGCTGGCGGTCTCTAACAGCGTCCTCTCGACAGTAAAGGCGTACAACCACCCGAACTTCTCTACCGTTTACAACACGACCCTGCTCTACTACGCGAACAACACGTTCAACGCCTACAGCTCGGCCTACTACGAGCCGCTCGTGTGGGTCGTCTTCTACCCGGGGAGGTACGACATCGTGACACTGAATAGGAGTAGCATAGGCTACTACTCGAGGCCGGCTGGAGCCTGGAACTCGACCTACAGCACCCTGAGGACCTTTGTGGGCGAGACCCACGTCACAGTCAACCTGACGTGCCAGTGGGACTCCGGCAGCTACTACTGCTCGAACCCGGTCTACGTGAGTAGCTGGGCTGGCACCAGGGACCTCGCCCTCCCCATATCCAACCTCGTCATGGCTGTACTCTACGACGGCTCCAACTCCATACCAGCACCCGTCTACAGGGGCGCGTACAGCGTAGGCGAGAAGCCGCCGTCGAGCGGGTACTGGGAGACAACCTTCTACGTCAGGCTCGGCCTCTTCGACTACGTAGTAGACCTGAAGGTGTGGCAGCGGTGAGGGGGCAGGTCCAGATAATCGCCTCGGTCGCCGCGATAGGGCTCCTCGTAGCCGTGGTCTCCATCCTCTACTTGAACGTGATATCCGGCGTCTCCTCCTACAGGGTGATGGAGGTGGGGTTTAACGTCTACAGCGTCGTGGGATCCAAGATGGCTTGGGGCGCTTGCGAGCTGGCGTACGCCCTGAAAAACTCTACAGGGGTCTCCTACGTGTTCGTGAACGTGACGGTGATCGACCTCAGTACAGGGAGGACTCTAGGCGTGGACTACTGCGAGCTGAGGTCGTCTCAGTCCTCAGGCTACTACAGGACCTACACGTACATGAGGGAGACGAGAGACGGGCTCGTATACTTCTACGTCGTGAGGGTGGCTCCGTGATGAAGGGGGAGATGCCCGTAGTCGTGGCCCTAGCCCTCGTCCTAAGCCTGATACTGGCCACCGTATACTACTCGACCTCGACGTTAAACTACGTGTCCATCCCCTCGGGGTCGGAACAGGCGGCGTGGAGCGTGGTAGGGGACGAGATCGACTCGATCATACTGGCCACACTAGCGAGGCTCAGCGGTAACGCGAGCTCGCTGTTCGCCTCCACCTTCTGGGGTAACTAC
>ERZ1669248.433-NODE-433-length-20708-cov-20.834988_pt1 | contig 20708 bp, 20 predicted proteins | sample MGYA00579296_ERZ1669248 | MGnify/ENA primary metagenome ERZ1669248 (study PRJEB41166, sample SAMN08046057) | hot springs metagenome | biome: hot spring; feature: neutral hot spring; material: thermophilic sediment; isolation source: thermophilic sediment from...
AAAGGCTATGAAGTTGAAACTTCTTCTTTAAGGGGATTTTTTGGAAGGTGCGAAGGATGGAGTCGAAGATTTGAAAGAACTGAGTATTGTGTATGTCCAAAATGTGGGTATAAAGTTAAACATGAACCAGGAGTTCCCTGTTCTTCTCTTGTATGTCCAAAATGTGGAACTAGTCTAAAAAGGGAATAGAATTCAAATCTTTTTAACACAAGCTTTTATAAAACCATTGAATATTGGATTTGGACTTAAAACTCTAGAAGTGAACTCTGGATGAAATTGAGTTCCAATAAAAAATTTATGATTTGGCAATTCTCCTATTTGCATTATGTTTTCATTTTCTTTCGAAAAGCCAGAAAAAACAAAACCATTTTTTTCAAGAAGTTCAACATATTTAGGATTAACTTCATATCTATGCCTAAATCTTTCTTTTATTTCTTCTTTTTTGTATAATTGATAAGCTAGAGTATTTTTCCTGATTTTAACAATATGAGCACCTAAGCGCATGGTAGCTCCGTATTTTCCCTCTTTTAAAAGTTCTTTTTGCCAAGGTAACAAATCTATAACTGGATTTTTTGTATTTGGATTAACTTCAGTTGTATGTGCATCTTCTAATTTACATACATTCCTAGCAAATTCAACAACTGCCAATTGAAAACCATAACACAAACCTAAAAATGGAATATTATTTTCTCTAGCAAATTTTATTGCTAAAATCTTTCCTTCAACACCACTAGCACCAAAACCACCAGGAACAATAATTCCATCAAAATCTTTTAACCTTTCAACATTCTTTTCATTTTTTTCAAAATCTTTAGAATTTATCCAAACTATTTCTGGCTTAACATTATTAAAAGCTGAAGCATGTTTTATTGCCTCTATAACCGAAATGTAGGAATCTGGAAGTTCAAAACTACCAATGTCAAAATATTTCCCAACAATAGCAATTTTTACTTTCTTAGAAGAAAATTTTAGTTTATTAACAAAATCTTCCCAATCTTCTAAATGAGATTTTCTTTCTTCCAATCCAAATTTTTTCAATATTTTATTTCCAAAATCTTGTTTTTCAAAATGCAAAACTAATTCATAGCTTATTTCTAAATCTGGAGCTGAAATTATCTCATCTTTTTTAACATTGCAAAATATTGCTAATTTTTCTTTTCTTATCTCATCAATTTCTTTTTCGCTTCTTGCAACTATAAAATCTGGTTGAATTCCCAGTCTTCCTAAAAGCTCTACACTTTGCTGAGCTGGCTTAGTTTTCATTTCTCCTAAGTGTTTAGGAATTGGTAAATAAACAACATGAACAAATATAACTTTATCTCCTTCGTTTTTCATAAATCTAGCAGCTCTGTAATAAATTTCGTTTTGGTATTCTCCTACAGTTCCTCCAATTTCTATAAGTACAAAATCCGCATTTTCTTTTTTTGCAATACTTCTTATCCTTTCTTTTATTTCATCAGTAATATGAGGGATAACTTCTACCGTTTTACCCAAATATTTTCCTTTTCTCTCATTTTCTATAACTGTTGAATAAATTTTTCCAGTAGTTATGTTATGATCTTTTGTTAATGTAATTCCAATAAATCTTTCATAATGACCTAAATCTTCATCTGTTTCACCGCCATCTTCAGTTACAAAAACTTCTCCATGTTCAGTAGGTCTTAAAGTTCCAGCATCAACATTAATATAAGGATCTATTTTTATAGCTGTAACGCTAAATCCTTTCGATTTTAGTATTCTTCCTATAGAAGCTGTAACAGTTCCTTTACCAATACCACTTATAACTCCACCGCTAACAAAAATGTAGTAAACCATATAAATATTGTTATCCAGTTTTTAAAACTTGTTACAACTTTTTTATCTTTTTATTAATTGATGAAAAATCTGAAATCATAGATTTAGCTCGAAAATTTTTAAACAATGAAAGTGGACCGGCCGGGATTTGAACCCGGAGCCTCCGCCTTGCCATGGCGGCGATCTACCATTGATCTACCGGCCCATATCTAGTTTTATTTTATAAAATTTTAAGTGGGTAAGGTAAAAATGCTATATTAAAAGCAAACATTAGAAAGCTTCTATTGATATTTTTTCCTCAGTGCTAGTTGGTTTTACAGGAGTTTACACTTGATAGATAATTTATTTGTTAACTGAAAGTTTTTATGGATTTATCCAAAACAATCTTCAAGTAACCACTTCCATATACACAATACCTCTTTTGGAAGTAACATGCTTTATATTTTGTTTCACATTCAAATTGTTAAAGCTGCTAATAAATGTTTCTAAGAAAGCTTTTTTATTCTGAAGCCAATTAATTAGAATGTTTGGAAAGAAAAAGAAATGTCCAAAATGCGGAAAAACTGTTCAAGAAGACTGGGATTTTTGTCCGTATTGTGGTTATCCTTTGAAGGAAAAATATAAAGAGGAAATTTTTGAAGAAGAATTTGACCTTGAGAATGTTGATAAGATTTTTAACAGAATGGAAAAAGAATTTGAAGAATTTTTAAAATTCCCAACTTTTAAAATTCCAAGAATTAAAGCTCCTAGTCAAGGTTTTTCAGGAATAAGCATAACAATTCATACAGGAACTGGAATGAAACCAAAAATTGATGTAAAAACTTATGGGGAATATAAAAAGTTAGAACCCGAAATAAAGAAAAAGCTTGGTATTAAAGTTCCTGTAGAAGAGGTTGAAGAAGAAGAATATGAAAAAGAATATAAGCCACCAAAAGTTACTGAAGAACCTGAAGCAAAAATTTCTACTCAAGGAAAAAAAGTTTTGATTGAAATAAAGCTCCCTGATGTAGAAAAAGAAGAAGATATTCAAATCAAAAAGTTAGAGCAGAGTATTGAGATAAGGGCAAAAGCTAAAGATAAGCTTTATTTTAAACTCTTGCCAATTACTGGAAAAATTCTAAGTAAAAGTTTTGAAGATCATGTTTTAAGAATTGAAATTGAAAAATGAGAAAGCTAAAGAATGAGAAGAAGAATGAAAATTGTAAGAATTACTAACCAAGGGAAAAATTATCAGATTAACAGCTAAAAAAACCTGTAATAGGATTTATAATAATGTTTGAAATATTTTGGCTTGAGATTTAAAGTAAGAAACAACATATATTTTCTTTATAAGAAGCTCTAAATAAACTAGTTAAGAATAAACCCAATAAAAGTGCAAATTTAATATTTCCTATTATTAACTTTTTCCATATCGTTAGCTTTCTCTTAAACTAATTAAAAACATAAGATTTTTAACATTATTCATATGTTCTCCAAGTATAGCCACATTTCTTACATTTATAAAAGGTTGTTGGCGGCTCATCAGAAGCTCTAGTCTGTTGAACCCACCAGTATGCTTCATCATTCCCACATTTAGGACAAACCACTTTAGTAACTGGTAACTGTTCTAATTCTTCCCCCTTTCCAAAAACAACTACTTTTTTGCTTTCATCTCTTTTAATTTCTTCTCCGATTATCATTTTTTCTCTTTTTGCTTCCTCTTTATAATTACATTTAGGGCATACCCAATATCTTTTTCCTTTTATTTCTTTGATTGTCATTAAATTTCCACATTTGGGACAAAACTTCATAATCCTATCAACCTCACAAACAAAACTTTAATCCAACCTATATATGGAATTACAAATATTACTTTACCATGAATTTGATTCTTTTCTATTCTCTTTTCATAATATAATTGTCCACTATTATGATCTCCTTTTGTTTGATATGTTCCATCTTGATTGATATAAACGATTCTATGAATTATCGGATATTTGGAATTTAAAGGAGAATAAACTATTATATCTCCGACTTTATACTCCTTTTCTCCTTTTATTACTGCAACATCTCCGACTTCTAATCCATTATTAAAAGGGAAGCTCATAAACTCGTATTTAGTAATGTTAAAATATATAAATGTTTCGCCACAGTAATTCCAGTAATCATTAATGTTGTTTTGATAGTTTAATGCATATTTTCCGCATATCAAATTGTTTTCTGGCTTATGTGACATAGAGCCACTAACAACAGCTACTAAAGGCAAATCTGTGCTTAAAAAATAACCAAGAATAAAGTTAACTACATAAGCTAAAAGAATTCCTAAAATAGCATAAGTTATGTATCCCTGCCAGCCTTCTGTAGCAATTTTCCAATATTTTTTTATTTTTTCAAGCATGACCTTCACTTTCTCCTTTAACTATTCCAGTTGCAATAATATGAGCTACTCTTAGAGGCTCTGGTATTTGAGCTCTTTTTGTAGTCATTAAAATTATTTCTTCAGCTTCTTCATCATCTATTCCTATATTTTGGTAAAAGATTGAAAATTTCTCCATTTTTATCTCCTTTATTTTTCCAGCATTTAAAATCATTTTCCACCTTTTTTCAAAATCCTCAAAATTTTTTTCCAAAGCCATTTTTATACTTTTCAAATCTGGCATTTTCCTGTTAATAACTAAGATAGGAAGTTTTGTAAGGGAGAAAAGTTTTTTAACATCAATTATATTAAAGCCACCCAAAGTTATTCCATCCAACATTATTATTTTCAATTGTCTTTTATGTCTGCTTGAATTTATCATTTCTGCAAGTTTTTCAGTAGAATCTAAACCATCGATTTTCACATAAGTTCTTAGCAAACCATCAATAAATTCTCCGCCTCTAAAAACAACACCCACTACTATTACTTTATCTTCATTTTTCTCAAAAGGCCCATCATCTATACCTAAAATTCTTATTTCCTCTTTTATCATATTACGAAAAATTAATGTTTTCCATATTTAAATCTTTTAACATTCGTTTACTCAAAATTTAAGCCAGTAAATTGGCAATATCTTTTTGAAGAATGGAAATAGTCAAGTTTTAAAAAATTACTTTACTATGTATGACAGTGAAAAGATATAGAGAGTTTTTGGTAGTAAAAATGCACATTATTTAAAAATAAAGTTTATATCTTTGCAAGCAATTTAAAAAATGGAAGTCGGTTCAGTTATCTCCTTTGAAGGTCCTTCAACTAGCGGTTTTTGGTTTTTGGTAAGAAAGAACGCTGAAATAAGAAAAAATCAGTATGTTCAGGTTGAAACGAAAGAAGGTTTACTAATTGGAAGAATTGAAGAGATAGAAAAAGCAAATAAATACTTTTCAAGCCCGGAATCTGTAAATGAATTTGAAAATTATGGAAGTTCTTTGCTTGAGCAATTCCCAATAGAAAGATGGGAATATTTAATAGCTAAAGTTTATCCCTTAGGAGTTTTTGCGAATGGAGAAGAAAGAAGAGTAACATTTCCGCCTTCTCCCTCTTCTAAAGTTTTTTTAGCTGACAAAGAAATTCTAAAGAAGCTTTTTGGATTTGATGATTTTGGTTTAAACATTGGAACTATAGAAAATCATGATTTAGAAGTTAAAATTAATGTAACTAGAATTTTTAAAAAACATTTAGCTATATTAGGAATTTCTGGAAGCGGAAAATCTCATTTAAGTAGTGTTTTAATAGAAGAACTTTTATCAAGAGAGAAATCTCCAGCAATAATTGTTATAGATCCTCACGGTGAGTACACATCTTTTTCTCAAGACGAAAGATTCTCTTTTAAAACTAAAATTTGGAATAAAGATTCAATTAGTTTTGCTGCATATAAGTTGAGTGCAAATTCTTTTGGTGAATTAATTCCTGATATGTCTGCAGCTCAAAAAAGAGATTTGGCAAAAATTATAGAAAAAATTAGAGGGAAGAAAAAGTCTTATGATTTAAACGAGCTAATAAAAGAGATTGAAAATTCTGAAATCAAGCAAAACGTTAAAATTGCTTTAATTTCTTGGTTAGAAGATTTAAATTCAACAAACCTTTTCTCAAACATTGATAAACCATCTATTCAAGAGCTTGCAAGCATGAATAGGTTAAGCGTTATTGATTTATCATCTTTCGTTCATCTAAAAGAAAAACAAATTATTGCAACTAGAATTGCTAGAAGTTTATTCGAAGCTAGAAGACAAGGAATAATTCCTCCTTTCATTTTAATAATAGAAGAAGCGCATCAATTCTGTCCTCAAGAAGAAGAAAGCAAAGCAATTTCTAGAAATGTTATTGAACAAATTGCTAGAGAGGGAAGAAAGTTTTTTGCAAGCTTAGTTTTAATAACTCAAAGACCAGTTAGGCTTTCAACTACTGCATTAAGCCAATGTAACACACATATAATACTGAGAATAACTAATCCATACGATTTGCAACATATTGAAAAGAGTAGCGAAGGAATTACAGCAGAAATAGCGAGAACTATTTCCAATTTAAAGGTTGGAGAAGCTTTTGTTGTTGGAGAAGCTGTAAACTTTCCAATATTGATAAGAGTTAGAAAGAGGAGTGTTAAAGGAATAAAGGACAAATCTTTAGAAGAAGCTTTAGATGAATTTAAAGAAAGCAAAAAAGAAGAGTATGTTGACTTCTTTTTATCTTAAGCTGCAAATAGAATGAAAATTATTCCACCTATAAAAGTCATAAACAAGCTATGCTTTATACCAGCTACTAGGCTACCTTCACCCATTTTTCCTATTGCCAATCCAGAGAAAATTCCTTGGATTATTATCAAATCTCTAAATATGTTTTTGAAAAAAATTCCTAAATCTAAAGGATTTTGCTGAGAAAGAGTAGATAAAGAAGTAGCGCTAGCTTGAGACAGGCCTGGCAACAAAAATCTCTCTATTCCTATTATTACTCCAAGAAAAACGAAGAAAATTATATAACCTGTTGCTATTTGTCCTTGAAGGTAAGCTAATCTTTCTTTTCTCAATCTGTCAACTTCTATAGAAACATTGGAAAGAGATTGAAAAGTATCTGCTATATTTCCTCCGAACTTATGAGCTTCTACAACTGAAGCAACAATCCTAGATATAAGTTTCGATTTTACTTCCTTACTGAAAGATAAAAGGACTTCATCTATTGGTAAGCCCCATTCTAATCTTGCTGAAATTTTTTTAATGTATGGAGTTAACTCTTTATAATCATTTCTGCTAACAGACTTAAAGGCCATTGGAACTGTTAAGCCTCCTCTAACAGCCTCTACAAAATCTCTAAGGAAAATTGGAAAATATTCTTCAATATTTTTTAGCCTAACATACTCTTTATAGTAGTAAAGAAGTAAAGGAAATGCAAGAATGAAGATAGATAGAAAAGTTAAAAGAGATGAAACTAAAGCTAGCTCTGGAATTTTTGATAATATAGTAAAATTGAAGAAAAGCAATAGAGAAACCAAAGTTGCATCAATTATCATTAAAATAAGTAATTTTTTTTCTATCACATTTCAACCTCCATGGTGTAAAGGAATAGTATAAAGGCGATATTTAACACTGGAACTAGAACATAAGTTCCTAACCAAGCTAAATCAGTTATAGTCCAACCTCCAATAGTTGGTTGTATCATATTCATTATAGCAAACATGGCTACCATGAAAATTGGTGCTGAAATAACTATTCCAGTATAAATTTCAGAAAGCATATCTAAAGTTCTTATATATCTTTCTCTCCTTTTCCTATAATCAAAAAGTGTTTGCTCTCCAACGGTTTTTAAATAAAGTTTTATGTTTCCTCCACTTTCTACTGTTGTAACAAACCCCATTAGTAATTGTTGTAATTCATCAGAAGGACACCTCGAAGCAACTTCTTTTATTGCTGTTAAAGGATCTAGACCAAATTGCTCAATATTTCTAACGATTTTTTTAAATTCTTTTGCTATTTCTCCGTATTCTTCAAAGGTAGATATTAGTTTGAACATTTGATATGGGGGCAGACCAGATTCTACTAATGCCCCCATATGAATAATAACAAATGGTAAATTTACCTCTATGTTTCTTTTTCTAGAAGAAATTTTTTGAATTGGGTAGAAGTACATAAAAATGAAAATAAATACTGAAGAGAGAATTGCAACAAATGCTGAATAGAAAATAGAAACAATTAATGGTCTTCTAAAAAATTGGAATACAAATATGGAAAAAACAAAAGCGTAAGCAAAAGATAGGATTGCTAGAAAAAACATCAAACTCAAATAAGATACAAAAGGCATTTTGATATCGGCTTTTTGTAAACTTTCCTTTAAAAGAGAGAAATGTTTTTCATATTTTTCTGCTATAGGAGAAAAGATTTTTGTTACTGATGAAATTAAACTCATAAAATTATTTGATTTATTCTTTCAAAAGCTTTAAACCAAGCAGTTCTAATAAAGGATATTTCAATTTTCTTTTCATTTCAGGCCTTACTAAAGTTTCTTCCTTCTTCTTAGCTTCTTCAATTTTTATCTCTCCTATTATTTCCCTAAATTTTTCAGGATTTTTATAATATTCATTTATGTAAGAGGAAACCTCTTTATAATCTTTTATTCCTTGTGATAACAACCATCTTAAAAATTTCTTTCTTCTTTCCAAGTCTTCAAGAATATCTTCATAGCTTATTCCCAAAAAGCTTGCAATTTTTTTAAGCCTAAAGCTTTCATTCACCTTTTCAAAAGAATCTGTGGCAGGATTCCATCTGAAAATTAAATTTGTTTTAACATTTCCTTTTTCATCGACGCTAACTATTTCTTCTATTTCTTTAACCCTTCTTGCGGCTTTTCCTTTTTCCTTAGCGAAAGTCATTACTATAACTGCGTCTAATCCTTCTAATAGTGTTGGGGGTAATTCTATTGGTGGAGAAATCAATCTTCTTACTACATCTCCTGTAGAACCTGCGTGAAAAGTGCTTAAAGAAGCGTGACCAGAAGCAATTCCCTGGAATAAAACATAGGCTTCTTGACCTCTTATTTCTCCAACTATTACATAATCTGGGTTTTGTCTAAAAGCTTCTTTTAACAAATCAAAGAGAGAAACCCCTCCATATTTTTCTCCTGTTGGCAAAGGAATTCCAAATCCCGGTCTTGCTAAACCAGGAACCCAATGTTCATGAGTAAGCCTTAATTCTCTTGTATCTTCTATGCTAACGATTTTAGCTTCAGGTTTGATAAACATGCAAATAGAATTTAAAAATGAAGTTTTTCCAGTTGCAGTTCCACCAACTACAAGCATGGAAGCTCTATGCTCAAGCATATACCAAATATAAGCTAAAATTTCTTCGTTAGCAGTTTTTAATTCTAATTGTTCAATTGGAGAAAAAGGTTTTTCTGTGAATTTTCTTATTGTAAAAGTTCCTCCTCTTGTAGCAACATCACTAGCTATAGTAGCTGCCACTCTTGAGCCATCTGGTAAAGTTGCATCTAATATTGGTTCCGCATAGCTTACATATCTTCCCGATCTTTCAGCAAGCTTTACAATGAATTTTCTTAAGGATTCTGCATCAATAAAAGAAACGTTCGTTTTTAGAGAGCCATATTTTCTATGAATCACATAAACTGGAATGTTAACTCCATCGCAACTTATATCTTCAATGTAAGGATCGTTTAAAATCACATGAATCTCGTTATAACCAACAAAATTTCTGTAAATGTAATACATTATCTTCAAGTATGAACTTGCAGATAGCTTAATTCCCAAATCTTTCAATATTTTATCAACGTTTTTCTTAACATATTCTATTGCCTTTGTCTCTTCTTTTATTTCTTCTAAGCCGACTTCAACTAACTCAATTAAAGCTTTAGAAATTTTTTCCAAAATCTTTTTTTCTTCTTCGCTTAATTCAGGTTCAATAACATTGTAAAGAAGAATTTTTTGAGAATCGTCCCATTTTATGTTAACGTATGCAAAGGGTTCTAAAACGCTATAAGTTACATCGGTTTTTGTTATATCATCAAATTTTGGCAATTCTTCCATTTTTGATATCTTTTTAATAAAAAAGCCAGGAAGTGTCACTTCTTCGCTTTTTTTCATCTCTACAATTTTTCTATAGCCAGCACCTCTCAAGCTTTTAATCTTTTCTAAAATATCCATAGATATTATTGATTTTAGTTAATATTAGATTTGCCTATGCTTTTTTCTTACGCTTTTCCCAGGTTGAACTATTCCTCTGAATCTTGCGCAGCTTGGACAAACATAATATTTTCGCTGGAAAGTATGAAGGTATCTTGGATCAATCTGTTTTCTTAAAGTTGGGTCTCCAATAACAAAACTTCTAGTTATAACAAAAGCTTTGTATCTTGGTAATCTTCTACCACAAAAAGCACACTCTACTACAGTTTCGCTTCCTCTTGAATGCGTATGTTCATACTTTCTTTTATAAGGTGCTTCGCTTACTGGCATACTCTTTCTTTTATTTTAAGCTTTAAAAATTATTTTTCTGTACTCTAAAAGAAAAATATGGGAGTTCAAATTGGTTCTATAATTCCTAAAAAGGAAATTGATTTGGAAAGCTTAACTGGTAAAAAAATTGCCATAGATGCCTACAACGCATTATTCCAATTCTTAAGTATAATAAGGGATAAGATGACTGGAGAGCCATTGAAAGATAGTAAAGGAAGAGTAACTTCACATCTTTCTGGCTTATTTTACAGAACTATTAATTTGATAGAAGCTGGAATAAAACCAGTTTATGTTTTTGATGGTAAGCCACCAGAATTTAAGAAAGCAACTTTGGAAAAAAGAGAAGAAGCTAAAAAAGAGGCTGAAGAAAAATTAAAAGAAGCTTTGGAAAAAGGAGAAGAGGCAATTAAATATGCTCAAGCTACAGCTAGGGTTACAGAAGAAATCGTTGAAGATGCAAAAAAGCTTTTAGAACTAATGGGGATTCCTTGTGTTCAAGCTCCAAGCGAAGGAGAAATGCAAGCTGCTTACATGGCAAAAAAAGGAGATGTATATGCTTCGGCTTCACAAGATTATGATTCTTTGTTAGTAGGTTCTCCTCGCTTAATAAGAAACTTAAACATAACCGGAAAAAGGAAATTGCCAAATAAAGAAGTTTATGTTGAAATAAAGCCTGAACTTATAGAGCTTGAAGATGTTTTGAAAACTTTGGGTATAACAAGAGAACAATTAATTATCATAGGGATTTTAGTAGGAACTGATTATAATCCAGAAGGTATAGAAGGTTATGGACCAAAAAAGGCTCTAAAGCTTGTTAAGGAGAAAAAAAATTTGAAAGAAGTTTTAAAAGAAGTGGAATGGAAATTTGAAGTTAGTGCTGAAGACATTTTCAATTTCTTTTTGAATCCGCCAGTAACTGATGATTATAAGTTAGAATGGAAATTACCAAAAGAAGAGGAATTGATAAAATTTATGGTTGATGAGCATAGCTTTTCCGAAGAAAGAATAAAGAATGGAATAGAAAAAATTAAACAAGCTTTTTCAAAATCTCAGCAAAAAAGTTTAGGAAGCTGGTTCAAATAGTTATTTTATTAAATGTGAGCCATCGCAAGTAGCTGTGTTCAAATCAAAAAACCCTTCTCTACAAGCAGCAAATGTTAAATTGTATTTTTCTGCTTCATTTTTAACCTTTTTCATAAGTTTAAACCTTAATTCCTTTGGCAAATAATAATAGCCAGAAATTCTTTCTCCTAATTTAAAAATTTCTTTCAATTTTTTCATTTCCTCTGGAAATACAGCTTTCAATCTTTTAAAATTATCAAACTTAGCTTTATAAGTGCTTGAAACAACATGCTTAACATTTGCTTCTGCAACTTTCTTAACCAATTCTTCGATTTCATTTTCATTTATGAAAGGAATTATTGGATCTATTCTTGCAATTGTTGGAATTTTTTCTTTGTTCAATTTTTTTAATGCATCTATTCTTTCTTCCGGTAAACTAGCATTTGGTTCCAATTTTTTTGCTTTCTTTTCATCTAATGTAGTTATTGTAATGCTAACTGCAACTCTAATTCTTTTCAAAATATCCAAGTCTCTTAGAACTAAATTTGATTTTGTTATTATCATGACTTTTGCATTGTGTCTTGATAAAATTTTTAATGAGTCTCTAGTAAGCTTTAGCTTTTTTTCTAAGTGTTGATAGGGGTCTGAGCTATTTGAAATAGAAACATATGGATTTTTCAATTTCTTTAAATCATTTTCAAGTTTTTTCAAAATTTCTTTTTTAGCTCTAGGCTTATCAAAATCTTTTATATAGCTGCTTGCATAGCAGTAAAGACAAGAATGAGAGCATCCAATATAAGGAGAAAAAGAATATTTTAATGGACAAGTGCACAATTTGCTTTTCCAGGGGTCAAATAAAGTCAAAGCTTGCATTTTTAATTTTTTAAATATTAAAGATTATTTTTTTAATGGCTGAAGAAAAATTTTTGACTTTAAACATAAGAAAACTTTTGGTTAAAAAACAGAATTGGAGAAGAAGCGAAGTAGCAGTTTTTCTAGTTAAAAAATTTTTGAAAAGACACTTGAAAACTGACAAGATAAAAATTTCTCAGAAACTTAATGAACTTATATGGAAGAGGGGAATAAAAAGACCAAAAACTAAAATTAAAGTTAAGGCTGTGAAAGAAGGAGAAGAATATAAAGTTGATGTTGCAAGTTGATTTTGATGTATAAGTTAATTGATTTTTATGGCGATGCAAACATAGGATTTTATGGGAGGGTAAGCGATAAAATTTTCATTTCAAGTTTTGAAAAAGATTTCTCTGAAATTTTAAAAGTTCCATCTTTTAAAGTTACTATTGGAGAAATGGAATTTGTTGGTTTATTAACTGCCATGAATTCTAATGGGATAATTTTACCTTTTATTGTTAAAGATGAGGAAATTAAAAAAATAAAAGAGATTGGCTTAGATTTTACAGTTTTAAAGGAAAGATTTACTGCTTTAGGTAATTTAATTTTAACTAATGATAAAGGGGCAATAGTTAGCGACTTAATTTCCAAAAAATCTTTAAAACAAATTGAAGACACTTTAAAAGTTGAAGTTTTTCAATCTTCTTTAGTAAATTCAAAAATTGTTGGAAGTGTTGCCTTTGTTAGTAATAAAGGAGCAATTTTACATAGAGATGCAAAAGAAGAAGATTTTAAAATTGTTAAGGATGTATTGAAGGTTAATGTAGAAATTGGAAGTGTAAACTTTGGTTCTCCTTTTGTTTCAAGCGGAATAATTGCAAATAGCTATGGTGCTTTAATTGGAGGAAAAACTTCCGGTTATGAATTAGATATAATATTAAGAGTTCTTTCAGTTTGAAAACTTTAAGTCTAAAAATTCTTTTTATTATGCTTGCAGAAATTGTAAAGCCAATTAATAAAATGTTTGCTAAAAATGGAGAAATTGATTTAAAACTTACAAAAATAATTGTTTTCTAAAAAAAGATTTTTTTCTTTCTAACAAATGTATTTGCCAACATTTTTTGCTAACGTTTCATTAATGTAAATTGGTGCATTGGCTCTCAAAGCAATTGCTGTTGCATCGCTTGGCCTTATATCCAAAGCTAAAACTTTATCCTTTTGTTGAATTATAAGCTGTCCTATAAAAGTATTTTCCCTCATATCAACAATTTTTACAGCTAAAACTTTTATTCCAAGATTTTTAAAAATATCAAAAATTACATCATAAACTGTTGGCCTAAAATCAACTTTCTTTTCTATTCCTTTTTGAATTGCTTGTGCGACGCAAGCATCTGTAGTTGCCTCTATCAAATAACAACCAGCCTTTAAACTTACTTGAGCCCTATCTACCAAAATTAAATCAACAGAAATGTTAGCAGGAATAAAACCTTGTAAAGGAATTTTTACTTCAGGAAATTCAGAACTTTCATTAACAATTAAAATTTTTGGTTTTTCTTCAAAAAAAGAAAAATTCTTAAAAATGAAAATTGCTGCTGCTAGTAAAAAAATTAAAACTGTAACTTTTTTCATCATTAAAACTAGTTAGAAATTTAATTAATAAGTTTTTCTGTTAAAATGAGCCTTTAAATTAATGTTTAACATTAAATATTAGCAAGACTTGTTTATTACAATGTATATTTTTCATCACCAAAAACTTTTTATTGTGAAGCATGAACAATTAGTAGTTATTGGGTCGAAGAAGTTGGGTCTTCGTTTGGGTCTTCTTGGGTCGAAGCGAAAATATTTAGTTATCATCAGCTCTAATTAGGTATCGAAAACCTAATTTAAAAGGTTTTCGATTCCGAAAAATATATGATGGAGGAAATAGGTTGATAAACATGCCAATGGATTCAATCGTTAGTAGTGCTCTAAAAAGAACTATGGGAAGTGCTGAAGAAAAGTTGGGGAGATTTAGAATCGAATCTACAAGCGGAGCAACTTTTAGCAATGTAGATTACTTTAAATTGGCTGAACAAGAATTTGGATTGCAAGTTAAAAAGGCAAAAATAGTAGTTGTTGGTTGTGGTGGTGCTGGTTCTAATAGTGTTACAAGATTGACTGAAATGGGGATTGAAGGAGCTTATACTGTTGCATTAAATACTGATGCAAAAGCTTTGGCTATTACTAAAGCCGATAAGAAAATTTTGATTGGTAAAGAATTAACAAGAGGATTGGGTTGCGGTGGTTATCCAGAGGTTGGTAAAAAAGCTGCAGAAGAATCAAGAAATGAAATAAAAGAAGCTATTGAAGGTGCAGATTTAGTTTTTGCTATAGCAGGTTTGGGAAAAGGAACAGGTACTGGTAGCATTCCTGTTGTAGCAGAAATAGCAAAGTCAATGGGAGCTTTGGTAATTGCCGTAGTAACAATGCCATTTAAAATAGAAGGAGCAAGAATTTCAAAAGCTGAAGATGGATTGGCGGTATTAAGACAGTATGCAGATACAGTTATAGTAATTGAAAACGATAAGCTTTTGAAGTATGCTGGCAATTTAACTATTCAGCAAGCTTTTGCAGTAGCAGATGAACTAATTGCAAGCATGGTAAAAGGAATAACAGAAACAATAACATTACCAAGTTTAGTTAACTTAGATTATGCAGATGTAAGAGCTGTAATGTCTACAGGAGGAGGAGTAGCAGCTATAGGAGTAGGAGAAAGCAATTCTTCAGATAGAGCAAAAGATGCAGTTATGAAAGCTTTACAAAATCCTTTGCTAGAAGTAGACTATGCAGGAGCATCTGGTGCATTAGTACATATAACAGGAGGACCAGATTTGAAATTGGAAGAAGTCAACCTAATAGGAGAAACTGTAGCTCAATCATTAGATCCAAGCGCTCAAGTTTACTGGGGAGCTAGAATATTGCCAGAATTTGAAGGGAAGATTCAAGTAATAACAATAATAACTGGAGTCAAATCTCCATACATTCTAGGAAGAGTAGAAAGAGAACAACCAATAATAAGGGAAGTTAATCCATTGCTAGGAATTGACATCATAAAGTAACTTTCCTCCTCCCTTTCTTTCTCTTTCAATTAAAAGGTGGGGTTAGAATGAAAGAAAAAGAGGAAACAGATCATATTTGGGACCCACTTGAAGACGAAGAATACTTTGATGACATCTTTTAATTTTTTTGTTTTTCATTTTTTTGTTGATTTTTCCTAAGCCATTAAAATATTTTTTTAAACGGTTTTTCCCTGTTTTACCTTTTTAGTAGGTACAAATTTTGAAGGAGAGAAAGCTTTAAATACAAGCAAACAATGAGTAAAATATCGGGGGTGAAAAATTATGGCAAAGAAGAAGAAAGAGGAAAAGAAAGAGGAAGCCCAAGCTTCAGCCTAAATAGATAAAACAATTTTCTTTTTTTCTTTTTATTTCTTTTTATCTCTAAAGTTAAGCCTTTAAATACAAGATTTAATTAATTAATAGGTGTCTTTAATGGATATAATGGGATTCCTTAAATCTAAAAAGGGACTAACAGTAATAGCGGCAATAGTGATACTCCTAATAGTTGTAGCATTGGTAGCTACCTTACACTAAACCTTTTGCTTTCTTTTCTCTTTCTTTTTTGTAAAAATAAGGTAGCTGCAAACTCAAAGGAAATATGCTGTTTTATTTAAAAACTTTACTAAAATTTAGCAAAATATGAAGAAGCTAGCTTTTAATGTTTATATTTTTTCTCCAGTTAATTTTTCAATTTCTTTTTCAATTCCCAATTTTGTAACAATTTCCTTAAATCTATTTCTTATTGTAACCTCAGTTATTCCAAGGATGTCAGCAATTTCTCTCTGACTTCTTCTTTCTCCAACTAAAACACTAGCAATATAAATAGCTGCAGCCGCTATTCCTGTAGGCCCCTTTCCGCTACTTAGCCCGATCTTTTTAACTTTCTTTATAATTTCCAATGCTTTAGCTTGAACTTTATCACTTAATCCAAGCATACTACAAAATCTTGGAATGAAAGATGCAGGATCTGCAGGCAAAATTCTAATTTTTAGCTCTCTTGCCAAAAATCTATACGCTCTTCCAACCTCTCTTTTATCAACATTGCAAACTTGTAAAATTTCTTCTAGAGTTCTTGGACTTCCCATCTCTCTTGTAACAGCATAGGTTAAAGCAGCTATAACAGCTTCTATGCTTCTACCTCTAATTAAATTCCTGTTAACAGCTTCATTGTAATACTTAGCTATTTTTTCATGTATAGCTCTTGACAATCCTAAGAAAGAAACAACTCTTTGTAATTCTGATAAAGCATAAGAAAGATTTCTATCTTTACTTCTTATCAATCTTTTCTGCCATTTTGTCATTCTATAATATTGGGCTCTTTTAGATGGCGTAACTTTATACAATTCTAAAACTCCTTTTCCAATTTCCGTTGTTAAACCCATGTCATGCTTGCTAAAAGTTAATGGAGCTCCACCTCTTGCTCTTCTTGACATTTGTTCGCTATCAAAAGCTCTCCAATCCTGAGTAGTGTCAATTGATTCTTCGCTTATAACTGCTCCGCAATCTTGACAAATAAGCTCTCCCCTAACAGGATCTTGTATAATATTTGTACTTCCACATTCAGGACAAACCAATCCTAAGGTTTTCTTTTTCTCTTCTTCAATTTTTTCTTTCTTTTTCATATTTACCACTTTAAAGTAGTTTTCAATATCTTTTTAAATTTTGGTGCGCAAAGTATTTAAATATTTATACTGAAAAAATAAATAAATTTTCATGTGGGATTGGAAATATTGTCTTATAGAGTTAAAAGGAAGCTTTCTTATAAACATCGGCTTAAGAAACAACAAATTTTTTGTAGAGCCTGTTTTTATTTTAAAAATTGAAAAAGAGGCTTTAAGCATTTTGGAATTTTTGAAAAAAGAGTTTGGTGTTGGCAATATTGTAGAAAATAAGAAGTATGCAAGCTATATCGTAAGAGGAATTAACGATTGCTTAGTTTTTGCAAGCAAAATTGATGAAAGAAAGTTTCTTACAAGCAAAAAGAAAGATTTCTCTCTTTGGAAAATAGCACTAGAAAAAATCAAAAATTTTGAACATTTAAAAAAGGAAGGATTTCTTTCTATTTGTGAGATAAGAGACAGAATGAACTTAGAGAAGAAAAGAAAAAATTACAAAAGCAAAAAATATTTTGAGAAATTAATTGAGAAAGGAGGAATAAAGTTTGAAAATAATTTTGAAAAAAGAAAGAAAATAGCGGAAAATTTGAGAAAAACTTATTCCCTAAGAAATTTAAGAATGGAATAAAAACTATAATTGATTAACATGAAGCTAAAAGATAAAGTTGCTATTGTTACTGGTTCTGCCAAAGGTATAGGAAGAGCAATAGCTCTAGCTTTTGCCAGAGAAGGAGCAAAAGTAGTGGTTTCAGATATTGCTGAAGAAGAGAAAACAAAAGAAGAAATTATAGCAATGGGAAGAGAGGCAATAGCTGTTAAATGTGATGTTTCAAAAATGAAAGATGCATTAAATTTAGCAAATGAAACTGTTAAGAAATTTGGAAGAATAGATATTCTTGTTAACAATGCAGGAATTTACCCTTTTAAAACTTTTGAAGAAATGAAAGAAGAGGATTGGGATAGAGTTTTTAAAGTTAACTTGTATGGAGTTTTTAACTGCACAAAAGCTGTTCTTCCTCACATGATCAAGCAAAAATACGGTAAAATAATTAACATTTCATCAATAGCTGCCAGAATAGGATTTCAAGGCTTAACTCACTATTGTGCTTCTAAAGGTGCGGTTGATGCTTTTACAAGAGCTTTGGCTTTAGAGTTAGCTAAATACAACATTAATGTAAACGCTATTGCTCCAGGTCCGATAGAGACACCAGGAACAAGAGCTCTTGGAAATGAAGCTTATGAAAGTTTTAAGAAGTTAATTCCAGTGGGAAGATGGGGGAAGCCTGAAGATGTAGCAGAACTAGCAGTTTTTCTGGCTTCAGATGATTCAAGTTTTATAACAGGAGAAGTAGTAGTGATTGATGGCGGATTCTCAATTCAATAATTTTTTCCTTTTTTCTTTCTTTAAATTTTCTCTATTTTCAAATATTTTAGTGGCTAAATTATGTTAAAAGTAGTGAACACTAGAAAAGTTCCAAGCGATAAAAAAATTTTGAGTTTCCTTAGATTATATACTCAAGAATGGATTAAAAAAACTTATAAAGAATTAACTTTGCCACAAAAATTTTCCATACCTTTAATAAAGAACGGAAAAAATACCTTGATAACTGCGCCAACAGGAAGCGGAAAAACTTTAGCTATGTTTCTTCCTATAATAGATGACCTTTTCAGGCTTTCTGAAGAAGGTAAGCTGGAAGATAAAGTTTATTGCATCTATGTTTCTCCTTTAAGAGCTTTAGATAATGATATAAAGAGAAACTTATTAGTTCCTTTACAAGAAATTCCAGAGATTGCTAAAAAAGAATTTAATATCGAGTTAAAAGAGATTAGAGTTGCTGTTAGAACTGGAGATACTTTACCTAGTGAAAAGCAAAAACAGCTTTTAAAGCCGCCACACATTCTAATAACTACTCCGGAAACAATAGCTATAGTCCTTTCTACAAGAAAATTTAAAGAAAAGTTAAAAGATGTAAGATGGATTATACTGGATGAAATTCATGAGCTTGTAAATTCTAAAAGAGGAGTTCATTTAAGTTTAAGTATCGAAAGGTTGGAAAATTTTGTTGGAAGAAGGATTCAAAGAATTGGAGCTGGAGCTACTCTAGAGCCGTTAAAAGAAGCAGCTAAGTTTTTGGTTGGTTTTGAAAATGGAAGGCCAAGAAATTGCTACATTATCGATGCAAGATTCGTTAAGCCCATTGACATTAAAGTTTTAATTCCTGTTAAAGATTTAGTTTATACTGACGCTGAAACAATAAATGAAAGTTTATACAGAAAATTGGATGAGCTGATTTCAAAGCATAGAACAACTTTAGTTTTTACTAATACGAGAAGTGGTGCAGAGAGGGTTCATTTTCATTTAAAGCAGATGTTTCCTTCAAAATATTTGGATGAAATAACTGGGGTACATCATTCAAGCATTTCTAGAGATATAAGGTTAGAAGTGGAAGAAAAATTGAAAAGAGGAGAATTAAAAAGCATCATCAGTTCTACTTCACTTGAACTAGGGATTGATATTGGCTATATTGATTTGGTTGTTCAGATTGGCTCTCCTAAAAGCGTTTCAAGATTGATGCAAAGAGTAGGGAGAGCAGGCCATGCTTTACATGAAATCTCAAAAGGAAGAATTATTTGTTTGGATAGAGATGATTTGATTGAATGTTTAGTTATGACTAAAAAATGTTATGAATATTGGTTAGATAGGTTTGAAATGCCAAGAAATTGCTTAGATGTTTTGGCTCAGCATTTATTAGGAATGGCAATAGAAAAGAAATGGAATGTTAAAGAAGCTTATGAATTAGTAAAAAGGGCTTATCCTTTTTCAAACTTAAAGTTTGAAACTTTTCTTAGAGTTTTAGAATATTTAGCTGGAAAGTTCCACACTTTGGAAGATTATAAAGTTTATGGAAAGATTTGGTTAGATGAAAAAGATATGGTTTTTGGAAGAAGAGGTAAGTATGCTAGAGTTATTTATTCTTTAAATATAGGAACGATTCCAGATGAAGTCAAAATTAAGGTTAAAACTTTAGATGGAAAATTTATTGGCTTTATAGAAGAAGGTTTTTTGGAAAGACTAGTAAAAGGAGATATATTTGTTCTTGGAGGCAAAACTTATGAGTTCGTTAAGGCAAAGAAAAGCACAGCATATGTTATTCCAGTAAAAGAGAAAAGACCAACAATACCAAGCTGGTTTTCTGAGCAGCTACCTTTAAATTTTGATCTTGCTTTGGAAGTTGCACGATTTAGAGAAAAAGTCATGAAAATGATTGAGAAAAAGAAGAAAGAAGATGTTTTAAGATTTTTGAAGAAAGAATATTTTGCTGACGAAGATGTTGCTGAAAATGTTTACGATTATTTGAAGTTAGAGCTAGAATTTCTAAGGAAGTTCAAAGTTAAAAATTTGCCGAGCGATAAAGTTATTTTGGTTGAAAACGTTATAGATGAGGAGAAAAATCAAAATATAATATTTCATACATTGTTTGGAAGAAAAGTTAATGATGCTTTAAGTAGAGCTTTTGCTTATGCATTGATGAAAAAAATTGGAAAAAGCATAAAAGTTTCTATTAATGATAATGGATTTATCTTAACTATTCCTCCAGAAACTCTTGAAAATAGATTTTATTCGATTTTTGAGTTAAAGAAAGTTGTTAAAGAAAGTAGGTTAGACACTAAAGAAATTGTTAAACTTGTAAATTCAAGAAATTTTGAAGATTTACTTAAAAAATCTTTAGAAAATACTGAACTTTTCAAAAGAAAATTTAGACATAATGCAGCGAGAGCTCTAATGATTTTAAGAAATTATAAAGGTTATGAAATAAGCGTTGATAAACAGCAAATGAGCGCAGAAAGATTAATAAAAGTTGTGAAAAAAATAAAAGGCTTTC